>WNFR01007054.1_pt1 | contig 11445 bp, 4 predicted proteins | sample 5400221 | NCBI WGS metagenome assembly WNFR01 (sample SAMN13153357, study PRJNA577476) | soil metagenome | isolation source: 40 cm soil under Madrone tree | place: USA:California | collected 2016-06-14 | reverse complement strand
GGCTGGGACTTGCTTTGGCCGCTCCTGCCTCATCCGCAACCGACAAGATCAAGCCCGAAGAGATTGTAGCCAGGCATTTGGAAGCCATTGGCCCCGCCAAAGCGCGCGCCTCCGCACGGATTATCGCCGGGACTTCCCAGGTAATTTTTCGTACGCCACCACCGGGACAGGCGATTGGCCGCGCCGTGCTCGCGTCCGACGGTCTCAAGAGCTTGATCGGCATGAGCTTTCCCAGTCCTATTTACCCTCGCGAAGAGTTGGGCTTCAATGGAAATAGTTTTGTGGCAGCGTTTGTAACCCCTGGTGTCCGCTCAGTGCTGGGTAATTTTCTGATGACGCACGACCTGATCTTTAGGCAGGGTCTAATGGGCGGGGTATTGTCGACGGCCTGGCCGTTGGAGGATTTGGCAACTCGAAATGCGCAACTTGAATATGTGGGCGCCAGGAAATTTGACGATCGGACGCTGCACGAACTCAGGTATCTTTCGCACGGAGGTTCGGATCTGAAAATCAAAATCTTCTTTGATCGGGAAACATTTCAGCACGTCCGGACAGAGTATGAACGCGTGATTCCAGCGCCTACGGGAGGGCGAGGTTACGGTAATGTGCAGGAAAGAGAGACACGCTATCACATGGTCGAAGAATTCTCTTTATTCAAAAAGGAAGACGACCTGACTTTGCCCCACATCTATAAGATCACCCTGACCGTTGATGCGCAAAACGGAACATTTCTGGCGGAGTGGACGATCAAGCTGACGCAATTTGAGTTCAACCAAAAGATCGATCCGAACTCGTTCAACGTCAGCGCCAAATAGGGTGATCCCGCCGACCCCACGAGGCCATACTCGAATAATATTGAGCTTGCTCGTCTTGTTATTCATTATTTTGGACAAGCGTGCAGGAAAATGGAAAATAAAGCTTGACGTCCCCACCCATGGCTATATACTTGCGGCCATAATTAGCTTGTCAGTATCCGGGATTTTTAAAGACGGAATCGTTCGGGTTTATAACTAGCCTTTTTTTGCTCAGTCGTTAATTACTCAACGTTGGTTACTCATCTAGTCATGCGATGCTTCGCAGGTCGCAGGCTCCGCATAAGTTTTTCTGAGGAGGATCTCAAAATGAAAAGAGTTTCGTTCTTCCTGGGGCTGGCTGTTGGTATCGGCTTTCTGCTGACCCTGTGTGCGACGCCGACCCAAGCGCAGACAGCTTCATCCGGCAGTATCACTGGCCAGGTATCGGACCCGCAAGGCTCCTCGGTGCCGGGTGCTGATGTAACCCTGACCGACATCGGGACGAAGAGCAAACAATCAGCGACAACTAACGACTCAGGGCGTTATAACTTTCCGGTCGTTAATTCCGGTCTCTACGATATCGTCGTCAGCAAAGCCGGTTTCAAAGTCGCAAAGATGGCTCAACAGAAGGTGAGCATCGGCCTCGTCCTGACGGTTAACGTCACGTTAGAAGTCGGATCACTTGCCGAGACCGTCGTCGTAACCACGTCACCGTTGGGCTCTGAGCTGCAAACGGCGAATGCCACGATCGGAAATACCATTAACTTGAAGCAACTCGAGTTACTGCCGAATCTGGGCCGCGACGCAACGTCATTATTGAGTCTACAGCCAGGCGTGACGCCAAGAGGCGACATAGCCGGCAGCTACATGGACCAGAACACTTTCACAGTGGATGGTGGGAACAACACGGATGATATGGCCGGGAACACCATCGGTTACATCAATAACTTCACAGGTCTCGCGGGCAGCCAGACCAATGGCATGGCTTCTGGTGTCGTGGCCACCCCGATCGAAACCGTCGAGGAATTCAAAGTCAACACATTCGGTCAAACGGCCGACTTTAACAGTTCCAGCGGCGCTCAAGTGCAGATGGTTACCCGGCGCGGGACCGATCAATGGCACGGCTCAGGGTATGGCTACTATTTTGCGACGAACCACGGCGCCGCCAACTCGTGGCTGGCAAATCATACGCAGTTCACGAAAGGTGTTGCGCCCAACGGAAACTTGTGTTCCGCGGCAACCACGTTGAGTTCCGGCGACAACAACTGCGTGATGCAGTACACGCCGATAATTCCCAATCATCGCAGCCGTTTTGGCTTCACTGTTGGTGGTCCGATTGTGCCCTGGAAAATCGCGGGTGGGAAGACTTATCTCTTCTTCGGCTACGAGGGGTTTCGTTTCCCTGGCACTGGAATATTCGAGAAGCAAACACCTTCGCTCGCGATGCGCGCGGGCGTGATTCAAGTGCCTGACTCGAGTGGCGTCTATCAGCCGTTCAATCTGAATCCATATCCGGTGAACAATATAGTTGTTGGCAGTGCGGCGACCGGTACTTTGCGAACTGTCAGCCTGCCTGGGTCAACTCTCGATCCGCGTGCCATCGGGATAAGTCCCACAATCAGCACGCTGTGGTCAAAATTCATGCCCGTAGGCACTGACCCTAACTGCTCGTTTTGCGCTTCAATCGGCGATGGATACAACACGTTGGGATATCTCTCAACCATTCGCACACCGCTGACTTCGAATAATTACGTTGGGCGAATCGACCACGACTTCAATTCGAAGCACCGGTTCTTTACTTCTTTCCGCGCCTTCAAGTTGCTGAACGTGACCACGAATCAGGTGGACGTTGGCGGCTCTTTCACCGGCGATACCTTTGGACAGTACGCCCCTAAAGCTCCGCGGCCACAGCTTGGCGAACTTTGGGTGATGGGACTTACCAGTACCCTCACTCCGCGGCTTACTAACGACTTGCGTTTGAGCTATCTCTGGAACTGGTGGCAGTGGTCCACACAAAACGACCCGCCCCAACTTCCTGGCCTCGGAGGCGCGCTGGAGATCGCTCCTAACAATAGTACTAACCCTTCAAGCGCGGAAAGCACCTCAGCGCTAATTCCATACAACATAAATAATCAGAGCACGCGCCAGCGCGTTTGGGACGGCCAGGACAAGATGCTCCGCGACGACCTGACGTGGGTGAAGGGCAACCACCTGTTCCAGTTTGGCGGACAGATTCAGAAGAATTTCAATTACCACACGCGGACCGACAATGGCAGCACGATCAACAATCAGATCGTGTACCAGATCGCCAGTAACAATATTAATTTTACCGGTTTCTTCCCCACCGGGCTTACCTCAAGCTCTCAGCAGAGCTTGTACACAAACCTCGCTTCATCGGTACTGGGGTTAGTCGGACTGACGCAAGTAATTTACACACGCACGGGTGCAAATCTGGCAATTCAGCCAATCGGCACCCAGGCCGTCGAAGCCAGCACGATCAAGTACTACAGTGGATACTTCGCCGATACCTGGCGGCTGAAGTCCAACCTGACGATTACCGGCGGCTTAAGCTACATGTATGAGACGCCGCCGGTCGAGAAGAACGGAGCACAAGTTGAGCTCGTTTATCAAGATGGTACTTTGGTCCATACGGACTCATTCTTGGCGAAGCGAAAGGCGGCAGCTTTAGCTGGGACACCGTGCACGACACCCACGTGCGATCTTGCTCCGATCCTCGGATTTGAAACCACTGGCAACCTGAAGATGAAGTACCCATACACTCCGTTTAAGGGCGGGTTCAGTCCTCGAATCTCGGCAGCCTGGAATCCGACTTACAAGTCTGGCTTCCTCGGCAAAGTGTTAGGCGAGGGCAAGACTGTCCTGCGCGGAGGCTTTGGCCGAACTTGGGGCAGGATCAATGGTGTAAACCAGGTTCTGGTTCCGCTGCTGGGGCCGGGATTGCTGCAACCAGTCACATGCGGCTTCGCTCTCAATAATGGAACCTGCGGGACGAGTAATACCCTGGCAAACGCGTTTCGCATTGGCCCGGATGGTCTGGTTGCGCCGCTGCAGGCTCCCACCACGAATCTGCCGCAACCGTTCTTTCCGGGTGTGGGCGGGCAAGCTGTGGCCGGAGACTCGACGGTTCTGGATCCGGATTACAAGCCAGAGAAAGTAGACACCTGGGACTTTACCATCCAGCGTCAAATATCGAGAAAGGTCTCGTTCGAGATAGGATACATGGGTAAGCGAAGCAGGAACATCTTCGAAGAGATCAACCTCGATGCGGTTCCCTACATGATGACGCTCGGAGGTCAATCGTTTGCCACCGCGTATGCCAATCTCTGGAAGGGACTCTGCGCTCCAGGCGCGGGTGGGCGTTGCTCGCAGATCGATCTAGCAGGCAGTGGGGGCCTGGCGGCGTTAATCGCGTCAGTTCCCGCGCAGCCTTTCTTCGAGGCAGCGTTGGGTGGCACCGGTTCCACTTACTGTGCCGGCTTCGCCAATTGCACCCAGGCGTTGCTCAATCAGTCGGGCGTACGTGGGTTCATTGGCTCGACCCGGGTTTCTGACTTCTGGGCCTACCTCAATGCAACCGGAACGTCGCGTGCGAATGGTACTTTGGGTTCCTGGGGGCTTGGCCGCACCATGCTTAGCTCGCAGGCGACGGCGATCAATACGACCACCAGCGCCGGCTATTCGAACTACAACGCGCTGTTCGTGACCTTGAAACTGAACGACTGGCATGGTCTTACGTCAATCTCCAACTTTACCTGGGGTAAGTCGTTGGGCACTGCTCAGATTGCGCAGTACAACAGCTCAAATCAATGGCTGGACATCTGGAATCCAAGGGCCAGTTACGGACCACAAGTCTTCGATCTGAAGTACATCTTTACCAGTGGCTGGAGTTACCGGCCGACTTTTTTCAGGGGCGAGCACGGTTGGAAGGGCAGGCTGCTTGATGGCTGGTCTCTCTCGCCGTTCCTGACCGCTCAGAGCGGCTTCCCGATCGGAATCAGCTATTCCGAAACCACCTGCACCGCCTGTCAGGGTTTTGGTGAGATGGGAAACACTGCGAGTTCCGGCAGCGCGTTTGAGAGCGCAATTCCGCTTGGGCCGTTCACCGGCGGTCACTCAGCGCACACTGGCGTTGCCGGTTCCAGTATTGTGATCAATGGCGCCAGCGTGAGCGTAGGCACAACTGGTAATCCGAGTAAGGTCAACATATTTGCCGATCCGGCTTCGGTCTTGGCAAATTTCCGCCGATGTATCCTGGGGATCGACACCAGCTGCGGCAGCGTTGGAAATCTCCGGGGCTTGAATCGGTGGAATCTGGACGCAACGCTCGCCAAGGACATCAAATTCACCGAACGCGTGGGCGCCACTTTCACCCTGCAGTTCACTAACGTCCTTAACCACTTCCAGCCGTCGGATCCCAGCAGTCTGACTCTTACCACTCCCGCTAACTTTGGTAGGATCACCAGCTCGGTTTACGCCGGCCGCCAGATGGAGATGGGTCTTAGAATTCACTTCTAGGGCGCCAGACTATCGCACAACTAAAAAGGGGCCGAGCAATTTCGGCCCCTTTTCTTTTCGCGCTTCCCGAATTCACCTCTCAGGCTAGCTTCCAAGCCGCGTAGGGTGTTCTTCGCTTCTCCAACTCGCCGGATCTATCGCCAATGGCACGGATAAAGCGCGCCTTGCGCCTTGGCGATTTCCGCGAAGCGTTCTTCGTAATTCTTGGCGTATTCCTCGACTGCCTGTTTTATCTTGCCGAAAAGGCGGCAGTGGAACTTTTCTTTGGCCACCCGATCGCGGAGAAAGAGCATAGCATTTGCTTCGCCCCAATATTCGCGATCCTCCCAAATCTCGACCGGATTGCCGCCCATCTGCTTTGCCAATTCCACCAGTCGTGGGTCGTTAACATTGTAACCGTTGCTGAGAAAGATCTTGTTGTAGACAGGGACCAACTGGTACTGAAGACGGTAGAGCGATTCGGGAGTGCCGGCTATTTTCATGACATGTCCAAATTCGTGCGCGATTTTGGTCGCGGCCAGAACGCTGCCTCCGATCAGTTGCTTTGATTCAAATGGCTCGAGCGCGTTCATTACCGGATAATAGACAGAGCTGGGATAGCCCTGGTCAACCTGGCTACCCAGGATAATCGTGGCCGCAATAAGTTCGCCGGACTCGTTCCACTTATATTTTCCAGTCGCAGCTCCCTCAGGGTTACCTGCGGCGATAGTGATGGTCAGCACTAGACGCGGGTGATGAGCGTACATTTCCCATTGCGCGCGCCCAATGTCGGTTGAGAGAAACTCGGTTTTCCACTGCTGATAACGAGTCTTGTACTTATCATCAATCGCTTCACGGATCCCGCCGCCGCTCGCAACTGGACTCGCGTAGCTCTCACGCTCGAACGCAATCGGAATGCGTTGAGCAAAATCCCTGGCGGTTGATCCAATCGGAGTGCGCCGCGCTTTTGCCGGCTGTCGCGCCTCAATCCGCCGGAAGGGTGCCAGCCAGAACAGTGAAGTAAACAACCAGAATAACCAAAACATTCGCATCGCTCTCACGGCTACATTCTCCTTATTGTTAGGCAGACGATCCTCAGACCGAGCGTAAAATCGCAAGTTGTAAAGTTTTCCCGACCGCAAGTCTAAGATGATCCAAGTTCCAAACTACGATCCGGTAACACACAATAATCTGTTCATCTTAAGGACCAGGCTAAAGCGAGTTGAATTCGACATCCGCTTGCAGTCAGTTCGTTTTCCGCTTCATCAGAACTTTGTCGTTCTTGAGCAATTCGCACACGCCGTCGCGGGCATGAGGGTTCTTCCAGACGGTATTATCCGCGTATAAGACGCACTGGATTACAGACTTTTCGATCAGTTTCGGATGCGCGCTCTTCGTGGAATCCGAGCTCCGGACAACTCTGGTCGGCGGCGAACGAAGTTGGGCTTCCAGCGTCGCGCTTTTGTCGCTCGGAATCCGTGCATAACTTAGGAATTGATGGGCGCCCAGCTCGGCATTGCTGGTGGGATCCATGAAAAGGTAATCCCACGCTATTCCTTTGATTGTTTTGGATCCTATGTTCTTGAGCTTGAGCGCGTACACGTAAAAGACCGGCAACCGTCCGGGAGTCGCGGGAAAAGTATTATTGGAACCGGCCGCCGCACTCCGGGTACTGGTAGCAGCACGCGTTGCGTCAACCGACGAACCGGCCCCGGTGCTACTTGAAGTCCTGGAGGCGGGATCGCTAAAGGTGCCGCCAGTCGGAATAATTGAAGGATCAAAGTTACGGGGAAGTTGGACCTGCTTTTCCCAGTGCAGTTTGAGGATCTCGACATTCGGTTGGGTCGGATCCCGCACTTCTTGCCCGAATGGAGCGCTGGATGCTACCAGGGATGTCAAGACAACGCAGAGCCACCTCAATCGTGATGCAGCGTCGCGTCTTGATTCCATGCTTACCTCCGGATAGCTGCCGAACCAACTCTCGCTTTATCCAGTGATCTCAATTAATCAAGAGTGCAGTATAAAGGTCCCAAGCGAAAATATATGGCCGCTAATATACTCCAGATAAGACCGAAAGACACCATGGATATTTCAGTCAGGGCTCTCGGCAATAGCCGGCGGACTTGCGGATGAGAACCTTATTGGTAAAGCAGTGCTCGAGCACGGACGCGCCGAAAATTTTCCAGGGAAGTGTCCCACGATCGCACAATCTCTTCCGCGGAATCGCCTCGCTTCAAACGGTCCAGCGTGTCCGCGTTAACCAGTAGCCGAGAGTAACTATCGATCTTCCACTCCGCGGGAAATAAGTTGTGCAGTGCAACTGCGATCTCGACGCCGGTAAGAACAGATCGAAACTGGGAACGATTGGTGATTAATAAGTTGATACCGCCGCACTCTTCATTCTTGAAGACGGAAGATCCGGGAGTGAAGCGCAGCGGCACAAAGCGCACGCCGGGCATCCTTTTAGCATTCAAATAGCTCGCCAGTTTCTGTCCGTCCAGCCAGGGCGCGCCCACCACTTCGAAGGGCGTGTCGGTCCCGCGTCCTACGGACAGGTTGGTCGTTTCCAGCAAGCCAACGCCGGGATACAACGCGGCCTCTGTCAGGCTGCGCATGTTTGGGGAGGGATTGATCCAGACGAGGCCGGTCGAATCAAACCACATCCCGCGCCGCCATCCTTCCATCTTGATCACCCGCAGGTCAGCGTTCAAGTGACGCTCCTCATTATAAAGTCGCGCCAACTCGCCGATTGTCATTCCGTGCCGCACCGGCAATGGGTGATAAGCCGTGAAAGAAAGCTTATCCATATCGGCGATCGGGCCTTCCACATCGTTCCCGTTAATCGGATTAGGACGATCGAGGACAAAGATCGGCAGCTTAGCTTTACCAGCTTCTTCCATCACGTAACCCAGGGTCGCGATGTAGGTGTAGAAGCGCGCGCCAACGTCCTGAATGTCATAAACCAGCGCGTCGAGGTCTTTTAATTGCTCGGCCTTTGGACGGCGCGTCTCGCCGTATAATGAAAAGATCGGCAGGCCAGTCTGCTCGTCTTTGGCGTCTGAGATCTTTTCGTCCGCAAGTCCGCGAATGCCATGTTCGGGAGAGAAGAGCGCGACCAGCTTCACGCCCGACGCCTTAAAAAGAATATCGATCGTCGATCGGCCGGCGCGATCGCGTCCTGTCTGATTGGTGACCAAACCAAGACGTAAGCCGGCGAGCTGTTTGAAGCCGTCGCGCTCGAGCACATCGATGCCTGTCAAAACCTGCGCATCGGCCGCCGCCGTCTCATTCGCGGCTGCCCGCGCACTGCTGGCGTTTAAGCGCGCCACGCCCGCGAGCAACTCGGCCGCGGCCTGCGCCGACTCCTCGCGGGCCTTCGTAACGGTTGTGTCCATGACTGAACTGGCGACTATTGAAGCTATGCGCCCTCTCAGCGGCCCCACGTCGCCTTTTCCGTCAGGGTGCACACGATTGCTTAGAAAGATAACGAACGAATCGCTGGCGGGATCGATCCACATTGATGTGCCGGTAAAGCCAGTGTGGCCGAATGAACCGAGCGGGAACAAATCGCCTTTGTTGGTTGAGAAATTAGTGGCAATGTCCCAACCCAATCCTCTTGCCGATCCGTTGTCCGCAATGGCGCGCGGTCGCGTCATTGTCGCCACCCCCATGGGACTGAGAATTCGCACGCCGTGGTAGGCGCCGCCGTTTAAGATCATCTGGCAGAAGATCGCCAAATCGTCGGCGGTCGAAAACAAACCGGCGTGCCCGGCGACTCCGCTCATGCGAAACGAAGTAGGGTCGTGCACTTGCCCGCGCAGCCATTGCTCACCCTGCGATCCGGCGTTCTCACCACTGTCTCCGAGATAGTTCATTTGGCCGCGCCGCTTTTCGGTCGGCGCGATTCTTGATCTCAATCCGGGTTCAGGATTGAAGCCGGTATCTCGCATCCCGAGCGGGGCAAAAATGTTCTTCCGGGCGAACTCATCCAGTGTTTGTCCGCTCACTCGATGCACCACCTCACCCAGGGTGATGTAGTTGATGTCACTATAAACAAAGCGCGCGCCGGGTTGATTGCGCAGCGGCTCGCGATACAGTCGCTTGATCGCTTCATCATAACCAGTCCAACGCTCTCGCAAGTCGAAATCAGGTGCGAATCCGGCCGTGTGCGTCAAGAGTTGCTCGATCGTGATCGCATCGCGTCCTCCGCCCTTCATTTCCGGAATGAATTCAACCACTGGATCGTTGAGCCGCACCTTGCCCTGTTCGACCAGAATCATAGTGCTGGTCGCGGTGGCGACGATTTTGGTAAGACTGGCAAGATCAAAAATCGTATCGGCCGTCATTGCTTCGCGCTGCGGCTCGACGGCCCGCGAGCCGTAAGCCTTGCGCCAGGCCACGCGGCCGTGACGCGCGACCAATACGACTGCCCCGGGCAGTTCCTTTTTCTCGATTGAGGCCTGAATGACTTGCTCCATTCGGGCCAAACGTTCGGCGGACATGCCCAGAGTAGCAGGCGCACCATACGGTAGCTGGAACGATATAGCCTGGTGAGCAAAGGTGAGAATTGCGAGACAGACGAGAATGCGAAAACGAACAGGGACAGCAGTCATTGTTTGAATAATCCTGGCGTACTGCCTTAAAGTAAACGACTTCAGGAACTCCTGAAGCGACCGACGTTTTCCCAAACCCGCGGAGCGGGTGAAAGCATAAAGCCTGGGGTAGAGCGAAGCGAAACCCCGGGTTTGGCAAGCCGGGAGACCCAAGCGCGCGAAGCATGCGATAGCCCACGCGTTAAGACCTCCGTCATGAAACGGCTGTCGCCCGCTTCGCGGACTCCTTCCTCGCCATCCTCCGACGATCCTGGGGTTCCGCTTCGCTCCACCCCAGGCTTTATGCTATCTCCGCGCTTCGCGGGCTCGGACTATTTCTTCTTAGCAACCAACTGGATTCCGGTGCCGCGAGGATACAGACCCGGCAGTGAAATGGGCAAGTGGCCGGTGATGTCATGCTGCCCCAACAACGCCGCAGCCGCAGCTTCCTGCAGGCTCTGCATATCGCCATACGCGACCAAATAAGTTTGCAGTTTGGGAAAGCTGCCGAGCAAGTAAGGATTGCCAAAGCTGATGCCAATCAGGGGTGTCTTACGGCCGATCAATGTCTCCAAAGCCCTAGCGCCTGGTTCGGGCAGACCGACGCTGCGAGCCTGTCCGGTTCGGACGCGGCCGTACAGCGAGGCAATCACCAGATCCGAGCGACTGGCCAGTTCCAGGGCCTTCTTCACTTCCGTTTCGGATGATCGGTCATCGAGCACGACCGTCACTGTCTTTACTCCAGAGCGGGCGAGGGCGGAAACGAACGGCTGGGTTATGAACGACCGATCGTCGCCATTGGTGATAGCGAGATTGAAAACAGTCGCTTTGGACTTGAGATTCAACGGCAGGAGGTTGGCATTGTCGCGCACCAGGGTGATCGCATGCGCGGCGATGTCGTCAGCCAGCTCGAGGGTTTCTTTACCACCGACAATCCGATCGATTTCATCCAACGACGTGACCCGTTGCCGCGTCAATCCCAAATCGTACTTTGCGGCCAGTGCCTTTCGCGCGGACGCTTCGATTCGCTTCTCGGTTAATCTTCCTTGCTTGACCGCATTCCTAACGCCGCGAATAGCCGCGTCCGTGTCGGCCGGTTTCAAGAGTAAATCCGCGCCCGCCTCGAGCGCGCGCACCGAAGCCTCTTCCTGAGTGAAGTAAAGCGTAAGGCCGCTCATGCTCATTGCGTCGGTCACTATTAGTCCATCGAAACCCAGTTCGTTCCGCAGAATCTTGTTCATGACTGGTGAAAGCGTAGTTGGCATGGTCCCGTTTTCGACAACGACTTCCTGGTCAGTTTCGATCGGCCCAAGCCTTACGTCGCGTGGCAACGGAGTGATCGCCGTCGGATCGATCAGCGGCAACCCGATGTGACCATCCATGACCGCGCCGACGCCGGCGCCGACGGCCGCGCGAAACGGAACCAGTTCGACTGAGTTCAAACGTTCGCGGGTGACGTCGATCTCCGGCAGGCCGCGATGCGAATCGGTGGCGGTGTCCCCATGTCCGGGAAAGTGTTTGGCGGTCGCGATCACTCCGCCGTG
>WNFR01007053.1_pt1 | contig 11447 bp, 13 predicted proteins | sample 5400221 | NCBI WGS metagenome assembly WNFR01 (sample SAMN13153357, study PRJNA577476) | soil metagenome | isolation source: 40 cm soil under Madrone tree | place: USA:California | collected 2016-06-14 | reverse complement strand
TCGACGAGGTCGAGGAAGACGAGCTTGCCCATGTCGCGGCGCGCCATCACGCGGCCCGCGAGGCGGCGTGTCGACTCGGCGCTCGCACCGTTCTCGAGCGGCTCGGTCTCGACTCGGACCGCGGCGATCTCGTCGCGGTCTGGAAAGCGCTTCGGAGCCGTCATCCGGGCGAGTCTACGGTCAGGCCCAGATCGCCCAGCCGATCAACACGCCAATGCCGAGCGCGAGCGCGAAGAGCAGCCAGCCGGTCACGAGCAGCGCGACCGGCGGCAGGCGCCGGCGCGGCGGCGGTGGTGTGTGCGGGCGCGTCTGGCGTCCCGGTCCGCTCAACATCCGGATCACCTCGGCGTGCACCTGGTCGGCGTCGGCACCGAGCGTCTCCAGGATCTGAACGCCCGTGCTCTCGCCGGCGCGCACGAGCCCGAGCAGGACGTGCTCGGTGCCGATGAACTTGTGCCCGAGCGAAAGCGCTTCACGCAGCGCGAGCTCGAGCGACTCCTTCGCCTTGGGCGTGAAGGGGATCTGGCCCGTCGCTGCTTCGCCATCCGCTGCGCCGACGGTCCGCACGATCTCGGCCCGCACGTCGTCGGCTGCGATGCCGAGCGACGCGAGCACGCGCGCGGCGAGCCCCTGCTCTTCTTCGAGCAGGCCGAGCAGCAGATGCTCGGTGCCGATGTAGTTGTGGCGCAGGGCGCGCGCCTCGTCCTGCGCGAGGACGACGACCTGTCGCGCCCGCTCGGTGAAGCGTTCGAACATCGAGGCGGGCTTACGCCGCCTTGATGTCCATGATCTTGAACTTGAGCTTGCCGCGCGGCGCGGCGACCTCGACGGTCTCGCCCTTCTTGCGACCCATGATCGCCTTGCCGACCGGCGACTCGTTCGACAGCTTGTTCTCGGCGGGGTCCGCCTCGGCCGAGCCGACGATGTGGTACTCGACCGTTTTGTTCGCGCCAACGTCGCGCAGGCGCACCTTCGTGCCGATCGAGACCTCGCCCGACTTGATCTCCTTCTTCGTCACGACACGTGAGTGCGTGAGCCGCTCCTCGAGCAACGCGATCCGCGCCTCGAGGTGGGCCTGCTCGTTCTTCGCCGTGTCGTACTCTGCGTTCTCCGCGATGTCGCCGAACTCCCGCGCGACGCGAATGCGCTCCGCAACCTCTCGGCGGCGGTCGTTGGACAGATATTCGATCTCGTCCTTGAGCTTCTCGAAGCCCTCGGGCGTGAGAATGACTTCCTTCACCCTGGTCCTCCCGACCCTTACAAGACGTCAGCCGGCCGGCAAGCCGCCGTCCGGCGGGGGCGGATGGTACCTCCGCTTCAAGAGCCCGTCAACAACCCCCCGGTACGATGACCGGCTTATGGCCGTCAACCTGACCGATTCCTGGTCGATCGGCCCGGTCGAGGTGCCGACCCGGGTCGTCCTGGCCCCGATGGCCGGCGTCAGCGTCCAGGCCTTCCGGCGCCAGGGCCGCCGCTACGGAGCCGGCCTGGTCTGCTCGGAGATGGTCAGTTGCGCCGGGATCGAGCACCGGAACGAGCGCACCCTCGGCTACCTGCGGGTGGGCCGGGACGAGCATCCGCTCGCGATCCAGATCTTCGGCTCCGACCCCGCCACGATGGCGGAGGCGGCCCGGATGGTCGAGGCCGCGGGCGCCGACGTCGTCGACATGAACTTCGGCTGCCCCGTCCGCAAGGTCACGAAGACCGGCGCCGGCGCGTGCCTGCTCGAGGACGCCGACCTCGCCTGCCGGATCGCAGACGCCGTTTCGTCGGCGGTCTCGGTGCCGCTGAGCGTGAAGATGCGCCGCGGCGTGCGCGACGGCTCGCGCGCGTGCCTCGAGCTCGGGCCGCGGCTCGTCGACGCCGGTGCGGCGACGCTGACGCTGCATCCGCGCTCCGCGGAGCAGATGTACACCGGCTCTGCGGACCACTCGCTGACGGCGGAGCTCGTCGACCTCGTCGACGTCCCCGTGATCGCGTCGGGCGACATCACGTCGCGCGCGAAGGCGCAGGCGGTGCTCGACGCGACGGGCGCTGCGGCGGTGATGGTCGGCCGCGGTGCGCAGGGAAATCCGTGGGCGCTGCGCGAGATCGTCTTCGGCGACGCGACGCAGCCCTCGCGCGAAGAAGTCGCCGCGGAACTGATCCTCTTCATCCGCGAGACGGTGCGCGAGCTCGGCGAGCAGCGCGCGTCGAGCTTCCTGAAGAAGTTCTACGGCTGGTACCTCGGACACGGCCGCTTCCCGAAGCCGTTCAAGCAGGAGCTCGTCGTGCTGAGCTCGACGGAGGACGTCGTGACCCGGCTCTTCGCCGCTGCGCCCGGCGCAGCGGACATCCTCGAGCGGCTCGAGCTGGAGCTGCCGGATCCCGCCGACGAGATCCTCCTCGACGACCTGCCGATCTCGCTCTACGGCGGCGGTTAGTCAGTCCGCATTCAGCTGCCAGACGATGCGCAGGCCGTCGAGCGTGAGGAACGGATCGACCTGCGCGATCGTCCGCGCGTGGGGCGCGATCAGATCCGCGAGCCCACCGGTCGCGATCGCCTGCGCGTCGACGCCGAGCTCGCCGCGGATCGCGTCGACGATGCCGTCGACCTGTCCGGCGAACCCGTAGACGAGACCCGACTGGAGCGCCGTCGCCGTCGTCTTGCCGATCACCTGCGGCGGCTCCACGAAGTCCACCTTCACGAGCCGCGCGGCACGCTCGAAGAGCGCGTCCATCGAGATGTCGATCCCCGGCGCGAGAACGCCGCCGACGTACGCGCCCTCGGGTGACACGACGTCGAAGTTCGTCGACGTCCCGAAGTCGACGACGATCACCGGCGCGCCGTACCGCTCCTTCGCGGCGACGGCGTTCATGATCCGGTCGGGTCCGACCTCCCGCGGCGAGTCGTACTCGATCGGAATGCCCGTGCGGATGCCGGGGCCGATCACGAGCAACGGCACCTTGGCCCAGCGCTCCGCGAGATGTTCGTACTCGGGGATCAGCCGCGGCACGGTCGACGACAGGCAGATCCCGTCGAGCGCAGAGACGTCGAGAAAATCCGCGAGCAGCGCGCCGAGCTCGTCACCCGTGCGCTGCGCTTCCGTCGCGATCCGCCAGTGCTCGCCGAGAACGTCCCCGTCGTAGAGACCGAAGACCGTCTGCGTGTTTCCGACGTCGACCGCGAGCAGCATCGCGGCGCGACGATATCGGTCTAGGAGTCCTCGTCGCGCGGCGACGGCGGCTCGCCGAGTCTCTCGGCGAGCGCTTCGGCGGTGAGCACGGGCTCGTCGCCCTCGCCGCGGAGCTCTTCGATCGTGACGTCGCCGGAGATGACGAAGATCTCGGTGCGCGGGATCATCCGGGTCGGGCGGTTCTTGTCCCAGACCCAGACGTCCTCGAGGCGGAGGTTGAAGAAGGGATACGCCGCCTGCGCCGAGATCGTGCGCTCGAGCCGGTTGCAGAGATACGTCGCGTCAGGCGTGAGCACGCAGTAGCGGAAGAGGCCGAAGACCGCCTGGTACTCCTTCTTCAGCCGCAGCTCGAGCTCGGCCTCGTATTCGTCCAGATCGTCGAGGTGCGACATCCTCGGCTCAGTGTAGCTCCGCCATGAGGGCCGCCACTGGGCCGCGCCCGGGGATCTCGAGGCCCGGTGCCAGCTCGGCCAGGGGGCCGAGGACGAAGGCCCGCTCGTGCATCCGGGGGTGCGGAATCCGGAGCCCCGGCTCGTCGAGTGAGGCGTCGCCGTAGAGGAGGAGATCGAGGTCGAGCGTGCGGGGCCCCTGGGCCGGCACCCCCTCGCGGACGCGCCCGAACCGGCGCTCGACCTCGAGGAGCAGGCCGAGTAGCTCCGCCGGGGGAAGCTCCGTGTCGACGGCCGCGACGCCGTTGAGGAAGCGCGGCTGGTCGAGCAGCCCGACCGGGTCGGTCTCGATCAGCGTGGACACGGACACGACCTCGACGCCCTCAGCCGCGTCGAGCGCCGCGACCGCCTCGCGGATCGTCGATTCGCGGTCGCCGAGGTTGGAGCCGAGGGCGACATACGCGCGGGGCACGGTCACGGAGGCTATCGCTACCCTCCAAGCGTCCGTGCGCCGCCGCCTGCACATCGCACTCGCCGCGGCGCTCTTCGCGTGCGGTCCGGCGTCCGCGGCGACCGGCCGCGCGGCCGGCGACCCGCTCCAGGGGCAGGAATGGTGGCTGGGGCACATCGGCGCCGACCAGGTCGCGCCGCCCGGCCCTGGAGTGCCGATCACGATCGTCGACAGCGGCGTCGACCCGACGCACCCCGAGGTCGCGGGTCGGCCGAACACGTCGTTCCTCAACGACCAGACCGTGAACGGGCCTGACGAGTTTCACGGGACGGCGGTCGCCTCGGTCGCCGCGGCGCCGGCCAACGGTGTGGGAATCGTCGGCGTCTATCCGCAAGCGGTGCTGCAGTCGTGGGACGCGAGTCCCGTCTCGAACATCTCGGCGTTCTCGGCTGTGCAGGGAGTCCTCGCGGGGGCGCTGCACTGCCCCGGCGTGATCAACCTCAGCTTCAGCGGCACGACTCCGGACACGCTGCTCGAGAACGCGATCCTCACCGCCGTGCACAACGGCTGCCTCGTCGTCACCTCGTCCGGAAACAACGGCCAGACAGGGAACCCGCCGTCGTATCCCGCGTCGTTGCCGCATGTGCTGACGGTCGCTGCGACCGACGAGAACGACGCGGTGCTGCCGTTCTCGTCCGCATCCGGCTGGGTCGACCTCGCCGCGCCGGGCACCGGCATCGTCGCCGCGGTGCCCCTGTCGCACGACCCGAGCGGCTACTCGTCGGGACTCGGGGGCACGAGCTTCTCTGCGCCGATCGTCAGCGCCGCCGCAGCCTGGGTGTGGACGGTCCGCCCCACGCTCGCCGCGTCGCAGGTTGCCGACCTGCTGCGGACGACCGCGCGCGACATCGGGCCGCCCGGCTGGGACTCGAGCTCCGGCTACGGAATCGTGAACATCCCTGCCGCGCTCGCCGCCCCCGATCCGGCGCTCGACCCCGGCGAGCCGAACGACGACATCGACCAGATCAAGCCGGGACGGCTGTTCCCGGACGGCGAGCCGGCGCTTACGACCGCGTCGAAGCCGTCGACGCGGATCGCCGCGCGCATCGTCAACAACGAGGACCCGCGCGACATGTACCGGATCTGGGTGCCGCCGCACCGCGTCGTCCGCGTGAGCGTCGTCGTCGGCGCCGGGGACGCGGCGGCGCGAATCTGGGGGCCGCGCACGGCGAGCATCGACGAAGGGATCCTGTCGCGCCGGCGGGATCTGAAGGGACCGCTGATCCGCGGCACGAACAAGGGCTTCGAGGCGTACGTCGAAGTGCTGCTCACGGGCCGCTCGACGACGGCGAACTACGTGCTGCAGGTCAGGGCCGCGAAACGCTGACGCCGGGCGTTCCGTCGAGGCCGCCGGGCTTCACGTCGGGCTTCGTGACGCGGACGACGACGCGCTCGGCGCCGAAGCGGTGCAGGAGCTCGTCCGCGATCGCGGTCGCGAGCGCCTCGAGCAGGTCGTAGCGGCGGGCGTCGGAGAGTTCTTGCACGGTGCGCGCGACGGCGCTGTAGTCGACTGCGTCTTCGAGCCGGTCTGAGCTGCCGCGATCGCCCACGTCGAGATCGACGTCGAAGAGGAAGTCCTGGCCGTCGCGCTGTTCGTGCTCGTGGACGCCGTGCCGGCCGAAGATGCGCAGGCCGCGGAGCTCGACGGTGATCATCGTCCCGCCACGGCGGCTGCAACGGTCAGCGCCTCGACGTGTTCGCGCACGTCGTGTACTCGGAGGATCGTCGCGCCGCGCTCGTACGCGGCGACTGCGGCCCGCTCGCGGCGAGCGGGCCGGTCTTCGCGTCCGCGTCGCCGAGCAGCCGGCCGAGCGAGCTCTTGCGCGAGAAGCCGATCAGGACGGGGCGGCCGAGCGCGAGCAGCACGTCGAGGCGGCGGACGAGCTCGAAGTTGTGCTCGGCCGTCTTGCCGAAGCCGATGCCGGGGTCGAGGCAGATCCGTTCCTCCACGATTCCGTGCGCGACGGCGAATGCGAGCCGCTCCTCGAGGAAGGACGCGACCTCCGACGCGACGTCGTCGTAGCGCGGATCGAGCTGCATGGTGCGCGGCTCGCCCTGCATGTGCATGAGGCAGAGATAGGCGCCGCTCTCGGCGACGACCTCCGCGAGCGCGGGGTCGCCGCGCAGCGCCGTGACGTCGTTGACGAGCTCGGCGCCGAGCTCGAGGGCGCGCCGTGCGACCTCGGCCTTGGCGGTGTCGATCGAGACCGGCACCTCACCCGCGAGGCGTTCGAGCACGGGCACGATGCGCCGCAGCTCCTCGTCGGCGCTCACGCCTTCCGATCCAGGCCGCGTCGACTCGCCGCCGACGTCGACGATCGCGGCTCCGTCGGCGAGCATCCGCCGAGCTGCAGCAGCGGCGATGTCAGGATCCGCGTTGACGCCGCCGTCCGAGAACGAATCGGGCGTGACGTTCACGACCCCCATCACAGACGGCCGCCGGAAACGTTCTTCGATCGGAATCACGGCGACAGCTTACGGCCGCGTCTCGGCGCGACCTGACCCCCGTGTCAGACACGATTCGGGGAGGCGCCGGGTGTTGCCGGGCCACTGGCGCACGGAGACGTCTTGCGCGGCCATGACTTCGGTGTCAGACACGGTTCGCAAAAGTGTCACGTGTTCCCGGCGGAACCTGCGCGCGCCGGCAAACCGAGAAGAGGAGAGAGCTCTAGCCCTTGGCGGGATCGGGCGGCGGCTGCATCGTCGCGCCCGGGAGGGGGAACGGGCGTGGGCGCGGCTGGCGCTCGCGCTTCGGCTCCTCCGCCGGCGCCGGCGATTCCGGAACCGGGGCTTCTTCGGGGAAGAGCACGCTTTCGTCCTCGCCGGCGAGCAGCCGCTCGAACTGGTCGCGGTCGATCGTCTCGCGCTCGATGAGGATCATCGAGATCTTGTGGAGGTCGTCCATGTGGTCGCGGAGGACGCTGAGCGCGAGCTCGTGCGACTCCTCGATCACGCGGCGGATCTCGTCGTCGATCTCACGCGCGATCTCCTCCGAGTAGTCGGCCTGCGCGTTGAAGTCGCGACCGAGGAACGGCTGGTCCTGGCTGTGGCCGAGAACGCGCGGGCCGAGCTTCTCGCTCATGCCGAAACGCATGATCATCGACTTCGACGTCGACGTGACTCGCTCGAGATCGTTCGCCGCGCCCGTCGTCACCTCGTGGAAGACGATCTCCTCCGCCGCACGCCCGCCGAGCGTCATCGCCATCTGGTGCATGAGCGCCGTACGCGTCGTCAGATACCGATCCTCCGTCGGCAGCGAGATCGTCAGACCGAGCGCCTGGCCGCGCGACACGATCGTGATCTTGTGCACCGGATCCGTGTGCTCGAGGAAATGGCCGACGAGTGCGTGGCCCATCTCGTGGTACGCAGTGATCTTCCGCTCGTGCTCCGAGAGCAGCCGCGCCTTCTTCTCCGGCCCGGCGATCACGCGCATGATCCCTTCCTCGAGCTCGTCCTGTTCGATGATCTTCTTGCCGCGGCGCGCTGCGAGCAGCGCCGCCTCGTTGACGAGGTTCGCGAGATCGGCGCCGGTAAAGCCCGGCGTCCCCGCCGCAAGCGTCGACAGGTCGATCTCCGGGGCGAGCGGCTTGCCCTTCGTGTGCACCTCGAGAATCTTGTGGCGGCCGATCCGGTCGGGCCGGTCGACCACGATCTGCCGGTCGAAGCGGCCAGGGCGCAGCAGTGCCGGGTCGAGGATGTCCGGGCGGTTCGTCGCGGCGATCAAGATGATGTTGTCCTTCATCTCGAAGCCGTCCATCTCGACGAGCAGCTGATTCAGCGTCTGCTCGCGCTCGTCGTGGCCGCCGCCGAGACCCGCGCCGCGATGGCGGCCGACGGCGTCGATCTCGTCCATGAAGACGATGCACGGAGACGCCTGCTTCGCCTGCTCGAACAGGTCGCGCACGCGTGACGCGCCGACGCCGACGAACATCTCGACGAAGTCGGAGCCCGAGATGGAGAAGAACGGCACGCCCGCCTCGCCTGCGACGGCGCGCGCGAGCAGCGTCTTACCGGTTCCCGGAGGCCCGTAGAGCAGAACGCCCTTCGGAATGCGCGCGCCGAGCGCCTGGAACTTCTTCGGGTTCTCGAGGAACTCCTTGATCTCCTGCAGTTCCTCGACGGCCTCGTCGACGCCCGCGACGTCCTTGAAGCCGATCTTCGGCGAGTCCGGCGTCATGCGCTTTGCGCGCGACTTGCCGAAGCTCATCACCTTCGAGCCGCCGCCCTGCACCTGGTTCATCAGGAAGATCCAGAAGCCGAAGAGCAGCACGAACGGCAGCAGGCTCGTGAGGATCGACCACCACGGCGACGAGCCGACACCCTTCGAGTTGAAGGGAACGTTGTTCTTCAGCATCGCCTGCTCGAGCGCGGCCTCGGACTGCGGCGTGGCGTAGTGAACGGTGTACTTCTTGTCGGCCGTCTGAACCGTGAGCGACTGCTTGTTCGGGTCGATCGTGACCGGCTGCGTGATCGACGTCGGATTGGTCTGGACGATCTGGTAGACCTGCGACGTCGTCGCGGCCGTCGTCTTCTGCCCATGGCTTCCGAGCGTCTGCAAGGCCAGCCAGACAAGCGCTGCGATGATGATCAGCGGGAAGAGCGCGCTACGGAAGAAACGGTTCACGTGGCTGTCACAGAGGGTACCAGGGGGTTCCCCCTCTGGAGATTCCGGAGATCCCGGCCTATTCCTCCGGCAGCAGCGACGGGTCGAGCACGCCTACATAGGGCAGATTCCGGTAGCGCTCGGCGAAATCGAGGCCGTAACCGATCACGAAGCGGTTCGGGATCTCGAAGCCGACGTACCGGACGGGCACCTCGATCTCACGCCGCTCGGGCTTCGTCAGGAGCGCGCAGATCTCGAGGCTCGCAGGCTCGCGTGCCTCGAGGTTCCGCATCAGATAGGAGAGCGTGAGCCCCGAGTCGATGATGTCCTCGACGACGAGGACGTCGCGGCCCTCGATGTTGATGTCGAGGTCCTTGAGGATCCGCACGACGCCCGACGAGTCGGTCGAGTCGCCGTAGCTCGAGATCGCCATGAAGTCGATCTCGCACGGGATCGTCAGGTTGCGCATCAGGTCTGCCATGAAGAACACGGCGCCCTTCAGCACGCCGACCAGCAGGAGGTCGCGTCCCGTGTAGTCGTTCGAGATCTCCTCGCCGAGCTCGTGGATGCGCTGCTGCAGCACGTCGCGGTCGATCAGCACCTCGGTGACTGCGCGCTCGAGCTCGGCTGCGCTCAACCCGTCACCTCGCGTGACGTCTCGATGCCGGGCGCGTCGAGGATCCCGGGCACGGCGACGACCTCGTCGCCGCGGACGACGAGTGGCCATGCCTCGCGCTCGGAACGTGGGATCTTCGCGTCGACGAACAGGTCCTGGATCTTCTTCGTTCGCCCGGCGAGCCGGTCGCCGGGCTTCCAGCCTCGTACCTTAAGCCCTGCGAGCTCGGAGCGAATGCGCCACTCGCCCCAGTGCACCTCGCCCGCCAGATCGACCGGTCCCCGCTCGAGCCAGAGCCGGTCGTACTCGCGCACCGCCTGAAGGCCGCGGCCGAGGTCGACGCGCTTCGACCCGGCCGGAGACGCGAGCAGGTCGGCGAGAGCGGGCGGCAGCGTCTCGCGCGTGTCGAGCGCGCGGAGGATGTTCTCGTCGGCGGCCGGGTGCAGCCGGCGGAGCAACGGCAGGATCTCGTCCCTGATCAGGCCCCGCTTCGTGTCGGCGTTGCTCGCGTCGACGCGGAAGGCGAGGCCCTCGCCGCGGCAGTAGGCCGCCGTCTCGGCGCGCCAGACGGAGAGGAGCGGCCGTACGACGCCGTCGGCCCGCTGCACCGCGATGCCGGTGGCGCTGCCGCGCGAGGCGAGCCGGTAGAGGATCGTCTCCACCTGATCCGACGCGGTATGCCCGGTCGCGCGCGGCCGGTCGCGGTGGAGCGAATACCGCTGCTCTCGCAGCGCGGCCTCGCTGTGGCCGGCGCCGTCGAGCTCGACCACCTCGGCGCCGAGCGTCTCGGCGCAGAAGCGCGCGTCGGCGTCCGAGTCCGCGCCGCGGAGCCTGTGGTTCACGTGCAGCGACGAGACGCGGTAGCCGAGGGCGCGGAGCGCATGCCACAGGCACGTGGAGTCCGCGCCGCCGGAGACGAGGCAGCAGACCTCGCCGCCCGGCTCGATCAGCGCGTTGCGACGGATGTGGTCCTCGATGCGCAGCAGCACGTCGCCCATCGGGCGATTGTGCACTCAGCTGAGCAGCGGTGCCGGGTCGCAGCCGCGCGCCGCGAGCGCCGGCTGGGCTCCCGCGAACAGGTCGTGCACGTCGTTCGCGAGCCTGTACGCGGCGCCCATCGGCTGGCCGGCGTCGCGACCGTGCATCTTGGCGGCGATCGCCTTCGCATAGTCGATGAACATCGAGCGGAGGAGACTTCGCGATTGCTCGAGCGTCGGGTCGCTCGGCCGCGTCGCGTCGATCTGACCGGCCTCCGAGCGAGCCTGCTTGACGACGACGGCGGGGTCGACGTCGTGGTGGACCAGCGAATCCGACCAGTAGCCGAGCTGCACCATGTTCGTGCTGACGGTGTCGAGGTACTGCTTGTCAGTCGCGGAACAGGTGTGCTCGATCTTCCTACCGCCGGCCTGCGCGCGACCGCTCGCGACCACGACGCTGGCGACGAAGACGAGTACCGAGCAGGAAAGTGTTACCGCAATGAGACGCCGCATCCTCACCGGAACCAGCATCGGCGGAGAGCCGCACCGGCCGATCACTCGATCGAGGATTCACCACGTGGGTTGACCGGCCCAGGCCTCGAGCACGCCCACGGCACGCTCCAGCTCGCCCGCCGAGAGGCGATAGGGCTCGGCATACGGGATCGGCCGATCCATGCGCGGCGCGGGCGGCTCGCCCTCGAGCGCGCGCAGAACGTACGCGATCGGCAGCGCATGCGAAACGGCGAGCAGCGACCGCTCGGGGCGCTCGAGCAGCAGCCGGAACCCGCGCGCATAGCGGTCGACGGCCGCCGCCCGGCTCTCGCCGCCGCCGGGCGCGGCGGTGCGCGAGTCGTTCGTCCACGCCCAGGCGCGGTAGTCGTCGAGGTGCCGGCCCTCGAAGTCGCCGGCACGCGGATCGTTCAGCTCGCCCCACGCTTCGACCGGAAGGTCGCGACCGGAGAGCGCGAGCGCCGCGGTCGCCTGCGCGCGCGGAAGGAGCGACGTGACGCACAGGTCGAACGACTCGCCGGCGAGCAGCGCGCCGAGCCGGCGCGCCTGCTCCTCCCCCTCCTCGGTCAGGCCGACGGCGACGGCGGCGTCGCCGTTGACCAGACCGAGCGCGCTGTACTCCGACTCGCCGTGACGTGCGAGGACGATCCGCTTCACGCTGCGCA
>WNFR01007051.1_pt1 | contig 11448 bp, 11 predicted proteins | sample 5400221 | NCBI WGS metagenome assembly WNFR01 (sample SAMN13153357, study PRJNA577476) | soil metagenome | isolation source: 40 cm soil under Madrone tree | place: USA:California | collected 2016-06-14 | reverse complement strand
TCACTTTTTGAGCCAACAAGTCCTTCGAGTGGGCACAATAAACTTCGCTGACGTCATGCCCCAGTGCGGGGAAGACGGTAGGCGGGGTGAGGGCCTCAAAAATTCGACCGGGCTTCAAAAAACCTCTCCGTCCCATTTTTTCTGAAGCTCCGCCAATCAACCGGCGGAGCTTCTTTTGTTATTTCTCTGAAGCTCCGCCACTTAACGGGCGGCGCCCCTTTTTGTTATAAGAGCATTCTGATTCGCGGCGGAGCTTTTTTTCTAGCATCGCCGCTCCACCCTCGACGAAGCTCCGTAACCACCCCTTACCGGCGGCCAGGCCTCGTCTTCGATATCTTACCCTAAACATGTCGCGCGTAACAGTCACCCGCCGGGTGCGGTTCAATGCCGCCCACCGCGTCCATAATCCGCAGCTCTCCGACGCGGAGAACTCGAGGCTGTTCGGAAAATGCAACAATCCGAACTGGCACGGTCACAACTACACGCTCGACGTCTCGGTCGAGGGTGAGATCGACCCCAAAACGGGGTATGTTTGCGACCTTTCCGAGCTCAAGAAAATCGTCGAGCGCGAGATCGTCGATATCGTTGATCACAAGAATTTCAATCTCGACGTGCCCTTCATGAAGGGCATTATACCGACATCCGAGAACATCATCCTCGCGTTCTGGAACATACTCAATCCCCAGGTCAAGCCCGGCAAGCTCGCCAGGCTGGTGCTGTGGGAGACCGAAAACAACTATGTCGAATACACAGGTAGATAAGGAGTTCGAGAAGCTAATACGCCGCGAGCTGGAGTTGCTTGGCGAAGATCCGGATCGGGAAGGCCTGCTCAAGACGCCGCAACGCGTCGCCAACTCCATGACATTTCTCACCGAGGGCTACAGCTCGAGCGCCGAAGAGGTTGTCGGGAAGGGCATCTTCAAGGAAGAGCACGACAACATGATCATGGTGCGCGACATCGAGCTCTACTCGTTGTGCGAGCACCACATGCTGCCATTCTTCGGCAAGGCGCACGTGGCCTACATCCCGAACGGGAAGATCGTCGGGCTCTCCAAGATCCCGCGCATTGTAGATGTCTATGCGAGACGGCTTCAGGTCCAGGAACGGCTGACGGAGCAGATCGCCGATGGTCTGTGCCGGGTCGTGAACCCAAGTGGGGTCGGCGTGGTGATCGAGGCCTTTCATCTCTGCATGATGATGCGTGGAGTGCAGAAGCAGAACTCGAAGACGATCACTTCGGCGCTCAGAGGTGCGTTCCGCGAAGATCCCAAGACGCGGGACGAGTTCCTCCGCCTCGCCCATAACGGCCACGACTAAGGCGTGTCCTCGCTCGGCGGGAAAACCGCTGTCGTAACCGGCGCTTCCAGAGGAATCGGCGCGGCGATCGCCGAGGCGCTCGGCCGCCAGGGCGTGCGGGTGGCCTTGGTAGCGAGGAGTGAAGCAAAGCTCAAGGAGCACGCGGCGCGCATCAAGGGGTCGATCCCTGTCACGTGCGATGTCAGCGATCCCGGAAGTGTCGACCAGGCGACCAGGCGCATCGCCAGCGAGCTAAACGGCGCTCCCGACATTCTGGTGAACAACGCCGGAATATTCAGCGTCGCAGTTGTCGAGGAGACGAGCGCCGAGACTTTCATCAAGACGATCGAGACGAATCTCGTCGGCCCATTTCTTTTCGTCCGCGCGTTTCTCGGTGACATGAAAAAACGGAAAGGCGGACACATTGTTACGATCGGCTCGATATCGGACCGAACCATATACTCGGGCAACGCCGCCTACTCCGCGGCCAAATTTGGTCTTCGCGCCATTCACGAGGTGCTGCGGGCGGAGGTTCGCGGCACCGGCGTCCGCGCGTCGCTGATCTCGCCGGCAGCTACGGACACGGAGATGTGGAATTCGGTCACCGTGACCGATCCCGTCGCCAATCCCCATTCGAAGCGGCCGATGCTCGACCGGGGCGACGTCGTGAGTGCGGTGATGTTCGCGCTTACGCAGCCCGAGACAGTGAATGTCGACGAGCTTCGGCTTTCGCACAGCTGATTGTGGGTTGCTCTGTAGAAAAATGCAACTGAACGGGTGCCAGATTGGAAACTGCAACTAAACGGGTGCCAGACGTCAGTAGCATAGTTCCGAGTAATTCGTTCACGACGCCCGGACTTACCTCAGTGGTATAAATGGCGCAGGCAGTTGCTTGTGTTTGATTAGCAGTAGAAAAGTCTGGGCGTAGTGAACTTGTGACTGTTAGCTGCGCGACTGACATCTGGCACCCGTTCAGTTGCAGTTTTCTAGCCCTCCACACCGATATCGTCCGTGTTCATCGAGTTGCTCGACCTATTACGCTGCACCAACGAGCATGAGGACACCTGGCTCGTCGCATCCTTCAAGTCCGTCACGAATCGCTTCGTCATGGAAGGCACACTTGGTTGCCCGAGTTGCTCGGCAGAGTATCCAATCCGGAGCGGGATAGCTGATTTCAGTGCGGGCCTCGAATTGCCGCGGCGCAAGGGTGAACGACGGACCGCGATTCACGATCGGGAAGAACTCGCCACGCGCGCCGGAGCATTTCTGAACGTCACCGAGCCCGGTGCGACGGTCGTGCTCGGCGGGGCGTGGGCCGATGCCGCGCTGGAGCTGAGCGTGATGACGGAAGCGCGCGTGCTCGCGATCAACCCGAAAGCCGGGGCTGAAGAATCGGAGACCGTCGGACTTCTGCTCGTCGGATCGGAGATTCCGGTCGCACCCGGTTCGCTGCTCGGAGTTGCGCTCGATGCTTCGTTCCCGGCGGAAACCGTCGCATCAGCGGTGAAGGCGGTCCGAGCGGGAGGGAGGATTGTCGGACCAGTCGAGATTCCGCCACCCTCCGAGCTGGCGGTACTTGCCCGGGATGGGGATTACTGGGTGGCGCAGAAGGCGCCGGAAGTGATCACGCTATCGCGTGCTGGTCGGTGAATCCCGATCGCTCGGCCTCTTCATAAAGAGAATCGATCAGCGTCTTGTAGTGCTTGTCGATGGCGCGGCGCTTCACCTTTTGAGTCGGCGTCAGCTCGCCCCGCTCGATCGAGAAATCGTGCTCCAGCAATCCGATCTTCTTCGGCATCTCGAAGTGCGCCGCACCCTCGAGCTCTTCGTTCACTTCCTTTTCCATCTTCGCCTGGATCGTCGGCATCCGCAGCAGCTGCGCGCGGTCCGTCCAGATGATATTCCGCTTCGCGGCCCATCTCTCGAGCTGATCGAAGTTCGGCACGATGAGCATCGAAGGGAATTTGCGCTTGTCGCCGATCATCACCGCCTGGGCGACGTACTTGTTGGTTTTGACTTTGTTCTCGAGCGGCTGCGGCGCGACCTTCTTGCCGCCGGCCGTGACGATGATGTCTTTCTTCCGGTCGGTGATGGCCAGGAATCCGTCGTGGAGCTCACCAATGTCGCCGGTGTGGAACCAGCCATCCGGCTCGATCGCTTCGCGCGTGGCGTCGGGCTTGTTGTAATAGCCCTTCATGACGTAGGGCCCGCGAGTAAGGATCTCGCCGTCGTCCGCGATTTTCACTTCGACGCCGTCAACCACCTTTCCGACGGTGCCAATGCGGAAGTTCCGGGGCGTGTTGACCGTAATCACCGGCGAGGTCTCGGTGAGTCCGTAGCCCTCCAGGATCGTCAGGCCTGCCGCAAAGAAGAACTTGTTGATGTCCGGCGACAGCGGAGCGCCCCCGGAGACGAAATAGCGGAGGCGGCCACCGGTTCGCGCCTTGAGCTTCGAGAAGACGAGCTTTTGCGCGATCGCGTACTGTTGCGCGAGCAGCCCCCCTGGCTCCCTTCCCGCCAACTTCTCATTGGCCCAGCGATCCGCGACGCCGCGTGCCCAGAAAAAAATCTGCTTCTTCAGGAATCCGCCGGTAAGCGCCGACTCCAGAACACGCGCAAACATCTTCTCGTAGAGTCGCGGCACCGAGAGAACGAGAGTCGGACGCACCTCCTGCATGTTCACCGGTACGGCGTCGATCGATTCCGCGTAGGCGATCGAGGTTCCGGTGGCGAACATCAGGTAGTGCCCACCCATCCGCTCGAAGATGTGGGAGAGGGGAAGGAAGCTCAGTGCCACATCGCGACCCTCGAAGGGAATAGCAGTCCGCGATGCTGCGACATTCCCGTAGATGTTGTCATGAGTGAGCATGACGCCTTTGGGCTCGCCTGTCGTGCCGGAGGTGTAGATGATCGTCGCGAGATCGTCGGGCTTGACCGTCAGAGCGTCTTCACGATAGGTCTTGATCGACTCCTTGTTCTCCCCCTGTGCGCCGCGTTTCTCCAGCTCGGCGATCGATATGTTGGTGAGGCCGGGTATGTCGTCGAATCCTATCACGGTCTTGAGCGCCGGTAGCTGCGAACGGATTTCTCTGATCTTGTCGGCCTGCGTCTTGTTGGAGACGAAGATCGCGACGGCGCCCGAATCCTTGAGCATATAAGCGATCTGATCGGCCGGCAGAGTCGGATAGATGGGTACATCGGTGAGGCCGATGGAGAGGCACGCGAAATCTGCGACCGCCCATTCGGGCCGATTCTCGGAAAGAATTGCGACACGGTCTCCCCGCCTCACGCCAAGCGAGGACAGGCCTCGCGCTGCATGTCGCACGCGGTCGGCAACCTCGGTGTGCGAGATCGGCCGGTAGGTACCGCCAGTCTTTACCTGCAGCGCATCGGGGCGATTGTACTTCGAGACAGCCTCGAAAAAGAGCTGATTCAGCGTGCCCGGAGCGGGTCGCGGTCCACCTTTGGCTTGCATCAGCGCCATTCTTTCTCCCCCGTAAGCGGAATCTGGTTTTAGCCGGCCGGCTTCAGCAGCAGGACGAGCCGCACCGGACTGCCGTTCACCTGCACTCCACGATACTTCGCCGTGGCGTTGACCACGATCGAATCAGCTGTCCCCGATGTGAGAAAGAGAGGACGGACACGAATCCGTCTTCCCGCGATGCCACTCGCATCGGTAGTGTCGACGACCGACACTTTCCCGCCGTCATTCACAAGCTCACCCAGCTGCGGATTGCTCTGCGCGACAATCGCGAAGCTCACGATGTAAGACTTTACGGCGCTGTCGTTCGGAGCGACGCCGTGCGTAAGCTTGACCTGCAGTTGCGTTGACACGTTGAGTGTGCTGTCGGCCAACGAGTATTGCAAGGTGTCGAGACCATTAACCGCCTGAATGAGGTCAGGACTCAGTGTGACGTCGACTTTCTGTATCGCCTGCAGCGTCCCGACGGTCGCGACGATCCGCGCTGGTGTCGAGAGGAGGCTGTCGGCAACCACTATCCCCGTGGCACTATCCACGGTGATGCCGGAGTCCGGCGACAGAAAGTAAACCGGCGCCGGAGTGATCTCATTGCCCTTGAAGTTGAAAACGTGGACCACCGGCCTCGCGACGGCGCCGGTCGTGTCCCGCAACGTGTCGCCAACGACGACCGACGGTGCTCCCAGGCTGTCGAACTGAATAGAGAGCACCGCTGTCGAGCTGCTGCTGATCTCGGTGCACCCGACGGCGACGAGGCCTACGACGCAAAAACTCGCAACCAATATCGCGGGCACTGACGACCTTTTCATACCAACCGGTCGGCGAGCAGCGTCGCGAGGTTCACGTAGGCTTGTGATGCGGCGTCGGCGGGACTCTTGACCACGACTGGCTGACCGGCGGCGAATGCGTCGGCGGTGGCGGAAGTGCGGGGAATCACGACGTCGAACACGATGTTCGCGGGGAGGTGCCTTCTCACATAGTCCACTACCCGATCACTGGCCGGATTGTTCGCCTCGTACATCGTGAGGAGGATTCCGTCGAGCGTCAGCCGCTCGTTGGTGGCGACGATGTCCTGAATCAGGCGCAGAATCTGTGGCGTTGTCTGGAGCGCGAGTGGCTCGCACTGCAGCGGCACGATCACATGTTCGGTCTGGCCCAGCACTTTGCGGGTGATCGGTCCGAGTCCCGGCGGAGTATCCACGACGACCACCTGGCAACGTTGCTCCGCCATGGTGAGGAGATCGTGCAGCACGTCGGTTTCGCGGACGAGCTCGGAATAGGCGGCGTGATCGGCTTCGTCCGCTACCGAGCCGGCGAGGATCACCCTCAACCATGGAAGGGCCGTCGGCAGGATGATCTCACGCAGCGTCTTCTCGCCGTTCAGGTAATCGGCGAATCCCGCCGTCTCATGCCCGCGCGCGAGCCCCGAGCCGTAGCGCACCGATCCCTGTGGATCGACGTCGATGAGCAGGGTCTTCATTCCCCGCCGCGCGAACGCGGCGGCGAGATTTACAGCAGTGGTGGTTTTGCCGACTCCTCCCTTCTGGCTTACGACAGCGAGAACCGCCCCCATCTACTCTGAAGTCCCCGGATACTCGCTGGTCTTCAATTGAGGATTCGAGGGAGGAGGCTCGGCACTCTTCATCTCGTCGAGAGTCTTCTGGGCGTGTTTCACCCAGCGTTCCGCTTCCGCGCCACGTGGCGGATCCATCAGAAACGCCTCGAGGTGAAACGCCGCATCGCTCACATCGCCGCGCCGAAGCAGAAGAAACGCCAAACCGTAGTGCGCTCCCGAGAGCCGGGGCTCGATCGCGAGTGCGCGACGGTAGCAGCGAATCGCCTCGTCGAGCTGACCGAGCTTCGAGTAGGCGATTGCCATGTTCTGGAGGACCTTGTGATTGTTCGGTCTCTGGCGAAGGGCGAGGCGATAGGACGTCAGCGCGGCGTCGTAATCGCCCTGGCGTTCCAGCGCGAGCGCCTCGTTCAGGTAGTCGAGGTTCTCGGTCACTGGCTTCGGCTTGGTGCCCGTGAGGCGGTCCCAGAATGACATTTGGTCGAATCTACCGACTATGATGTGAGAGGGCTAGCTTAACCTAACTGCTTTTCCCCGAACAGTTTGGGAGCAAAATGTCACCGCGCAAACACACGGTCGACGCCGCCAAAGGCGTTCTCGAAATCGAATGGCCGTTCTTCGGCGAGCTGTCGCGCGGGTTGGCCCTGAAGGTGGCACGGGCCTACGATCCCGAGATTGTAATCGGGATCGCTACGGCCGGAGTAATTCCGGGCGCGGTGATAGCGGCAATCCTTGGGCGCGAGTTCCATTCCCTGGTCGTGAGCCGGAAATACAGGAGCGCGCACGCGCGCGCAGCGCCCGAGGTATTCGGAAGCGCACCGAAGGAAGCTCGGGGCAAGCGGGTTCTGATCGTGGACGAGACGTGCGACTCGGGGGAGACGATGCGTCTGGCGGTGTCCGCTATTCAGGAGGCCGGCGCAGTGGAGGTGCGAACCGCGGTTTCGTTCCGTACCCGCGAGTACGCCCCGGATTTTCACGCGATCGCGACCGAGAGCACGATCATTCTGCCGTGGGATCGCGAGATCCTCGTCGAGGGAGAGCTGAAACCGAATCCTCTTTACGCCGACGCGCTCAGCACCAAGTAGCTGCGAACTGGTGACTAACCGCTGCGAACTGCGGACTAACCGCTGAGGAGTGCGGGCCAACAGCAATTGCGGATCGCAGACTAAATGCGGATTGGGAGACTAATTGCGGGTTGAGGACATACTGCTGAGTGCGGACTTAACGCGATCTACGAGTCCGCAGTTCGCAGTTAGTCCCCCAATCCGCATTCAGTCAGCAATCCGAAATAGCAGTTGGTCCGTAGTCCTCAGCAGTCTAGAACTCACCCGCGCCTATAGTCTCCCACTGCTCTCCTCGCGAAACACGTTCGTACGCGTGGTCGAGCATGTCAGCGTTGCCGGCCAGGAATCGGCAGCGCGCGTTTCCGCCGACACTGCATTCGATCTCCATGACTGCGACCGGATAATCGGCGAGACAGCCGAGGAATCCGGCGAGCGTGCCGGTCGTGAGATGGCAGCCGCGCTCGCCTTCGCCGTGCAGCTGCGCTTCCCAGCAACCCTCGATGTCGATCACGGCGAGCGCGTCGTGCAGGGAGCGGAACGTGACGCGTCCCCAGCCAGCTGCCTGGAAGAATTCGGCGGCTCGCGAGGAGAATTCGTCGATCGGAAGATCTTCCGCTTTCACCGAGCCGCGATCGCTGAGCCAGGTCTCGAACGCGTCGAAGAGAGAGCCCGCACCCGCGTATCCGGCCTCGCGAAGCGCATCTGGTCCGCCACCGCTCGCGCCGGCGACGCGCAGGCGAAGCTCGCGCAGCGTGCGCTGCGCCAGGCCAATCAGCTCCGGAGCCTCTGTGGTTGCCATGCGAACTAGGACGACCTCACGCGGAAGATGTTGCTGGAGAACTGATTAAACGCAAGAGGTCGGCCTCGTCGATTATCGCGACGCCGAGCGATTTCGCCTTGTCGAGTTTGCTTCCGGCTTCCTCGCCGGCGAGGAGGAAATCCGTCGACTTGGAGACGGATCCGGTGACTCGGCCGCCCGCGGCTTCAATCGTCGTCGTCGCCTTCGCTCTGCTCAACGTCGGCAGAGTGCCGGTGATGACGATGGTCTTTCCACTCAGCGGTCCTCCCGCTACCACCGCGCGCGGCTCAGTGAAATTAACTCCATGCGATCTCAGCTTTTCCACGAGGGCGCGCCCAGCGGGGTCCGAAAAATACGCGACCACGCCATCGGCTATCGTCGACCCGATTCCGCGCACGTTGAGAATGTCGTCCGCCGACGCCGACATGAGGGCGTCGAGTGTTCCGAAATGCTGCGCCAGGAGCTGCGCCGCGATCGATCCAACGTGCCGGATTCCAAGCGCATGAAGCAGCCGTTGGAGGGGCTGTGATTTCGAGGCCTCGATCGCCGCGATCAGCGAGTAGGTCCCTTTGTCCGCGTAGCCCTCGAGGTGGAGAAGCTGCTCGCGCGTGAGTGCGTAAAGGTCTCCCGGATCGCGAACAAGCCCTTCCTCCACCAGCTGCTGAATGCGCGCGTATGAGAGTCCTCGGATGTCCATCGCGCCCCGCGACGTGAAATGCACGAGGCCCTCCAGCTGCCGACCCGGACACGCGATGTTCGGGCAGTAGATCGCGGCCTCATCCTCATCGCGCGTTACCGGTGTTCCACAGACCGGGCAGTTGTCAGGCATTCGCCACGGTTTCTCGCTGCCGGTGCGCTTGTCAGGGATAGGCGCGATGATCTGCGGAATCACCTCGCCGGCCCTCTTCACCTGCACCCAATCGCCCTCACGAAGATCCTTGGAGATGATGAGATCCTCGTTGTGCAGTGTCGCCAGCTTCACGATCACGCCGCCGATCTCGACCGGCTCGAGCTCAGCGTATGGATTCAGCGCGCCGGTTCGACCTACGTTGACCTTGATTTTGAGCAATCTGGTTTCGGCGATATCCGGGGCAAATTTTCGCGCGATCGCCCATCGCGGCTCGCGTCCGCCGATGACGCCCACCTCTTCCTGAAGGCGGAGAGAATCCACTTTGACGACGCCGCCGTCGATGGCGAAGTTCAGCTCGCTTCGGATCTTGTGCTCCAGCTCGTACGCCCACTTCTCGACCTCGGCCAGCGTCTTCGCGCGCTTCCGGTGCGGCGCCACCGGGACGCCCCATTCCGCCAGCGCGTCCAGCAGCTCCGTTTGAGTCTCGAATGGCAGCTCTACTCCGTCGGGCGCGGCGAACGAATAGCCAAAGAATCTGAGCGGCCTGGAAGCCGTAATTGCGGGATCGAGTTGTCGCAGGCTTCCCGCCGCGGTGTTGCGCGGGTTGGCGAAAAGGGATTCGCCGGCGCGCGCCCTGGACTCGTTCATCTCCTCGAAGCGATCGAAGGGGAAGTAAATCTCGCCCCGAATCTCAATGCGTCCTTTGGGCGCGCTCTCCCGGAGGCGCAGCGGAACGTCGCGCACGGTCCGGAGGTTCACCGTCACGTCCTCACCGATGGCGCCATTGCCGCGCGTCGCACCCATCACGAAAAGCTGATTCTCGTAGGTGAGCGCGACGGCGATGCCATCAATCTTGAGCTCCGCGGTGTAGCCCGACTTTGCAACGTCGTCGCCCGCTATCCGCACCAGCCGCTCTTCCCAGGCGCGCAGCTCCTCGTCGTCGAAGGCATTGGCGAGCGAGAGCATCGGCCGGATGTGCTCGTGTTTGGAAAGTTGGCTCTGGGGCTCTGCACCGATCCGCAGAGTTGGCGAATCCGGCGTTATGCACTCCGGAAAATCCCTCTCCAGCTCCTGGAGCTCGCGAAAGAGCTTGTCGTACGCGGCGTCCGGGATCGTCGGACGATCCAGAACGTAGTAGTCGTGGGATGCGCGGTTGAGCAGGCCGCGCAGCTCGCCGGCGCGCTTAAGCTGGAGCTCGTCGGCTTTCTGCCGAGCCTTTGGAGCCTGTGGGTACGCCTGGGGTGGCGCTGCCTGCTCCGCTAACCGTTGCTTGTTTGACCGGCTTTTCGCCATCCGACGAGTCGTTTCCTTTGCCCTGCGTGTGTTCGTTGAAATCAGCCCCGTCGAAGCGCACCACGCGGTTGCGTCCGGTCTCCTTCGCCACGTAGAGAGCATCGTCCGCCGCTCTCAACAGTGCCTCCTGATCCTTCACACGCGGATGGGGCGCAGCTGCCACGCCGCAGCTTATCGTCCGGGTGATTGTCTTGCCATCCGGCAATGAAAATGTATGCCCCTCCACAATCTCCCGCAGCCGCTGCGCGAAGGTCATCGCGGCATCGAGCACCGTCCCGGACAAAATGAGAAGGAACTCCTCTCCGCCGTAACGGCCGACGCGGTCGATCTCGCGCGCCGCCCCTTTGAGGAGCTGCGCGACCTCCTTGAGCACTGAATCCCCGGCCTGGTGGCCGTAGTTGTCATTTACGCTCTTGAACTTGTCGATGTCGCACATGATGAGCGCGATCGGCTCGTGCAGGCGGATCGAGTGCTGCCACATCTCTCCGAGACGTTCCTCGAGCGAACGCCTGTTGTCTATGTCCGTCAGCCCATCGGTGAGGGAAATGCGCCGCAGTTTGTCGTTCAGCTCCGACAGTTCCTGCTTGCTCTCGGCCAGGTCCGACTGGAGCTTCTTGATGCGGAGGAGCGAGTTCACCCGCGCCTCGAGCTCGGCGAAGTTGATCGGCTTGGTGATATAGTCGTCGGCGCCGGCGTCCAGTCCCTCGACCTTGTTCTCGGTGGAATCCAGCGCGGTCTGCATGATTACCGGGATGAACGGAAGCTCTTTGCTTTCTCTCTTTGCCTTGAGGCGACGCACGACTTCCATGCCGTCCATCTTCGGCATCATCACGTCGAGGAGGATCAGATCGGGGCAGGAGCGCTCCACCGCGTCCAAGGCGGCCTGTCCGTCGCTCGCTCCCTCTACTATGTACCCGCGCGCCTCCAGCCGAGCCCGCAGTAGCTCGATGTTGTCGTCGTGATCGTCAACGACAAGAATCCGTCCCCTACGCTCCATTGTTCTTGCCGAGGAATCTCTGCACCTCCGCGACCACAGCTCTCGGCTCACAGGGCTTGGCCAGGTATCCATCGCAGCCGACCTCCATCGCCTTCTCG
>WNFR01011849.1_pt1 | contig 11449 bp, 7 predicted proteins | sample 5400221 | NCBI WGS metagenome assembly WNFR01 (sample SAMN13153357, study PRJNA577476) | soil metagenome | isolation source: 40 cm soil under Madrone tree | place: USA:California | collected 2016-06-14 | reverse complement strand
TGAAATCAACACTGTGTCTCGCGTTGGTTACGACCTTGTCTTCCTGATTTTTGCTCTTCTAATGACCCAGGTGAGGCGAGCACGGAACGAGCTTGAGGTTAGGATCGCGGAGCGAACAGCAGAGCTGACTCGATCTAATGAGGAACTGAAACTCGAGATCGCCGAGCGTAAGCGTGCCGAAGAGAAGCTGCGGCAGAGCGAGGCCTATTTAGCGGACGCCCAGAGGCTCACGCATACCGGGAGCTGGGTTCGCGGAGCAGGAAGAGACGCTATGCATCTATCCGAGGAATGGTATCGCCTATATGGCTTTGATCCGAAAGCGGGCTTGCCGGCTTGGGAAAAACGCCTGGAGCGCATTCATCCGGAGGATCGAGCCAAGTGGCAAGGGGCACAAGATCGAGCAATGGCTGAAAAATCGAATTACGACTTGGAATTCCGAATTCTTCTTCCCGACGGCACGGTCAAACACATCCACACTGTCGGCCATCCTGTTTTGAGCGCATCCGGGGAGTTGGTGCAATTCGTAGGTAGCTCGACGGACGTCACCGAGCGCAAGCGGGCCGAAGAAGCTCTGCGTCAGGCGCAGGCGGACCTCGCACACGTCACCCGGGTGACCACCATGGGCGAATTAACGGCTTCCCTGGCGCACGAGATCAGACAGCCGATTGCCGCCGCAGTCACCAACGCCAACACCTGCATGCGGTGGCTCAATCGTGATCACCCCGACGTGGAAGAGGCCCGCGAAGCGGCGTCGAGAATCATTAAAGACGTGACCCGTGCGTCGGAAATCATCAGCCGGATCCGCCTGCTTTTCAAGAAGGGTACTCTGCAACAGGAGTTGGTGGACATCAACGAAGTAATTCGAGAGATGATCGTCCTCCTGCACGGAGAGGCGAACCGCTACTCGATGTCGTTCCGCACCGACCTGGTGACGGATCTTCCTCAGGTTATGGCCGATCGTGTGCAGTTACAGCAAGTGCTCATGAACCTTATGCTCAATGGCATCGATGCCATGAAGAACATGAGCGGCGGAGGCGAACTTACGATCAAGTCGCAGCAAGGCGAGGATGGTCAACTGCTGATCTCGGTCAGTGATACCGGAGTTGGGCTACCCTCGCACCAGGCGGAGCAGATCTTCAATGCGTTCTTCACAACCAAGCCCCAGGGCACCGGTATGGGTCTGTCCATCAGCCGCTCCATCGTGGAATCGCATGGCGGCCGCTTGTCAGCTGCCGCTAACTCTCCGCGGGGCGCGACTTTTTATTTCACTCTACCCACCAAAGCTGAGGATCATGAATAAGGCCTGTAGCCGCCTCGATTGTCCCTGGGCGGTATTAGAGCTCCTATACCAAAGCATAATTGCGCCGTCTTTGTGAGGCTGCTAGTTTCTCATCATGGACAGTCAAAGCAGCACCAAATCGGTTGCCATTGCCGATGACGATTATTCAATGCCAAGAAAGAAGACCAAACTAGTTGCTATTGTCGACGATGATGACCCGTCGCCAAGGAAGAAGACCAAACTGGTTGCCATCGTCGATGATGATGATTCGATGCGCAGCGCATTGCAGGGTCTGCTGAAATCGGTCGGATTGCCGGCGCAAGCTTATGTCTCGGCGGAAGAATTCGTGAACTCCGGCCAACACCGCCAGACTGCATGTCTGATCGCGGATATCCGCATGCCGGGAATGTCCGGTCTGGAATTGCAGGCCAAGCTGAACATTGAGAATTGCAGAATTCCAACCATCTTCATCACCGCCCACGGGGACGCGAAAATGCGGATGCAGGCGTTGCGAGCGGGCGCCGTCGAGTTCCTGTCGAAACCGTTCGATGATGAAGCTTTGCTCGAGAGTGTTCGAGCGGCTTTGCAGAGTTGAGGCCGATAACAAGTGTACGTGGCGCGAGGGAGTCCTCTGTGGCAGCTTCTGTAAAATTCGGGAATTACAATCAAGATTCTTATGAGCGCAGATTCGAGCAGGTCATAGGCGATAGTCCTGCTCTGGAAGCCGTGCTCGAACAGGTGGAACTCGTCGCGCCTACCGATTCCACCGTTCTTATCCAGGGAGAGACCGGCACCGGCAAGGAGCTGATCGCGCGCGCGATTCACAACATCAGCTCGCGTTGCGGACGTTCGTTCGTGAAGCTGAACTGCGCTGCCATTCCTCTGGATCTTCTCGAAAGTGAACTGTTTGGCCACGAGAAAGGCGCGTTCACCGGTGCCATAGCGCAAAAAATTGGCCGTTTCGAGCTGGCCGACAAAGGCACCCTTTTCCTGGATGAGGTAGGCGATATTCCCCCCTCATTGCAGCCCAAACTGCTTCGCGTCCTGCAGGAACAGGAGTTCGAGCGCCTGGGCAGCGCGCGCACCCACCAGGTAGATGTTCGTCTGGTGGCTGCCACCAACCGTGACCTGACCGACATGGCGAAGCACGGCGAATTTCGTAGCGACCTCTACTACCGTCTGAATGTGTTTCCTGTCCTGCTGCCACCTTTGCGGGCGCGCACCGAGGACATCCCAGCGCTGGTGAGGCATTTTGTCGAACTCTTTGGGCGCCGGATGGATAAGCGAATCAACCACATCCCTCCGGAGACTATGTCGGCCTTCAGCGCCTACCAATGGCCGGGCAATATCCGCGAGCTCCAGAACCTGATTGAACGGGCGGTGATCCTTTCAAATCAGGGCGTGCTTCCCAATCCTTTGCCGGCGGGGGCAGAGACTCAGGATGTGGTTACATTTGCCCCTCCGGTGGCAACTACGCTGAGGGACTCCGAACGCACTCTGATTCTGCGCACCCTTGAAGCAGTCGGCTGGGTGATCGGCGGTCCCAAAGGTGCAGCGACCAAACTTGGCTTGAAGCGCACCACGCTCATCCACAAAATGCAGAAGCTAGGGATTTCCCGTCCTTCTCCCTCGCGCCAGGATGTAACGGACGCAGTGCCGGACGAGGTGCAACCGCTCCCGCAGACGCCTTATATATAAGGATGTAGTTTTTGAGAGGAGCGCGGCTCGGCACGGTGGTGGGGCGCAGGCAGATTTGTTGCTCGGCTACATTCGAAAAGAGCTGCCGCCCTGTCACGGGACCCGGCGGCCACAGTTGTTGTGCGCGTCCTTCTAGGCTGCTTTCTGCAGAGACTTCACCATGCCGTGAGGATCGAAGACAAATTTCCTCGGCGCACCTTTATCGAAATCTTTATACGCCTGGGGAGCCTGTTCAAGCGAAACCAGCGTTACGTTCAAATGTCTGCCGGGATTGATCCTGTCGTGGAGGATGGCTTCCATCAGCTCGCGGTGATATCTCATGACCGGACATTGCCCTCCCCATATGGACTGACCTTTGACCCAGGCAAGGCCCCAGCGCAATGGCTGGATTCCTTGCTTTCGTATTTCGTCGGCTCCGCCTGGATCGTCGGGCAGGTAAAGGCCCGGAACGCCAATGCCACTCGGAACACGGGAAACTTCCATGAGTGGGTTAAGCAATGGGGCTTCAACATCGGACTGCTTGCCGAGTCCGTGTGCTTCGTAGCCCACGCAATCAACCGACGCATCCACCTCCGGAACTCCCAATATCTGGTTAATACTCTCTCTCAGATCGTCCGTCTTCGTTATATCGATAGTTTCGCAGCCCATCTTTTTGGCTAATGCCAGTCGCTCTAGGTTCCGATCGCCGACAATAACAACGGCCGCTCCCAGGAAGAAAGATGACTCGGCGCAACACAAGCCGACCGGACCGGCGCCAGCTATGTAGACGGTAGATCCGGAACCTACACCGGCCTGGACGGCCCCGTGATAGCCGGTGGGGAGAATGTCCGACAACATCGTGAGAGAGTCGATTTTCTCCATCGCTTGGTCCTTGTCGGGAAACTTCAGCAAATTAAAGTCCGCATAGGGAACCATCATGTAGTCGGCTTGGCCGCCTTTCCAGCCGCCCATTCCCACAAATCCGTAGGCTCCGCCGATTCCTGCCGGGTTTGTGTTACTGCAGAGATTCGTAAACCGGGCCTTGCAGTTGCGACATCGGCCACACGCGATATTGAAAGGAACCGATACGATATCTCCGACTCTTATGTACTCAACATCGGATCCCGCTTCGATGACCTCCCCTGTATTTTCGTGTCCGAATACGGTGCCTTTTGGAGCCGAGGTTCGACCTCTGTACATGTGCAGGTCGCTTCCGCAAATGTTGGTGGATACCAACTTGACGATGACGCCGTGATTGCACTTTCTGCCGTCGGGAGCAACCAGCTCTGGATAATCAATACTTTGAACCTCGACCTTGCGGGGCCCCATGTAAACCACTGCACGATTACTTGCCATAGACGTTACCTTTCACTCCGGTTATTGCAGGGTGGAATTTGATTTGTGGCTATGCGGCTCGGTCACCGAATCGTTAATCAACTGAGTCCCAATGACTCAGGTATTCGCCGCACTTTGAGGCAGGCAAGAAAGCTCACCTGAGTTGCCAGCCAATCCCGTTGCGTCAAACAATCGTAGAGATACAAATTACCTGTCGCAATTCTCCTTCTGGCCGGAACCCAGTTGCGAAAAGAATATTAGGACAGGATCGGGTATGAGTAGGGGTCGTTTCTACGAACTTAGTGCTATAACCGGCAGATATGAGTAGACAGGATTAGCGGTTATACATCCGCCTTCGCAGGGTATTTCGGTACGATGTTTTGCGCTACTACCCATGCGGCAGACGCGATCGCCCATGAGATGAAGAACGCCGTCCACGGCAGTCTTGTCCTCGGGGCGGCCAGAATCGCAGGACCCCAAACCAGAAGGGTAAACAGGCTTATCATGCCCGCTTCCGCCGTGGCGGCCAAGCGCGGAAAGATCGAGAACAGCACGCCGAGACCGCAGGCGATCTGTCCGGCGCCGGTCAGGTAGGCCCAGCCAATACGATAAGGAAGCCACGCTGGTACCAGCTCAGCAGTCTGCTTCACGTACACAATATGTGAGAGTCCGATCGGTATGAGAGAAACCGCAAAGAGGATACGTGCAAGGTGGATGCCGTTCTCGCCGGTGGCAAATGTCAGTGGCGATCCCTCTCGTGGCCCGGCTAACTTGACAAACAATACCCATCCTCCGGCCATAAGCACGGCAAGCTCGCCAAAGCCGAGCCAAACAGCTTCCATCTGCGGCGCTACCAGGAGAGCGGGCACCTTAAGCAAGAGCCAGACGATGAGATATGGGAACAGGATGCGAGCCGACCATGCCGCCGTGGGACTCAAAAGTAGTCCCACACCACCCAGTAGCATGATGAGCCCCGAACCATAGGCGAGAAGCGTCCGGCACGGGATCCATGGGGCGACGGGCTGCCAGACTAACGCGAAATCGCCGTATACGAGAGCGAGGATGCCGAGGCCGATCATCCCGAGGGCAAAGGGTGTCAATGCAGGTTGCTGGCTTCGGATCATCGGATTCCAACCCTATTAAAGACACAGATTGATGTCAATCACATGTCTGCCCACCAACACTCTGGGTTTGTGGACTGGTCTACAAATACGCAAATTCGGTCAATCTCGCCCTCATCGACTCCCGCCACAGGGCTAGAGCGCACAAAGCAACAGAGCATACAAGCAAATATTGACGAAAAGATGCGGCGTTAGCAGTCCAGCTTACTCCATTCAAGACCCAACAGAATCAAGCAGATGCAAGTGAGACATCGAACTGGGTGCTCTGAGGGTATCCGGGACGGTGCGTTTAGAAGAGATATGTTTTCTGTCACATCCTTCCTGATTAGAGATCATCTTTAAGCGTTCCTGGCCCGTTTCTGAGGAAGCCAGGAGCCCACTAACTCCTGGTGTGTCAATGGAGCCTGGGCTGACCGCGCTCACGCGAATGCGGCGGTCCTTTAAGTCAGTTTTTCACCGCTGGATCAATCACGATTCGCGATTTCGATGGCCCGCCTCACATTGCCCTTTGCCACCTTCAATAACCTTTCGGCTTCCTTCCTACTCATTCGAGCAAGGCGCATCACGATTGCAACGCGAACATCATCTCCGGCGGCGCGAAGGTCTTTTCGGGCCTGATTCTGGCTAATTGCCAATGCTCGCTCCACAATTGTGACCGCCCGTTCAGTCAGCTTGCTGTTCTTCTGATGGAGATTCACCATCAGGTTGCCATAGACATATCCCAGCCGGACCATTGCGCCCGTCGAGAGCATGTTCAGCACCATTTTTTGGGCGGTGCCGGCCTTCATGCGCGTTGAACCTGAGACCACTTCAGCGCCAGTTTCAACCAGAATTGCCAGCTCGACCGCTCTTTCCAGAGGCAAATCGGGATTGCAAGTAACGGCGATCGTCTTTGCCCCGCAGCGACGCGCGTATCTGACTGCAGCGACCGTGAACGGTGTGCGTCCACTGGCGGCTATACCTACGATAACGTCTTTCTTCCCGGGTTTTTTCTTACGCATTTCCTTGATTCCAAGGTCCGATGAGTCCTCATCGGCTTCGACCGCCGCGCCGAGGGCTCTTACTCCCCCGGCAATCACGAACCGCACTATTTTGGGATTGATGCCGAAGGTTGGCGGGCATTCCGCAGCATCAAGTGCCCCGATCCTGCCGCTGGTACCGGTTCCGACGTAGATCAACCTGCCGCCACTCGAGAGCGCCTCTGCGATCCAGTCGATTGCGCGGGCAATCTGTGGCAATGCTCGCTCGACGGCCGCTGCGACTTTCGCGTCCTCGGTGTTAATGATCTGGGCGATCTCTAACGAGGATTTCAAATCTAGATCGGTCGAGGCGCGATTCACTTGTTCGGTATCCAAATGATCAAGCTGTGAACCTGTGCTTCGCTTCATCGAGCTGCTCCCAGCGCTTCCAGAACGGCATCGTGAAACCTTGGGCGAATTTCCCTGATTGCTTGATTAGAGCAATCCGGCCATGTTCGGTTAGTAAGCAGGGTGACCGACAGCTTCCGCTCGGGATCAATCCACAGTGAAGTACCCGTGTATCCGAGATGGCCAAAAGATGCCAGCGAATAGTATTTACCTGATTGCGAAGGAGCAGAGGGCGTGTCCCATCCCAAGGCGCGCAAAGTACCGGCCGGAGAATTTTCACGGCGTGTGAACACCGCAAGCGTCTCTGGACGCACGATCGGTGATCCGCCACTGAGCATGGCATGGGCGAACGTCGCAACATCTGCGGCACTGGAAAACACACCCGCATGCCCGGCGACGCCGCCCATCACGCTTGCGTTTTCGTCCTGAACTTCGCCTTGAATGATGCGTTTGCGAAATGATTGGTCATCGGCGGTCGGCGGGATGCGATGCTTCCAGTCTGAGGGAGGATTGAAAGCCGCGTGCACCATCCCCAGCGGACCGAAGACTTCCCGCTGACAGAAGCGGTCGAGCGTGTCTTCGGCAATCCGCTCAAGCGCAAGGCCAAGCAGGATGAAACCGATATCACTATATTCAGCGTGAGTTCCTGGAGGGTTCTTTAGAGGAACCGATAGTGCTTCGCGCACAAGTTCGTTCTTTGTAGGTGCGCGCAAGTAAAGCTTTTCGTACGCTGGCAGGCCGGAACTGTGAGCCAGCAGCATGCGGAACGTGACCTCTCGTCTCCGGGGGCCGTCGCCCGACGAGCCGCCGACAAATTCCGGAACAACTCCGACGACCGGCATCTCCAGATCAAGCAGGCCACGCTCGTACAAGATCATTGTCATGCTCGTTGTGGCAACGACTTTTGAAACCGATGCCAGGTCGAAGACCGTGCCTGAGCCGACCGGCGGGGAGTTCGCGTCGTAGGTAAATTGCCCTAGAGCTTTTGAGGCCACGAGTTTGCCGGATTGTGTAATCGCAACGGATGCGCCAGGAAAAGCCCGATTTTCAATCGCTTCATTGAGGACTTGGAACGAACCACGAAAAACCTTCTCTTGATCTTCGAAGTTGGCGGGCGGGATGCGCGGCGCTGATGTCGTGTTCGTTTCCAACAAAGCTGCTCAAAAAGCGATTTGAAAGTACAACTATAGAATAAGGCTACGAAAGGTCAGCCGGAGTAGCACGTATGGCACCTCGCCTGACGTAACTTGATCGTCTCCATTGTCACTGATGTAAATTCATGACATCCAACGCCTCGCCTCCAACTCGTTGACCAGAGCTCTGTTTTTGCTGCTGTCGTTCTCCATCTTTCTGTGCGTTGCCGCATCCGGCCAGCAAACCTCGAATCTTTCGACTCTCGATTCCATCCTTGAGAACTCAATCCAAAAGCACGAGATCCCGGGAGCGGTACTTTTGGTCGGCCATGATGGAAAGGTGATCTATCGCAAGGCGTTCGGCAGCAGATCACTGGAGCCGACGGCATCGGCAATGGCGGTGGATACAATTTTCGACATTGCGTCGCTGACCAAGGTCGTTGCTACCACTATTGCCGTAATGCAACTGGTCGAACAGGGCAAAATCCGGGCGAATGATCCAATGGTGAAGTACATCCCTGAATTTGGACAGAATGATAAGGGCGATATTACAGTCCGTGATCTTTTGACTCACCACTCTGGGCTGCCAGCAGGTCTCGACCTGAGTCATCCCTGGTCCGGCCGCGATGTGGGATACAGCATGGCGTTCGCGTCCACGCCTTTCGCTCCTCCAGGAACAAGGTTCGTTTACAGCGATATCAATTTCATTGTTCTTGGCGCGCTGTCGTCCGCCCGCGGAATGGCTACCGCAAATCGCTCCTACAGAGTATGACGAGCATGGGCAGATGCTGCGCGGGGTGGTTCACGACCCGACCGTCCGCCGCATGGGCGGAGTCGCCGGTGAGGCAGGCGTCTTTTCGACCGCCGATGACCTGGCGAAGTTTGCTCAAGCGTTGCTGGATGGAGGCATTGTTCTTTCGCTGAAAGCGATTGAGAAGATGACGTCTCCGCAGCAGCCGCCGACATCGCCAGCAGTGCGCGGTTTTGGCTGGGACATCGATTCACCGTATTCGTCCAATCGCGGTGAGCTGTTGCCGGTCGGCTCCTTCGGTCACACCGGATTCACTGGCACATCGCTGTGGATTGATCCCACGACTCGCACCTACATCATTCTGTTGACGAACGCCGTCCATCCGCGTGGGAAGGGCTCGGCAATTTCCCTGCGCGCGAAGGTTGCGACTGCGGTTGCTGCTGCGATTCCTCTTACCGTCCCGGAGCAGGAGGCGATGCGCTGGAAAACTATCACCGGGTACAACGAAACCATGACAGCGGACCACCATCTCACGGGCCGGAATGGATCGGTGCTGACCGGAATCGACGTGCTCGAAACGCAGGATTTTCCTTCGCTGCGCGGCAAACGCGTGGGCGTTCTCACCAACCAGACCGGAGTTGATTCCGGCGGTCACCGCACCATCGATCTACTTGCGCACGCTGCCGGAGTTCAGCTGACTGCGATCTTCAGCCCTGAACACGGGGTGACTGGAGCGCTGGATACTACACGTGTCGGTAACTCTCGCGACGCCGCAACGGGAATTTCTGTTTACAGTGTTTACGGCGGAACCGACGAAGCACGGCATCCTCCGGCAGATGTACTGAAGCAGCTCGACGCCGTGGTCATTGACCTGCAAGACGCGGGAGTTCGCTTCTACACCTACGAAACAACGCTCGGCTATTTTCTGGAGGCAGCAGCCAAGGCGGGGATTCCCGTCATCGTGCTGGATCGGCCCAATCCCATTACTGGATCTTTCATCCAAGGTCCGCTTTCCGAGCCGGGACATGAAAGCTTTACGAACTACGGCCCAGTTCCAGTTCGTCATGGCATGACTCTGGGCGAGCTGGCACAAATGTTTAACGTCGAGCACAACATCCATGCCAAGCTCACGGTCGTCCCGATGCAGGGATGGATGCGCGGTGACTGGTTGGATTCAACGAGCGTCGAGTGGATCAATCCGTCGCCGAATTTGCGCAGTTTGACGGAAGCAACGCTGTATCCCGGCGTCGGGTTGATTGAGGGAACAAATGTCTCTGTCGGTCGCGGCACGGATACGCCGTTCGAACTACTAGCTGCGCCGTGGATGAACGGCCGCGAACTGACGCAATACTTAAACGCGCGCCAAATTCCTGGAGTCCGATTCGTTCCGGTGACTTTTACTCCAAGCGCGAGCAACTTCTCCGGACAGCTCTGCCATGGCGTCAACCTCGTCTTGACTGCCAGAGAATTCCTCGATGCGCCGGAACTCGGCATCGAACTGGCCTCAGCCTTGGCGACGCTCTATCCCCAACAGTTCCACATGGAGAAGATGATCGACATACTGGCCAGCCAAGCTGTGTATAACGCGCTCGCCCGTGGCGAAGATCCAAGGCGAATTGCCCTCGACTGGCAGGATGACCTCCTTAAGTTTCAGCAGCTTCGCCAGAAGTACCTGATCTACAAGTGACGGCGAGTAAACTTGTTCACCTCGCCGGGATTCCTCGTTAGAATGATTCAACGCCGCGAGGAGCAGTTCACTCCATGAAGCTTGGTAACCTGAAGAACCCCGTCGCCGATGCCTTTTACCGCTGTGCCGGCCCGAATTGCGGCATAATCAGCCGGTGCTGTACCTCTGCGCATGGGATGAAGAGATCGCCAATCGCGAGGGCACGCTTCACGTCTGCGGCGAACTGTGTGCCCAGCGTTTGCAATCTCAGTTCATGGGCAATGTGCGGGAGAACCAGCTGAGAAGGGTGAGCGTGTGACGGCTGGTGAACTCGCTTTTGAGATGCACCCGCACTGGTTAAATCGTAGCTATTTTCAGAAACTCTATTTAGTGCAGCAAATTATTTCGTTATGGATAAATTTGTAATCCGCGGGGGAAATCCGTTGCTGGGCACAGTACGCGTCAGCGGCGCCAAAAACGCTGCTCTTCCCTGCATGGCTGCGGCCCTGCTCACGGAAGAGCCGGTGATCCTGGAAAACATTCCGCAGGTGCGCGACATTGAGACCACGCGCAAGCTGCTGGCCGCGATGGGCGCCGAAGTCGAACTGGGCTACGGTCGCGCGCAACATCGCACTACGATCTGCTGCCGCAACCTGGCAACGCCAGAAGCTTCTTACGAACTGGTAAAGACAATGCGTGCTTCCACGCTGGTGCTCGGTCCGCTGGTCGCGCGTTGCGGAAAAGCACGAGTTTCGTTACCGGGCGGCTGCGCCATTGGCGCTCGGCCAATCGATCTGCATATCAAAGGCCTTGAGCGGCTGGGCGCGAAAATCACAACCGAGCACGGCTACGTCGAGGCTTCTACCGATCGTCACAGGAATGATCGTCTGAAGGGCGCAGAAATTGTCTTCGACAAAATTACCGTGACCGGTACGGAAGATTTACTGATGGCGGCAACACTGGCCGAAGGCGAAACCGTAATGCTGAACTGCGCGCGCGAACCGGAAGTCGCAGATCTCGCCGACTTGCTCAACAAAATGGGCGCGAAGATCGAAGGCGCGGGCACTCCGACCATTCGAGTGAAGGGTGTCGAAAAGCTTCACGGCGCGAAACACCGCAT
>WNFR01007049.1_pt1 | contig 11452 bp, 5 predicted proteins | sample 5400221 | NCBI WGS metagenome assembly WNFR01 (sample SAMN13153357, study PRJNA577476) | soil metagenome | isolation source: 40 cm soil under Madrone tree | place: USA:California | collected 2016-06-14 | reverse complement strand
GCGTTCGGCGAACGCTATGTGCACTGGGCTGTCATGGTCGTCGCTTTTATCGTCGGGATTCCTGTTTTCTTCCAGGTCGGCTTCGTTCTCCTGGTTCCGCTCGTGTTCACCATTGCGCGCCGAACGGGAATGTCGCTCATCAAGATCGGGATCCCGCTGGTGGCCGGTCTCTCGGTGGTGCATGGGATGTTGCCACCCCATCCCGCGGCTATGCTCGCGGTGATCGCGTACAACGCAGATGTCGGGCGCACGATTCTTTATGGACTGCTGGTCGGGCTTCCGACGGCGTCGCTCGCGGGTCCGATCTTCGCTACCTGGGTTGCGCCGCGCATCGTACTCCCGAGGGATAATCCGATCGCGAGGCAACTCGAAGGGAGCTCGGATATTTCCGATGGCTCGAGCACGGTGCAACAGACTCCGGGTTTCGGAATCTCACTCTTCACGGTGTTGGTCCCCGTAATTCTGATGCTCCTCGCCAGCGTGGGCGATGCCGCCCTCGACTCGACGAGCTCCGTGCGTTCGGTGTTGCACTTCGTCGGGAATCCGATCGTGGCGCTCCTTCTCGCGCTCCTCTTCTCGTTCTGGTCTCTGGGACGGCCGCGCCATTTCACTCGACAGCAGCTGATGAAGTTCTGCAATGACTGCCTGGCCCCGACCGCGACGATTCTGTTGGTGATCGGCGCGGGCGGTGGCTTTAACCAGGTTCTTGTGCAGAGCGGCGTGGGACGGGCGATCGCCAACATGGCCATTGGATCACACGCCTCGCCGCTCCTTCTTGCCTGGGGAGTTGCGGCGCTGATTCGTGTGGCCACCGGATCTGCGACAGTGGCGATGACGACCGCCGCGGGAATCGTGGCACCAATTGCGGTGGCGATGCCCGGAACGCATGCCGAGCTATTGGTTCTCGCTACGGGGGCCGGTTCGTTGGTGCTCTCGCACGTTAACGACGCCGGCTTCTGGCTCATTAAGGAATTCTTCAACATGACCGTCCCGCAGACACTGAAAACGTGGACAGTGGCCGAGACGATCATCGGTGTCGCTGGACTGGGATTCACCTTGCTTCTGAGCCTGGTGCTCAGATAGGGGAGGCATATGCGAACGAATGGCACTTGGACTTGTTGGACGATCGTTGCAGGGATGGCGCTGGCCGCGACAGCGTCCACACCGCAGCAGCAGGCGGCGCCTCGCGTCGCGGCATCCGAGGCCCTGACGTCGATGGGATGGATCGATGCGACGGCCACCCTCGATCCAGCGACGACCCCCGTTTACGCCGGCGACGCGCCGTTGAAATTCGAGTTCCTCAAGGACATGCGAAAAGGCGACGGCTTCACACTCTCCGCGTATTCGATGGGCGCGCACAGCGGAACGCACATCGATGCGCCGATGCATTTCGTACGCGACGGAGCATCCATCGAACAGCTATCGCTTGCGCCGCTGATCGGCCCGGCCCGAGTGATCGACATCCCCGACGATGTACAGTCGATCAACGCGGCGGAGCTGAACCGGCACGAATGGAGGGGTGCGCAGCGAGTGATCTTCCGCACCCGGAGCTCGGTGCGCGGCTGGATGGCATCCTCTACCTTTCATCGCGACTTCGCGTACATCGCACCTGATGCGGCGCAGCTACTGGCCGACGCAGGTGTGCAGCTGGTTGGGATTGATTACATCTCAGCGGAGCAGTTTGGCGCGCCGGCGCCGAGGACGCATCAGATTCTACTCGGCAAAGGAATTCCGATCGTCGAGGGGTTGGCGCTCGGGGCGGTGGGCGCCGGGGACTACGACCTGATCGTGTTGCCGATCAAGGTAGCAGGGCATGAAGGCGCGCCTGCGCGGGCCATTATGCGGAGGCGAGCTCCGTAGCCGGCCGATCCGTCGGAACATGCGACCCGGAAATCGCCTATAAAGAACGAGGGTTTTCTGGTGCGATGTTCGTGACGCTTGCCGGTTTCGCGGCGTCTCATTTATGACGCGGAATGCATGCCCAACCGCGTGTACCACGCTAAGTTGCATGGTTCACCAGCAATACGCTGCCCAGAGTAAAGCCGTCGAAAGACGGTGGCACAGAGCCACGGGGCTGTAGCGGGACAACCCGCCATGCCAGCCGAGCCGCCAGCGAATCCGACTATGGTCGGTGCCGCGGCGGCTTTTTTGTTGCCCGGACCTGCCGACACGTTTGCCTTGGCACACAATCGATCTCACGGGGGACAAGCGCCCATGTCATATATATTCGCAACCGTTGGACAAATCGCACGTCGTTGGGGATGGCTCGTCGTGTGTCCCGTGCTCGCCGTCTGCGCCGGGGACAATACGTCCGGTCCGCTAGTGGCGGGCCACCCGGGAGCCGTCGTCGATCTGACAGTCGGAGGGACCACCGACACTTCGGTCCTGGTTTCGTTCACTCAGGTCGATGACGGTATGGGGCAAGCCGCCCACTACGATGTGCGCTACGCTGTTGGGTCCCTGTCATGGGGTTCGGGTACTTCCGCATCGAGCGGCACCTGCGCGTCGCCCCTGGCCGGCACAGGAGTAGGCAGCGCGCTCTCGTGCACCGTGTTTGGTCTGTTGGCGTCGACGAGCTACGACTTCCAGGTTGTCGCATTTCGCGGAAACATGAGTGGGAATGCGGTATTCGGAGAACTTTCGAATGTCGCGGCCGCTTCCACCAGGGCGCATGCGCAGCACCCTCCCGTTGTGACGACGGTGACGGTTTCGCCAGCATCGGCATCAGTGGCCGTAGGCGCCACATCCGGCCTGCAAGCGACGGTCAACGATCAGAATGGCAATGCGATGCCCGGGCAGACAGTGACATGGTCTTCAAACAACACCGCTGCTGCGACAGTGAATTCGACCGGCGTCGTGACCGGCATTGCGGCTGGTTCGGCAACGATCACCGCCACTAACTCGGGTGTATCCGGCACTTCGGCGATCACCGTGACAGCTGGACCGCCGCCTCCTCCTGTGGTGACGACAGTCACAGTCGCCCCCACATCAGCATCCGTAGTGGCGGGTGCCACGACGACTCTCGTGGCGACGGTCAAGGATCAGAATGGCAATGTAATGACCGGACAGACCGTGACCTGGTCAACCGACAACGCCACCGCGGCTACGGTGAATTCGAGCGGCGTAGTTACGGGCGTTGCAGCAGGGTCGGCGACGATAACCGCGACGAGCTCGGGAAAGGCCGGAACGTCGAGCGTTACTGTGACCGCTGTATCTCCTGTGGTCACGACAGTCACGGTCGCCCCAACGTCGGCATCCATAGTGGCGGGTGCGACGACTACTCTGCAGGCGACAGTGAAGGATCAGAACGGCAATGTGATGACCGGACAGACCGTTATCTGGTCCACCGGCAACCCTGTCGCGGCTACAGTGAATTCGACCGGCGTCGTGACCGGTGTTGCGGCAGGCTCGGCGACCATCACGGCGACGAGCTCAGGAAAGACGGGCACATCGAGCATTACGGTGACCGCTGTACCTCCTGTGGTCACGACCGTCACAGTCGCGCCGACGTCAGCATCTGTCGTCGCGGGTGCGACGACCACTCTGGTAGCAACGGTCAAGGATCAGAACGGCAATGTGATGACCGGGCAGATTGTTATCTGGACCACCAACAATGCCGCCGCGGCGACGGTGAATTCCGGCGGTGTGGTCACGGGCGTCGCCGCCGGTTCTGCGACGATCACTGCGACGAGCTCAGTGAAAACCGGAACGTCGAGCATTACTGTGACGGCGGTCTCCGGGGGCGGCACGCTCCTTTTCCAGGAGAATTTCGAAGACGCCAACATCGCTTCGCGCGGTTGGTATGACAACACAAGCGTTCAGCTTTCCACCGTGGAACACATCGCCGGCAGCAACAGCTCGGCGCAATATCATTTTCTGGCCGGCGCAACCAGCCCGACCAGCGGCGGCGCACAGCGGCACAAGTTCACGCCGTCGAACTCCTTCTATCTCAGCTATTACGTGAAGTACAGCACCAACTGGGTCGGATCGGGCCAGGCCTACCATCCGCACGAGTTCTACGCCCTTAGCACGTTGGATGGAGACTGGGACGGCCCATCAAACAACTTCCTGGACGTCTACGTCGAGCACAATTACCTGAACGGCGGAAGGCCGCGCATAGAAATCCAGGACAACAAGTCCGTCAACTACAGCTACGGGGCGCTGCCGAACAATTTGATCGCTCTCACTGAAGACCGATCGGCCGGCGGATGCAACGGCGTCGTGGAAACCAACATCTATTCCGAGTGCTTCAACTTCGGGACGTACTGGTACAACGACAAGCAGCTCACGGGTCCCGTCGAGTTCCAGCCAAATCCCGGCCCGGGCTACAAGAACGACTGGAATTTTGTCGAGGCCTATTTCCAGTTGAACACGATTGTGAACGGCATCGGACAGGCAGACGGCGTCGTGCAATACTGGTTCAACGGTACGTTGATCCTAGACCGCCACGACATCCTTTTCCGCACCGGCGCGCATCCGACGCTTCAGTTCAGCCAGTTCCTGATCGCGCCCTACATCGGCAGCGGCTCTCCAGTTGACCAGTCGATGTGGGTGGACAATCTGCGGCTCGCGACATCCCGCATTCCATAGCTAGGTGCCCAAGCGCTTACCCCGCCCCTACTTAACCGACTAGGGGCGGTTTTCTCTGGCGACGGCCACGTCACGGGGCTCGGGTGGATCTGACAGGCGCGCCAACGAGGCAGTCAGTGCGAAAAAAGGCGTGACGACGCTCGTCTGATTGCAGTCCTTTAAGCAATGGACAAGATCCTGGATGCGGCAGCAAAAAGAGCGCAGTGGCTAAAACACACGGCAAAGCTTGTCGCCGTCGGCGCATCTTCTGGCGCCGCACTCGTTTCGATCTTTACCGCGCTCTATTCTTACGGCGCCATCGGTCATGCCGAATCACATCAATCGATCGGGAATATGGGCGCGGCCTGGGTTGGGCTTCGGCCAGCCATCGACACCGCTACAGCGCTTGGGGATACCGTACACTTCGCGGCAACGGTCACGGACCAAAACGGTAGTGTCCTGGTGGGGGCGCGCCCGACGTGGACGACAGGTGACCCGACCATCGCGACCATTCTGCAAGATGGTTCGGTAATCGCTCGTGGCCCGGGACGAACGAGGGTGAGCGTGGTAGTCGGCAAGCTCGTAACGCATTCCACTGTGGTCGTATCACAGCGCGTGGCAAACGTCGACGTGGGGAGAGCCGCCGGCGACAGTATGATCATTCTGCCCGAGGGCTCTCAGTTGCAGCTACGCGCTCGGGCAATGGACGCACGCGGTTATCCGATAGCTGGACTCGAGCCGATCTGGCACATCGACGATAGCAGCGTTGCCCTCCTGGACAGCTCTGGGTTGCTGACCGGGCGGTCGGCTGGGCGCACGATGATAAGCGCAAAAGTAGACGGTGTCTCGGACCGCACGAGTGTTTCCGTAGTCACGCCAGCGTCGGCGATTTCGCTCGTCGCCGGCATCAATCAGCGAGCGCTGGCGGGCAAGACACTTCCGCAGGCGCTGGTGGTTCGGGCGACGAATCGTCATAACGCGCCCGCATCTGGCAAACGAGTCACTTTTCGTCTAGGGGACGGTGAGGGATCTGTAGATCCCGCCAGCGCCCTAACTGATGCTGACGGGCGTGCCCGTGCTACATGGACGCTTGGCGCAGACCCCGGACGCCAGACGCTGTTGGCGAGCGTCGAGAACGTGGACAGCGCCCTCGCCGTTGTTGCCGAGGCTGATCCGGTCGCGAGCAATACGCGGGTGACGTCGTTGGTCGAGCACTTGAGCGGGACGGCGGGTGAGGAGCTTTCCGATTCGGTGGCGGTTCGCGTCACAGACTCTACCGGCCGAGCTCTTCCCGACATTCCTGTTCGCTGGACCCCGGTCGATGGAGGATCTATCGAAGTCGCTTCAGCGCGGACGGACTCGCTCGGTGTAGCGAGCGCGCGTTGGACTCTTGCCCGCAAGACGGGGACTCAGCGTCTCAGAGCACAGGTGGGAGTCGGTCCGGGACTTGGGATTCCGCCCGTCACCATCAATGCTATTGCGTTGGCTGGGGCAGCGGCCTCTGTGGTAGTTTCTGCCGGCGACAACCAGCGAGCAGCAGCCGGGGCAGAACTTCGAAAGACGCTCGTCTTTCGGGTTCTGGACGTAAATGGAAGCGGGGTAGGAGAAGCGGCGTTGGCGCTATCGCCGTCCGGTGGCAGTCTCTCCGATACGGCCCTTACCACCGATTCGCTGGGCTTCGCGAGAACGCGGTGGACCATGGGTCACTCGGCCGGGGATTACTCGCTGGCCGTCTCCGTCGAGGGAGTCAAGCAGTTGCTCAAGATCGCTGCCCACGCCACCCCAGCACCGGCGGCGAATCTGGCCTTTGACGATGTTCCGGGGGACAAGCGCTCGCGCGAAGCACCCAAGAGCAAGCGGCTGTACGCGCTGGTGACCGATGTCTACGGCAATCCCGTGCCTGACGCGAAGGTCAGCTTTTCAGTGAAGTCTGGAACGGTTACCCCAACGCGCGCCGTGAGCGACGCCAAGGGCAGGGCCGCCCTGACCTGGAAGCTTGGCTCAAAGGCTGGGGAGCAGACACTCAAGGGAGTGGTAAGGGGCAGTGACGTGGCGGGTGAATACGTAACCCAGGTTGGTCCCCGCGAGCCGTTGGCGAAGGTGCCGTCGACGAAGGTGCCGTTGGCGAAGGCAGCCTCCCTCAGATCGGCGAGCAAGTAGTTGGTCGAAGCAAGCCGATACGTCTACAACACATGTTTCTCGGCGGGCCGCGATGCAAAGGACCGCGGTGTGGGAATTGACTTCCGAGGCTCGATTCGCGGAGGAGTAGTCAATTGAGATCAGAAAGGGTAACAGGCTGTCAGGCATAGCCTTAGATTGTTCGCCTAAAGTGATGTCTCACAGTGACTCCAACTCAACTGTTACACTCTTCCCGCCCCAATAGTCATTTTATTGTTAGCGCCCAGCTCAACTGTACGGGCGCATTAATTGTTGCGCCCAATGAGCAGTCTGGGCGCCTCCGATAACCGCAAAGCCGCCGAAAGACGGTGACGCAAAGCCCCGAGACTAAAGCGACGTTCACGCGGCGCCAAGTCAGTCGAGCTACCGAAGAGGAGCCTTAATGACCGAAGTTCGCCTCAGATTCAGCTTGGCCGTAACGACCTTCTTTACCCTTACGGCGATCATCCCGCCGACTCCTGCGAGCGCGCAGCTCTACTCGCACAGCAGTCGGTCTGGCTCGAATGCTGTAGCGAATCACGCCGACTCGATCTCCGCTTCGATCGCGTCATCGGGCGGCACCGCATCCGCCGACAGTGCCGTCACCGCCCCCGCCGCCAAGGTCACCTTCACTCCAGCCGGGGAGAAGGGTACCGGCTTAAGCGGCAAAGTCTTCGCCCGGTTCGTCATGCCCGAGGACTGGATAGCACTCGCTTCATTTCCCGGAGCCTCCGTCGCCAGCGCGTCAGTCCAATCGAACCCCAGCCCTGGCGTCGAAACCGTATTTACCATGCGCTCGTTCGGGCAAAAGGTGAGAGCATGGCTAAACGGCTACCGACTCGGCTACTGGCCCCAGGAGAAGGGGCGCGTCAGATCGGAAGCCTACAAGAATCCAGACGGGTTCATCGAAGTCACAGCCGAGAACGAAGACACACGGGTCTCCGAGCATTTCCGGCTGAGGGACTTCGTCTCCCACGACCAGAAAGACGTCTGGCCGAAGTACGTCGTTCTCCGCGAGCCGCTGTTGGACAAGCTCGAGCTGGTGATCGACGACCTCAACGACCACGGCGTGAACGCAGAGGGTATGCGGATTCGCTCGGGGTTCAGAACCCCAGCGCACAACTTCGCCGTCCGCGGCGAGGGAAGCGCCCGCGATAGCCGGCACCAGTTCGGCGATGCGGCCGATGTCTATATCGACCAGGAAGGGAACGGCAAGATGTCGGACCTGAATGGCGACGGGAAGGTAAACTTCGCGGACGTCAAGATGATGCTGGATGCAGTCGAGCGGGTCGAGGCCCGCTATCCTGAGCTGGTCGGCGGCACCGGCCTCTATGCGTACGCTGGTCGCAGTGGGCCGTTCGTCCACATCGATGTGCGCGGTGTCCGCGCCCGGTGGGTTCGTGGCGTTTACAAGGGCCGCTCGCGCCGCACTGTGAGAACTCGTAAAGCGACCGCCAGGACGTCGACCGCCTTGCCGGCCAGCAACGTTGTAAAGGCTCGGACTAGCGTCCGATCCAGTACGTCCCCTTGATCTGAAAGATGTTCGTCGGCCGGTCCCGGAAGAGCAGGGAACGGTCGCGGCCGAAGTTGAAATCGCCGAACTGGTCGGATCCGTCGCGCTCCTGCGTCCAGACGAAATAGAGCGTCGAGCCCGGCCGATATTCCCACCTTAGAACACCAGTGCCGCGGAGCGCGCGCAGATTGAAGTCCGGGTTGCTGAATGTGAAGGGCGCGGCGGGTCCCGGCCCGTCGGGATCGATCGTGTACCCGGTGATAGCCCCCGTCTGCGCATCTCTGTTCGTGGCCACGGTACTGCCATTGTCCCGCCCGAAGAAATTCATATGGCGAGACTTGACCTCGGCGAACTCCTTGAAGCTCGTGTACTTGCCGCTCGCCAGGAAAGGCTGCGCGAACATCTCGAGCGTCAGGTTCGGGGTGAACGTCACGTTTGCGCGGGTATCCATGGAAAGTGTCTTCTGATGGATTCGGCCAAACACGTATCGAGTCCCGGCGAATTGGGGGGACACGGTCGCATCACTCACCGCGGTGACGTATTGCTGCGCAGTGTTGTCGATGTCGAGCGACGGCGAGAGGCTTACCAGAACTCGCGACGACGGCTTGAGCGTTATCGAGGGATAGTAGGCGACCCTTCCACCCTCCGAATTGTCGACCGGTCTGATGTACTGGACCTGAAAATTTCCCACTAAGCGGGCTCGTGAATCCGTTCCAAAGTTCGTGTTGAGCATGTTGTAGCCGTAGTGGATCACCGTCGGTCCGCCCCGCGTCAGACGCTCGTCATAGGTACTCGGATGAAAGAGCACGAACGAGCTCATGTTCATGTAGTTCTTGAAAGTGGCCTGCCACCAGACGTGGTAGTCCATGTCATTCCGAGCCCCATCGTAATTCAACTGCTGCTGGGCCCCCCAAATCGTGTACATCTGCCGGTACCACGATCCCGGTGTGGTCCACTGACGGAAGATGTTAGCGACCATCCACTTATAGTCGGCTCGACCGAGCACCCCAAGGTCGTTGGCTTCGAACCCGGGGCTGCGCCAGTTCTGCGAGGTTTCCCACAACCAGTTTCCGGTTTCTTTTGCCAACCGGGCGTAGAAACCATAGCCAAATAGATTTCGTCGCAGCGGATCATACACGGTCGAAAAGAGTCCGTCGGTTGTTTCGGTCCGTCCGGGGCGCTGGTAGTAACGCGCGCTGGAGAATTGAGCTCGCCGAATGGCTGACGTATCGCCGCCGATATGAGTGAGCGCGCTTTGAATGTTGAGCGAATACTCGCGGCTCGCCCAGTGATGATCGAGATCAAGGCCGAATGCCTGGGCGTTCGATCTAAGTAGCGCCAGCTCATCGGGGTTGGTGAGATCCCGATTGACCATGGTCGCGATGGTGCCCACACGGGTCGAGCCACCCCGAAAGTCCTTACGCAGCCGGCCGATGAAATAGTTCGCGAGCGGCTCTATTTCCAGCGTCGAATCGTTGGCGCTTCCGACCGGGAGAAAACGCGCGCTTTCCCGGTTCGTAAGCGCGTCCATTACACCAACGGTGATTCCATTGCTCGTGCGGCCGGTCACCTTTCCCGCGCCAAGGATCGTCGTGGCATCAGTCGCATCCATGAAGTCGGACCTTCCCGAGAGAAGTCCGGCGAGCTGGGGGGAGCGACCGATGCGCCTCGTGTAGATAAGGCTGAGGCTCGAGACGTTGCTGCAGAAGTAGCAGCTGAAGCCACCGCTCGAGAAATACTGCGAGTTCGAGACGAAGAAGGGTCGCTTTTCGGAGAATGTTGTTTCGAACACCGACAGGTTGACGACCGCGGGATCGACCTCGACTTGCCCGAAATCGGGGTTCACTGTTGCGTCGAGTGTCAGATTGGAGGTGAGATTGACCTTCAGGTCGCCGCCTGCGCGATACGTCATCTCCGTATTGGAATGAAACGGATCGCCTGGGCGCGCGCGCTCCAGCTTGCTTCGAGTAGTAGCGTAAGGGACGATCTCCATCTGGCGCGGTTGAGAGCTGACTTTAATGCCCTCGAGAGTCCCAAAGTACGCCGGTCCACCGTACTCGTTGTTGCGCCAGAACGCCCACATGTCCTGCTCGTTGCGACGATCTATCGTGCGCCAGACCTGCATTCCCCAAATCTGCTCCGCAGCGCGAGAGAAACGCAGCTGTGAGAGGGGGATTCGGAACTCCGCAGTCCAGCCGAGTGAATCGATCCTAGACGCTCCCTCCCACACTGGATCAAAGGAATCGTCGCCGTTCTGATGGTCTCCCTTGACGCCCGCCGGATTCAGCTCGAACCAGGTACGGCTGTTTTTGTCACGAAACGTATCGAAGACCAGGGCGATCTTGTCCGAAGTGAGATTATTGTTGTTCATCAGCTGGTCCCTGCGTGCCAGGACAGAACGTACTCCTTTGGCGCCGAGGGAATCGTACATCCGGGCTCCGATATAGATCGCGCTTGCGTCGTAAAGAATGCGCAGCTCGGTCTTCTGGCTTGGCGGCTTGCCTTCGTCGGGGAACGACTGGATCAACTCGGTAATGGGAGTAGCCGCCGCCCACGCTGCTTCATCGAGCCGCCCATCGATCGTTATTTCGCCCTGTCGAAGAGTCGCATGCGCAGCGGGTCTTGGATCATTCTGAGACTTGGTTGTCTGCTGTGCCGCGACGACGCAGGGGAGGGGGACGGAAAAACTGAGAAGTGAGCAAAGAAGCGGGAGGCGGAGGACTGCAATCGACCGACGAGCGCACATATCAGGCTCCTACGGGTGAATACATTGTTGCAGGGCAGACTCGACGAGCCGGCCACCGCCGCGTTCCTTCCTTAGACCGCGGAAAGGGACAAAGGGTTGGAATCGTGCGAGTCGATTTCTCAACGGAGGCGTGTTTACCGCTTAGCATCTCGCATCGCTCTACGATGCTGCGGAGCTAGACGTGTCAGCGTTGCAGATCAACCACGAAGATGGAGGAGATTTTGAGATTTGGCATTATTTGTGGGGCAGTCTTGGCGATTGCTGGGTCACTTCCGGCGCAAGTCGCATTCAAGCCACTCGTGCTCCCGTCCGAGGCGGGAGAGACGCATCTCCATAACATCCGCCAGCTCACAAACGGCGGCGAGAACGCCGAAGCCTACTTCAGCCACGACGGCAAGCGTCTCATTTTTCAGAGCACTCGCGACGGAAGTACGTGCGATCAACAATACGTGATGAACACTGACGGC
>WNFR01007048.1_pt1 | contig 11452 bp, 12 predicted proteins | sample 5400221 | NCBI WGS metagenome assembly WNFR01 (sample SAMN13153357, study PRJNA577476) | soil metagenome | isolation source: 40 cm soil under Madrone tree | place: USA:California | collected 2016-06-14 | reverse complement strand
CTTCGGCAGCGTGCGCGTCGGCGCGAGCGAGCTCGCGGTCGACGCGAACGCCGTCGCACACGCGCGCGACGAGCTCGCCGAGTTGCGGCATGCCGCACGCAGCGGCTGGCGCGAGCTGCTCTTCAACTCGTCGTTCCAGGACCGCCTGCCGGACGTGGGCGTCGTCAGCGCCGAGGATGCGAGTACGCTCGGCGCCGTGGGACCCGCGGCGCGTGCGAGCGGTCTGCGGGAAGACGTGCGCAGCTCGAGCCGCCGGCTCGCGTACGCCGGCTTCGAGATTCAGGTCGCCGCGGACGCGGCCGGCGACGTGCAGGCGCGCCTCGAGCAGCGCGCGCTCGAGCTCTGGCAGTCGTTCGACCTGCTCGACGACCTGCTCGATGCCCCGGTGCAGCCGGCCGCCGCCGTGCCCGGGGCGCCCGCGCGCCCCGTCGGCCTCGCACGCGTCGAAAGCCCGCGCGGCGCGACGCTCTGCGTCGTCGAGCAGGCCGGCGGAACGCTCCAGCGGCTGCGGCTGCGCAGCGGTTCCTACGCGAACTGGCCCGTCGTCGCGCACGCGGCGGCGGACAACCTCCTCCCCGACTTCCCATTGATCAACAAGAGCTTCGAGCTCTGCTACGCCTGCGTGGACCGCTGATGCTCACGCTGCTCAAGGACCTCCGCCGCCTGCGCAGACAGCTGGATCTTGGCCGGCCGCAGGCCCGCAGCCTTGCAGTGCGTCACGTCGACGCGGGCTCGTGCAACGGCTGCGAGCACGAGCTCACGCTCGCGTCGGCGCCGCAGTACGACCTCCAGCGCTTTGGCTTCGGCGTCGTCGCATCGCCGCGGCACGCCGACGTGCTGCTCGTCACGGGAGTCGTGACGGCGCGCATGCGCGAGCCGCTGCTCGCGGCCTACAACGCGATGCCCGAGCCGCGCCGCGTCGCCGCCTTCGGCGACTGCGCCCTCGGCTGCGGACTGCTCGGACTCGACACGGAGCTGGCCGGCCCGGTCGACGCGATCCTCCCGGTCGACGTCCGGATCCCCGGCTGCCCGCCGGCGCCGGACGCAGTCGCGGCTGCGCTCGCCGAGCTCTGCGACCGGACGTAGGCCTGCAACAAATAAGTCAACCCCCGCTCCCTGGTTGCAACGGATTGCAACCAGGCAGCTAGCGGAATGGGGCGGCTTCGCCGCCCTTCTTTTTGTCAGCCCATCTCGATCTCGGCCGGGACGCCCATCCGGCCGAGAGTGCGCAGATGACGCTGGTGCGAGCGGAGCGCCGCGACGAGCGACGGCTGCGCCGTGTAACGGACACCGTGCTTCACCGCGTTGCGCTTCACGATCTCCGCGATGCGCGGATAGTGCGTGTGCTGCACGCGCGGGAATAGGTGATGCTCGATCTGGTAGTTCAGGCCGCCGAGCACCCACGTGAGGAACGCGTTGCGCGGGCAGAAGTCGACCGTCGTCTCGACCTCGTGCACGGCCCACTGCTTGGTCGTGGCGGCCAGCTCTTCGGCCGACGTGAACTCCGCCTCCTCGACGCAGTGCGCGAGCTGGAAGGTCACGGCGGTGACGAGGCTCGTCATCATCGTGAACCCGACGTAGCCGGCCGCGACGACCCACCACGGATATACGAGCAGCGGCGCGACGATCGCCCAGCCGATGAAGAGCCCCTTGCCGCCGACCATGCCGACGAGATCCCAGCGGCGGGGCATGTGGACCTTGCTGTTCGCGATCCGCCCGCGCACGAGTGCCGCGATGTCGGCGCCGATCTGCCAGCGGATGACCATGAAGCTGTACAGCGGCCAGATGTAGAGGTGCTGAAGCCGGTACCACGGCCGCGGCGCCTGCGACGGGGCGAGCCGCATGAACGGAACCTGCGTGACGTCGTCGTCGTAGCCGTCGACGTTCGTGTACGTGTGGTGCGCGACGTTGTGCTTCACGCGCCACGCGTAGCTCGAGATGCCGAGCATCGCGTCGGCGCTCCACCCCATCAGGTGGTTGAAGCGGCGTGTGCGGAAGTACGCGCCGTGGTTCGCGTCGTGCTGCACGCAGAAGCCGATGAGGATCGTGCCGGCGGCGAGCCCGAGCAACGCGACGATCCCGAACGCGACCCCCGGCCGGACGAAAACGATCGTCGTCCACGAGGCGGCCCACACGGCGAACGCGACGACGGTCTTCGCGTAGAGCTGCAGGCGCCCGCGTAGACCGGTGCCGCGCGACGCGAGATAGGCGTCGACCTCGCGGCGGGTCTCCAGGATGAAATCGCCGCCCTTATCGAAGGACAGCTTGCGGGGGACAGCGCTCAACAGCACGACCCTAGCTGGAAAAGCGCTCATACAGCGTCGAGCGGGTTGAATTCCTCCCGTGTACGCGCTCGGTCTCGTTGCCGCACTCATCGCGTCGGCCCTCTTCAACGTCGGGATCGCGCTGCAGGGGATCGAGGCGCGCGACGCGCCGAAGTCGCTCGAGCTCCGCGTCTCGCTGCTCTGGCGGCTGCTGCACCAGCCCCGCTGGGTGGTCGGCTGGGTGCTCGGCGTCGTGGGCATCGGCCCGCAGGTGCTCGCGCTCGCGTACGCGCCGTTCGTCGTCGTGCAGCCGGCGCTTGCCTCGGGCCTCCTGATCCTGCTCTTCATCGGCTGGCGCCTATTCAAGGAGCACGTGACGCATTGGGAGATCATCGGCGTCCTGGCGATCATCGCCGGCGTGACGCTCGTCGCGTGGGGCGCGCCGCCACACACGGAGGCGCATCGCGGCGGCCTCGCCGTGATTGCCGTCGTCGCCGGGCTGTCCGCGATCGGTCTGCTGCCCTTCGCGCTGCGCGGTACGCGCTTCGACTCCGGGATGCTCGCGATTGTCGCGTCGGGCTGCGCCTTCGGCGCGACGAACATCGCCACGAAGCTGATGAGCGACGACATCGGTTCCGGCGACCTCGGAACCGCGGCGGCCTGGGCGGCGGTCGGCGCCGCTATGGGCATCGCCGCGACGATCACGGCCATGACCGCCTTCCAGCGGCGCCGCGCGACGACCGTCGTGCCGGTGAGCACGTCGGTGCAGACGTTCCTGCCGATCGTGCTGGAGCCCTTCTTCCTGCGCGAGCACTGGACGGCCGCCCGGCTCGGCGGGATACCCGTGGCCGCCGGGCTGCTCCTTGCGCTGTTCGGCACGATCGTCGTCTCTCGGAATGAGAACGTCGGCCGGCTGGCCGCCGGCCCAGGAGCGGCATCCCTGAGATCAGGGAGAGGCTCGGGAGCTCCGAACGCCGATGCAGCACTCAGTGACGAGTGACAACGTGCCCCGCCTGAACGCCGATCAGCTCGAATCCGCGCTTGCCGAGGAGCGCGGTCATCTCGCCGATCTCGAGAACGTGGAGCAGCGGGCGCGCCGCGAGCAGGCGATCGAGCAGATGGGCAACTACGTCTCGATGTTGCGCGACACGACGACGCCCGCGGCGGCACTCGTGACCGCGTTCGGCGCCGACGGACGGCCCCGCCGCCCCTTCTCGTTCAAGCTCGAGTTCGAGGACGGCCGCTGGAACATCGACGAGAAGCAGCTGGATGCCGCTCCGCGCGTCGGCGACATCGTGTTCTTCGGCGATCGCTCGTGGCGCATCCGGGCGACGCAGTTCGTGCGTGCACGTCCCGCCCGCAAGCCGGTGCGCGAGTTCTTCGTCTGCGCGCCGTTGGCCTGAGACCCGCCTGATGCGCGAGGTGACCGTCGGCGAGCTGGTGACGGTCGGAGGTCGCGTGCTGCGCGTGCGCGGCTTCGACCCGATGAGCGTCGAGAACCGGCAGGTGGAGCTCGAGGACTGCAAGACCGGCGAGCACCGGAAGATCGCAATCGCCGAGCTCGTCCACGGCCAGCGCGACGCCGGCGTCGTCGCCGCCTAGACTCTTCTCGTGACATCGAGCCGGCTCGTCTATTCGACGGACGGCGGCGACCGGCGGGCGCGCGACCCGCGCGCGAAGCAGGCGCCGCGCGGCCCGGAGCTCCCGAACGATGGCGTCGTCCGCGTGTTCCGCGAGAAGGGCGGCCGCGGCGGCAAGACCGTCACCGTCGTCCGCGGCCTTCCGGCCGGCAAGGCGACGGCGATCGGCGCCGACCTGAAGCGGCAATGCGGCACGGGCGGCTCGGTCAAGGCCGGGGCGGTCGAGCTCCAAGGCGACCACCGCGAGAAGGTCGCGGCCCGGCTCGAGTCTCAGGGCTTCCGCGTGAAGCTTGCGGGCGGCTGACCCGGCGGACCGGCCGACCGACGCGGTCGGCAAGATGTCCCCTACTCTGGCCCGATCATCGAGGGCGGGGCGAACCGCTCGACCGATTCCGACAACGAAGGCAAGGTGAGGGACGATGGCAGCGCAGGCGCTGACAGCAACAGAGTTCATCGAGGGCATCGCCAACCAGCTCGACGGCGAGTACTCCAAGGCAGACATCAAGAAGCTGCTCGTGGCCGTGGCCGACGAGCTCCAGGACTGCCTCGCGAACGGCTACAAGGTCAATATCGCGGGCATCGGCCGCTTCGAGCCGCGCGCGAAGGCGGGCCGCAAGAAGGGCGACCTGATCCGGAACCCGTTCGACCCGGATGCGCCGCCGAAGAAGGTCACCGCCGACGAGCCGACGAAGGTCGTCGTCAAGGCCTTCCCGGCCGCTGCGCTGAAGAACGGCATGCCGACCCCGGCCTCGAAGGCCGGCCAGGATCTCGCGAAGACGCTGCTCGCGAAGTAAGCAGCCTTCGATCTGTCGCGCGCAAGGCCCCGGCAACGGGGCCTTGCGCGTTGATCAGGGGGGAACGAGATAGACGCGCCAGGCGAGCGGGGCGAGCGCGTCGCGGAACGTGTCGCCGGCCGGCGCGATCGTGCGCCCGTTGCGGTAGACCCGGAGCTCGCGCCCGCGCAGCCCTGCGAGCGTGAAGGTCTCCGCCACGGCGTGCGTCGGGCTCGGGTTGACCGCGAAGACGTACAGCGCACCGTCGAGCTGCGTCGCGAACGCGTCGAGCCCGGGATCGGAGAGGCCGAGACTGACCGGCGCTGCATCGATCGCAGGCGCGAGCGAGTCGATCGTCGCGTCGAGCGCCTGCAGCGCACGCCCGGTCCGCGCGTCGACCGCGAACGGCGGCGGCCCGTACGTCCAGTAGCCGAGCGCGCGCGCGCCGGTCGTCAACGCCATCCACGTCTCGGCGACGATCTCGCGCGGCGTCGGCTTGTTCGCGGGATTCGTGCCGTGCCCGATCGCTTCGATCCACTGGTAGGTCGGTTTCCCACCGGCGAGCGCGGCGAGCATGCGCTGCGCGGCCGCGACGTCGCCGAGCCGGTTCGGGTCGCCGGTCTTGAAGATCGGGTAGATGTCGATGCCGAGCACGCTCGCGAGTGACGCGTAGCTGCCGTAGAGCCCGCGGGCCGGCGACAGCGAGCGGAGGTATGCGTACCGCGAGAGGGTCTCGAACACGGGGAGGCCGTGCGCGCCGGGGTAGGCGCTTGCCTGTTGCGCGAGCTGTGCAGGCGGGATGCGTGTCAGGTCGGGCTCGTCCACCACGAAGGTCGCGACGGTCGTGGGGAGATTCGCGTCCGCGGCGCCGACCCAGGGTATGACGACGGCGCCGACACGTGCCGCAGCGGCGTCCTGCGCCTGCGGCGTGTCGCCGCAACCCGACGACATGAACGCGTTGATCCCGATCGCGGCCTCCGCGGCGTAGTCGGTTGTGCAGGAGTTCCAGACGAAGCGTGCGATCCACGGGCGGCCGTCGAGCTCGAGGTGGTCGCCGACGATCGCCAGCGACGCGCGCGCCGGCGGCGCTGGGCCGAGCACGACCGCGTCGGCGTGCGACGTCCGTCCCGCGGTCGCCACGACCGCACGCACGTCGTAGCGCGTCTCCGGTTTGAGCTGCGTGAGCGCGAAGCGATGCACGCGCGCGAGGCGGCTCGGCGCAGTGAAGAGTCCGTACGCCGGCGTCGTGCCGTACGCGAGGTAGACGACCGCCGGCTTCGCGGTGCGGACGACGAGGACGTCCCCCGTCACGAAGACGCGCACCGCAGGAGTGCGCGTCCAGCGGCCGATCAGCGCGATCGTTCCCGCCGCGAGGACGACCGTGCCGAGCACGGCCAGCGCAGCGGCGAGCAGAATGCGGGAGCGAGACACGCCCGTCGCCCTTCCGCGTTCGCACGCCCGCTACACCGCCAGGGGGTCTCAGGTCGTTCGGTTCCGTGACCCGTCGGGGCGCAGATCGGGTGAGCAAATACCCGCATTCGCTGCCGTAACCTGGATTGACAATGCAAAGCGGCCCCGATCGTCACCTGCGCAACAAACGGCGCTACCTCCGGGCTGCTGCAGAGCTGCCCGTCGCGTGCCGCGACCTGAGTGCGGACAAGACGTTCGTCGCGACGTTGCGCGACCTCTCCGCCTCGGGTGCCTCGATCCGCGCGCCGTACCGGCCTACGCGCTCGACACCGTTGTACCTCGCGGTCGGGCACGACTCGCTCGGCCTCGTCTTCACGACCGCGGCGCACGTCGTCCGCACCGAGCGCACGCGCGAGGGCGACTTCCTCTGGGGTGTGAAGTTCGCGCCGCTGCCGATCGAGACGACCGCGCAGATCGGCCGCTTCGTCGTCGCGCGCCAGGCACAGACGACTTCAGCGGCCTGACGCGCTGCTGCGATGAGTTTCGGCCGCCAGGGCGGTCTTCTTCGTGGACCGCACGAGAGGAGCTCCGACGCTGCCCGCCCCGAAGCCGCGCTCGACCGTGCTCGCCCTCGGCGGGCCGATCGACCGCGCCGACATCCCGCGCCTCTGTGACGCGCTCCAGGCCGTGCTCGAGGGCGGTGGGGTCGAGATCGTCGTCTGCGACGTCGGCGCGCTCGACCGGCCGGATGCCGTGACCATCGACGCGCTCGCCCGGCTGCAGCTCACCGCGCGCAGGCTCGGCTGCCGGCTCCGCCTCCGGCATGCGTCGCCCGAGCTCCGCGAGCTCGTCGCGTTCATGGGCCTGCGTCGGTCGCTGCGCTTCGGTTGAGCTACGCGTCGAGCCGGAGCGGCAGGCCGAAGAGCGGAAAGAGCGTCTGGGTGTCGAGGAAGAAGGTGAACTCGCCGATGCGGCCGTTCTCGAGCTCGAGCACCTGCAGCGCCCACGGCTCGTAGCCGTCTCCGGTCTCGCTGGGCTTGTACTGCCCGAACGCCGGTGAGCCGTTGGCAGCCACCGCCGGGATCACGCGCGAGCCCCGACAGCCGATCCCGGGCCCGAACCACCAGCGCAGGATGTCGTCACGGCCGCTGAGCCACATGTCGAACGGTGGCATCGACTGCGACGCGTCCTCCTGGATGAGCGCGGTGAGCGCCTCGATGTCGTACGCCTCGAACGCCGCGACGTAGCGCGCGAGGAGCGCCTTGTCCGCCTCGTCGAGCGGCGGATTCGGATCGGCTGCGCTCACGTTGCCCGCCGCCAGCGTCGCGCGTGCCCGCTGCAGCGCACTGTTGACCGACGCGACGCTCGTCTCGAGCAGCTCCGCGACCTCCGTCGCATGCCAGCGAAGCACCTCACAGAGGATCAGCACTGCGCGCTGGCGCGGCGGCAGATGCTGCAGCGCTGCTACGAACGCGAGCCGGATCGTCTCGCGCGCGACGGCAACGTCCGCCGGGTCCCCCTCCGGCACCACGAGTCCGTCGGGCGCGGGCTGGATCCAGGTCGTCTCCGGAAGTGTGTTCAGGTTCTCGGCCACGGGCTCCTGCGCCGGCCCGAGGTCCATCGGCCGCGCACGCCGTTCCCGCCCGTTCAGCAGGTCGAAGCAGACGTTCGTCGCGATGCGGTAGAGCCACGAGCGCAGCGCCGCGCGCCCTTCGAAGCGGTCGTAGCTTCGCCACGCGCGGAGGAGCGTCTCCTGGACTGCGTCCTCGGCCTCGAACGGCGACCCGAGCATCCGGTAGCAGTACGCCGTCAGCTCGCGCCGGTGCTCCTCGAGCCGGAGCTCGACCTCGCTCGGCGCGCGCGACCTCGTCTCGTCGAGCCTGCTCATCACGCTGGATCCTGCCATGCCGGGCACGGCCTGCGCTACGCCGCAAGGGCGCCCGCCGATTCCTGCTCGACCGCCGGAGCCTGGACACGCGCGCGCAGGAACGTCGCGCCGATCGTGGCGGCCGCCGCCGCGAACACCGCACCGCTGAGCAACGCCGCGTGATAGCCGCCGTTGAGCGCGCTCAGCTGCGAGTGGCCCGAGGCGAGCAGGGTGCTCGTGCGCGACGCGGCGAGGCTCGCGAGCACGGCGAGGCCGAGAGCGCCGCCCATCATGAACGCCGTGTTCACGATGCCGGAGGCGAGCCCGGACTCCCGTGGCTCGACGTCGCTCATGGCCGCGAGCAGCAGCGGATTGAACGCCATCCCCGCGCCGAAGCCGAGCAGGATCATGCTCGGGAGCACGTCGACCGGATACGTCCCGCCGACGGGCGCACGCGCGAAGAGCACGAGCCCGGCCGCGGCGAGCAGCAGCCCTGTCGCCATCGGCGGCCGGATGCCGAAGCGCATGACGAGCTTCGCGGAAAGGCCGAGCGAGAACGCGCCCATGATCAGGTTCGCCGGCAGGAACGCGAGACCGACCTTCAGCGGCGTGTAGCCGAGCACGAGCTGCAGATACAGGGCCGAGATGAAGAACCACGCGAACATCGCAGCGGCCCAGAGCACGCCGACGACGTTCGCGGTCGCGACGTTGCGCAGCTTGAAGATGCGAAGCGGCATCAGCGGTGCCGAGACCCGCGACTCGATCACGAGGAACGCCGCCAGCAGCGCGACGGCCGCGCCCAGCAGTCCAAGCGTCTGCGCGGACGTCCACCCTTTCTGGTTCCCGTTCACGATCGCGTACGCGGCGAGCATCAGCGCCGCCGTGACTGTGACGGCGCCGGCCACGTCGACGCGCCTGCTCTCGGGCGCGGTGTGCGCGCCGGGCAGCAGCCGTAGCGAGAACACGAAGACCGCAACCCCGATCGGGAGGTTGACGAGAAAGATCCAGTGCCAGTTGAACGAGTTCGTGAGCACGCCGCCGAGCAGCACCCCGATGCTGCCGCCGCCGGCCATCACGAAGCCGAAGACGCCCATCGCTTTCGCCCGCTCCGCGGGTTCGGTGAACAGGAACATGATCAGCGAGAAGGCGACCGCGGAGACGACCGCGCCCCCGAGGCCCTGCACGGCTCGCGCGCCTTCGAGCAGGTGCTGCGAGGTCGAGAGGCCGCACGCGAGAGACGCGAACGTGAAGAGCGCGATCCCCGCGAGGAACAGCCGCCGGTGCCCGTACAGGTCGCCGAGCCTGCCGCCGAGGAGCAGGAAGCCGCCGAACGTGAGCAGGTACGCGTTGACGACCCACGCGAGCGAGGTCTGCGAGAAGCCGAGATCCGCCCTGATCGACGGCAGGGCAACGTTCACGATCGTCGTGTCGAGCACGATCATCAGGTCGCCGAGGCACAGGACGATCAGTGCCAGCCACCGCATCCGGTCCGTCAAATTCTCGCGCATCTCGCTGCTCCTCTCGCCTCTTGTCGTGGCCTTGCAGGTGAGACGCGAAACGCGCGCAGAACTCATCGGTCGATAAGCAGGTTCGGAGAAGACAGCGTCAGCCGCTCTGGCTAGGGTCGTGTTTGTCCGGGAAGCGATGAGTTCCGTGCCGCTGCACGGTCTAACCTTCCGAACCGCCGTCAGACCCGTAGGAGGAACAGATGAGCAGGCCCGAGAAGACCCCGTTGCTCGCGCGTCTTGCGCACCAGATCGTCGGCCACCGGCGCGCGGTAATCGGTGTCTGGGTCGTGCTCACGCTCTTCGGCGGCTTCTCGGCCGGGCAGGTGTCCAAGCGCTGGTTCGAGAGCTTCTCGATCCCGGGCTACTCGGCGTACGAGGCGAACCAGCGGACGCTGCATGCTTTCGGCAGCGGTGAGCAGGCCCCGCTCGTCGCCGTCTTCCACAGCAGCGGGGACGTGACGAAGGCGACCGGGATCAAGCAGGCGATCGCCGCCGCGGCGGGCGTCAACGCCGGCTCGCGCGTCTCGTCGTTCTGGTCGACGGGCAGCCGCGCCTACCTGTCGAAGGACGGGCATACGGCGTTCGCGGAGATCTACCCGCCGGGCACGCCGGGCTTCAACTCGAACGTACACGTCAAGGACGTGCGCGCGAAGCTGCAGAAGGCCACGCCGTCCGGCGTGCAGTCGTATCTGACCGGTCGCGACGCGATCTACGCGTCGTCGAGCGGCGGCGGCAAGGGCCCGAGCGTGCTCACCGAGGCGCTCATCGGCGGCCTGGGCTCCCTCGTGATCCTCTTCTTCGTCTTCGGGACGCTGCCGGCCGTGCTGATGCCGATCGCGATCGCGATCGCGTCGATCCTCAACACGTTCAGCCTCGTCTGGGTGCTGACGTACATCACGAACGTGTCGGTGATCGTGCAGTTCCTGATCGCGCTCGTCGGCCTCGGCGTCGCGATCGACTACGCACTGCTGATGATCTTCCGCTTCCGCGACGAGCTGCGCGAGGGCGAGGACGTCGAGACCGCGTTGATCGAGACGATGACGCACGCAGGACGCTCGGTGATCGTCTCCGGGTCGACCGTCGCGGTCGGCCTGCTCTCGATGGTGATCCTGCCGCTGCCGTTCATCCGCTCGATCGGGCTCGGCGGCATGCTCATCCCGGCGGTCTCCGTGCTCTGCGCGATCACGCTGCTGCCCGCGCTGCTCGCGACGCTCGGCACCCGGATCAACAGTGTGCGTCTGCTGCCGAAGCGGTTCGTCGACACCGGCCATCCCGAGGACGGCCTGTGGGGCCGTTGGGCGAACCTCGTCATGCGACGGCCGATTCCGATCGCGGTCGTCGGGCTCGCGATCGTCGGGCTGCTCGTCTACTCCGGCCTGCAGCTGAATCCGTCGGAGGCGCAGGCGAAGGACCTCCCCGGCAGCGGCGACGCGATCAACGGGCGCGCTGCGCTTGCGAGCGCCGGGATCTCGGCCGGTGTGCTGAAGCCGTTCGTCGTCCTCGTCGAGGGCGGCAAGCCGCGCGGGCCGATCGTCGCCAAGCTGCGGTCGACGCAGGGCGTCGCCGCGGCCGTGGCGCCACCTGACTGGGTCAAGGGCCCGGACAGCCTGGTCGAGGCGTGGCCGACGACGGACTCCGCCGCGAAGTCCGTGCGCTCGACGATCTCGCGTGTCCGCACGACTCTCGACGGCACCGGCGGCACACTCGGCGGGGTCGCGGCGGAGGACCGCGACTTCGTGAAGGCGGTGTATGGCAACTTCCCGTACGTACTCGGCTTCGTGATCCTCTTCACGTTCTTGCTGCTCGCGCGCGCGTTCCGCTCGCTCGTTCTGCCGCTGAAGGCGGTGATCCTCAACCTCGTCTCGCTCGCCGCCGCGTACGGGATCATCGTGTTCATCTTCCAGAAGGGGCACGGATCGCAGGCGATCTGGGGCGTGCACGCGACGCAGTCGATCATCCCTTGGATCCCGTTGATGATCTTCGCGTTCCT
>WNFR01011426.1_pt1 | contig 11454 bp, 8 predicted proteins | sample 5400221 | NCBI WGS metagenome assembly WNFR01 (sample SAMN13153357, study PRJNA577476) | soil metagenome | isolation source: 40 cm soil under Madrone tree | place: USA:California | collected 2016-06-14 | reverse complement strand
AAGTCGTGGGGCTTGCGTTTTACCATTGAGACGCATTTTCGTTACGAGTTCGAATCGGGGCGCGATCAAATCGGCCGGACCCAAGGCGAGTTGATGGGGCGGCGGTTTAGGCCGGGGGTTTTATATTGTGTCAACAACTGTCTGTGGGAAATCGAGGCGACACTCGACCTCGACGGTTTTGGAACTGGTAATGGCAAGAATTCGCTCAACACCGCTACTAGTTCTATTCTGCAGCGCGGCGCGGTTAACTTCCACGCTGAGAATCTCCATCCATGGTTGCCGACGGCGCAGTTCGGTATGGAAGTACAGAATGCGGGTGGCGGCAGCTTAGCGCGCCAAGGTTCCGGCAACGTTGGAGCGCAGGCGGAGTACGACCTTCTAACTCGCAATAATGGCTTCAACACCGGCCGCGCGGGTCAAGGTCTCGTGCTTAACTGGGATGACCGCGCGCTTGATAGCATCGGTATTCCGGGTCGCATCGGCAAATTCCAGGTTGGCATGTCGAGCGTCGCCGAAGGCGACGACGGACTTACGGTGGAAAGAACTGGAACACCTATCTGAGCATTCAGCCCATGTCACAGATCAAGAACAAATGGCTCAGCGGCTTGACTTTCGAGTACGGCGCTTGGTTCTGTAACGTCGACAAGCGTGCGAATGAAAATGGCTGCTCACGCGTTCGTATTCAGGATCACGGCGACGGCGCCAGACAGACGTTATTTGATACCGGAGCCGGCTCGATTGGCAAGGGTTTGTCCGTCGCTATGGGTCCCGGGGTTGTGTATAACGTCGGTCCCTACACCATGAGAGTCATGGGTTCATGGATCACATCTGAGGATAAAGAGTGTACCGGAACGGGGCTGGGGGCCGGGATATCCGGTGCCAACTGCCGTGGCAAGAAAAGAGCGCATGACTTCTTGATTGGTCACGACCTATATGTATGGAGTCCCAAAGGATTCTTGACCGGGTCGGCGACGACCAGCAACTCCATTTTGCTCGGTACGCACTTTGAGCGGACTGACGTGTCCTGCGGCGATCGAATCAGACCGTGTAATAACGGCACCGGGGCGTCTACCATCAATGGCGGTCAATTCCATCGCGACCGCATCATGCTGCGTGAGTGGGATATATGGTATGTGATCGCGCCGCGCATGAACGTGGGTGTAAACGTGCTGTGGTACGATGCGTCGAATTTGCGCAACGATCTCAACCAGGCGGGGCAAAATTTGGGACTGTGTCACCGGGTTGGCAATACCGCTACCACCAATTGCCGGGTCGGCGCTGGCGGCGACTGGGTCGACGTATTCCTCAACTGGAGATACACGTTCTAATCTGAAATCTGCATGAGTATCTCTAAAAAGGGGAGCCGTTTGGCTCCCCTTTTTTTTGGCAATTTTTAATGGGCGGTTTCAATTGCGAATTGAACAACCCCAAAGCCGCCTTCCATTGCTTTGTACGGTTCTTGCTGTTACATATTTTGCGTGAATGCGAACTCATCATTGGCGAGCAAGAGGATAGTTATGTCTGAGAAAGGAAGAATCTTTCGCTGGTTCATTTCTATTTTCGCTATTGGGTTGCTTAGCTTTTCCCTCGCGTGCAACCACTACGTTCCCAGATTTGGCGTGGGAGGACGCTACGAGGAAGGGATAGAGCAATTTTTGCGTGGCCGAGGGGGTGACATGGACACGGCCGTCACGGCCCTCGAATACGTCGTGAGCCAAGATCCGACATATAAAAAAAGCCTCACTTACTTGGGTCGCGCATACTATCGGAAGGGCCGTTATCAAGACGCCTTCGCCGTGCTGCAGCGGGCGCTCGCGGTCGATAAAGATGACGAGTTGGCGTGGATCGCGTTGGGCTTAACGCAGCTACGATTGGGTCAAATGGACAAAGGTTTGGAATCGCTCAAAGGCGGCATCACGCTGGCGAATAAGGTCATGGTGGACGGCTATCACAATTTCATTTATTGGGACACCCGCGGACTGATCCATGCGTCGATGCGTCGATCTGCCTTTTTAATTACCAAGGGACCTGAAGAGAAGAACAATATCATTCAAAATACCGATCGCCTGCTGGCGCTCATTGACGACGAAGAGAATGTTCAAAGAAACACAAGAATCCAAAACGAACGGCCGCTGCGCGGGGGATGAAAATCGGACAGTATCCCCGGATGAAAATCCGGGGATACTGTAAGCTGGGCACAAGTCGGATAGCGAAATTCGCTTGCCAAGTTCCGGCTAGTTCTATTCCGCAAAAACTTCACTTTGTGTTATCGTTGCCCTCGCTATCACGGTTTCGATCACGCGTTTCGTCATTACGAGCTTTATCGCCTTCTTCTTCCATTCGCTTGGCGACCCATTCGCTGTCGGAAATGAGTCTTTGCCAGTCAAATTCTTTGCCGGAGATCATCGCCAGATCACCCTGAATTGCCGTGCGGATCTCGCGCGCCGGATCCCAGAATTGACCGAAGGAAAATCGCTGGGCTTCAGTGATGTACTCGATCCAGTCGTGGATCCCCCGCATGCCGTTCTCGATCTCTTTTAAGCCGGCCTGCCGGTCGCCGCTGCGGGCCAGGGTCAAACCTAAATAGAGACGCGCGATATCTTCATCCTTGTTCGCGGCAAGCGCCTTTTGGAGCGTCTCCCGGGCCTGAGGTAGCCGGCCGACCGCATACTCGGTTCTGCCGACGTAACTCCAGATGCCCTGCTGATAAGCGCTGCCATACTTATAGTTCGGCTCTATTTGCGCGGCACTTTGAAAATAGGCCAGAGCGGTTTCATCTTGGCCCGCCAGCAGCGCGCGCCTGCCGGCGGCAACATCGCTGCCGGCTTTCATACTCGCACAGGCGGACAGCAAAACGAGCGATGAGAACAACAATAATATTGCCTTGGTTTTCATAACTCCCTCCGTTTACTTCGCTATAAGGATAATTCTCCGTTACGCGAATTTCAATAACTCTACGGAGGGATGATTTGCCAGTCCCGTTTGCGGATCTACTACGGTAAAACATTGGCAGGTCGCCAAGGTGGAAGACGGCTGGCTTGCCCCGCGCACTAAACGGTGGAACTGACAATAATATCGGCAACGGTGGCGAAGAAAAACGCAATGCTTACGTAGGCGTTCAAATCAAAGAAGGCGCGATTGATGCGCGACAAATCGGTTGGCGACACGATGCGATGTTCCCACATGAGGACGGCGATGACGGCTGCCAATCCGATCCAATATATTATTTTCATGTGCGCGCTGAGGCCGACCATGACAAGAAAAACGATCGTGCAAAGATGACAAATAGTAGAAATCTGCAGTGCGCGTGCGACGCCAAATCTGACCGGCACGGAATTTAATCCTTGGCTGCGGTCGAATTCACGATCTTGAAGAGAATAAATTATATCGAAGCCCGCCAGCCAGAAAACTACGGCCAGCCCTAAATAGAGTGGCACGGATAGCTCGGTCAATTCGAGGGGTGTTTCAACCACGGCCAGCCAGGCGCCAACCGGCGCAATGGATAGAGCAAGACCCAGGAACAGGTGTGACGCCCACGTGAACCTTTTGGTGAGCGAATAAAAGAATACGATCGCTAGAGCCACGGGCGAAAGGGCAAAGCATATCCAATTGAGCTCGTAAGCCGCCGCCATGAAGATCAGCGCCGCTGCGCAAGTGAGAGCGACCGCTTCCCAGATTTTTACTTTTCCCTGGGGTAGTTCCCATTGTTTGGTGCGCGGATTGCGGGCGTCGAACTTTCGATCCGCCAGACGATTGAATCCCATAGCGGCGCTGCGCGCGCCGACCATCGCCACCAAGATCCAAAAAAGTGCGCGCAGCGTTACCGGATGTTTGGGCCAAGCCAGCGCTACCGACGACATGGCGAATGGCAATGCGAACACGGTGTGGGAGAAGCGAACGAGCCGTCCGTAATCAATAATTTTTGATTTCAGATTTTGGATCCTTCGGCTTTGCTCAGCGCAGGTTTTGGATTGAGGGTGCGGTTGATTGCTCATAGTCCGAGCTTATCCCAGATTGAGTCGATGTATTTTTTTGTCTTGTCATCCATCACTATCGCATCCGGCCACTCGCGCTCGAAGCCCTCGCTGCGCCATTTGCGGGTCGCGTCAATACCAACCTTCGAGCCGTATCCCAAACGGGGCGCGGCGTGATCGAGCACGTCCACCGGTCCCTCGACAAATACAGTATCCCGTTTCGGATCGATGTGATTGCCCACAATCCAGGTCACCTCGGAAAGATCGTGGACGTTGACGTCGTGATCGACGACGATCAATATCTTGGTAAACATCATCTGGCCCAAGCCCCACAGAGCGTGCATGACCTTGCGCGCCTGGGCCGGATATTCTTTCTTGATCGCTATGATCGCTAGATTGTGGAAAACGCCGTGCGGCGGCAGATTCATATCGACGATTTCGGGCAAGGTTACGCGTACTAGCGGTAGGAACAGTCGCTCGGTCGCCTTACCTAAGTAAACATCTTCCATCGGCGGACGGCCGACGATCGTGGTCGGATAGATTGGATTCTTGCGATGCGTGATGCAGGTGACGTGAAATGCCGGGTAATCGTCCGCCAGTGAATAAAAACCGGTGTGGTCGCCGAACGGCCCCTCGCAGCGCAGCGGCTCCGACGGATCGACGTAGCCTTCGATGACGATATCCGAATTTGCCGGAAACTCGACGTCGACCGTGAGGCCTTTGACGAGTTCGACGCCTTTTTTGCGTAAATAACCGGTAAAAAGAATTTCATCGATCTGGTCCGGTAATGGAGCCGTAGCTGCATAAATCATTGCCGGATCACCGCCAAGGCAAACCGCCAATTCCAGTTTGCCGCTTTGTTCTTTTTGATGTTGGTAGTGGCGCGCGCCGACCTTATGGAGGTGCCAGTGCATGCCCGTGGTGCGCGCGTCGAACACCTGCATGCGGTATAGACCGACGTTCCTCGTGCCTTTGCCGGGATCTTTTGAGAAAACCATCGGTAACGTAATGAACGGTCCGGCGTCGCCGGGCCAACATGTGAGAACCGGCAAGATATTCAAATCCGGTTCCCGGTGAATGACTTCCCGGCATGCACCGTCATGGACGACTTTGGGTGGAACGCCGGCGAGCTTGATCAAATCTTTGAGCAAGTGAAGCTTATCTTTGAAAGATTTTGGCGGTTTGGTTTGGATGAGCTTGGCGATGCCTCGGGCGATGTCTTCGATATCGGTTACCCCGAGTGCCATCGCCATGCGCTTTGCCGAGCCGAAGGCATTAATCAAAACCGGGATCTGTTTGCCGACGACATTCTCAAACAGCAGCGCCGGGCCGCCGCTTTTCATGACTCGGTCAGCAATCTCGGTGATCTCCAATTCCGCCTTGACGGGATGCGCTATGCGCCTGAGCTCGCCAGCGCGCTCTAAAACTTGTATGAATTCTGACAGGCTGCTATATGGCATGTGATTCTTTGCGAAACTTGAATAACGAGCAATAATCTTAGACAGATCGAGAAGTCAAGTAAACCTGATTAGGAAAGTCGGCACCATGAGCCAGAAAATTACGGCTGAGGAGTTTGTGGGAATCCATCTTGAATTAAGCCGCTCCGACGGCTCGCCAGCGAGCGGGTTGACTACTAAGCTCAAAAACCGCTCGGGCCCTACAAAGCTAAATCGAATATCTTACAGTAGAGCTTTTCGGGTTCTCAGCGGTTGGCCTCTTGCACACGGACAATCGCGAACGTGTCGTAGTTAAAAAAAAGAAACAGGGTTTAGATCGTCGCCGACGAATCTCGAATTAAGATTTACCGCGATGAGAATGCTATTCCTGTGGCATCAACGCCCCCAGGGAGGTAGGTCCGAAACCAGCGACGTCACGGAAGAGTTTGCGTACCAGCGCGCGATTTCACAATGCGCACCGCTTCCTCATAGTGTGCAAGTGCTTCATTCCTGTGGCCCTGACGCGCCAGAGCTCGGCCCAAGCTTTCATGCGCTTCGGCAAATTCGGGCTCGATCCTTAGGGCTTGGCGAAATTCACTTATTGCTTCTTCCATATTTCCGCGATTGTCTAACATGACACCGAGATAGTAATGGGCCCTGCTATAGGTAGGATCGATACTCAAGCTCTTCCGAAGGTTCATAATAGCTTCTTCAACACGGCCCTTTCTGGCTAATAGAACACCGAGATTATAGTAAGCTTTGGTATAGGTAGGATCGATCTTGACGGTTGCGAGAAGTTGCTCCATTGCCTCGTCCAAATTGCCTCCCATAGCAAGGGTTAGGGCCCGATCGTAATGGATGTCCGAATCTAGTGGGCGAGACGCAGCCGCCCTCCGCAAGAGCTCGTTCGCCCCTTCCAGTGCGCCCTGCTTCGCTAAGATGATACCTAAATTATAGAGCGCCTTAGTGAGAAGAGGATTGAATCGGATTGCTTGGCGATAGTGTTCAACGGCCTCCGATACATTTTTTTGGTTTTCCAATAGACTAGCTAGATCAGCATGAGCCTGCGCAGAGGTAGGATGGATCTCAATAACCTTGCGCAATTGTTTGATCGCATCGTCGATCCGGTAAATAAAGATGGAATGTCCGATATTTCCAGCGGGCCGTAGTGATCTAAAGGGCCTAACGAAATCGTCTCGCCTCTCGCCTCTCAAAAAATGTCCATAAAGGTGATTGGCACTTATCGCCAGATAGTTGGGGGCTTCAGGGTTATCAGTGACCGAGTCGTAACCAACCCAGCTGCCGGGTAGATAGACTGCGTCGATGCCATAATATCTCGGCTCCGCTGCACTGTGGAAACCGAAATAAAGAAATTGGTTTTTCTTTACCCCGTGGTCGTCCATCCAGCGCTTGAGTCCTTTGAGGTCTTGGCCCCAGTCAAGATTGGAATCGAGCAACACTTTATGACCGTTTTCCGGGCCGCCAGCAATCTCGTTAAAAAAGGCCAGATAATGGGGATAGGTGTTGATTGAGGACCAGAGATACCAAATGGAGAGGACCATGATCGCGCCCCTCTTCACTCGCCTCCCGCTGCACCAGAGTTGCCACGCGGTGCTGCCCAGCAGAACAAACAGAAAGGGATATATGGGAAGAATGTGGCGCAACCCTATATTAATATGAGACCAGACAGCCAAAGAGAAATAAACAACTACGGGGATGAGAAGAAAAAGTCCGGATAGCCGCGATTTCTCTTTGGAGATCGACAGCCCAATGCTGCCGATGAAGAGAAGCAAAGTGGGGACAGGAGTCTTAACGGCAAAGGCCACGGGATAGTAAAGCCAAAAACCATGATCCGAATATGAACCCATGAGATAGGCGTCCCGCTGCAAATTGTTAAAGACATAAAGCTGTCCGTAAATCCACGCCTCGGGAAAGAGATGGTATTGCGTGAGAAAGATTATCAATCCTTGAAGATAATGATTTTCCGGCAACTGTTGAGCCATGGGTAAATGACGGCCTTCTGTCGCTATTGCGTCGAAACGAAATCCGTAGGCTAGCCAGATAAGGAAGTAGGCAGTGACAACAGAACAAACAAGTAATCCCGACGCCAGCGCTGTCTTTCCCCAACGATTTGAGACTTCGCGCGAAGTCCCGAGTGTACACCGCTGGGGTTGCAGCGAAAATATTCGCACGAGGCAGAGACCCGACCACACCACAAGCACAGCGAGATAAGCATATTTCGTGATCGCCGCCAGTCCAAAGAAAAGGGATGAGAAAACAAGATTAGGCCAGCTGAGTTTGTCTAACGCGCTCCAAAAAAAATAGGTGCCGATGAAAAACATCGTAGTAAAGGCGATATCCGTGTGGACAAACTGGCTATGGGCCAAGATGTTGGGATCGAAACAATAAATGCAGATCGACGCGACTGCCGCTTGGAAACCAAACAGCTCCTTGCTCCAGCGAAAGACGAACAATCCCAAGAGAATTCCCAAAACGACCATTTGGAGCTTGGCGTAAAAGAAAACCGCCTCGGCATTGTTACGCACGAAAAGCATCTCGGCGGCGTCAGCAACCGTGTACATCGCGTCGGGGCTGTATTGCGGGATCAAATTCCAGTAATTGCTGGATTGACGGAGATCCTTGAGATCGAAGGCAAGCAAAGGAAGAGCGGCCCAAAGTTTCGCCAAGGGAGGATGCTCGGGATTAGCCCTAAAGTCTCCCCATTTGAGGTACGAATAGCCCGCGAAAAGATGGACGGGTTCGTCCACCGTCGGAGACTTCTGCAAAAAAGCAGTGACGGTAATGAGACCGAAGACAAGGACAAAAACGATTAAAACAATCGTGGACGCCAGCCAAGAATTTTTTTCCGCTATTACTGAAGGTGAGTTAACTTCGCTTTCTTCTCGTACAGCATCCATAAAGCGGATCACAAGGTCGCTGGCCCGCAGCCGTAGGTTAAAACAAAGTTCGCTAAAAAGCGAAATTTGCAGTGCCCTTCCAGGGTCATGGCTTGATCTGATTTTGGGATTTCATGAGCCGCACAGCTTCACCGTAATGCATATCCGCTTCGCCTTTCTTGCCTTGCGCTGCGAGCAACCTGGCCAACGTCGCATGAGTTTCGGCTGAATCCGGCTTGAGCTTCAGGGCCTCTTGATACTGCGTGATAGCGGCTTCGAGATTGCCCTGCCTCGCCAAAACATTTCCCAGTCCAAGCCGGATCTCCACTTCGGTGGGATCCAGCGTGAGGGCCGTCCGGTAGTTAACTGCCGCTTTATCAAGATCCCCTTGCCGGGCAAAAACCTTCCCCATGTTGAAGTAGGCTCGCGCATGCTTAGGGTCAATTTGAACCGCCTTTTGCAACTCTTCCAATGACGCCTCGACTTCTCCTCGGACCGTAAGTAAAAGGCCCAGGTTATTGTGAGTGTCGGCATCGTAAGGTTTGATTGCCAACGCTCGACGGTAATGCCAAATAGCCGCTTCCTGTTGACCTTTTCGGGCCAGAAGACGAGCCAGGTTGTGATGGGCATCGGCATTGTCGGGGTTTATCGTGACCGCACGGCGATATAATTCCATTGCTCGATCCGCTTCGCCTTCCGTCTCGAGAGTCTTTCCCATGTTGTAGTGAGCAACGCTAGAATTCGGCGTAACAGCCATCACAAACTCCCAAAGGGTTCGCGTGTCGCGCCAAACTCCGATTTGTTCCCATGTCAGAAAGCCCAAGATCAATAAAATTCCTACCCCTATCGTCGAAGGCGTGATAAACCTCAATCCTTGATTACGGCCTGAATCCAAACCCATGGCGCGAGATCAAACGGCAATTCGTAGAGAGGGGACAGGTGTGCCGGCAGCAGAGTTTTCCAGAGATAAAACATGAGTCCATAAAAAGCCTGGGCAAACCGGAAACTGATATCGTATCGCTGGAGCGCTGTGAGCGCGCCGCTACTATACTGCGCGACGAGTGCGATGACCGCAAACCCGCAAGCCAACACGGCGAAAGGTAACTTCTCCCACCATAGGCTTCGGTTTCGGAGTTTAAACCAATCCTGTATCCCGCCGTGAAACCGCCGCAAAGGGAAGACATCGAGCAGCAGTAGTATTGCCGGCAGAGTTATCGCGGTGGCCTTGGAAAGCAGTGATAAGGCATAGGCGCCAACCGCTGCTGCAAGCCAGCGCTGTCGCGGAATTGGTTCGTGCATGGAAGCCGCTCGCAAGTAGCAGGATAGAGTCCATAGGCAGAAGAACCCGGACAGTACGTCGCGCCGCTCTGTGACCCATGCTACAGATTCGACGCGCAAAGGATGAATTGCAAATAGAAGAGCGGCAAACGCCGCGCTCGTGATAAGCTGCCAGGATTTTTCATAGTCAGGGCTTGAGAAAGCCAGCGCTATCAGCCGGCGCGCAATGAAATAAAAGAAAACGGCATTGACGGTGTGAAAAATGACATTCGTCAGGTGGTAACCGAAGGGGTCCATTCGCCAGACCAAATAGTCAAAGCCAAAAGTTACCCAACTTAACGGCTGGTAGTGACCTAAATGGAACGTGGTGAACATCCAGCCCAGTTGACTCCACCCCAGACCCCGGTAGTGCGGGTTGACGACCAGGTTATCGTAGTCGTCCCAGGTGACGAAATTGTTTTGCATTACCGGAGCAAAGACAAAAAAAGTCGCAAGAGCGACGACCCACGGAGCTAGCCACGAGAAGAGGTCAGATCTCTTATCGCGGGCATCCCTGGAATCTGCTTTTTTGGCTCGTTGCCTGGGGATACGGCGTATTTTGCCTGCCACCCTGCTGCTCCTTGTGAAACCGAGGTAAGTGATCGACGGCAGAAGTTAAGGAACGCCACCGCCTTGAGACCTCAACTGCAAAAGCCGCAATGCTTCCTGGTACTCTTGAAGCGCTTCTGTTCTCTTACCCTGACGCGCAAGAGAGCGCGCCAAGTTCTCATGGATTTCAGCGACCCCCGGTTGAATCTGCAGAGCCTTCCGAAAATTTCCCACCGCCTCATCAAAGCGATCTTGCTGCGCATCCACCTTGCCGAGGTTGAAGTATGCCTTCACATAGTTGGGATTGATCCGGATGGCTTCGCGAAACTGCTCTATCGCCTGGTCGATGTTGCCCTGGCTCAAAAGCAAAAGGCCTAGGTTATTGTGAACGTCAACGTCTCCAGGATCGATCTCCAAGGCCTGGCGATATTGCGCTAGTGCCTCCTCGATATCTCCTCGCTTGGCCAACGCCCTCGCTAGATTATAGTGCGTCATGGCAGATTTCGGATCTATGCGCAGGCCTTCGTGAAAATGTTCAATGGCTTCATCCAGCGCCCCGTTGTCGGCCAGGATATTGCCCAAGGTGTTGTGAGCGCTGACAAACGCAGGTTCGATTTGCAGCGCATGTCTCAGGTGAACGATCGCCTCTTCGGGCGAGCCCGTTTGCGCGAGAAAATTCCCCAGATTTGTGTACGCTTCCACGGATGCAGGATCAATTTGGGTGGCTTTGCGAAATTCATTGATCGCTTCTTCCAACGCGCCACGCTTCGCAAGAACTAAACCCAAGTTGTTGTGGGCAAAGCTTGATCTTTGGTCAAGGGCTAACGCGTATCGCCATAGCTTCTCTGAGTTATGCCAGATCTGCGTCTGTTGCCATGTCAACACACCAAGGCCAATGAGAAGTACACCCGCCAGTCCATTTACTAAAAGAAAAACCTGTGCGCTTATCTCGCCAGCCGCCCGTCGTTTCCAGAAGTGGAACACGCCCGCGCCGGCCAGCAGTGCCCAGCTGAGGCACGAGAAATAACTATAGCGATCACCGACGAGCTGCGGGCCGTAGGTGATCACTCCTAGCGACGGTAACAAAATCACTGCGTAATAAACCCATGCGGCTAATCCAGCAGGCCAAAAACGCCGCACTACGCCAAGGCCGATACTCACGGCGAGGACGATAACTCCGCTTAAGAGAAACGGCCAATCCCATGGATTAAAAGGAATCGGCCGTTCGTACAGCGGCGACAACCCCCACGGAGCTATTGTCTTCTGTAGATAGAACGCCAA
>WNFR01007640.1_pt1 | contig 11454 bp, 9 predicted proteins | sample 5400221 | NCBI WGS metagenome assembly WNFR01 (sample SAMN13153357, study PRJNA577476) | soil metagenome | isolation source: 40 cm soil under Madrone tree | place: USA:California | collected 2016-06-14 | reverse complement strand
CGAGTTCTCCGATCAATTGCGCCGGAGATTTCGTCCTCGGGCGGCGTCCGTAGATCGTTATGATGTCGCAAAACTCACACGTAAACGGGCAGCCTCGCGAAAATTGCACCGACATGAAGGTGTATTTGTTCAGTGCCAATAGGTCGAAACGCGGCACCGGGGTGCGACTGACATCGGGCTTTTCCGTAATCCTGTACAGCCTGCGGGCTGAGCCGCGCTCGAGATCTGCAGCGATCTCTGGGAAGATTTCATCCGGCTCACCCACGACTACATGGTCAGCCAGCGGCAGTAACGCCTCCGGTTCGCTGCTCGCATAAGGACCTCCGATCATGGTTCGCCGATTCAGCTTGGAAGCACGTTCGAGCGTTTGGCGCACGCCTTCGCGCTGAACCGCCATCGCACTGACCATCACAAGATCGGCCCAGAGGATGTCCTCATCGCTCAACTCTTCAAATGTAAGGTCAACGAGACGGATTTTCCATTGTTTGGGACAAAGCGCGGCCACCGTGATGAGCCCGAGCGGAGGCACCAGGGAGCGCTCTGGGACGATTTCCATGACCTCTGCAAGGCTCCAAAAGGAGGCAGGAAAGCGCGGCCAGACCATCAGAACTTTGATCGCAGGTCCGAGTGGCGGAAAAGACCTAACGTTTTCGAGACCTCGATCCATGAATTAATCTCTCATCTGAGCTGTTCTGGAATCCCGTATCCGAGGATTGGTAGACGCGAAGTATAGCACGGGCCACAGAGACGCAATTGGGGAAGGGGCGAGCGGATGAAAGACTCCCGACGTGCGGTAATCGTCATTCGGAGCTCGACGTGATCGAGCTGAAGATATCAATGGGCTACAAATCGGGCCTTGCAACAGATCGAATAAGCTGTAATTCCGGATAAGTTCGCGTTACCAGACATTTAACCTTCACGGTACCCACTTTCCTCTAATCGAGTGGGTACCGGATTCGTGTTTTGGGCAGGCAGTGTGCCAGATTGAAACGGCTTCAGCGATTTGCTGAAACCAGCGCGATCGCCTCTTCCTGCGAGCCTCGCCCCTCGAAGCCGTGGATCGAAACGAGTGCGCGGATTGGTGCTTGGCAAATGTACTGTCTCAAATTGACACGGCTGAGGGGGTCTCACCGAGACGCATCGGCGACGGCAACTTTACAGTGTCTGTAACATAAAGAAAAGACGTAAGTTAAGTAAGCACCTGGTCGTACCTTGGTTTCTGTTGTGGATACCCACTTGCACCATATTTCCAATAATGGTCGCGCGGAGAGAATGCTTCGGTGTGCTAAGCATCCGAGCAGGCCTGGCGGATTTGTGTCGGCCAAGCCTGCCGTCGTCATTTCTGTTCTCTTTGACAGTTCTAATCATGCTCCTGGCGGGATCTTCCGCCCGGGGACAAGCCTCGCCAGCGGACTGGCGAGGGCGAGTGCGGGAATTGTGCGAGAAGAGCGACTGGACCTCCGCGCTGCGCATTGTGGAGCAGGAGATTGCTCATGCGCCCAATGATGTTGACGTTAGAGCCTGGCGCGCGCGTGTTCTGGCCTGGTCCGGCGATTTGGCGGCGGCGGAACGCGAATATCAAGCCATCCTGAACATCTCCGCAAAAGATCCCGACCTGTGGTTGGGACTGGCTGGCGTTTATACCAGGGAAGGAAAGTACGACAAAGCGCTCCAAGCGCTGGACACCGCTGTCCAACTCGATCCCAAACGGGCCGACCTGCGCGCGGCGCGCGCGCGCGCCTTTCGGGATGCGGGAGAGCGTGCTCGGGCTCGCGCCGAGTTTCAGGAAGCTCTGCGTTTCGATCCTGGCAGCGCCGAGGCCCGCTCCGGTCTGACTTCTCTTCGCCAAGAACCGAGAAGCGAACTGCGTCTGGGCAGCGAAACGGATCTTCTCAGCTACACCTCGGCGTACGAGGGCAGTTGGGCAAGCCTGGTCACTCACTGGACGCCGAAGTGGGCCACGAGCCTCGCCGAAAGCGTTTACCAGCGGGGCGGACTGATCGCCGAAAAATTTACGGGCAGCGCCACCGCCAGGCTGCCCACGCTAGGCGCGTTGACCCTGGGTGGCGCGCTCGCACATGACAACGCGGTGATTCCCAAGAGTGAAGCTTTCTTTGATTTGGATCACGGTTGGAAAATTGGGGAAGTCACTCCTGTGCGCGGCGTCGAGTTTGTCTACGGGCAGCATTGGTATTGGTACCAGGCTGCCCGGATTCTTACCTTGAATGGCACCGCGATTATGTACTTACCGCGAGACTGGTCGTTTTCGCTTGGCGCCACCGGTGCGCGAAGCTCGTTTTCGGGTAGCGGAGTGGAGTGGCGTCCTTCCGGAACGGCACGTTTAGGATTTCCCTTGGTGGCCAAAAGTCTCTCCGGGAATGTGTTCTTCGCCGCCGGTACGGAGAATTTTGCGGCCGCCGATCAAATTGGCAGGTTCGCTTCGCAGACCTACGGAGGTGGCTTGCGATTTCGTTTCAGCTCACGGCAAGACCTGAGGTTCGTGAGCTCCTATCAAAGGCGCACGCAAAACCGAACCGATACGTACCTTGGGATCAGCTATGGAATCCGTTTTTGACAAATTATGGAGGCTGGGGCCCGCACCGTTCGTGCTGAAGGCCATTGTCGTTGCTATCGTGGCCGACGTGTTGCTGCTCGCCTTCATTTTGCTGCGCCGTACCCGCCGCAAACGGTACTTCGCCAAGCGCGATGCACGCGTGTTCCAGTTCCGGCAAAAATGGGACGCACTGATTTCCGGGCAAATTCCCTTTGAGACCTGGCGAAAAAAGTCCTTTGATCGGCGCATCGTGGAAGCGATCGCCCTGGATGCCTTCGAGTCGGCGGGGCCGGAGGAGTCCGCGCGACTGCTAAAATTCTTGCGCGCCAGCGGCCTGATTGAGAAGCGCATCTATGAAGCGCGGCACCACACCGGCTGGCGCCGCTTGCGCGCACTGGCGGCCTTGGGCCGCACGCGCGCTCCCGAAGGAATTCCCGCGCTGGCCGAAGCCTTGCGTGATGGCAGCGAAGAGGCGCGACTAGCTGCATTGCGCGGCTTGGGAAGTATGGCCTGTCCACGAGCGGGGGAGGAAATTCTTGCCTGGGTTAGCGAGGCCGGATTGGTGGTTCCGGGGTTGCCGCTGCAAAGCGCGCTGATTCAGTGTTGCGTGGAACGTCCGCGCTTGTTGCTGCCGCATCTTAAGGTCGCCAGGGGCTCCTTGCGCGAGGTGCTCGGCCGCGTCCTGGGCGAAGTGGCCACTCCGTCAATGGGTTTGGATCTGTTGCAGTTTGTGGAAGACGATATGGCTGAATTGCGCGCCGCCGCCGCACGGGCGCTGGCCCATTCGCAATCGGGCCTGGCACTGGATGTTCTCAGTGAGTTGGTACGCGATCGCATCTGGTTCGTGCGCCTGCGCGCCATCGTGAGCCTGGGCCAGCTTTCGGATCGGCGCGCGAAACCTGCGCTCCTGCGCGGTCTTACCGATTCCCATCGCATGGTGCGTTTACGCGCCGCCGAAGCGCTGGTAGGAATCGACACGGAAATGGCGGACACCTTCGCGCAAGTCGTGGCCACGCGCGATCGCTACGGCTTGCACGCCTATTTGACGGCCGTCGAAAACGCGGACTTGCTCGGAAAATTAGGAAGCGATCTTGAACAATCCACCTCGATCGGGCCGGAAGAGAAAGAGCGGCTGCAGAGTGTGCTGCGGTCGGGCTCGCTGGACGTGCCAGACAAATCCGCTCTGGAGAATGTGGCGAAGAATGCGGTAGTGCTGCCATGATCCGCTTTTTGGAAATTTCAAACCACACGCTGTTCTGGTACTACCTTGCCAGCAACATCGCGTATCTCGTTATGTTACTGGTGGCCTTCAAAACCAGTGCGGCGCACCAACATAGACTGGAGAGCCACCGGCTGGCGTGGATTAAGGAATCACCGCTCGCGCCGCCCATCACCATCATTGTGCCGGCGCACAACGAAGAAGCTTCCATCCGCGTGGAGGTGCGAAATTTGCTCGAGCTCGATTATCCGGAACTCGAAATCGTCGTGGTGAACGACGGCTCCGACGACGGTACGCTCGACGAGATGCGCAAGGAGTTTCGCTTGCGGCCGGTCCGGAGCGTATACGTTGCGTCGCTGAAAAGCGCTCCGGTGCGCGGACTGTATCGCAGCGGCGTGGACGCAAGGCTCTTGGTGATCGACAAAGAGCCGGCGGGGAGCAAAGCGGATGCCATAAACGCGGGACTGAACGCGGCCACGTCGCCCTATGTGTGCATCGTCGACGCCGACTCCGTGCTGGAACGCGATGCGCTGCTGCGCATCATGGTGCCGGTTCTTGCCGATCCCAAGCGTGTCGTCGCTGTTGGCGGAATCATCCGGGTTCTCAACGGATCGGAAATTGCCAAAGGAAACTTGCGACGCGCGCGCTTGCCGCGGAAAAGCATCGAAATCATTCAGGTAATTGAATACCTTCGCGCGTTTTTGATCGGCAGGGAAGCGTGGAGCCAGGGAAATATGCTGATGGTTATTTCCGGCGCATTCGGCGTGTTTCGCACGGATTTGGTGCGCGCCGTCGGCGGATACAGGGCGAACACCATTGGCGAAGACTTCGACCTGGTGGCCAGGTTGCACAAGCATTTGCTGGAGAAGCACGCTGAGTATCGCATTCATTTTGTTCCGGACCCGATGTGCTGGACGGAGGTTCCGTCGGACTTGAAGTCGCTGAGCCGGCAGCGCGCGCGCTGGCAAAAAGGCTTGCTGGATGTATTGTGGACGACGCGCGCCATGCTATTTCGTCCGCGCTACGGCCGAATCGGGTTTTTTGCGCTGCCGTACTTGTGGCTGTTTGAGTTTGCCGCACCGGTTATCGAGATTCTGGGAATCGCCACCATCGTTCTTGCCGCCGTGCTCGGCGTCCTGAGCCGCGCGTTCTTTCTGCAGTTCTTGCTGTTCGGATACGCCTTCGCAACGGTCATCTCCATCGGGTCGGTGCTGCAGGAAGAAATCACCTACAAACGCTATAACGACTGGCAGGACGTGGTGCGGCTGGTCAGCTACTGTTTTTTCGAACATTTTCCCTATCGGCAGATGCACATGTTCTGGCGGTTGCAAGGTATTTGGCAATATCTGCGCGGCAACAACGTCTGGGCGCCGATGAAGCGCAAAGGGCTGAAGTCCGCCAGCGTTCCATAATTTCTCCGGTGCTGAAACGATCGCAAATCGCGGCAGAAGATAGGTTACATCGGGGCGTGCAATGTTTCGCGGCGGTTTGTTTCGCGGCGCTTTACTTCGCCAATGGGATTGGCTAGCGTTAGCGAAGAGCCCGAGCGGGCTTGCCATGGACACGCTGACCTCCGTCAAGGACCTGCTGTTTACGCTGCTGCTGAAGGTGGGCGTGGCGTCTTCGTTCGCGGCACTGCTGGCGCGGTGGAACACGTTCCGGCGCGTGCTGTTCACCGAGGAACGCGATCCGGACCAGAAACTGAAGCTGATGCTGTTCATGACGCCGCCGCTGGTTGTCGGCGTTGCGCTGCGGTTGGTGGGGTTTCCGTACCGGTTTGCCGACCTTTCGCTGGAAGGCGCATTCCTGATGGGGCTGCTGGGCGGCCGCGTAGTGGGACCGATTGGCGGCGCGATTATCACGATTCCGGCGCTGGCCGCGCATGAATGGCTGGCCATGCCGGCGGCGTCGACCGCCGGATTGCTCGGCGGATTGATGCGCCAGGCGATTCCCAATAAAGAAGATTTGTGGAATTTCGGGCCGTTCACGTTTTTGAATATTCCGCGCGACGTGGTGCGCTTGCTGCGGCAGGCAAAGATTTCCTGGGAACTGCTGCCGCTGATGGCTTGCGTTGGACTGGAACTTGGCCGCGTGGCGCTCGCCGTGGCCACCAAACCCAGGTGGCTGTTTGCGATCGATCCGCACTGGGATTGGTGGCTGGGATTGTGCGTGCTGGCCACGCTGATGTCGGTGGCGGCGCCGCTGAAGATTTGGAACAACACGCGCATCGAAATGAATCTGGAGCGGCACCAGCAGTTGCTGCTGAAGGCGCGCATGGACGCGCTTTCGAGCCAGATCAATCCGCACTTTTTGTTCAATACGCTGAACACGGTGTCGTCGCTGATCCGCTTTGATCCGGACGCGGCGCGCGGGGTGGTGTTGAAGCTGAGCAACATTTTGCGGCGGCTGCTGCGCAAGCACGAAACGTTTGTGCCGCTGCGCGAGGAGCTGCATTTCATCGACGATTACCTGGACATCGAAGTGGCGCGGTTTGGGCGCGATAATTTGGAAATCGTGAAGCATGTCGATGACGAGGCGCTGGAGGCGTTCGTGCCGAGCATGTTGTTGCAGCCCATCGTGGAGAATTGCTTGAAGCACGGACTGGCGCCGAAAATCGATGGCGGCCGGATCCAGTTGCGCACGTCCAATCGCGACGGGCGGTTGCACATCGAGATTGAAGACAACGGCGTGGGAATTTCCGAAGAGAAGATGCCGCACGTGTATGTCGAAGGCATCGGATTGAGCAATGTGCGCGAGCGGCTGCGCGTGCTGTACGGCGCCGATTTCCGCCTGGAAATCGAAAGCCACACGGGGCAGGGCACGGTGATTCGCATTGATATCCCTGAACTCGTGTCCACCATGCAAGCGGTTGGGTAAACAAGTACCGGAAAGTGGTGAGTGGCGAGCAAGATTCAAGATTGAGGAAGAGGAACCCACCCCCCACCCGGGTGTTTTTGGAAAAGAGGCTCCAAGCGATTGAAAACAAACGACGGGAGCTCGCAAGAGACAGCAAAGAGGCGGCAAGCGTTTGAAAGTAAAAGAGTTGGCATGTTTGCAGGTCCAAACGTCTGAACGTCGGGAATGATGAAGGGTACACCCCCGTGGCGATAGAAAGAGTGCGGAAGCCATTGAAAATAGGAGGGATAGCGGCGTGCCGTTGCGCAAAAGAGTCCGTAATCGCATGAAACTGCTGGGGTTGCAGGGATGTGATAGGAAGCAAAGGGGTTGAGCGCTCGAAGACGGGAAAAAGAGCAACACAGAGATCGCTGAGACCGGAACACAAAGGGCGCAGAGGGTACACCCCGTGGCGAAGGGAAGTATGCGGAAGCTGCTGAGAACGGGAGAGATGTTGACGCCACGTGGTGCAGATGACGCAGGAAACAAGAAAGTGGATAGTGGATAGTGGGTAGTGGGAGTGAGCAGTGAGTAGTGGCAGCGACTCGACGGCGCGCTGCGGCGGGTAGATGACGGGTAAATGAGGACCGAGCTTGCGACTTTGGGCGGGGACTGCGGCGACCATGGGGAAGGGTAGCGCGGGTTCAACTTGGAAGTAAATCAAAAAGCATTGAATGGTCGAATTTCGGGGTTGAATGGGGATTAGGAGCAGCGAACTGCGACGGTCGTGAAAATTCGAAGAGCAGAATTCATGTGAACCAGGGATGGATTTGGAGGATGCGCAAAGTCAAAAGCGGCGAGAGGTCGTTCGGTAACGACGCTCGGAATGCAAGAAGCGCATCCTGATTTCTCAAATTCGCCCTAAAGATGCAAAGCTGCGGATGTTTGTGGGGGCTCCTGACAAGCTCGGAGCCGGCAGTTCGGGCACGTAGGGGCTTGCACAGCGGTCGAGGCTCTCGCTCAGGACCATCAACGTCAGAAGCGCGGTGAGAACGCGTTTTTTCAGCTCGTCGGACAAGCGCAGGCCACCAGTAGTCACACGGGAGAGTTTCGTCGCAGCTGTCTTGATGTAATTTGCTATCACCGATTGCCGAGCTGGGCTGGCCCACCCCCTAGCGGCTTCGCGACGCATCTCCGTGCAGGCCTGCTCGACGGCCTGGATAAAGTGCAGAACGCAGAGGCGCTCAACTTCCAGTTCCGGCGGCACAGGGGTCTGACAGCCAGGTAAGCGAGACTGGTCCTGGCAGAAGTCCATAACTACCACCCTCTAACTTATTGCCTAGCAAGCCCGGTACCATAGACCTAGGAGTTGAGGAGCCTGGGTCGAGGGAATCAGGGCGTAGGTTACGGCGCTGGACTTCTTCAGTACGGGCAGGGAGGCAGCCTAGATCATGCCCACTCTAAGGAGAATGAACTGGCGCCAGTTCCCCTAAGTCCCAGAAAGATAGTCGTTTATGTCGGGACACAAAAAGCACTGGAATAGATTCGTAACCGATGCGCTCGGCTGAGAAACTCTCGCTCCGAATCACTCAGTATTGGCTCCCCTAGCTCCGGCGACCAAGACCCCATCCTGGCCACAAAGGGTGGTGATCCGATGCCTACCCGGTAGGTCATTCTTCGGTAGCAACGGGTTAGCCGTTACAGAACAATGCCCCAAAAGTGAAAAAAATTTCCTCAGCTTTTCCTCAATGTTCAAGACTGGTGATGAGAGACGTACTAGAACGGTTGTCGTTGGCACTAGGTCTAAAGCAGCTGATAGCACTCGACTTAGACGGATTGTTCCCGAATAGCCCGTCACCCACCTGCAATAGGCCGCAAGCGCGGTCGGGCATCCGGCTTCCAACAACGGAGCCTGTTTGTTGTTCACTTGAATGGGATGGCGGCTCTCTCCGATTTTCCGGACGGCTTGCGGTCCTGGTCAGAGCCTTAGGAGCTTCGCAGCCGTTCCGCCCAGGATCATCGAGCGCTGCGCGCTGGTAAGGTCAAGTTGCTCAAGAAACTGAAGCGGTCGCTCATAGTCCATGGTGTAGCAATAGTCGCTGCCGATCATGACGCGCTCTGCGCCAACTTCTCTAATCACGAATTCCATAACCTGCTTCGAGTGGATCACCGACGGCGTGACTGATATCGTGAACCTTCAGGATGAAGCGTGCACCCGTCTGGCGGACACGATCCATCGTGCACCAAGACATGCTTGCGAACATCTTGAGAGATCTAACAGCCTTTGCTGGGCCAGTCCCTCCGCCAGACGATATCACCTTGCTTATCCTGACGACCGACTAAGCCTTCGGATCAGTTGTAGCGGGATCCCGCTAAGCGCAACGAGTACAAGTTGCCGGATCGCCAGTACTCGTCAGTGCATCGTGCGGGGTTTTCCGTTTTTGCAGGCGGTGGCGGAGAAGTCGACACTTTGACCGGTAGGTTGCAGCTTGCTGAGTTCTTTTTCGTGAGCCGCGATCCAATCCTGCCAAAACTTGATCGACTCTTGGAAATGGAATTGAGCCTCCAGTGAAGTGGCGCCCGCGGGAGGTTTGGGCACGACCTTAGGAAGTGCCATTAAGGCAGTCACAGAAAAGGGTAATTGGAGGGCATCGCTGTTTATTTCCTCCTTGGTCGGCTTATGGAAGTGGACCAGGTCATCAGGGGTTAACAGTTTTTCGATACCCTGAATGGCAAACCATCCGCCCACCAACTCCAAGTAAAATGTCGAAGGGAACAACCCGTGTTTCGGGTCATCGGTAATTGAAGCGCACCAGATTTCCTGGAGCTGCGGTACCTCGCCTAATCTGGCCAACGCGAGCTCAGCCGGCGAGAAGCCCGTGAAGTTCGCGCCTCTCGGCTTGTGGTTCTTCAACTCCTGCTGCAAGTATGTAACGAACTTCCGGTCGCCACTCTGCCCGGCATCGGCAATTGCGTCTTTGTCGCCCGCTTGAATCTTCTGAAGGAAGAAGGAGTCGGTAACGACCGTAAACGTAGGATAGTAAAGACCGTGAGTCTTGGTCGTGCCATTCACGGTTACCTGCAGCAGCCCCGTGGTCGCTCCCTCTGGCACCGGGACGACGATCTTGGTATCACTCCAGGTCGTTGGTTTGCCCAGCGTGCCATTGAATGTAACCGTGCTATTTGGCTGAGGGTCTCCAAAGTGGCGTCCTGTGATAGTTATTGGCATATCGACTGGGCCCGAGAGTGGATTCAGGCCTTCGATCGTTGGCCAGTACTTTTGCGCCGGAAGTGAAGATGGAAGCAGCAGCAAGGCGGCGAGAAGGAATGTTAGTTTCGAGAGGATATTAAGCATTAGCTTCATTAGCTTAGGTTCCAGCATCCCTCGAAATCCCTTGAGGCTGATTTTTTCGGCACTGATTAGCGGCGAATTCGGCAACAGCGTTGCCCCCTCCGAGAGTTAAGCCGCGCGAAAATTGGTTCGGTGCTAGTGAGGCCGAGTTTAGAGAACTGCAGTAATTCCCGTTCTGCGAAAATCCTGGCCTTTGAACAGGAGCGGCTCGCCGGAAACTTTGGCGAGGGCGTAGGAAAAGCAATCGCCGAAGTTCAGTCCGGCCGGATGGCGGCCCTTGCCGAAGTCCGACCATGCTTGACGGGCGGCATACGCGTGTTCCTCTGTAACGGGCTCGATGCTGATACCCGCCGCTCGGAGAAATGAATCCCATTGGCGACTGCCCGCATCGCCTGTTTGAGACTCCACTACTACCGAGACCTCGACGAAAGTTGCGGCAGAGATGCGGCAGACGTCTGCTTCGCTGATGGCGCGGGCGTAGTTTTCCGCATCTTTTTCTCCGAAAAGAACGGCGAGGAGCGCCGAGGTATCGACGATCACCGAGGGAGTCCCTTTTCGTCGTAGAGCAGGGCGGCGTGATCCACCGGGGCGCCCTTTAAGTGGCCTGCGCAGCGGCGACCGATGCGCAGCAGTTCCTCTGCTTTGGCGGTTTGTTTCCGAGAGCGCCGAACACGGGCTAGGCGCTCCTGGAGGGCAATGGCGACGGCGCGGGTCGCTGGCATCGGAGTTTACGGACGGGAAGGGGCGGCACGCGCGGGGCTGGTTGTTTTTTGATGCGGAGTGCGGATTTTGTACGCGGACGGCGCGGTGGTTGCTGCCGATTCTGGAAAGGCGCGGGCTGGCGGTGGCGCGGTCGAATGTCAGCACGAGTTTGCGGGAGCTGCAGGGGTGGGGAATCGTGCGGGTGGTGCATGTGTTGGGGGATCGGCGGGACCATTTTGAGTCGATTAAGGACGTTTGGGAGATTTTCCGGATCGTTTCGGAGGAGCGGAAACGGCGGGAGATTGATCCGACGCTGCGGGTGCTTGCGGAATGTGTGCAGGAATTGAAGACGAGTCCGCAGGGCGATGCTTACACGCGGGAGCGGCTGGAAAGCATGCTGGAATTTTTGACGGCGATGACGGGATTGTTTGAGGAGATTCTGCGGATGCCGACCGGGGCGCTGAAGGGCGTGGTGAAGCTGCGGGGGAAGGTGATTACGTTGTTGGGGGCGGAGAAGAAGAAGGCGGGATAGTAGCAGGGGAAAAAACTTAAAACAGAGTTCACTGAGGTCAGACACAGAGGGCACAGAGAATAGGAGGACAGCGGGAAATGGCTGTCCGACTGAGTCAACGAAACTAGAGGCGGACATGATTTCGCTGGCATCGGAGTTTACGGACGGGAAGGGGCGGCACGCGCGGGGCTGGTTGTTTTTTGATGCGGAGTGCGGATTTTGTACGCGGACGGCGCGGTGGTTGCTGCCGATTCTGGAAAGGCGCGGGCTGGCGGTGGCGC
>WNFR01008407.1_pt1 | contig 11455 bp, 9 predicted proteins | sample 5400221 | NCBI WGS metagenome assembly WNFR01 (sample SAMN13153357, study PRJNA577476) | soil metagenome | isolation source: 40 cm soil under Madrone tree | place: USA:California | collected 2016-06-14 | reverse complement strand
CGAGCGCGAGATAAACCTTCTCGACCGTGCGCTCGGCAAACTGCCTGGACAATTCCCGGTGCGCTGCATCATTTTTCGCGACGACCAGGCAGCCACTCGTTTCTTTGTCGAGGCGATGAACGATGCCGGGCCGTTCTTTTCCGCCGATTCCCGATAACGTCGCGCAATGACCGAGCAATGCGTTGACCAAAGTGTGTTCGCGATGACCGGCGCCCGGATGAACGACTAGCCCGGCCGGTTTATTGATGACGATGAGATCGTTGTCCTCGAAAAGAATATCGAGCGGAATCCGCTCCGGCTGATAATCGATCTTTTCGAGCGGCGGCTCGGTTAATTCGATTTCATCACCGCTGCGAACAAGCTGACGCGGCCGCGTAGTTGCATGGTTGAGCCGAATGAATCCAGCGCGGACCAATTGCTGAATCCGCGAGCGCGAATAGCCCGGGAGTTCCCTGGCCAGAAAACGATCGAGACGAAGCTGTGCCTGGTCTTTTGGCACGACAAATCGCAGCTTTGTCGAATTTTTCGAGGACGTTTTCAATTGGCTGCGGCCTTCTCGTTGCTCGGAGATTTTCGAATGTTACAGTCGTTGGCGATGGCGTTTGAAGGGAGTTCGCAATGATACAAACATGCCCGGCCTGTGGCATGGCAATCGATACGAGCGATGCAGAACCGCTGGTGCGAGTCGCCTGCCCAAAATGCGGCGAGAAGATTCGGGTGGAACGAACGTTCGATCATTTCGTGGTGCTGGAGACGCTTGGCGTTGGCGGCATGGGCACGGTGTATAAGGCGCGTGACACGCTCCTGGATCGTCTCGTCGCGCTCAAGCTGTTGCGCAAGGATCTCGGCGGCGAAACCGAGCACACTTCTCGATTGCAACAGGAAGCGCGCGTCGCCGCCTCCGTGAGCCATCCTAATGTCATACACGTCTTCTCATCCGGAACCGATCATGGTCAATTTTACGTCGTGATGGAGCTGGTTGATCATGGAAGCCTCGACGATCTCATAGAGCAGCGAACTCGATTGCCGGAAGAGCAAGTGCTTGAGTCCGGCATTCAAGTCGCCAAAGGGCTGCGTGCGGCGTGTCGGCAGGGTCTCATCCATCGCGACGTTAAACCAGCCAACATTTTGTTCGTTAACGAACACATCGCGAAGATAAGCGATTTCGGCCTGGCAGGCGCCGCCGCACAAGCAACCGAAATACAAACCGAGATTTGGGGAACGCCATACTATGTCGCGCCTGAGCGATTGAGCAACGAGCCGGAGGATTTTCGTAGCGATATCTATAGCCTCGGCGCGACGCTTTTTCACGCAATCGCAGGCAGGGCTCCGATCGAGGGCGACACAAATTCAGCCGTTGTGCTGTTGAATTTGAAAAAACAGCCGCTCGATCTGCGTACCATAGCGCCCGAAGTGTCTGAGGCCACGGCCAGCGTCTTTCAGCGGATGATCGCATCCGATCCGGCACAGCGTTTTTCTTCTTACGACGAATTGGTTTCAGAGCTTGAGCAGGCGCAGCGCGCCTTGACAGGCGTGGGTGGTGTCGATCTTGCACAAAGGCGACGGCGGCGATGGATTTTCACTGGCGCGGCCTTGCTTGTCATGCTGACGGCGGCAGCAACGGTTTACTTTCTCGCGGGCAAACCGCGCGCGCATGTTGCAACCAGCGCAGTGCCGAGTCCATCGGCTGCGTCGGTCACGCCCAATGCGAAGAACAAAAGCCTGGCGCAGCGTGGGGTAAATCCACAACCAGCAGATATCGCTGCCGGCGCGGAGAATGAAAAAAAGATTCTCGCACTTGAGGCCGCTCCATGGAACGCAGCACTCGCCAATTACAGAGAGCAGATCGCTCTCTATGATTTTGCCGCCGCCAGCGAGGCGATTAAGAATGTGCAATTGAGCCGCGCGTCGCTGAAACAGGCGCAGGAGGCAACAGAAAAAAGAGCGCAATTGCTGATCGATTGGAAAAACAACCTGATCGATGACATTAATCGCGCGCATTTTTCCGGCGCAATTTCAGATAGCAGCGGGGCCAAATATACAGGCATAGTCGGCGCGACGGATCAGAGCCTTAGCTTGAAGCTTCCGTACGGTATCGCACGAGTTACGTGGAGAGAACTTTCGCCAAAGACCCTGCTCGCGGTCTCTACTTCATTCGTCAAATCAAACGCGCCCGATGCACCGGATCGACAATGGCGCTGTGCCGCTTTTGCGAGTGAGTTTGGGCAAACGGAGGTTGCGCGACAATTGGCGGAGGCGGCCGCGAAGGTCAAATCCCAGTATCACGAGCAGATTTCGCAGCTCTTTCCGACCCCTCCACAATTTCGTTAGATCGAAGATAGGCCGCTCAGTTTCTTGTCCGGTCGATGTCTGTATTGAAGAAGACCGTCAATTTTGCTCGTGGAGTTCTGGATTAAGACGAGATTTACAGCCGGCACAAGATGAACGAATTGCAAATTCGGGAGTCAGATTTACACGAGTCGTTGCCATAATCGATTTTCGCGCGACCTTTTTTTATTCGAGCATGGAGCAAAACCCGCCACCGCCGTTTCCGTCACCGGAAGAACTGAAGGCCAAGATCACCGAGTTCATGAAACAGAACTTCGGCGATCGAGTCTCCGTGGCGACGTTTGCGGAGCCGGAACCAGCGGCTGCGGTGGAGGATGAAAAACCGGAGAAGATCGACAATCAGGAATTCGAATTCAATTTTCTGCCGCGCGATATCAAGGCGCATCTGGACCGCTTCGTCATCAAACAGGAGGAAGCGAAGAAAGTGCTCGCGATCGCCGTGTGCGATCATTACAACCATGCCAATTACCTGCGTCGCCTCGAGAAGGAAGATGCCAGGCGCGCCGAGGAGACCGAATACGCCAAGCAAAATGTGATTTTGGTCGGTCCGACCGGTGTCGGCAAAACGTATCTGATCAAACATATCGCTGATCTGATTAAAGTCCCGTTCGTGAAAGCGGACGCGACCAAGTTCAGCGAGACCGGTTACGTCGGCGGCGATGTGGAAGATCTGGTGCGCGAGTTGGTGCACAAAGCCAACGGCGACGTCAATCTTGCGCAATTCGGCATCATTTACATCGACGAGATCGACAAGATCGCGTCGGCGGGAAATTTAATCGGGCGCGATGTGAGCGGGCGCGGCGTCCAGACCACGTTGTTGAAGTTGATGGAGGAAACAGAAGTGCCGGTGCGAAGCATGAACGATATTCAGGCGCAACTGCAGGCTGCGTTCGAATTTCAACGGCGCGGAAAGGCGAAACGGGAAACCATCAATACGCGGCACATTCTTTTCGTGGTGAGCGGCGCATTTGGGAAGTTGAAAGAGCAGGTGGGGCGGCGCGTGAGACAAAGCCAGATTGGATTCAGCGCGGAACCTGTTCAGGTGATGGACAACGAGCTATTCCAACACGTCACGACACAGGATTTTGTCGAGTATGGATTCGAGCCGGAATTCATCGGGCGCCTGCCGGTGCGGGTCGTCTGCGAAGACCTTGACGCAGACGATCTTTTCAAGATCATGAAATTTTCCGAAGGCAGTTTGCTCCGACAGTATGAGCGCGCATTTCGCGCCTATGGCATCGAGATTAGCTTCGAAGACGAAGCGCTCCGCTTGCTGGCAGAGGCCGCGGCCCGGGAAAAAACCGGCGCACGGGGGTTGTTAACGGTGTTTGAAAAACTGTTTCGCGATTACAAATATTATCTCGCGGGTTCAGGCTTGAGCCAGTTACGCGTCACGGGGGAGCTGGTGCGCGAGCCGAAGCGCGTGCTCGATCGGTTGATGACGGAGGGACACAAGCTGGAGGCGCAAACCCTCGAAGCCGCTGTGCATCAATTCGCTGAGAAATTCAAGGCGGACCATGGACTGGAAATTGCTTTCGATGAAACGGCAGTGCGGCGTCTGGTTGAGCGCGCGCAAGTTGAACGGATGACAATGAACGACTTCTGCGCCCACTTGTTTAAGGACTACCAATTTGGATTGAATCTGGTCAAAAAAAACACCGGCCAGACGAAGTTTGTTATTAACGCTGAGGCTGTTGATGCTCCGGACAAATTTTTGAGCGAACTGGTGGTGCGATCATACTATCCAGTTGCAATGGCGCAAAAGGCCTGATCGGTTATGAAGCGATCGGTGGTCACTACACTGATAATTGGAGTCGTTGTCGCGATCATCGTTGGCGGGCTGCATGCGAGCAGACTGATCCCGCATCTTGCGCTGGTGTCGGACTATGCCCACGCCACGAGAGTGGTGGGAGAGAAATGGCAGTACGCCTTCGTCTTGCTGCTGGGCCTCGGTGTCGCCTGGCTGAGCCTGAGCAGTGTGCCACGAAACCGCAGCCGTTTGTTAGTGGTCGCTTTATTGATTGAATTGATCGGTTTGTCGTGGGTCTGCTCACTCTACCGGGTATTTTTCCAACCGCTGCCCTCCATTCTTGCGGTAGTATTCGCGCTGATTGCCGCAGAAGGCTGGACCGTTTTTTTGCGGCGGCGTCGCCCGGATTTGGTGCAGATTTTCTTTGCCGATCACCTGTCGAAGAAAGAGTTTCGTCGTGTCAGCGGAGAAGCGACTCGGTTCGACGCTGACCCAAAAGCGCACGAAGTGAGCATCGTGGCTTGCGATATTGCTAACAAGCACGGATTCGCCAGGGAAGTCCAGCCGGCAGCTTTCGCCGAAACGATGGGGAAGTTCGTTCGCGACATGGCTGACCGCCTCCTGGAAGCAGGCGCTTATTTACACGCCGCCGATGGTGAAGGCGTTGTCGCGATTTTTGGATTCCCCGGCGGCTCTTCCGACGTCGCTGAGAAAACCGTGCGTGTCGCTCTCGATTTGGTTGAGGATGTTCGCAAGCAGCGGGGGACTAATGGAGAAACTGTTGGAAACTGCGATGTCCACGTGGGAATCAGCTCGGGTACGATCATTGCCGCTCCGTTAAAAGATAGCGGGAGCCCGATGCTCTTAATCAGCGGCGAACCAATCGAGCTAGCCCGCAGGTTCTGTGCGGCAAATCATCCGTATGGATCAAAGATTCTGATTTGCACGCGTACCTTTGATCTTGCGAGCAAGGCAATCGTCGCGCGTCCGATCGATTTTGTGAAAGGCTTGAATTCAGAGGATCGACATGAAATTTACGAGCCGCTTTGGCTGACAGCCGAAGCCAAACCAGAGCATATCGCGCGGCGGGATTCGTTCTGGAGTGGAGTCGTTCTGTATCGAGAAAAACGTTGGGCAGAGGCATATGCCGAGTTTCAGAAGGCGCGGGGTTCGGATGGGGAGGATGATCCTCCATTGCAATTCTATTTGCGCCGGCTGGCGCCGCTTGCTCTGCACTTGATGGAAATCCCACCCGATTAAATCCGCCAAAGGACGGATTCGTCGTGGCGAACCCGCGCTTGTTTTGAGAAAGACCGAGTACCCGGCAGCGATCCGGAATTTGATTACGCAACTGCGGCAAATGCCCGGAGTTGGACCTCGCTCGGCGGAGCGGATTGCGCTTTGGATTGTGCGCGCGCGAGACGAACAACCAGAGCATATCGCGCGCGCCATCACTGACACCCGTCAGGCTATTCATCCGTGCGCCCTCTGCGGATTTTTTACCACCGAAGAGATTTGCGATATTTGTGCCGATTCCTCGCGCTCATTCGAGCTGCTTTGCGTGGTCGAGCAAGCCACGGACATCCTTCCCTTGGAGAAAACCAGCGCCTTTCGCGGTCGATACCATTCTCTCGGAGGAAAAATTTCGCCCCTCGACCATATCGGCCCCGAAGATTTGCGGATCAAGGAATTGCTCGAACGCCTCGATCGGGAAAAGATTTCGGAGATCATTTTCGCGCTTCCCGCCGACGTCGAAGGCGAAGCGACCATAAATTATCTTGTCGATCTTTTGAAGGGTAAGCCGGTAACGCTAACGCGCATTGCCCGCGGCATTCCTGCCGGCGGCGGTCTGGAATCGGCTGACGAACTGACGCTTTACCAGGCGCTCTCGGGAAGAACGAAACTGTGACTCGTTGAAGCGTTAAAGCGTTAAAGCGTTGAAAGGAGGGAGCGATCCGCTTTAACGCTTCAACTTTTCAACGCTTTAACATTGCATTAGCTTTCAATCACATGTCCTGCGCGAAAATCGATCCGGCCCTGCACCAGGCGCGGAAACCGCCTTGGATCAAAGTGCGGCTGCCGTCGAACCCGGTTTTCTTTTCAACCAAAGCTCTCATTTCCGATTTGCGCTTGCACACTGTTTGCGAAAGCGCGCAATGCCCGAACCGCTGGGAATGCTGGAGTCAGGGCACGGCCACGATGATGATTGCTGGGGACCGCTGTACGCGCGCCTGCGGTTTTTGCGCGGTGACCACGGCGAAACCTTATGCGCTAGAAGAAGACGAACCGCAACGCGTCGCCGAAGCTGTGCGCCGGATGAAATTAAAGCATGTCGTCATCACAGCGGTTGCGCGTGACGATCTGAGAGACGGCGGCGCGAATCATTTCGCCCGCACCATCATCGCGATTCGGGAAATGGATCCTTCGGTGATTGTCGAGGTGCTTGTTCCCGATTTTCACGCGCAGGACTGGTGCATCCAGATCGTGCTGGACGCCGCTCCGGACATTTACAATCACAACATGGAAACGGTCGAGCGCTTGACGCCCCTGGTGCGCTCGCGCGCCAAATATCACACGTCTCTCCAAGTCTTGAAACGGGCGAAGCAATTATCGTCGAAAGTAGTGACCAAGAGTGGCGTGATGCTCGGTCTCGGCGAAAGAGAAACCGAACTTTTTCAGACGATGGACGATTTGCGCGAGGTCGGCTGCGAGGTTCTGACCATCGGCCAGTATTTGCGTCCGAGCCCGAAACACCTGCCTGTTGTCGAATACATCACTCCGGACCAATTCGTTTACTACGGCGATATCGCACGTAAAAAGGGTTTCCTCTACGTCGCCTCCGGGCCGCTGGTCCGCAGCTCCTATCACGCAGCTGACTTTCATCCGGTGGTTAGGCGATGAGGGACGCGGCCCGGGACCGGCTCGCGCAATTGCGTTTAGAAACTGCTGCAGTCATTCCGGCATATCGCGAAGAGAAACACATTAGCGACATCGTTCGACGAACGCGCCAGGAACTTGATCATGTGCTCGTCGTTGACGACGGCTCAGAAGATAAGACGGCGACGCGAGCGCGCGAAGCTGGCGCCGAAGTGATTGTTCACAGCCAAAACCGCGGCAAGGGCGAAGCGATCAAGACGGGATTACGTTACTGGTTAGATCGACAATTCGTTCACGTCATCATCCTCGATGCGGATGGCCAGCATCTTCCGGAAGAGATCCATCGTTTTCTGGCAGCGGCTGGTTCTTCGGTAGAGCGCAGCTTTTTCCTCGGCAATCGGATGAACAATCTCACTGGCATGCCGTTTATTCGACGCGTCGTGAATCGTTACATGAGCAATCGAATCAGCCACGTTTGTGGACAAAAAATCCCCGACACCCAGTGCGGCTTTCGCATGTTGGATCGAGAATTGATTCCCGAACTGCTCGGCGGCGGAGACCGTTTCGACTACGAAACGGAAATGCTCATCATTGCCAGGCGCAAAGGTTATGCGATCCAATCAGTCCCGATCACTACTGTTTACTCCGACGAGGTGAGCAGCATCCATCCGGTGCGCGACACACTTCGCTTCTTCAAATTGATGCGGCGCTATCGGAAAATTGTAGCCGCGCCCGTCTGAGCCGTACGGTCGGGCGGCTGCCGCTTATGGCCGCGTCGCGGGTAAGGGACGGTTGCTTTTGAGGATCTCTGACTCCGGTGTGAGCTTGGCAGGCTTGCCGCTAAAAATGATGCGGTTTGGTTTTTCGGCCAGCGTCTCGACAAGTGCCTTGGCGTGCGTGGTGACTACCTTCAAGTTCAAGAGAACGACGTGCAGTTGTTTCAATTGCTCTTTAAGCTGTTTGTCCGTCGAGCTGATGAAAGTGTCAGCTGTGCCCAGGACGTTGTCCGCACCTTTGGCCAGACTATCGAGGTTTTTCACTACGTTCTGCAAATTATCCACGTCCAGCTTTAGCGAATCAGCCAAGGGTCCGAGCTTAGGTGTGAACTGGCTGAGATCAGTTTTCAAATTGGTTACCGTCACGCTGAGATTGTCGAGCAAACGGTTTGCGTTCTCGAATAACGGACCAGCTGCCGCAGTGATCTGTTCGATACCATAGGCTGGATGCCCTTCGATGGTCGCATTATTCGCGAGCGTTACGCCGCCGGGCGTGCCTGCGGAGAGCCCGACAAATTTCGGTGCGAGAAGCGTATCCGAGCTGAGTGTCGCAGCTATGTCGGCAGGCAATGGCGGAATTTTGTCGTCGAGGTTGATCGTAACCTGGACAGCGTCCTTTTTGTTTGGGGACGCTTCACGCTCTTTGGCGGTCAAGTGACGCATTCCGATCACGCGGCCCGCCGGCGCTCCGGCATAGCGCACCTCGGAGTTCACTTTAATGCCAGTCACATCTTCGTAGTTGATTTGCAAAAGGCGCGTCGGTTTTCTTAAGCGATAACCGGACAACGCGATCGTCAGCGCAGCTAAAAGGACCAGACTGATCAAGATCACGAAAACGGCCACAATATAATCTGAGAAATTTCGTTTCATAGAGTTTTGCGATGAAAGCGATGGCGTCCGAACGCGAAAGGCCGGGGCTTCACGCATTGATGATGCTCGTGTTCTTCCTGCGAGAGGTTCAACGGGATCGGCCCGTCGGCTTCGCCGTTGATAAACTGGTGGACTTCCGGATTAGTGCTCGTGCGAATCTTTTCGGGCGTGCCTTGCGCGACGATCGAACCGTGACCAAGCATGATCATCCGTGTGGCGATGCGAAAAGCGCTCGTCATATCGTGAGAAACGACCACTGCCGTCATGTGGCTTCCATGAGCCAGTTTGAGTGTTAGTTGATCGACAACGGCCGTCATAATCGGATCGAGCCCAGAGGTAGGCTCATCGCTAAAAAGCAGTTCCGGATCGAGCGCCAGCGCGCGCGCCAAGCCAACGCGCTTTTTCATTCCTCCGCTGATTTCGTCGGGTTTGAGATCCTCGAAACCGGTCAATCCCACCATTTCGAGCTTCCGTTTCACGATCTCTTCGATCTCTTCGGGAGACTTGTCAGTGTGCTGAAAAAGTGGCAGCGCCACATTCTCCCCGACAGTGAGCGAGGCGAGCAGCGCGCCGGATTGGAACAGCATTCCAAACCGTTGTCGGACACGCCCGATCTCACGTTCGTTCATGGTCGCGATTTCTTCGCCGAAAATCTTTACCGAACCGGAAGTCGGCTTCATCGAGCCGATCATATGCCGGAGTAACGTGCTTTTGCCACAACCGCTTCCGCCCATGATCACGAGCGTCTCCCCGCGGTGGACGTTGAAGGAAATATCGTTAAGCACGGTGCGATCACCGAATCTTCGGACAAGATCGACAACCTCGATGATGGGCGCTTCAGTGGAGTTCACGCAGCAAAAAAGAAAATCCCGGTAAGGAGCGCGTTTGTGACCAACATTGCAAGCAAAGCTTGCACTACTGAAGCCGTGGTGGCTTGCCCTACACCCTCTGCGCCACCTTCGACACGCAGCCCGGCGTTACACGCGATCGTGATTACGATCCATGCGAAAACGGCGCTCTTAATCATTCCCGAATACAAATCCCATGTGTCAGCGCTTTGCAAGGCGCGCAGGATGTAGCCGCTTGTATTAAAATCCAGCGCCAGGGTGCACACGGCCCAGCCCCCGAATACGCCGATGTAGTTTCCGAAGATCGTCAGTGCAGGGAGCATCACGAGCATGGCCAAAAACCGAGGCACGACCAGATACTGAACCGGATTGATTGCCATTACTTCCAGCGCCTCGATCTCCTCGGAGACTTTCATCGTTCCCAACTCCGCTGCTACGGCTGAGCCACTTCGTCCGATAACAATTACCGCTATCAAGACTGGCCCCATCTCGCGCAAAAGGGTCACCATCACGAGATCGGGAATGTACATTTCCGCGCCGAGTTGCTGGAGAGAATGGGCTGCTTGCATGGCCAGCGTCACGCCTACACTGAACGCTGTCAGTGCGACCATTGGCGCCGCGCGCACCCCGATAAATACCATTTGCCGGAAGATCGGTGCGATTTTGAAAAATTGGCCCGTAAACGGCGCGACCAAAATCCAATAAAGCAGACTCAGGTTAAGCTGGAGATAGTTTTTCAAAATGCGGTACGCGGACGCGCAGAATGACAAGGCAGGCAGAATGATGAAAGCGGAAAGTTCGGCACTATCGGCACGACCACTCTTTCAACAGTCTTCTAGACAACACTACTGAAATCCAGGCCCAGATCCGCAAAGATCACCTGTGCTGCATTTCTCCCCGGCGCCATCGAGACCCCGGGGCCGGGATGACTGCCGGAACTACACAGATAAACATTAGGGACGGGGGTTTTGTATTGGCCGAGCTCGGGAACCGGGCGCAGCGAGCCGTTTTGATACGGAAGAAACGCGCCCTGCCCGAGCGTACCGTGCACAGCACTGGTGATTTTGCGCGAGATGTCGACAGGCGAATGGGCCACGCGTTTAAGAATCTTGTCCTTCAGGTCGGGAATGTAGTTGGCGGTAATGAGGTTAATGAGGTAATCAGCGTACGGTTCGCGCGCCTCGTCCCAAGTGCGTCCCGGAACTCTGCCGGTCGCGTCGCCGGTGATAACGAATGGGACGCTCAGCACGACGAATTTCATCAGCGCCTTGCCGGCTGGTGCGCGACTCTGGTCTATGGCGGAATCATTCCAACTCACGATCATCGGCGCCGAAGGCAGTGCGCCACCGCGACATTGGAGATAGACTCGCGCGAAGAAATCGAGCGACGGTTCGGTAAGATGAACATGCGCGGATTGGCGCGCAGCAGGTCCGGCTTTGTAATTGATCGGGCTGTCGAGCGCAACGAACATGACAAAAACGGAATCGCCCCGCTCGTACTGCTCCATTTTCCTGACGATTTGTTGTCCCACCATCCCCGCGCCGAGCAGGTCGAGCACGAGGTGACCGGGGTCCACATTCGAGACGATTAACTGGCCCACTGGAATTTCCTCGCCGCTTGTCAGGCGCACGGCAGTGGCGCGTTTCGCATCGCCCAGAATTTTCTCGACACGGACGTTCGTGCGGATTTCGCCGCCGTGCGCTTGCAAATGTTCAGCCAGAGCAAGCGTGACGCGGTTCATCCCGCCTTTGACGAGATTGTTGCCAGCGTTTTGCAAGACCGACGCAAACAGCCAGCCGAGCTCAGCACCACCGGCGTCGTCGGGCGACGCGCCGAGAAACGTTGTGAACGAACCGAACAGCGTTTTGGTCGCTTCGGCTTCGAGCGTCTGGTTCGCCCAGGATCGGACACTCTGCATGCTAAATCGGTAGGCCTCCATACCTGCAGAGGACGCAGCGAAGTCTGCCGCTGCCGCCGGAAATGAA
>WNFR01011420.1_pt1 | contig 11456 bp, 9 predicted proteins | sample 5400221 | NCBI WGS metagenome assembly WNFR01 (sample SAMN13153357, study PRJNA577476) | soil metagenome | isolation source: 40 cm soil under Madrone tree | place: USA:California | collected 2016-06-14 | reverse complement strand
GTCTTCGGTGAAAACGACCCCGCGCGCCGGCGCGCGGCCGTTCAAGAGCTCTACACCGAAGATGGCGTGTTCTACGACCCCAGTAAGGGAGTCTATCGTGGCCGCGACGAGATCGACCGCATCGCGGGCGAGATCAGGGTTACCCACCTTGACTTTCGGTATCAGCCAATTGCCGAGCCCGAGGAAACGGGCAACGGCGGGCGGGTCCGATGGGTAGCGGGCCGCCCTGGTGAGGCACCAGCTTATGCCGGGACTGACTTCATTATTGCCCGCGATGGCCGGATTGCCGCCCTTTATCTCTTTTTCGAAAAGCTACCCTGAGCTGAACTCTGCCGTCCTTAGGCACACAGGCAACGAGCGGTTTGTCAAACCGGTAGTTATCGTCGGACGACCCAGGACAAATGGCTAGCGCCTTCGAGGGTTGGAACAATTCGATCCGCACCGCCCCTACCAAATTCGCTCTCGGCAAGTCCTTGTTTTAGAGTCTTTTCAATCACTGATTCCGACCGTATCAAAGGATTTGGTTTGGTACGGTGACTCGATCGTCGTCGCGCATAGCATCCTCCTAAGAGCTTCTACAAAACCACGTTTTCTATAGTGGTCCAACATCGTGGCTGGGCAAGTGCTAGGATGTTCAAGCTATGAGCACCCCTTATTGCCAGATGGATTATGGACTTTGATTCAACCAATGCTGCCGTCATCGCCGCGCAGGCCCAAAGGTGGCAGACCTCGCCTGCCAGACCGTGCTTGTCTCACGGGAATCTTGTTTGCTCTTCGTAGTGTCATTCCTTGGGAGATGTTGCCGAAGGAGTTTCAGAACCGAAAGTTATCACTCATGCAGCAAAACTTGCGGGTCTCAGGCGGGTACTTGTCCACCGTCCAGACGATGAGACAACGTGCACCATACTTTGCCTCAAAAGTTCTCAATCATCCAGACGTTGTTGGCTGAGGTCCATTCTACAAAAGCAAGATGTCGGCCGTCCGGAGAAGGTATCCCCCAAGTCTTAAAGATACCGTCCCGCCGCCACAGGGACTGAAAGCCATTCCATCCGTTGACAACGACATCGCGCACCCCCCCGACTAAAGAGAGGATACGAATACGGCTCTCCCGTTCGCTGCTCATCGTGACCGCGATGCGGGAACCGTCAGGCGAGACGTCCCAGTGATAACCGCCAAGTGCCGGGTTAACATCAATCCTAGTCAGCTCACGCCCCTTGCCCTGCACGAGGTCAAAGCTGTAGAAGACCTGCTGCCTCGGCTCGCGCTCGCTGAGGACGCACAGCCTCGCCGGAAGACGAGCGCAGCGGATGTCGTAAAGGCTCGGTTCATACCGCACCAACTGAGGAGGCCCACCCGAAATGGGAACCCGCATCAAGTTGGCTGGCTCAGACCAGCTAAACAACTCGCTCTTGAGGGACGCGTGGTAGAAGATCGAAGCGCCATCCGCGCTCACGCGAGGCAGGACATAATTCTGCGTTCCCTCAACGATGGTTTCGGCAGTGCGCTTGTCCAAGGCCTGTTTGAAGATGTCCCACTTGCCATTCCGATCCGAAAAAAATAACACTGCCCGGCTGTCAGGCGTCCAGGCAGTGGGGAAATCATTCCGATCATCGGGGGTCAAGCGCCGTGGCATCTTCAGCCGCGCTCCGTTTTTTTCAAGCTCTCCCACATAGACGTCAGCCTGAGAGGTTCCCTTCAAGAAGGCGAGACGACCGCCGTCTGCCGCTTCGCTGAGACCGGAAAGGGTAAAACCAGCCCAATTGGTGATTCTTCGAGGATGACTTGCGGCTTGCCCGGTCCGGGCATCAATTCTGATCTCCCATAAATTGGCGTCATTTTGCTTCGGTGGTGGTTCGGACACAGAATAGATCATGCGTCCGTCCGGCAGAAGACAACCGCTTGTGAACCTCGAGTCGGAAAAAATGGTGGTGGCCTGGCCCGTTTTCACGCCGCGCGATTCGATCGTGAAGGCCAACTCGCCTGCGACGGAATGGCCTCTCGCGTACGCAACACGCTGCCCGTCGGCAAACCACAGTGGCCATTGAAAACTGTCTCCTTCAGCGCCGGCAACAATTGGCTGCGGTTCCTCTCCATTTGCACCCATTAACCAGATTTCTTCGCCGTTGCCGCTTGTAAACGCGATGCGGGATCCGTCCGGCGAAGCGGATGCCCCTCCAGCATCCTCGCGAAGCCGGCGCGGCGCACCGCCCAGGATGGAGATGGACCAAATGCTGGACACATTGTCTTTCGCATCCGCACCACTCGCAAGTAGGGTGGTTCCCTCAGGAAACCAAGAAAGCCTGGATATCCTGGAGCCGGCTGAAGTGGACAAAACGTGCGTCTTTCCCGTCCCGATAAGTCGCAAGTTGATGCCGGTCTCGTCGGCGTAGGCAATGTACTTACCATCTGGCGAGATGGCAGCAGCCGTCGTCGCCGGTGATTCAAAGGAATTGCTAGTGAGTTGAAACTGCTTCAGTTCAGGCCGCCGCCACTCCATGTGGCCCCAGAAGTACCACCCGACCACAGCCAATATCAGAACTGCTCCCACTGCACCAGGTCGGCGCCCCAGCCGTGACCGCACGCACAATTTCCGTGTCCCGTTTCAGACGTCTGAGATCGGCGCGCATTTCGGAAGCAACCTGGTAACGCAACTCCCGGTCTTTCTCCAGCGCCTTGCTGAGGATCCGTTCCAATTCGGCGGGTAGTTCGGGATTCAGACGAACCGGCGAAGTCGGTGCTTCGTGGAGAAGGGCGTCAAAAAGGGAAGCAGTAGTGTTGCCGACGAACGCTTGGCGGCCCGTGGCCATCTCATATAGCACAGCGCCGAAAGAGAACAAGTCGGTCCGGGCGTCGAGTTCTTGGCCCCGCGCCTGCTCGGGAGACATGTAGGCTGCCGTGCCCACGGCCATGCCGGGGCTGGTAAGGTTCGACTCCCCAATCCAAGTCGGTGCCGCTGCAGCCTCAGGTGATATTTCTCCCGTCGCCAGCCACCCAGCCGACAGTAGCTTAGCCAAGCCAAAATCCAGAATCTTCGCCTGCCCCCGCGTCGTAACGAAGATGTTCGCCGGCTTGATGTCGCGATGGATAATGCTCTCTCGGTGCGCCGCGTCCAATGCGTCGGCAATCTGGATCGCGAGGGCGAACAACTGGTCAGTCGCAAACGGCCCGTGCAAGGGCGGCCTTGGAAGGGCCCGTCCGCGGTGGGCAATCCATTCCCGTAGCGTCCGGCCTTCCAGTAACTCCATCGCGATAAAGGGCTTGCCCTCGCATTCGTCAACGTCGTAAATCGTGCAGATGTTCGGGTGGTTCAGAGCAGATGCCGCTTGTGCTTCACCTTGAAAGCGACTAAGGGCTTCGGGATCCTTAGCCATTTCATCGGGCAGGAACTTCAGAGCAACGAAACGGTGGAGCTTCAGGTCCTCGGCCTTGTACACCACACCATGACCACCGCCTCCTACCTTTTCGAGGACGCGGTAGTGCGAAATTGACTGGCCGATCATTGGGCTGAAATCCTACGGCCACAGGTGGGGTAAGTCAACGTGGGCAGATGACTTAGCTGCCACATTTTGATCGTTTGACATATTCCGGAAACTCGCGTCGACGATTCTTGATGAATGGTCGGCCGGAAGTTAACCGCGGCGCACCGGGCTTCACGGGTGGCTTGCAGGATCTTGAGAGGGTTTTGTTACACGCTCTTAGAAGCTTTCGCATAACATGGCGAAGGCTATGGTAACTCCACATCAAGGGCCTAGATCTCGTCCGTACTTACGTCGCGGTGTAGTCCAGCGCACGACGCGCCCTATATGGACTGAAGCGATCCAAGGTCTCTAACGCTAAAGACCGAAAAAGCCCTGGAGGCATTGTCAAATTTCTGCAGCCACCGAGCTGCGAATGCCCACCTTGAACCTTAAATTTCGGAACATGACAACGCGAATAGCTTTCTTCCCACTTTTCCCGATTTGGCGGATTTTCCCCCTAGCGTTATAATACGAAGTTACTTCGCGCCCTAGCGACGCCGCTGTATTCCCTGACACCTCAGGAAGCGGCGCAGACCGGCCGCGACAGAATGGAGATTCATGAAGCCCGGTATTCATCCCGATTATCACGCCGTTACCGTCCACTGTGCCTGTGGGAACAGTTTCCCCACGCGCTCGACGATCAAAGGCGATATGCTGCGCGTCGAAATCTGCTCCAATTGCCATCCTTTTTTCACCGGCAAGCAGAAGCTGCTCGACACCGCAGGCCGCGTCGAACGTTTCACCAAGAAATACGCCGACGCCGCTGCGAAAACCGCCGCTGCCAAGAAGTAACCGCGCCGCTGCGTTTCATTGGCTTTCGATTTCTCACAACCCAGGACAGCCCCCAAGTGGCTGTCCTTTTTCTTGGTCTTTTGTAGCGGCGGTTTTATCTAGCCGCCGTCGTTCTTTTTCTTTCTTCCTTTCTTCCTCTCCTAACCCTCTGCGCCTCCTCTTCTCCTTCTCTGCGTTAAAGTCTTTCTTCTCAATCCTTAAACCCAAATCCCCTCGCACCCTTAACTCTCAACGTTTTTTATTCCCCGGCGCCGTGTAGAATGATTCCCGACCGTGGCTACCCAATCCCGCATGTTCCAATCGCAAAACCCCGACGAACTCGTCGAGTCCGCTCCCCCACGTGTCACTCTTCGCAACGCGTTCGCGCATCCTTTCGATTCCGCCATCGCCGCCGCACGCACTTGCTACTCCTCCCGCCTCATCGGCCCCGAAGAAGTCAACGACAAGCAGCGCCTCAACATCGGTGCCGCCACTTTTTTCAGCGGTCATCACACCGTCTACCAGCACGCGCATTTCGAATTCGGCATGGAAAACATCAGCCGCCAGTTCGTCTGGTCCTTCCTCCACGCCCATCCCTTCTACAACTCCGAACAGCAATCGCAGCGCTACGTCCGCATGGACCGTACCCAGGCCTACGTCCCGCAACTCTCGCTCTTTTTCGACGCCGAATCCCGCGCCATCTACGAACGCGCCATCGCCCGCGCCTGGTCTTACTACCGCGAACTCTCGTCTCTTCTTCTTCCGCAGTCCCGCGAAATTCTTCTCGATATCTGGCACGTCGGCCCCATGTCCCATCCCAAGCGCGTGCAGAAAATCGAGCGCTCCGCCGAAAAACGGGCCATCGAAATCGCTCGTTACGTTCTCCCCGTGGCCGCTTTCACCACCATGGTGCACACCGTCTCCGGCATCGTGCTTCACCGCCTCTGGCGCATGTGCGCTGCTTCGGACACCCCCAGCGAAGCCCGCGCCATCATCGGCGAAATGGTCGCTCTGGTAAAAAATATCGACCCACAATTTTTTGATCGTTTCGGAACCGAACCGCTCGACGAACTTCCGGAGTTTAAGATTGATCTGCCTCGCCCCACGCAAAGCGATCAATTCGCCAAAGAATTCGACGCACAACTCAACGGCCGAACCGCCGCGCTCGTCGACTACTCCGCCAATGCCCCCGCGGTCGTAGCGTCGGCCTATCGCGCCGTTCTCGGCCTCTCTGCCGCTGATTGCTCCGACGAGGAAGCCATCGACCGGCTGCTAAATCCCGCGCGCAATCTCTATCGCCTGGAAACTCTAAATGTCGGCGTGCATGCGCCAATGATGCGCGCGCTGCAGCACGCCAATTACACCTTCGCAAAGAAACTCAGCCACACCGCCGACAGCCAGGACCAGCGCCACCGCATGATCCCCGGCTCTCGCCCTCTGCTCACGCTAGCCGACACGCGCGAACCCGATTACATCACTCCCACGCTGCTCCGGGACAATCCTCGCGCCAAAGAAGTCTACGATCGCGCCATGCAAGACGCCTGGCACGCCAAAAATCAACTCCTCGTTCGTGGCGTCCCGCAGGAAATCGCGCTCTATCTTTTGCCCAACGCAAAATCCATTCGCCTCGTCGAATCCGGTTCTCTCCTCCATCTCCTCCACAAATGGACCATGCGCACCTGCTTCAACGCCCAGGAAGAAATCTACCAATCTTCCCTGGACGAAATCGCCCAGCTTCGCCAAGCCCATCCGCAACTCGCCAAATACATCGGCCCGCCCTGCTATCTCCGCGCCGGCGTCGCCACTCCCATCTGCACCGAAGGCTCCCACTTCTGCGGCATAAAAGTCTGGCTAGACTTCCCTAACGTCACCCGCCGCATCTAGCCCACTCGGCTTCTCAACTCGACCGCCCCGATGCGACAACTCTTTTCCCGTAGGGTCTGTCTCTTTCTTTATTTTCCGACCTCCGTGCCTGCTCTTCTCTTCCTCTGCGCTATGCCTTTCCTTATCCTTATTCTGTTCCTCGCCAATTCCTGTCATCATTCGCAAGTATGAAACCCGCCTTCAGCATCCTTCTCGCAACGCTGCTGTTATTTCCGCCCAGCCTCCCGGCCGTAGAATTCCCCCTCACGGACATCGCAATCCGCGACGCCTATTTCCTGGGCGAGCGCAACGACCAGAAAACTTTGGAATTCCTCAAGCTGTACACCCACACATTTCCCCTTCCCGACAAAGGCCCATACATCTCGGAAATTCATCTGCTCACGCCCTACGCGCAAATCGTCTCCAATTCCAGCCGGCATTCGGTCGGCTACAGCGCACAGCAAGCCGCCGCCGACTATCATGGCCGCGGCGACACGCTGCTGCTGCAGATTCGCATCGAATTAACGCCGACTTACACCTACGACGATGCCGTGCGCACCGCCAACGACACCGCGGGCGAACTCAATCGCCAACTCTATCCGGAAGACTTCTGGCAAGCGTTTCAATTCAAACTTTCCCAGGATGATAAACCGTTCGAACCACGCGCAATACTTTCCGATGCCATTGAAGCCACGACATCGCCCTCAGATCGCTCTGCGACCTTGCGCGGCGCCATCGTCTCGTTGGAATTCGAAGCCGAACCCTTCGAACCCGGTTTCGTCCAGGTCGAAGTCATCGCCCCCACCGGCCAACGAGCCACCACCAAATTCGACCTATCCAAACTCCGTTAGTCCCTTCTGAACTCCTGGCGTTCGGGAGAACGAATCGATCAGGAGGGATCTTTCCGTTCTGTGAATGCTTTTGACGAAGTGGGGGCCAATTTCTTGATGGAACCAAAACCGTGCCGCTGATTTGGTTCAGAGCATCGACATGCGTTTGGGTCAAAGTCGGCGGCTTTAACCTCTACCTAAGATTGCCGGGGACTCGTACTACCTCACCAGGCTTGATTGTGGCCAGAACCGCTTTGCAGGCTGCTATGTGTGGGAGCAGGTCTGTTAGGCGGTTGGACTTCGCGCGGAAGATGATCAGGGCAATTTTTCTGTCGCCAAGATTTTGTTCCTATTCGAAGCCTTGGTCCGCCGTAAGCAAAACCTCGAATTTGGCTGACTCGGCAGCCTTTAACAGTTCACCGTTTTTTAGCCCGGCGAAGCCAGCATATCGCGCCGTCTGGCAGTCGTGTTCAGGGAAGGAATTCCGGAGGCGTTCATCCAGGCATTCGTCCATGAGAATCCGCATCTACGCCCGTGCGGACAAAAGTTCTTTTGCTTCTTCTAAAGCCGCGATGGCCATTCCGCGGGAAACGGTAGGAAAGCCTTCTAGGAATTCTTCGAGAGTCTCCCCGCCTTCCAAGTAGTCAAATAACGTCTGGAGAGGTACTCGGGTCCCTCGAAACACCGGGGTTCCTCCGAGAATCTCGGGATCTTTGACGATGACATCCTTCATCGCAGGCATAATTCTCTCCATCTTCAGCGAGTATATCATCGTCCTTGGTGTTCCGAGCGGCGGTTGCAGTCTTCTATCCTCCCTCTGAGTATGCCTATCAGCCCCTCAAATTTGGCCGTGTTTACCGAAAAATTGTCCATTCCGTGTCCAATGCCGTTGTTGTTTGCTCTGCCTTTCCTGAGGACCGAAGGGAAACAGCAAACTAAGTTCGAAGGCAAAGGCTGCGTGGTTCAAACGGCCGATCGCTACGATCGCCACCGCAACGTTACCGGCCCATCCATGGGATGCACAATCTCCGCACCCGTCCGCCGCGCCTCAATCAAATTCGCCTTCAACGCGAAATACCACTTAGCCGGACGGTCTGCATCATCAATCAACATCAGCCGTGGATTATGCTTCAATCCTTCGGCTTGCTTGATCATCGTTTCCTGGTCCTGCTTCAGAAACGTTTCCGCGAACACCCGGAAGATCGTCACTGGCAACGGCACATTCCAGGCCGCCACAAAATCAATCCGGCTCAAATCGCGCCGCACCGGAGTCACCGTGGTCAAGCTTGAAAACCATAATTTACCGCTGCGAATCTCTTCCGTCCGCATATTTGGCAAAATAAAATCAATGGTCGTCGTCACCGGTGCGCCGGTCATTTTCTTCAACAATTGGTAGGGCGCAGAGTTGGTGCTCGGCGAATGTGTGCTCATGCGGAACCCAAGCGGAATCGGCTCAAACTGTTTGGCTTTCTCATGAATGCTTTTCTTGCTTCGCCAAAACCACGATTGATGCACAAATGGCCCATGCGCCGGATCCATCAAGCCGATAATTCCCTGATCAACGTGTGAAGGCAAATCACAAGCCAGATGCGTGATCCGGTATCGCTCACTGAATGTAGCCAGTTTCGGCGCAGCAGGAACGGTGTCTGTCGATCGAGGCGACGCTCCAGGCATATACACCCAAATGTAGCCGTCATGCTCCTCGCATGGATAATGCCCGGCGAAAATCCGCTCCACCTTCAGCTTGTCCTGACGAGTCAGCGAAGGAATCTCCACACACTGCCCGCTGCACCCGTCGAACTTCCACCCGTGATAGCTGCACTCCACGCTCTTCCCATCAAACCGCCCATAGGAAAGCGGTATGCCCCGGTGCGGACAAGCATCCCGAAAAGCAAACGCCGCGCCTCGATCCGTCCGCCCAAGCACCAGAGGCACTTCCAGCAGCATCGCCTTCACCAGCTCCCGCCCCCGTATCTCCACACTCCGCGCCGCCGGATACCAAAAATCCCACAAAAATCCCGCATCCGCAGCGCGCTCAGTCTTTTGCGCGGCCTGTACGTCAGCAACGAGATTTTCTTCCATCGCCATTCTGAAAGCCTTGGTAGCGGCCGCCTTCCTAGGCTTGCGGCTGCGGAATCCTAGTACACGCCTTCATCTTACAGCAACCAGACAAAACGCGATTTGCACCGGAACCTAGGCGGCGGTATCCTAAAGAAAGCAGCCATGAGATTTTCTACCTTCTATTAGCATTGCCTTCCTTGCAGCGGCCAGATGGCCGCAGCACTGCTCCTGTCGCTATCGACTTTAGTCCATCATCACTCGCCCACTTTGCGCGAGCTATAACAAAGCACCGAAAGGAATTAAGAAATGGCAAGTCTCACGCTCTCTGAAAAACTGGATCAGCTTGGCAATCGCTACGAGGAAATGACGCAGCAGCTTTCCACGGCTGAGGCCGTCTCAGATTCCGCGCGCTTCCAGAAGCTGGCCAAGCAGCACTCCGAGCTCGCCGAAATCGTCAACAAGCATCGCGAGTTCAAGCAAATCGAAAAAGACCTCGCCGGCGCGCACCAGATGGTCCTCGAAAATGAAGATCCGGAAATGAAGCAGATGGCGCACGATGAAGAAAAGCAATTGCTTGAGCGCAAGGAAATCGTGGAACGCCAATTGAAACTTCTGCTGCTGCCCAAAGATCCCAATGACGATAAAAACGTCATCGTGGAAATTCGCGCTGGCACCGGCGGTGACGAAGCTGCTCTTTTCGCCGCCGAACTTTTCCGCATGTATTCGCGCTACGCGGAAACACAAAACTGGAAGGTAGAAGTCCTGGAAAGTTCGCCGTCGTCACTGGGCGGCCTCAAGGAAGTTGTGGTCGCTATCGCCGGCAATAAAGTCTATTCCAAGCTGAAATACGAAAGCGGCGTGCATCGCGTGCAGCGCGTGCCCGCAACCGAAACCCAGGGCCGCATTCACACTTCTGCCGCTACCGTCGCCGTTCTCCCCGAAGCCGACGACATTGATATCAAAATCGAAGCCAAGGATTTGCGCATCGACACCTTTTGTTCTTCCGGTCCAGGCGGCCAGTCCGTTAACACTACTTACTCCGCCGTGCGTATCACTCACTTACCGAGCGGGTTGGTGGTTTCGCAGCAGGACGAAAAATCGCAAATCAAGAATCGCGCCAAAGCCATGCGCGTTCTCCGCTCCCGCCTCTACGAAATGGAATTAGAAAAGCAGCAAGCCGCTCTCGGCGCCGAGCGCCGCGGACAGATCAAAACCGGCGACCGCTCCGAAAAAATCCGCACCTACAATTTCCCGCAAAATCGCGTAACCGATCACCGCATAGGCTTAACGCTGCACCAGCTCACCGATGTGATGGAAGGCAAACTAGCGCAACTCGTCGACGGCCTCTCCGGCCACTACGCAGCCGAACGCCTCAAGCAAGAACTAGCCGAAGTTTGAGAAAGCACGATCGTCACAGCGTCGATTCGTCATTCCGAGCTAAGCGAGGAACCTCTCTGGCATTCTCCGCGAATCTCTGCGCACTCGGCGTCTCTGCGTTATCCTTATCTTCACTGACGCATGGACATCCGCACGGCACTCAAACAAGGCATAGCGCAACTCCGCGCCGCAAATGTTTCTTCGCACACGCTGACCGCGGAATTGCTCCTGCTCCACGCAACCGGCCGCACACGCACGTCGCTGTACTCTCATCCCGAAGACCAGCTCACCGAATCTGAATCGCAAAATTATTTTTCGATGATCGAGCGCCGCACCGCAGGCGTCCCAACTCAACACCTCACCGGCAAACAGGAATTCTGGGGCCTCGAATTTGAAGTTACACCCGACGTACTAATCCCGCGCCCGGAAACCGAGCACGTCATCGAAGTTGCGCTCGACCGCCTTGCCTTGCGCGATCTTCGCTCCAAGCAAACGCTGAACATGTCCGGCGAAGGATTGCTCGTCGCCGACATTGGCACCGGCTCCGGCTGCATCGCCATCGCTCTCGCCAAAGAACTTCCCGCGGCAAGAATCTTCGCGCTCGACATTTCCCCTGCCGCACTCACCGTTGCACAGCGCAACGCCACCCGCCTCGGCTTTTCCGATCGCCTCATCTTCCTTGAATCTAACTTGTTGAGTGGCGTGGCAACCGCAAGGGCACGATATATCGCGCCCCTACTTGGCAACTCACGCTCTTGTGAAACTTACGCGTCACGGATAGCGAGTCACCAGTCACTTCTCTTCGATCTCATCGTCAGCAACCCGCCGTACGTCGCGCGCCGCGAAGCAACGACGCTAGCAACTGAAGTCCGCAACCACGAACCCGCGATTGCTCTTTTCGGCGGCGAAGAAGGCTACGAACTTTACGCTGACCTGATCACGCAATCCGCCGGGCACCTGAAGCCCGGCGGCATTCTCGTCCTCGAACTCGGCCACGATTCCCTCCCCGCCGTCCAACCGCTTCTTGATACTGCCT
>WNFR01007042.1_pt1 | contig 11456 bp, 11 predicted proteins | sample 5400221 | NCBI WGS metagenome assembly WNFR01 (sample SAMN13153357, study PRJNA577476) | soil metagenome | isolation source: 40 cm soil under Madrone tree | place: USA:California | collected 2016-06-14 | reverse complement strand
CCGTGCTCCCTGCAAGGTGCAGTATTGTTACGCACATCTGATGCGGGACATGAAAGATCTGGGGCAGGAGTTTGCGGATGAAAAAGAGGTAGAAGCCTATTCGCAGGAGATGGTTGAGAAGCTGGCGCAGGCGATGCGCCTGCAAAGCAGCAGACCGGCGGATGAGCAGTATTATCGAGAGGCGGCAAAGATCAAAGAGCAGATTCTGGAAGCTTCCCACAAGGGGTCGCATCATCTGGCAGTCAAGCGTTGGCAGGATTTCTTCGTCGAAAAGGCGGATCATCTGTATCACTGGGTAGATGACCGCAGAGTTCCGTGTGAGAACAACCGTGCCGAGAGAGAACTGCGTCCGACCGTGATCGCCAGAAAGGTGAGCCACGGGTCGCAAGCGGACGAGGGGGCACTCACTCGTGAAGTATTGATGAGCGTGATGCAGACGCTGAAAAAGCGAGTCGCTGATCCCCGGCAGCAGTTCAAATCCGTGTTGGATCAGTTGGCTTTGAACTCGCAATCCAGCATAGAGCAACTGCTATTTCAGACGGACAGCAGTTAAAGCGGCATGACAGTTCACAGAAACCACGCTCTGCCTTAAACCTACAACTGCTAATGTGGTCACTCTCGTTGGCGATTTGCTCTGCTTACCCCCATTTACTGACCGATTACAGCAAAGCCCAGGATCGCATTTTAATAGATGTTCGTGGTGTGGGACCAATTTAGAATGCGCAGGGGCGGTTCGATTGAAGGCCGCCGTCGCTTGAACAGGGTTTCTAACCCGTGCTAGTTTCAACAAGTTGGGAATAATTGAATATTGGAATATGGCAGGAATTCGCATTTCGCCTGAAAAATGACCGAACACGAGAAAAGTCCGGATTAGTCGCAATCGTGGCGACCGGATGACAGCAATTGATTTTGGCTCTCCATTAAACTGTTCCGGAAATCCACTTTCCGATTTGTTTCGAAAAGGTAGGTTTGTATGCCTGACAGACAGGAAGCCTGGGAGCTTCTGTGCGAATATACAAAAGGTGAAAGTCTTCGAAAACACGCTCTGACAGTTGAAGCGGCGATGCGGGCGTGTGCAACCCGGTACGGCGGTCTCGAGGCGGACGTTGACGAATGGGGGTTGGTTGGCCTGTTACATGATTTCGACTATGAGATGTTTCCTGGAGCCGATGAACATCCGTATAAGGGTTCTGTGGTACTTTGTGGCAGAGGGTATTCGGACCGAATTATTCGCGCAATAATGGGGCATGCTACCTACACGGGGGTTCCACGCGACACGGCAATGGCAAAGGCATTGTTTGCGTCGGACGAACTCTGCGGGTTCCTGGTAGCGTGCGCGCTTGTGAGGCCTTCACGCAGTCTCGACGATCTTGCAGTCAGCTCTGTGAAAAAGAAGCTTAAAGACAAAGCTTTTGCGCGATCGGTCAACCGCGACGACATCATGCTCGGGGTCGAGGAGTTGGGCGTCGCACTTGAAGATCACATCCAATTTGTTATCGATACACTAATTCCAATTCAGAGAGAAATTGGTCTTGGAACTTCCTGAAAAAAGTAGGGAAAGGGTTAGTTCGCCATGTGTCGCGGGCGCAGAATTTCAGAGTTTTCAAGTTGATGCGAGGCCAACCAGGCTACTGATACTCTCGGGCTCGGCTTCCTAAGTATGAGGACCGAAGCAAGGAAGATCGAGAGGATAATAAACACCGAAATGACGATGGTGAGCATTGCCTGGAGTACACGGCGTTTTGCAGTATGGCGATAGACAAAAAATCCACCTGTCAGAACTAGTATTGCCGGCACAACGCATGACGAGATCAACCAGAAACCGCGCGTGCGTGTGAATTCGATCGAACCGAAAGACAAGTAGAGAAGAAAAGCGGTTCCTACGGAGCCAACAATTGAGACCACCATGGAAACAATTAGAATAAGCTTGAACCGCATTCTGCGATTACCCTTTAATCGATGTTTGTTCCGCGAACAGTAGAAGTATCCGAGGTCAACCTCGTTTGTGAAAGTTTCCAAAGAATAGCACAGTGTATCTCTCCGGCAAGAAGACAATCCCTACGTCGACCGGGGACGCTTCGAGGGATGATACACCAGAAACCGGGGGTGAGTTTTTGGTTTTGATACCTGGACCACATTCCAGAAGGATTACGAACAGATGGTAACAAGGAGCACGTTGCTATACCTCTCGCGCCAGGAGCGACTAAAGGATTTCGCAACGACATTTAAACCGTTCAAAAAGATGACGGCGCGGTTTGTTGCGGGAGAAGATATAGCAGAAGCGGTGTTGGCAATTAAGCAACTGAACGCTATTAATTGTACAGCGTCGTTTGACCATTTGAACGAGGGCGTCTCGCGGATGGAGGAAACCAAAGCAGAAGTAGTCGAGTATAAGAACATCCTCGCGAAAATCGATGCGTCCGGCATTCAGTCAAATGTCTCAATCAAACTCACTCAGTTCGGGCTGGATATCGACCCGGAACTGACCTACAGGAATGCGCGAGCTGTGGTCGAAGAAGCAGCGAGGCGCGGGAATTTTGTACGAGTTGACATGGAAGGCTCGAACGTGACCCAGGTTACGATTGATATTTTCAAACGGCTGCGCAGTGAATTCGGCGTTGATCACGTCGGGATCGTTTTGCAGTCCTATTTACGACGGACGTACGATGACGTTAAAGAATTGCTGAAGATTCCCGCACGAATACGAATCTGCAAAGGCGCCTACAACGAAGGCCCGGATGCTGCCTTTCCGGACAAGAAAGATGTCGACGATAACTATGTCCGGATAATGAAACTTCTGCTTTCAAGTGGTACCTATCACGGAATTGCCACTCACGATCCACGAATGATAGAAGCGACGATCGACTATGCCCAAAAGGAAAGTATCGGCAAAGATGCCTTTGAATTTCAGATGCTATACGGAGTGCGTCGCGATCTTCAGGAACAACTGGCTCGTGATGGCTATGGCATTCGGGTTTATGTTCCCTATGGCAAGCACTGGTACCCGTATTTCATGAGGCGGCTGGCTGAACGACCGGCAAACATTTGGTTCATTGTAAAGAATATGTTCAAGGGATGACAAATTGTTAGAGATTTTGGCCGTTTAAGATGATAGGCTAACTAATGAGCAACGGCATTTGGGTTTTGTGGGTGATCCTGGGCGGAATTCTAATAGTTGCGGAGGTCTTTACGCCCGGGTTTGTCCTGCTTTGGTTTGGGATCGGAGCGCTGGCGGCTGCAGTGGCTGCGATATCCGGTATTTCAAGTTTTGCATTTCAGTTTCTGATTTTTTCGATTGTTTCGATTGGTTTGACTGCGGCCTCGCGGACCATATTCGTAAAATACCTTGTTAGAACGTCTCCAGCTGCACCTCTGAAGAGTGGGGCCTCGGCACTTCCGGGCAGAATCGGAATTGTCGTGTCGTCCAGTCGTGGCGCCTTGAACGAAGGCGCAGTTAAAGTTTTCGGATCCACCTGGACAGCTTTTCCAGTCGAAGGCGAGGAACCGCTGGAGGCAGGGGATCGCGTAACGGTCGAGCGTGTACAGGGTTCGTCGCTTTACGTTCGAAGATTCGAAGAGCATGCCGACTGGCGCGGGGACACTGAATCGAAGAGGGAACTGTCTGACGCCGGCTGAAGCAATGCAACTTTTGATTGAAATTCGAGAATCAAATTGAAACGCGAGACCGGGTAACCACGATTATCTCGACGCTGGTAAGGTCTTCGTCGTTTTCCATACGAATCTGGCTTGCTTCCACCATGCCCAATGGATGCCGGTGTGCAACGCGGAGTTAATTACAAAGATCTGGAGGGTGTTTCAAAAACGATGACTTTTGAAGGAGAAGGTAACAGGACAATGCAGGCTTCGTCCGGATTTCGTAAATTGGTTCGATTTACAAAACTTATCCTGGCTCTGTCAGTAACGGCTTTCGTGACGATCACTGCGAGTGGTTCGTCCTTTATGAGTAACACTTCGGTTGAGAATCATGGGACATTCTCAACGTCAGCTTTTCCGGAGTCAGGAAGCGCTCTTTATACCACCAAATGCGCGAAGTGCCACGGTGCGGATGGGCGAGGGGATACTGCGATAGGTCGTTCGCTGGACGCTCCGGATTTCACTGACGAATCCTGGAAGACTCGTCATTCTGCCGATGAAATGATTTCAGTTGTTACTAAAGGGCAGAAGGGGATGCCAGCCTTTAGTAAAAAGTTGACGCGGCGTCAGATTTCGTCGCTGGTTTCATACGTACAAAGTTTTAAGTGAAAAGCTACGCAACAAAATTGAATTCTCTACTGAAACTATTTGAAGGAGCACCTTAGATGCACAAGTTAAAACTCTCTCTTCTGGGTATTTTGATGGCTTCGGCCCTATTGGCGGGCTGTGGGAGCGGTAGCGGCCCCGAGGGGAACACCGGGACGCCCAGCGTTCGCAAGAAGAAGGGACCGAATGACAAGGTCCACATCGGGTTTTCGATGGACACTCTGAAGGAAGAGCGTTGGCAGCGCGATAAGCAGCTTGTGGAACAACGCGCAAAAGAGCTTGGCGCGGATATATCGGTACTGGTCGCGAATGGTGACGATAATGTGCAGGTGAAACAGGCGGAGAACCTCTTGACGCAGGGGGTCGATGTTTTGATCGTCGCCCCACACAACGGCAGTGTTGCTGCTTCGATAGTTGAAATGGCACAGAAACAGGGTGTGCCGGTAATCAGCTATGATCGCCTGATAAAGAATTCGGATGTGGCTCTATATGTATCACATCAGGTCGTCAAGATGGGAGAGATGCAAGCGGATTACATTTTGAAGCATGCTCCCAAGGGCAATTACGTCATTGTTCAGGGGTCGGAAACTGACAACAATGCCAAACTATTGCATGAAGGGCAAATGAAAATTCTAAAGCCGGCCGTGGATCATGGCGATATTAAGATTGTCGCCGACCAACCGGCTAAGGAATGGCAGCAGAGTGCTGCATTGAACATCGTCGAAAATGCGTTGACCCAAAACAACAACAACATTGTGGCTGTGGTTGCGGCGAATGATGGAACCGCCCGCGGCGCTGTGCAGGCTTTGGAAGGCCAGAATCTGGCCGGCAAAGTTCTCGTATCAGGACAGGATGCTGATCTGCCTTCTCTTCGGCTGATTGTTCTCGGCAAACAAACAATGACGATCTACAAACCCATACAGCCGCTTGCAAATGCGGCGGTTGACTCTGCAATGAAGCTTGCCAGAGGTGAAAAGGTTGACTCCACCGAGACGATCGATAATGGTTTCAAGAAAGTGCCTTCGATCCTTCTGGAGCCCGTCTCCGTTGACAGAGGTAATCTGGTCAGCACTGTTGTCAAGGATGGTTACCAGACGCTGGAAAAAATATGTGAAGGTGTTCCGGCCGATCAATGTCCAAAGCAATAATGTGATTTTCGTCCACCTGGCTCGGGCCGCGGGTTCATCACCCGCGGCTAAATTGCAGGGGTTCTTGTTATTATGACCGAAACCAATCAAGCCGCACCATATCTTGAAATGCGCGAGATCACCAAGTCCTTTCCGGGCGTAAAGGCCCTGGACGGGGTGACGTTTGACCTGCACCACGGAGAAATCCATGCGCTGGTTGGGGAGAACGGTGCGGGCAAATCCACCTTGATGAAGATTCTGGGCGGCGTTTATCCATATCCGGAATACGGCGGCGAGATCAGAATCAACGGCGCTGTCCATCGCTTTTCAGGTATACGGGATGCTGAGGCAGCGGGCGTGGCAGTAATCTTCCAGGAGTTGTCGCTTGTCAAAGAGATGACAATCGCCGAAAACATTTTTCTTGGGCGCGAGCCGCGGCGTCTTGGGATTATTAATTGGGATGATCTGTATAGCCGCGCGCAAAAGCTGCTGACCGAATTGCGTTTGCCGCTCGATCCGCAAACACCAATTGGCGCGCTCGGCATTGGACAACAGCAATTGGTTGAAATAGCCAAAGCGTTGTCGCACAATGCGCGAATTCTGGTGTTGGATGAACCGACCGCAGCATTGACCGATCACGAAGTTGAAACACTGTTCGGAATTCTTCATGAACTTCGAGCAAATGGGGTCGGGATGATTTACATCTCGCATAAGCTGGACGAAGTTTTCCGGATGAGTGATCGAATTACCGTTCTGCGCGATGGCCGTACGGTAGGCACCGATGTGACTTCGAAATGGACCGAGACCAGTGTGATTTCGCGAATGGTGGGGCGCGAAGTCGGCGACATATTCCCGAAGCCGGATCATGCGCGGGGAAAGGTTGTAATGGAACTTCGAGGAGTTTCAGTCAGCGATCCGAATCTGCCGCAAAAGAAGTTAGTCGACAATGTAAGTTTCACGGTTCGAGAGGGCGAGGTTCTCGGAATCGCAGGTCTTATGGGCGCCGGGCGCAGCGATTTGCTAATGGGGGTTTTTGGCGCGCACCCAGGCCGCTTTTCAGGCGACATTCTGATTGATGGCAAGAAAGTAAATATCTCGAGTCCGGCCGATGCGATCGCCTGTGGAATCGGCTTTGTCACCGAGGACAGAAAACGTTTTGGCCTGGTGCTGGACCAGACCATTTTGAATAATATGACGCTGGCGGGTTTGCGCCGCGTATCGGGCCGCTTTTTCACTGATGTCGACGCGGAAGCAGTGGCCGGAAATCGCTCGATGAAAGAGCTCAGCGTAAAGGCAAACTCGATCTTCACGATTGCGGGAACTTTGTCTGGTGGGAATCAGCAAAAGGTAGTTCTGGCAAAGTGGCTGCTGACAAAGCCGCGCGTCCTTTTTCTGGACGAGCCGACGAGAGGAATCGATGTCGGTGCGAAACAGGAAATCTATCTGCACATAAACGCGTTGGCTAAGACAGGGCTTGCAATTGTGCTGGTGTCTTCCGAACTACCGGAAGTGCTGGGGCTGTCTGATCGCGTGCTGGTGTTACATGAAGGCAGGCTGACCGGCGAATTCAGCCGCGAGGACGCGACCGCCGAAAAAGTAATGGCCTGTGCCACCGGACAAAAGCGGGCAGTGGCATAACAAGGTCAGTTTAAAAATTTAACGATACTCGAGGTGCGAAATGAGTCAGGCTCCAAACGAAATACTAATTGATCGTCCGCCCGTTAACGCGGACGTCACGCCACAAACTCGTATCGGCGGTTTCAAGTTGCCGACTGAACAATTGCGCGCCTATACGATGCTCTTCGCTTTGGTGGTGATCTGGCTTTACTTTCATTATTCAACTTCCGGCATATTTTTGGAGTCGCGCAACTTCTCGAACCTGATGCGCCAGACAGCCGTAACAGGGGTGCTGGCCGTCGGAATGTTGATGGTTATTGTTGCGGGGCAGATCGATCTTTCGGTCGGCTCGGTGGTTGGGTTGATCGGCGGTATTGCCGCAATGTCACAGGGGTACGGCATTGTGGGTTCGCTTTTAATTGCGATCGTTACCGGAATTGTGATCGGCGCGTTTCAAGGCTCGTTAACGGCATACCTTAATATTCCGGCGTTCATTGTAACGCTGGGCGGGTTGCTGGCCTGGCGAGGCGTGATACTTGGTTTGAGTAAGGGCGAAACTATACCTGTAACGCTAACGCCGTTTAAGAGTTTAGGGCAGGATTACATTCCTCCGGTTGCAGGCTGGGTTCTTGCGGCTCTTGCAGTCTCAGCGCTGTTGTGGTCGAGCATATCTCGGATACGAACCCAAAGCAGGTATGGGTTATCAAAAGAAAGTACGGGCGGAATTGTGCTTCGGACGGCTGGGCCAATTGCCGCGGTTCTAGCCTTCATTTTTGTGATGAACAATTACAAGGGCGTTCCTATTCCAGTCATTATATTACTTGCCGTCGCGCTGATCGGCGCGTTCGTAATGAAGAATACGACGTTTGGACGATATCTTTACGCAATCGGTGGCAACCCGGATGCGGCAAGGCTCTCGGGTATAAACCTGCGCGCTCATATATTGGCCGTCTTCTGTATTATGGGAGCGCTGGCGGGAGTAGCGTCGATTATTTATACGGCGAGGGTTGGCAGTGCTTCGCCGGACGCCGGAACCCTGCTGGAGCTTGATGCGATCGCCGCCTGCGTCATTGGGGGCACCAGTTTGATGGGGGGAAGGGGTACCGTTTACGGCGCCATACTGGGCGCTCTGATCATGTCCAGCCTGGACAATGGCATGTCGCTAAGGAATGTGGAACCCTATACGCAGAACATCATCAAAGGCGCGATTCTGGTGGCGGCGGTTGGGTTGGATATGGCGGGGCGGAGAAAGAGTTAAGACCAAATCTCACGATCCAGTAATCGGAACCTGGTATTTCGTTGTCAACATCTCAAAGTCAAGCCTGTGAGTAATGGGGGCTTTGTTTATTGGTCGGTTTTTGCACCATCAGTATATAATAGAGTCCGATAGCGAGAACGTCATATCCGAAGGATTTTCATGAGTCTTACTCTCGCAGCAGAACCTGTCCCTCTCGAAACAGACGCAAGCGGTGTTGTTCGCGTTGCGGGCACACGTGTACCTTTCGATACGGGATTTACGCTTTCAATGATGGTTCGACTCCCGAGGAGATCGTCCAGCAGTACAGCACACTCGACCTTGCCGATGTCTACGCAGTCATCAGCTACTACCTGCAGCATCACAGCGAGGTGGAGGAATATCTCACAACGAGGCTTCAGCAGCGCGACGAGATCCGCAAAGAAGTAGAATCGCGTTTTGATCCTCAAGGTATCCGGGATCGTTTGCTCGCCCGGAGCCGGAGAACTGCCTGAGGTCTCGACTCTGGCATCGGAATTTCAGACATAAGTCATTCGTCAATTGCTGTGCATACAATCCAATAGTACTGATGGAAATGTTTCCGTTGTACTTGAATAATACAGGATGGATTCGTGATGAAAATTCAAGTAGAGAGTTCGAATATTCCATCATGTATGACCTGGCACGTGAGGAGAGCTCTGAAATGGATTCCAGCCGCGGACCTGTTTGGACTTGATTTGATTTGCTTGTTCGAAAAACATCCCGTACAAAATCGTGTAACTGGCCAGCCAGAAGCGCCCGACCCCACGAGTCCTCCTGTCTATTTGGGATACAAAAGCAGTAGTGGGTTCTATTCCCAGCGATTTATGACAAATCCGCCCTTAATTGGGCTAATCTCAGAGGGGTTGTTTGCGGGTTTACCCGGAGTGTTCAAATATACGCCTTTGGCTACGCTGCGAATCGCCGGGGTTCTTGCACACGAGGTCGGGCATCATCTTATCTATACACGGGGATATGTCTTCAATCCTAATGAGCTTCGTAATGGAAAGAATGGCGCTGAGGCTGAAGGACTGGCTAATTTGTACGCTGCTGAAAAAACTGCAAAAATGACGAAGAGGGTCAGTTACAAGATAGCTGGTCCTATAACCCGCTCGCTTAGTAGGCTTTATTACGAACGAGGAGTGCTGGCGTCTGAAAAGGAACATTACCGGCGAGCTTCCTACTACTTCTATTGTGCATATAAACTGGACGAAAGTTCTGATGCTGGTAAAGCGTGGAAATATGTCCTTGCTAAGGTAAAGAAGACGGATAAAACAGTAAATGGAAGACAAAGTCTGGCAGGTGCTGAGAGAAGGTAAACCCTACCCGGGAAACTGAGTAGAGTGGTCGGAAGTCGAGCAAGGGGGACCTCACCAGCTCACCGCAAGTGCAAGACCTTACATGCGTTCTTTAGGAAGTCGTTTCGAGTTTTGAAGGTGTAGGCCTTTCTCACACCACGGCGGTAGAGGCGATTTGACATTGTACCCTGGAACTTTTCCGAGGCCAAAACATGATCGACAGCTCTCGATTGTACTGCGTTCAGTCGGTTCTTATAAATGAGATTTATAATCAGTACTAACATAATTTCTCGCAGGTGGGTTTGACAGAACAAGGAATTGCGGGTTAATTTCGTTGAGAGGTTTTGAGATTTGTTAATCACAGCTTTTGAAAAAGGGCATCATCACGCGGCGATCCATCACCATCATGGTGATACGATGTCGGCTGCGGCCTTGTCTTGAAGCGCGTGGAGTGAAAAACCACCGAGGATTCTAAAGACCCGCTGCCGAAGTGAACTCCGGCAGCGGGTTTTGCTTTTGTCGAATATATCAGCAGAGCCGAATTTCAGCATGACTGACCCACTTTCAAAAATACCCAGCGGGATGCGCTATTACTCCGGCAGTGAGGCGCAGTTGAGGCGCGAGATTGAAGACACCGTAATGCGCGTTTTTCTCGGCTGGTCGTATGATGAGATTACCACTCCGCTTGTCGACTATTACGCGCTGTTTGAACGTGGGATGGGAACCTCCGAAGCGACCCGAAGCTTTCGATTTGTCGACAATGACGGGAGAATGCTGGCATTGAGGCCGGACGTTACTTCGCTGGTGGCAAGGGCGGCGTCGACGCTTTTTGCACGCAAGGAACGCCCGTTACGATTGAGCTATGCGGCTCCGGTTTTGTTCCAACGTCCCTTGTCGCATGCCGAGTGGCGGCGCGAGAGCATGCAGGTCGGATGTGAATTAATCGGATCAGCGGAGGGCCTGCCCGAAGTTGAAATGATTGCGATCGTGCTGGAGATACTGAAAAAGCTGGGATTTGAGAGCGGATTGAAGATTACGCTGAACAATGTCGAGATTTTTAATGGCATTGCGGAAAACCTGGGAATGGATCCGGAGGCGCGGAACCACATGCGAACGCTTGTGGATTTGCGCGATTCAGCGGAGCTGGAACGATTTCTCAGACGTTACACTGATTCTAAGAATGAACGCGAGGTGTTCGCGAGGCTAACTCAACTTGCCGGCAGGAGCGAAATCATTTCCGAGGCGCTGCAGGTTATTGACAATGTACGATCGGTCAAGGCTCTTAAGTCTTTAGACGCACTTTGGAAAGTGGTCGAAGGACTTGGATTTTCGGAACATTGCGAGGTTGATCTTGGCGACGTTTCCGGCCTCGACTATTACACAGGTACGGTGTTCAAAGTTTATATCAGCGGGGCAGGAGCCCGCGTAGGGAGCGGCGGACGGTACGACAATCTGATCGGTAATTTCGGTTCGCCCGAACCGGCAATTGGATTTGTCATCGATCTTGATGCAATTACAGATTTAATGGGTCAGGGAGAAAAGGACCCGGATACAGATCGAGGTGTCACGACCGTTTCCGGTTCCAATGCCACGGAACTATTCACTAAGGCGCTTTATCACCGGAATCAGGGCGAAACGGTCCGACTGAGCGAGCTGGGGGCTGTGATATGACGGTTAAGACCATGCCGGTCACGGTTCCGGAAAAAGGGCCGGACAATTCCGACAGGCGAGCTTTCGACAAAATTTTGACGATTGCCATCGCGAAAGGGCGATTGCAGGATCAGAGTATAGATTTGCTCGAGCATGCGGGAGTTCAAATCGATCGTGATCTTTTAAGGTCAAGAAAGTTGACGATCAGCGATCTGACAGGCGCAGTGCGGT
>WNFR01007041.1_pt1 | contig 11456 bp, 10 predicted proteins | sample 5400221 | NCBI WGS metagenome assembly WNFR01 (sample SAMN13153357, study PRJNA577476) | soil metagenome | isolation source: 40 cm soil under Madrone tree | place: USA:California | collected 2016-06-14 | reverse complement strand
CGGTGCGACGAAGGCCTGCGGCTTCGCGGGACCATCGACGACGGACACGTCCCTCGTTTCGATGAGTAGGCGTCCTCCCTGCGGCATGGCGTCGCGAGCATTTCCGGCGAGGTTCAAAATAATTTGCTGCAACTGCCCCCGATCCACTTTTACCCAACCAAGGTCGGGATCGGGTCGCAGTTCGAGCACGATATCCTCGCCAAGGACTCGCCTCAGAATGTCGTCCATATCTTCCAGCACAGAGTTGATTTTCAGAACGGTAGGTTCCAGCAATTGATTGCGGCTGTACGCGAGAAGCTGGTTGGTGAGCCATGCGCCGCGCTCGGCCGCCTTGCGAATTTCGTCGATGCGCACCCGCCGGCTCTTCGCCGGCTCATCGCACTTCAGCAGAAATTCGCTGTGGCCCAGGATGACCGTTAGCAGATTATTGAAATCATGGGCGATGCCGCCCGCGAGTTGCCCAATGGCTTCCATCCGGCTGACTTGCTGCGCGGCGCGGTCCACCGAGTGGGAATTTTTCCCATCGAGCGGCTCCGCTCCTCTTGGGCCGCCGTCTTTTCGCGACTTCTTGCCTGTTCTCTGTTTCCCGCGTGAATGAAGGTTTCCTGACAATACAGATTGTGCGGACACAAGCCACCTCATCTTGAAAATGTTCTTGAATATGGTGCGCCGGGAAGGGGGAAGTTTAGTTCAGCCGGGAGACTACGCCGGCAAAACGAGGCGGCAGGACGAATCTATTCCTCAAGGGTAACTGTGTCAATCATAAACTAAAATGCGTGTGTATCGCCTTCAACGTGTAAATACCGTTGACACCAGTTCTTCGACTTCCTTGGCATATTCATCCAGCATGAATGTGAACCGCGCAAGGTCCAGATCAGCTAGATTTGGAAATTGCATCATCAGATACAGCCAACCCGGCTCATTTGCAAAATCGACTTGCCGGGGTTCGTAATAGCCGTAACCCAGATCGCGAAGCCTGCAAAGCAAGTCGCTGAGGTGAACGATGGCCACCAGCGGCCCGCCGCGCTCAGGGTCTCCAATATCGTGATGAAGTTCGATTGCCTGGATAAGCTCGGGAGTGATTTTCCAAGCCTCCCCAAGCACTCGCCCGGAATCGCAATGCGTGAAACCCAGGGTTGCCAGCTCGGCTTCATTCAGGGGAATTTGTTCACGAGTGGCTTTCTCGAAAGTCGCGCGAAATTCCTCCGGCGCAACCATGGAATTGACCAGAATTCCGATGTCGTGCAGCAACCCCGCCAGATATGCTTTTTCGGTGTCCGGATACCCGAGGATTTCCGCGAATTTCCGGCAGACCAGCGCGACACCCAGGGAATGCCGCCAGAAAACCGTTGGCTCCACGATCCAGCGATTGGCGGGGATCACTTGGGTAAGCGAATTGGAAAAGAGCAGATCGCGGACGCGCCACATGCCCAAATTCATGACGGCCGTGCGCACCGATTCAACCGGTTTGTTGCGCCCGAACAGCGCGGAATTGGCCATACGAACACACTGCGCGGCGATGGATTTGTCGTATGAAATGAGTTCCACAATGCGAGTAATATCGATTTGCTCGACGGGCTGGTCCAGACAATGCAGCAGTGGACGCAGGATCACCGGAATTGTGGGCATCGAGTCAATGCTGGTTATGCGCGAGCGTAAGCGGTCGAGAGTTTCCATCGTCATGCGGCACCTGCCTTTGAGACCGGTTCATTGGGTTTCCAGTACGCCGTGGCTCCAGGGAAATGCACGAGGCGAAATTTTTCCGTGATTCCATACAACGATTCGGACTGCCCAAGAAAAAAATAACCATTCGTCAGCAAGGCATTGTAAAAATGATTGACGGTGCGTGTCTTGGATTTTCCGTCGAAGTAGATCAACACATTGCAGCAGAAAATCACGTCGATGCCGCGCATGAAAAGCATCTTGCTGTCGTCCAGCATGTTCAAGCGGCTGAAGGTGACAAACGGCCGCACGGAATCGGCTACGCGAAAATTGGATCCGGCCGGGGTGAAATACCTTTTCATGAAATCAGGCGGCACGTTTCGCACCGCGTAATCGTTATAGACGCCTTCCTGCGCCTTGGCGACGGAACGTTCGTTTAGATCCGTCGCCATGATTTCAAATGTCCAGCCTTTCAACCTCGTCTGTGTTTCCTCGAGCATAAGCATCGCGAGCGTGTAAGATTCTTCGCCCGTCGAGCAGCCGGCGCTCCAGAACCGGAGCTTCGTGTATGACAGCTTCTTCTTTACTTCAACCAAAGCGGGAATCACGACTTTACGAAGCGCCTCGACCTGCGGCATGCTTCGGAACAGACAGGTCTCGCCAATGGTAATTTCATTGAGCAGGTTGCGCATTTCAGAATCGCGATTGGGGCGCGCCGTCAGATAATCCAGATATTCGCGCGGCGTGCGCGAACCAACCGCCTTCATTCGCACATTGCAGCGGCTCACGAGAAGGTAGAACTTGTTTTCGGCCTGATAAATTCCTGAAACCTGGTAAATCAGGTCTCGGATGCGAATCCATACGGGGTCGGTTACGACATCGACCGGGATTTGTTCCTTCGCAATCACCGCGCTGTCGTTCGGCATTTTCGGCATCCACCGTTTCTACAAATTTAGACGAACATGACGCGCGTATGCCCGGTCCCGCACGGACACGACGCGGGAATACAAATGTTTTATCGGCAAAAATATAAAAAACTTGAATCCAGGCCGTCCCTCACGGCACAGCTTGGGGAGAAACGGCTGTGATGGGTGCCGGAGCGATTTCCGGTTTTGGATTTTGGGAATCTTCGATCGCGCCTGGGAATGGTGTCAGTACCACAATATCGAGGCGACGATTCTGCGCACGGCCCCCGGCCGTCTTGTTGCTTCCTACCGGGTGAAACTCACCATAACCCGCCGCGGACAGGTGGCTCGCAGGCAGTCCGTATTGCGTGATCAACAACCGGATCATCTCGGTTGCCCGCGCTGTCGAAAGCTCCCAGTTGGATGCGAAGTGCAGGTTATGAATTGGGATGTTATCGGTATGGCCTTCAATCCGAAGATTTTCCTTGCGTTGTTTTAGTACTTCCGCCAGTCGCGATATTGCGTCCAATGAATCCGGGCGCACGGCGGACGAGCCACTCCCGAAAAAGCCCATCTCCTTCAGGCTGACGACCAGTCCTTCGCGCCCCATTCGCATCGTTACTTCGCGCTTCTTGATTTCGGGATGCAAGGCTTTCTCGATCGCCGCTTCCGCTTCCTGCAAGGATTGAGCTTCACCCGCACTCGACAGCGTGCCTTTCATGGGATTAACAATTTTCGCCAGGTCCGCCTTGCGCTCCACGTTTTCGACAACCTGGACTTTCTGAAACGGCATGGCGTCATCGTCCTGCAGCGGTACCTTCGTGTTGGAGGTCTGGAAGACTCCCAACTCCTGAAAGGCCACCTGAATAGCCATCGCGAGGCGCCCTGCCTTTCGTTTGTCCACTTGAGCGGAAGCGTACTTGCGCAGAAAAATCGATGCCGGCACCACCGAGAGACTCATTCACACTGCTCGCGGAGCGGGCTACCGCCTGGGGGACATGGACATCCCCCTGCGCCAGGCGGCCAGTAGCGACTAGCGATTGCGCGACCACGCTTGCAGACGGAGTTCCGTAAACCAGATAATACGCGGTCATTTCTTAGCGGGGGCATGAGCGGCTGGCTCAGCAGATGGCGCCGTGGCCGGCTGTGTTTCCGGTGCAGCCGTTCCTTCCTTTACCTTATCGAGTTCGGGCTTGTTGGTGTCCGCCGTCTTATCCAGATATTCGACGATCAGCGAAACTCGCCGGTTCGATGGATCCAGCGGCGCATCCGGTTTGCGGAGGCGCTGGTTGGCGAATCCTCTGACCTGCATGACCTGATTTTCCCCGAGACCGCTCTGCTGCATCAATCTCCGCGCCGCATTCGCGCGGTCTGTGGAAAGTTCCCAGTTCCCATAGTTTGCCCGCTGCGCATAGGGCTTGGAATCGGTGTGCCCCTCAATTGCAATTTTGTTGGGGAGATTTCCTAGTTCTTTTGCAAGCGACGTCACAATATCCTTACCATCGATACTCGGGGCCGCGCTTCCGCTATCGAAGAAGGTGCCGGTGGCCGATTCCAGAAGCTCGATGCGTAGACCCTCCGGGGTAACTGTCATTTCGATATGGTTTTTCAACTTATCGATATTCGGAACCTGGCGCAGAGAGTTCTGCAGAGCCTCCTTCAATTCCTGCATATTGTCTTTCGAAATATTGAGACTCTCGCCCGAACCCCGCATCGTGGTCCCCGGTTTGCTCGCTGTCCCGGAGGGGTCCTTAAAATAGCCCCCAACCGCTTCCTGGATCGGTTTACTGCTGTTCATCAGCCAAAGTACGATGAACAGCGCCATCATGGCGGTCACGAAGTCGGCGTAGGCTACTTTCCACGCGCCTCCATGGTGTCCGCCGTGTCCTCCCTTTTTTTTTATGATGATAATTGGTGGCTTCGTGCTCATCTGGGGTCCTCGAGTCGCTAGGCGGCAGCAGCGGGTGCGACAGGTTCGGCCTCCGCTGGCGATTTATCCTTGATGAAGGCTTCGGCTTCCTGAAAAGAGGGCCGTAAATGAGAAGGGATCGCGCGCCGGCCGATCTCGGCCGCTACGCCTGGGTTGGTTCCCTTGAGCAGAGCCACGAGCAAAACCCGAAGCACGTGGTAATAAGCGTGCTCCTCGTCGGCGATCTTGGCCATGTTCGAGGCTAACGGGCCAACCAGGCCGTAACACAAAAGTATTCCGAGAAATGTTCCCACGAGTGCGGCAGCGACTTTTTTCCCAATTTCTTCCGGGGGACCGCCGAGAGCGCCCATGGTAATGACCACGCCGAGCACGGCCGCAACGATCCCCAGCCCTGGCAAAGAGTCAGCCATGGTTGACAAAGCTGCGACCGGAAGCGACGCACCATGGTGGTGAACATCCATATCGATCTCCATCATCTGATCGGCGTCGAAGGGCTCAATTCCTCCACTGGCGGCCATGCGTAAGGAATCGCACACAAACGCCAACGCGTGATGATCTTTTAAGAAAGCCGGATATTTCTTGAATATAGCGCTTTCGTTCGGCGCGTCGCTATCCGTTTCGAGTGACATCAACCCCTCTTTGCGCGCCCGGTTGAAAAGCTCAAACATCATTTTCAGGGATTCCAGATATCTTTGTTTCGTGAAGGGCGATCCGCCGAAAGCTCCGCCAATTCCCTTCCCGATGGCCATCAGGATGTGGAGCGGATTCGCAACCAGGACGGTTCCGATGGCGGCGCCCAGAATTATGATCAGTTCCGCCGGCTGCATCAGCACCATCATATTGCCGTGCTCCATTAAATAGCCGGCAACAACCGCGCCGAACACCACGACGATTCCAATAATCGCGAACATTGCTGTTCAACCCTCCAGGTTCAAGCCTCCACATAGATCCAGCCGAACTACGAGACTACTTACCGAGCGCCGCTAAGGGAGCACCGTCGCGCAATTTCCGCCGGCGGCCATGCTTTCCGCGAGAGATTTTTCTGCTCGCTCCATGAGCAGCTCCAGGGTGTCTCCTCCCTGGCATTCTGCTCCTCCGAATGAAGCCGTCAGGGGAAACTTGTCGCCCCACCATTCGATTTCCGATTTGGCAACCATTTTCCTGATCCGATCGGCAACCTTTCCGACCATCGATTCCTTGCACTCTGCAAGTAAGATCACAAACTGGTGTTCGGACCAGCAACCAATCATGTCAGTCGGGCGCAGGCTGTTCGCAACGGTCTGGGCGACCGCCCGATGGATCGCCGCCACCACTCCTGGTCCACACGAAGCGCGAAAGTGATCCATTCGGTCTGTTTCCATAACCAGAATGCCGAAGCGAGTCTGATCCGCCTGAAAGCTCTTGAGACTCTCTTGCAGGTGCGCTTCCATGTAGGCTCGATTCGGAACTCCCGTGACCAGGTCCAACGATCCCAATTCGGCGACTGCAACCTGGCGTCGAGTCCTCTCGGATGCTGAGAAGTTCCTTTCAAAGCATTCCGCAGCTCCAATGACCGCGTTTTTCACATTTCGAATAGGGGTCGTTCGAAGAACGATGGGTACCCGATATCCTTCCTTGTGAAGAATGGAAACGTCGCTAGAGGATGATTTGCCGTCGCGGAAAGCGATACTCAGCGGGTCAGCAGAGTCAGATTCGGAATCTTTCTTGACTTCGCCGCTTAGCGTGAGCAGATGATCTCGCAAAAACCGTCCGACAACGTCCTGGCGAAGGTAACCGGTAATTTCCTCCGCCCCATTATTCCAAAATAGGATTTTCCGGTTACGGTCCACCAGGTAAACACCAGTAGGCAGGTTTTCCAAAATGGACCTGAAGATCTCGGGATTGTCGAATTCGGACATTTGATGATTCCAATAAGAATCATCGGTCAGAACCGCAACAAGTTTAGCTCTTCGGGCACACCATGCTGGGAATACTGCGGAGAGTCCTCGTGATCTCAGCGGGTGGAATTCAGAAGCGAATTATGTTTCCACGAAAGAATATGCTGAAGATATTTTCATTCAAGCTTCGAGCTTCCTTTTTGCGTGGGCGTCAGGCTGTTCCCAAAGCCGAAAGCCGCCAGTGAAAGCCGTCGAATTGTCACCCAGCCGTGAGCCGGGCGGAAGTTTTTTCAATAGCTTGGCGTTTCCGCCGCCGAGCACGACGTAATCGGCTTCAAGCGCATTCTTCAGTTCTTCCACAACTTTGGCAACATGCCGGCGCCACCTTTTTTTGCCCAGGCGCTGCAATCCCCGGAGTCCCAAATAATCTTCGAAGGTGCGCCCCTTTTTGTAAGGCAGGTGCGCGACCTCCATAGGCTCCAGCACCCCATCTACAATCATTGCGGATCCCAGACCGGTGCCCAAGCCGAGAAAAAGCATCCGTCCGCTCTTGTAAATCCCTAGCGCCTGCATGGCCGCATCGTTCAAAATCTTGACAGGCCGGCCAAACGCTTTCTTGAAGTCGAATCCTACCCATCCGCGCCCCAGGTTGTGCGGCTCACTTAAGGGATGCCCGTGAATCACGGGCCCAGGATATCCGATGGAGACGCCGGAATAATCCCAACCGGCCGTCACTTTTCGGACTGCCTTCACCATCTTGGCAGCTGTCATTTTCGGCCCCGAATCAATGTTGACAGGGTCTTTCTGTCCGCTGGCCAACAGCTTCACGTGCGTCCCGCCCACATCAACCACCAATATTTTTTTGTGAAGTTTGTCCATTTTAATTTTTGAAAAAGCTCTACGATTTCGGAACGTCAGACTACAACGTTGTGTAGACGAGCGTGACGAACGCGTCAGGCATTAGAAATCCCGCGCCCCAGGCTGCGTCGAAATCGGCTGTCGGCTTGGCGGCAATCACTTCTTTCAAGGTTTTGCCGGCGTCCTTCTGCTTTTTAATCCGATCGCGAATCGCCACCAGCATGTCGCGATATTTTGTCAGCGCCGCCTTATCGCCGGCCGGACCATGGCCGGGAACAATCTTGGTGGAATCATCAGCCAGGCTGATTCCCCTGGTCGCGGCCGCGATCATGCCGTCGATCTTGCCGCCAGTGCTGGAATCAAAAAAAGGATACATCCCGCCGAACCAGGTGTCGCCCATGTGCAGGACGTTGCTGCTCTGGTAGTGGACGTAAATATCGCTGTCGGTGTGCGCGGGCGAGAAATGCGCGAGGCTGATTTCTTCCTTGTCGAAATAAAGTTTGAAACTGTCGGTAAAAGTCTGCCGCGGCAGCGCCTCTGCCGGCGAGGGAGGAAAATGCATATTGAAGAATTCCGTGACTTGCGGCGTGGAAAGTCTTTTTCGCGTATTTTCATGCGCGAGGATAGTCGCGCCAAACTGGTGCATCGCCACGTTGCCATCGGTATGGTCAAAATGCCAGTGCGTGTTGATCAACATTTTGAATGGCGTGTCGCTGATCTCATCAAGCGCCCGCTTCACCTTGGGCGCAACGCTCGCGAAACTTGAGTCCACCAGGATTTTTCCGTCCAGGCCGTCCAGGACCACCATATTTCCGCCCGGGCCGTAGAGCATTTGAATGTTGTCGCGCAATTTCAGAGTCTGCAGCGGCACGCCGGCCATTTGCGCTTTCATCTGCTCGACCGGGTCGGCGGGAGAGCCGGATGACGGTGTCTGGGCCTTCCCCGCAGCCGCCGCTTGCGCTCCGGCCAGCAAAGCATGCGGCATGAATCCAGCCAGCGCGCTCCCGCTCATAAGAAATGAGGCCGCGCGCAACATCTCGCGGCGGGTCGTGGCCTTCGAAAAATATATTTGATCCACAAGTCTCCGTTCATCTGAAAGATCGCGTTGTAGGGTTTTAAAGATATCACCGGCCCGCAAACCAGTCACGGACTCGATTTGGCGACAAGATAAAAACCATAGGCGGCATACAATCCTACAGGCCATCACGATCACCACGAAGTGCGACTTTATCTTTTTTGTTAATTTCTGCTAGAGTTGGAATTTGCTGTACAAGTCTTCCGCAATTGCCGAAGGAGGAGGTCATGGCAGATCAGGAAACAGTTAAACCAGGAGATGTAACTCGTCGAGTGGGCGTGGAAGTAATTCGCGCTCGTGGAGTAGATGTCGAAAAGTTGATCAAGATGCTAGTCGCCAACGCCGCCGCTGAATTCGCGAGCACGTATTACTACTACACGATTCTGCGAATGAACCTGGCGGGGTATGAAGACTACAAGGAAATCTGCGAAGATGCCCGCCTCGAGGACCGCGCACATTGGGAACTCATCGTGCCCAGAATTTACGAACTTGGCGGAAATCTTCCGAATGACCTGAAGGCCTTTCATGATCAAGCCGGCTGCGTTGCGGCGAAGCTACCGGACCCACCAACGGTCGTCAATATTCTCACTTTGCTTCTGGAATCCGAGCGCTGCGCAATTCGCAGTTGGAGCGCGGTGTGTGATATGACTTTCGGAAAAGATCCCCGGACGTATGATCTCGCTTCCCGCATCCTCAATGAGGAAATCGAACACGAAGCCTGGTTTATCGAACTCCTCGCCCATGAACGCGACGGCAAATCCATTCCTTCGGGTCACTTCCGCCGAGGCGAACCGGGTGAAGCGCCGTACAGCAAAAACCGCGGATTTTACAATCCATAGTTATTTGGAAACGCAACTCACATAATTTCCTCCGGCTGACGTGATGGAGAATCATCGCCCGTGAACGATTCACAAAAATCACAACTCGTTTTTCGGATCCATCTGGTCACGCCGTTTGGCGAATTCGATTTGACTGTAGACGGAAACCAACACCTCTGGGACGCAGCGCAAATGGCCGGTATATCCTTACCGGCCATTTGCCATCAGGGGCGTTGTCTCACCTGTGCCGGGCAATTGCTCGAGCCCGGAGAGTTTGATTCGAGTGACGCTCGATCGTATTATCCGCAGGACCGCGAGGCGGGATTCATTCTGCTGTGTACGGCAAAAGCGCGCTCGAACCTGCGTATCAGAACCCATATGCAAACCGAAATGCGAGCTCACCGGAAGAAGTTAGCATTGCCGGCGCCGTATGCCTGACCTCGCGAATCAGCATTCACCGCTGCTTTTCCTCGAGCTCCGCCCATCGCGCGTAGAGATTGTCGATCGTTTTCTGCGCCTCTTCCAGTTGTTCGCAAGTCTCACGTAGAAGAACGGGATCGGTCGTGATGGCCGGATCTTCAAGGGCGCCACGTTTCGCGTCCACCTCGCGTTCCGCGTCGGCGATGCGCTCTTCAATGGTTGAAAGCTCGCGGCCCTCGATGTATGAAAGTTTTTTCTTGCCAACTTGGATTTGCGGACTGGCGGCTGCGTTCGATCGCTTTGGTCCGGTGCTTAAATTCGGATTGGCCTTGGATTGCCGTGGACGCTGCCAGGCATCCCATTGCGAGTAGTCGGCAAAACGTTCCGCGCCTCCCAATCCATCCAGGCCCAGCACGATGGTCGATACGCGATCCAGCATGTAGCGATCGTGCGTGACCAGCACCAGCGCGCCGCGATATTCCAGCAGGCTCTCTTCCAATATTTCCAGCGTAGGGATGTCGAGATCGTTGGTCGGCTCGTCGAGAAGCAAAACGTCCGCCGGCTGCAACATGAGCTGCGCGATCAGAACGCGCGCGCGTTCGCCGCCCGAAAGTTTTCCGACAGGCTGGTTCAAATGTTCGGGATCGAAGAGAAATCTCGCCGCCCACGACGGGACGTGAATCACGCGGTCCTGATAAATCACCGCATCGCTATCCGGAGCGAGCGCGCGGCGCAGACTGAGGTCCGGATCAAGAACGCGATTTTGATCGAAGTATACGATCCGCAAGGAATCAGCTTTGCGGATTTCGCCGCGCGTGGGTTCAATATCACCTCGCAAGAGGCGCAGCATCGTGGTTTTGCCGCTTCCGTTCGGACCGACGAGCCCCACGCGCATTCCCGACGTGACCGCGAAATGAATTCCTTGAAACAAAGTGCGGTTACCGATGGTGTAAGTAAGATCTTCGAGCTGAATCAGCCGTTTTGTTTGCCGCTCCGTCGCCGAAAAATCAATTCGCGCGCTCGTGGTGCGAGTTCTTGCGTTCAAGTCGGCCAGCTCGCCAATCATTTCGTTCGCGGTGCCGATGCGCGCCTTCGATTTTGTCGTTCTGGCTTTCGGGCCTCGCCGCAACCATTCGATCTCTGTGTGTACGCGATTCTCAAGAGATTCCTGCCGCTTACGTTGCGCGTGAAGGTATTCCTCTTTTGCTTCGAGGAACGTGCTGTAATTTCCGCTGACGCGCAAGAAGCCGTTTTCATACATCCGTGCAAGCTCGACCACTTCGGTGGCGACGTTTTCCAGAAAATAGCGGTCGTGGCTGACCACGACGCACGCGAACGCCGCATCCTGCAAAAGCGATTCGAGCCAATTAATGCCGGCGAGGTCCAGATGGTTAGTCGGCTCGTCGAGCAGCAGAATATCCGGCCCCTGGACCAACCCTTCCGCAATCGCCAGCCGCTTGCGCCAGCCGCCCGACAAGGCCTCCGTTGGAGTATCAAGGTCCGCGAAACCCGCGCGACCCAGCGTCTCCGCGAATCGCGACGCTCGCTCCGCGTCGGGAACATGCGCGCGCTGGAGTGCACCCTCGATCACGGAACGAACGGTTGCGCCGGGGGCAAACTCCGAAATCTGCGTGACGCAGCTCAGCCGCGTGCGCTTACGAATCGCCACTTCTCCGGTATCAGGCTGCACGCGACCGTAAAGAATTTCCAGCAGCGTGGATTTGCCCGATCCGTTCGGGCCAATCAGTCCGATACGTTCGCCTTCGGAAATCGTGAATGAAATGTCCGTGAATAGCGGCTCGGCGCCGTATCTCTTCGAGAGTCCCTGTGCAGTAATGATCGGAGGCAAATGATTCGATTTTCTCCCAGATCAGTTTAGCGTGAAGGGGGTGAGAGGCGCAAAACGTGCCA
>WNFR01016354.1_pt1 | contig 11457 bp, 10 predicted proteins | sample 5400221 | NCBI WGS metagenome assembly WNFR01 (sample SAMN13153357, study PRJNA577476) | soil metagenome | isolation source: 40 cm soil under Madrone tree | place: USA:California | collected 2016-06-14 | reverse complement strand
AGCAAGCCGCCCGCGGCGGGGGCGCCCACCCAGAGCGCCCCTCCGATCGCGAGATGCCCCGCACCCGCGATCCGTACCCCGCCTGCGGCGACCACGACTCCAGTAAAATCCAGGGCGCCGCGGATGTCGAGCAGCCCGTCCACGAAGAGGAGCCCGGCGCCGAAGAGCCTTTCACTCACGACCAGGTCGCCCTGCACGAGCGCGAGCGACGGGGGCGGGGTGCCCGTCGGCACGAGGGCCTCGGCGCCCCGCGCTCCCGCGGTCCGCATGCGTTCGGCGAGCGCGACCAGGGGCGGCGGTGGGGAGCGGAGGGCGGGCCGCGTGCGTGCGCTCGATACCACGCGCGCGCCCTCGCCCGCGAGCCAGCGGTCGAGCGCGTCCGGGTCGTCCGGCGCCCCGAGCCCGGCCGAGTCGGATGCCGCCGCGCCGTCGGCATCGGCGCCGTCGAGCGCGAGCGTACCGGAGACGGCGGCGCCGGGTGTGGCGCCGAGCCAGAGGAGCGCCGGGATGCCGGGCGCCGGATCGCGCCCGACGAGCGCCTCGAGGGCGCGCCGCCCGCCACCCGCGCGTGCCTCGAGGCGGAGGAGGGCGCGCGGTGGGTCGGCCGGTCCCGGCGCCACGCCGGCGCTCCCCGTGCACCCGGCCGGCGTGGCGAGCACGCCGTCGTCGGCCGTGCCGGTGCGGCCGTCGGGGCCGGCGAGCAGGGGGTCGAAGTCCCAGCCCACGGGCAAGGCCGCGACGGCCTCGGCCGCGCAGGCATCGCACGCCGCGAGCGCCACGCTGGCGGCGCGACGCTGCTCGGCCAGGACGACCTCGATGCGCGCCAGCTCGGCGACCGCGGCGCCTAGGGCGGCGGAGACGGCGAGGGTGGCGAGGGCCGCCGGCAGCGCGGTGCTCCCGCGTGTCATGGCGCCGTCCGGAGCGCGATCAGGATGCTGCGCTCGGCGCGCCCGGCGAGCCCGTTCGGCAGCAGCACGAGGTCGAGCGCGACCGCGCCGATGCGCGCGCGGTCGGCCGCAGCGAGACCGCCCGCCGGGATCGCCATCGGCGCCCCCTCCCGGTCGAGGTAGCGGAAGCCGCAGCCGGTCACGCCGTCGGCGAGCGGCATCGACTGGCGGCCGACGAGGCGCGAGAGGCGCCGCGCGTTCGCGAGGCAAACGTACGCCGTGGTCTCCTCCGAGGCGCCGTCGACCGCACCGTCGCCGTCCAGGTCGGCGGCGAGGACGAGCCGATCGGTGTCGGCCTCGCGCACGGCCACGAGACCGCTGGCAGCCGGATCCCACCCGGCGCGCCGGACGTCGAAGGTGAACGCCTCGAGCGCGAGCTGGGCGGTGTCCTCCGCCTCACCGCGAGCGCCGCACGCGATCAGCAGGCGCGCGCCCGTGCCGACCGCCGCGGTCAGGGCGGAGAAGACCAGGAGCGCGAGCACCGTTCCAACCAGCAGCTCGACCAGGCTGGTGCCGCGCGCGCGCCGCCGCGTCACGGGAGCGCCTCCGTCTCGAGCTGGAGCGCGTGCCGCCCCCACGCGATGCGCACGCTCAGGCGCTCCGGCGTGCCGCGCCCGCCGCCGCGGGTCCAGCTCCGTTGAAAGCGCGTGCCGTCGGGCGCCACCTGGCTGTCCGCGCCGTCGGCGCGCGGTCCGACGCGCAGGGCCTCGAGGCGCTCGGTCGCCAGCGCGAGCGCGATGCCCGTGTCGCGTGCGAGGCGCAGGCTCGCCGTCGCGAGCCCCGCGACCGCGGCCAGCCCGGCGAGCGCGATGCCGGCGAGCGCCGCGCCGACCAGCGCTTCGACCACGGTGAAGCCGGCGCGCGGCCGGCGTGCGATCGCCCGCCCGCTCACTGCACCCTCACGCGGCCGCGCTGGTTCACGATCACGCTGCGCGTCCGTGCGCCCGCCGCGAGCGCGATGGTGGCGTTCTCGGCGCCGCCGAGCCCGCCGAAGAGGACGCGGCCACGCGCGGGGAGAGCCGCGAAGCCGACGCCCGGGGGCAGCCAGCGCGTCGAGAGCAACGCGCCGGCCCGATCGCGCGTCTCGCAGAGGGCACGCCCCGGATCGAAGCGGACCTCGATGGACGCGTCGCTCGAGAGCGCGATGCCGCGCGCCAGCCTGAGCGCGGTCGCCACCTCGCGCGCCGCGCCCGCGAGCCGCGCCGTCTGGACGAGGGCGACGAGCTGGACGGCGCCGACCCCCGCAAGCACCATGGCCAGGCCGAGGCCGGCGACGACCTCGAGCAGCGTGAATCCGTGTGCGCGCTGCGTATCCCGCCTCCTCCACGGCACGTCGGCGGGCGGGACGACGCGTGCGGCACTCGCCTGCTACCTGGCGCTGCCGGCTGACGCAAGCCCCCCGGTGACGGGCGTGACCAGAGACGACGGGCCTTGCGCGCGTGGGTGAGGACGCGGGCGTCGCGGCGGGCCCCCGCCGCGAATCATCCTACCCCAGGTGCCCGGGCAGCGTGACCGACGGGTGGTAGAGCGCGAGCAGGGCGCCCAGGGCGAGGAAGGGGCCGAAGGGGATCTCCGTGCGTCGTGCGGCGCGCCGCACGAAGGGCAGCACGGCGCTGGCGCCGAGGCGGCGCGCGACGCGCCCGATGCGCCAGCGGCCGCGGCGTGTGAAGATGAGCGCGAGGCCGGCGAGCGAGCCGGTGAGCGAGGCGACCACGAGCACGGCCGGGATCGCCTGCCAGCCGAGGAAGGCACCGATCATGGCGAGCAGCTTGACGTCGCCGAAGCCCATGCCCTCGACGCCGGTGAGGTGCTCGTAGCTCCAGGCGACCGCCCACAAGACGCCGCCGCCGAGGACGGCGCCGACGAGCGCGTCGAGCGGTCCGACGCCGCGCGGCAGGAACGCGGCGCCGACCCCCACCGCGATGCCCGGCAGGCTCACCTCGTCGGGGATGAAGCGGTGATCGAAGTCGACGAAGGTGATCAGGAGGAGCGCGGAGGTGAACAGGAAGGCGACCGCCGCCGCTGCGCTCGGGCCGAAGCCGACGAGCGCCAGCACCGCGAGGCCCCCCGTCGCCGCCTCGACCAGCGGATAGCGCGCCGGGATGGGCGTGCGGCAGGCGCGGCAGCGGGCGCCGAGCAGGAGCCAGGAGAGGAGGGGGATGTTGTCACGCCACGCGATCGGCGTGGCGCAGCGCGGGCAGCGCGAGGCCGGCCGCAGCACCGACTCGTCCTGGGGGAGGCGGTGGATGCAGACGTTGAGGAAGCTCCCGATGCAGGCGCCGAGTGCGAAGGCGAGGCTCAGCACGAGCCAGCCGTCCTCGGCGCGCATGGGAAGCGGCGACATGCTGGACGGCACTGCGGGCAGGGTTAACCTGGCCTCCGCGACCGGTCAAACTCGAGGTGGGACGAAGCGATGCGGGGGACGTCCCGCGGCCCGTCATGCACGGGTGCGCGGGTGGGAGACGTCATTCCCGTGCCCGGCGCCGTCGGGGTGGAGGCGTCATCCGTCACGCCGAGGAAGAGGATCACCGCCGGCTCGAGGAGGGACATCAGGTTGTTCACCATGTTGTCGACCTCGTCCTCGTAGAAGTCGGCGATCTTCTGCAGCATGTTGTCGAGCGCGCCGGTGGTCTCGCCGACGCTGATCATCTGGCACACCATGGGCGGGAAGACCTTGCTCTCGATGAGCGGGTCGGCGATCGTCTGCCCGTTGGAGATGCTCTGGCGCGCGTTCATGATCGCGTACTCGACCACCTTGTTGCCCGCCGTGCGCGCCGTGATGGTGAGCGCGTCGAGGATGGGCACGCCCGAGGAGACGAGCGTGCCGAGGGTGGAGACGAGCGTGCCGAGGGTGCGCGTGAAGCGCGCCACGGCCGACTTCCGGATGAGGGGCCCGAAGATCGGCACGTGCAGCAGGAAGCGGTCGATCGCCACGTGGCCCTGCTCGGTCTTGTAGGCGTAGCGGATGGCGAGCGCGGCGATGATCGGGATGGCCGCCAGGTACCAGACGTGGTCGATGGTGAAGTGCGAGAGGTTGATGACGAACTGGGTGGGCGCGGGCAGCGAGTGGCCGAAGCTCTCGAACACCTCGGCGAAGACGGGGATCACCCAGATGAGGAGCACCGCGGTCACGGCGAGCGAGGCGGACGAGGATCGTGTCGAGGATGCCGCCGACCTCGCCGGCCTGCACCATGTGGGTGTAGAGGTCGGAGAAGATCTTGCTGTGCTTGCGGATCGCCTCGGCGAGCGTGGTGCCGCTCTCGACGTCGTCCTTGACGGTGGTGATGGCGCGGCGGAAGGGTTTCGAGTCGGTCTGGGCGGCGAGGATGGAGAGGCACTGCACGATGGGCAGCCCCGCGTCGATCATGGTGGCGAACTGCCGCGTGAAGACCACGATGTCGCGTGCCTTCACCGGCGAGCCGAAGCTCGGCACCGGGATGTCGAAGTCGAGCCCCTTGCCCTTCTCCTTGATGCGGGACGGCTGCGGCTGGATGCGCTGGCTGCGCAGGCGGATGATCACCGCCTCGCGGCTCGACGCCTCCATCTCTCCCTTGAGCGTCTCGCCCTTGGGCGATACGCCCTGCCACCGGTAGACCGACATCGCGTCCCCTCCCTCAGCCGGCGCGCCGCGCCGTTTGCTGCCCGAGCATCATGCGAACCTCCTCGATCTCGGTGGCGTGACCGAGCGCCGCCTCGGGCGTGATGAGGTTCCGCTGCACCAGCCCGATGAGCGCCTGGCTCATGGTCTGCATGCCGAACTTCGACTGACCGACCTGCATCTGCGAGTAGATCTGATGGACCTTCTCCTCGCGGATCAGGTTGCGGATGGCGGCGTTCGGGATCATGACCTCGGCCGCCAGCAGGCGGCCGCGCCCGTCCCGGCGCGCGATGAGCTGCTGCGAGACCACGGCCTGGAGCACGAGCGAGAGCTGCGCGCGCACCTGCGACTGCTGATGTGGCGGGAAGACGTCGATGATGCGGTTGATGGTCTGCACCGCGGAGTTGGTGTGCAGGGTCGAGAACACCAGGTGGCCGGTCTCGGCGACCACCAGCGCCGCCTCGATGGTCTCGAGGTCGCGCATCTCGCCGATCAGCACGATGTCCGGGTCCTGACGCAGGACGTGCTTGAGCGACTGCGTGAAGCTGTGCGTGTCGGCGAAGACCTCGCGCTGGTTCACCAGGCAGCCCTTGTGCTCGTGCACGAACTCGATCGGGTCCTCGACCGTGATGATGTGCTCGTGCCGCTCGCGGTTGATCTTGTCGATCATGGCGGCGAGCGTGGTGCTCTTGCCGCTGCCGGTGGGGCCGGTGACCAGGACGAGCCCGCGCGGCTGGCTGGTGAGCTCGGGCACCGAGGATGGCAGCCCGAGGGCCTGGAGCTGCGGCGTCTGGTGCGGGATCATGCGGAAGGCCCCGCCCACCGCGCCCTTCTGAAGATAGAGGTTGCCGCGGAAGCGGCTCACCCCCTTGATGCCGAACGAGAAGTCGAGCTCGCTCTCCTCCTCGAATTTCTTCTTCTGGGCCTCCGTGAGGAGGCTGTAGGTGAGGTTCTTGGTGTCGGTCGTGCTGAGCGGCGGATGGGCCAGGGCGAGCAGCTCGCCGTGGAGGCGGATCATCGGCGGGCTGTTCGTGGTGAGATGGAGGTCCGACGCCCCCCGCTCGATCATCTCGCGCAGGAAGGCCTCGATGGATGGCATGGCGCCCGGGAAAGCAGGGGGCGTGCCACCTGCTACGCCTGATCCGACCGCACCGTGCGGCCGCTCGGGCCGTCAGCTTTGTGTCAGGGCGTCACGGACGCGAAACGCGGGTGGAACAAAATCGTACGCGGGCCTAGTCGGCCATCGTGACGCGCAGGATCTCTTCGATGGTGGTCATGCCCTCCGCCACCTTGGAGAGCCCGCTCTGCCGGAGGCTCTTCATGCCGGCCGCGACCGCGGCGCGCTTCAAGTCGAGCGCGGTCGCGCCGGCCAGGACCTGCTCGCGCAGCTCGTCCCCCATCGGCATGACCTCGTAGAGGGCGATGCGGCCCCGGTAGGTGGTGCCGCCGCAGGCCGTGCACCCCGCGCCGCGGTAGGCCATGAACGGCTCGCCGGTCCAGCCGAGCTCGCGCAGCACCTCCGGCGTCACCGGGTGCTCCTCCTTGCACTGGCCGCAGATCACGCGCGCCAGGCGCTGCGCCATGATCAGGTTGATCGAGCTCGCCACCAGGAACGGCTCGACCCCCATGTTGAGGAGGCGGTTGACGGTCGAGGGCGCGTCGTTGGTGTGCAGCGTCGAGAGCACGAGGTGGCCGGTGAGCGCGGCCTTGACGCCGATCTCGGCCGTCTCGAAGTCGCGGATCTCGCCCACCATGATGACGTCGGGGTCCTGGCGCAGGAAGGCGCGCAGCGCGGCCGCGAAGTTGAGGCCGATCTCGTCGTGCATCTGCACCTGGTTGATGCCCACCAGGTTGAACTCGATGGGGTCCTCGGCGGTCGAGATGTTGGTGCTCACCTTGTTCAGCTCGGCGAGCGCCGAGTAGAGCGTGGTGGTCTTGCCGCTGCCGGTCGGCCCGGTCACCAGCACCATGCCGAACGGCTTGTAGATGGCGTCCTTGAAGTGCTTGAGGGCCGCCTCCTCGAAGCCGAGCTTGGTCATGTCGAGCTGGAGGTTCGACTTGTCGAGCAGACGGAGCACCACCTTCTCGCCGAACATGGTGGGCAGGACGGAGACACGGAAGTCCATATCCTTGTTGCCGGCGAGCTTCATCTTGATGCGGCCGTCCTGAGGCAGGCGGCGCTCGGCGATGTCGAGCTGCGCCATCACCTTGATGCGCGACGTGAGGGCGTTCTTCAGTCTGAGCGGCGGCTGCATGATCTCGTAAAGCACGCCGTCGATGCGGAAGCGGACGCGGAGCATCTTCTCGTACGGCTCGACGTGGACGTCGCTCGCGCGCTTGCGGATGGCGTCGCTCAAAAGCGCGTTCACCAGCCGGACGACGGGCGCCTCCTCGGTGGCGCGCTCGAGCTCCTTCAGATCGATCTCGGCTTCGTCGTGGAGGAGCTCGAGCGAGTCGTTGCCGAGCTGTGAGAGCACTGCGTCGTAGTCCGTGTCGCGGTCGTAGTAGCGCTCGATGGCGTGCTGGATGACGGTGGGCGCGGCGACCGCGACCTTGACGTCGTAGCCGGTCAGGAACTTGACCTCGTTGATGGCCGTCAGGTTGGAGGGGTCGGCCATGGCGAGGGTGAGCGTCGAGCGGACGAGGCTGGTGGGAACCAGGTGGTGCTTCGTCACCAGAGCCTGCGGCACGATGCCCAGCACCTCGCGCGGGATGTCGAGGGAGAGGGGATCGACGACCGGCAGGCGGTATTCGCGCTCGAGGTAGGAGAGGAGCTTCTCCTCGGTCACGAAGCCGAGGCGGACGAGATGGGTGGAGAGGGCGCCGCCGTGCTCCCGCTGCTGCGCGGTGGCGTGCGTGACCTGCTCGGCGGTCAGGTCGCCGCGCTTCTGGAGGGCATCTCCGAGACGGGAGCTCATCGTGTCGGAGGGCGGCGCGCCGCGACCGTAGCGGCGCCCGCTGGCAGAGTCAACGCGAGCCCGGCGGCGCGCAGCGCGCGGGCCATCGCGGCGCGCGGCGCGCGGCGACCCGTCCAGGCCTCGAAGGCGAGCGCCCCCTGGTGGAGCAGCATGTGAGCGCCCCCGAGCGTCGGCCGGCCGGCGCGTGCGGCGCCGGCGAGGAAGGGCGTCGGGCGCGCGCCGTACACCAGGTCCACGAACAGGCAGCCGCGCGGCGCGGCAGCGTAACGCACGCGTGGGCCGCTGCCCGCGAGGCCGAGCGGCGTCGTGTTCACCACCAGGGTGGCGTCCTCGAGCCCCTGGCCGCGCTCGAGGGCGGCGAGCGGGACGGCGACGGTCGCCCCGGCCCCGAGGCGACCCAGGCGCTCCGCCAGCCGCTCGGCGCGCGCCAGGGTGCGGTTCGCGATCGTGATCCGCGCCGCGCCGACCTGGCAGAGCGCCGCCCCCACGGCGCGCGCCGAGCCCCCCGCGCCGATGACCACGGCGCGCGCGCCGCTGAGGCGCACCCGGCCGCGAAGCGCGGCGAGGAAGCCGTGTCCGTCCGTGTTGTCGCCCACCGTCCGCCCGCCCGGGGGGAAGAGGACGGTGTTCACCGCGCCGATGCGCTCGGCCTCGTGCGTGACGGCGTCGAGGAGGGGGAGGACGATCTCCTTGAGCGGCACGGTCAGGTTGAGCCCCCCCATGCGCAGCGCCTTGGCCTCCCGCACGGCATCGGGCAGTAGGGCGGCCGGCACCCGGTAGCGCAGGTAGACGTGGGGCAGGCCGGCGGCGGCGAAGGCGGCGTTGTGCATCGCCGGGGAAAGCGAATGGTCGACCGGGTCGCCGAGGACCCCGAACAACCGAGCTTGGTTCTGCCTCGCCACGCACGCCCTCCCGAACGCAGGTGGCCGTCGGCACACCTGGCCCGACTCATCATCGGTCGGAGTCGGGGTCGGCTTTAGCCTGCCGGGAGAGTGCGGGTGCTTTCAAGCACCGAGCGCCGCCCGCGCCGCCGCGAGACGGGCGATGGGCACGCGGAAGGGCGAGCAGGAAACGTAATCGAGGCCGATCTCGTGGCAGAAGCGAACCGTCGCCGGGTCGCCGCCGTGCTCGCCGCAGATGCCGAGCTTGAGCTTCGGGCGCCGCGCCCGCCCCTTCTCGCTCGCGATGCGCATGAGCGCGCCCACGCCGCCGCGATCGATCGACTCGAACGGGTCCCGCTCGTAGATCTCGAAGGTGTCGACGTAGGGGCGGAGGAAGCGGGCGGCGTCGTCGCGCGAGACGCCGAGCGTCGTCTGCGTCAGGTCGTTGGTGCCGAAGGAGAAGAACTCGGCCACGCCCGCGATCTCGTCGGCGGTGAGCGCGCCGCGCGGGATCTCGATCATGGTCCCGACCAGGTAGCGGAGCCGCGTGCCCCGCTCGCGCATCACCTCCTCCGCGACGCGGCGCACGACCTCGGCCTGGAGGGCGAGCTCCTTCACGTGCCCGACCAGCGGGATCATGATCTCGGGCTCCACCGGGATGCCCGCCTGACGCACCTCGGCCGCCGCCTCGAAGATCGCCCGCGCCTGCATCTCGGTGATCTCGGGATGGATGATGCCGAGGCGGCAGCCGCGGAAGCCGAGCATCGGGTTGAACTCGTGCAGCGCCTCGACGCGCTCGCGCACGCGCTCGAAGGGAATGCCGAGCGCGGCCGCCACCTCGCGCTGCCCCGCCTCGTCGTGCGGCAGGAACTCGTGCAACGGCGGATCCAGCGTGCGAATCGTCACCGGGCGGCCGTTCATGGCGCGAAAGAGGCCCGCGAAGTCGGCGCGCTGGAGGGGGAGGAGCTTGGCGAGCGCCGCGCGCCGCTCCTCCACCGTGCCGGCGAGGATCGTCTCGCGCATGGGGCCGATCTTCCCCTCGCCGAAGAACATGTGCTCGGTGCGGCAGAGGCCCACGCCCTCGGCCCCGAAGGCGAGCGCGTTGGCGCCCTGGTCGGGCTGGTCCGCGTTGGCGCGCACGCCGAGGCGCCGCGCCTGGTCGGCCCACTTCATGAGCTGCGCATAGAGGCGATAGACCGGCGCCCGGGCCGGCGCGAGGGTGCGCTCGATCAGCACGCGCACCACCTCGCTCGGCGTGGTCGCGATCTGGCCCAGGAACACCTCGCCGGTCGAGCCGTCGAGCGAGACGAAGTCGCCCTCGCGCACCACCTCGCCGCGGCCCGTGATGCGCATCGCGCGCGCCTTGTAGTCGATGAGCAGCGCCTCGCAGCCGGCGACGCACACCTTGCCCATCTGCCGGGCGACGAGGGCGGCGTGGCTGGTCATGCCGCCGCGCGCGGTCAAGATGCCCTGGGCGGCGTTCATGCCGCCGATGTCGTCGGGCGAGGTCTCGATGCGCACCAGGATGACGGGCTCACCGGCCGCGGCGCGGCGCTCCGCGTCCTCGGCGTTGAACACCACGCGCCCGCTCGCCGCCCCGGGCCCGGCGTTGAGCCCCCTGGCGATCAGCCGCTTCTCCTGCACCGTGCGCTCCTTCTCGCGCGCGTCGAAGATCGGGCGCAGGAGCTGGCTCAGCTGCTCGGGCTCGACCCGCCGCAAGGCCTCGTCGCGCGAGATGAGACGCTCGCGCACCATGTCGACCGCGATGCGGATGGCGGCGAAGGCGGTCCGCTTCCCGACCCGGCACTGCAGCATGTAGAGCTTCCGCTGCTGGATGGTGAACTCGATGTCCATCATGTCGCGGTAGTGCCGCTCGAGCGTGCGGCGGATGCGCACCAGCTCGGCGTAGGCGGACCGGTTCTCCTTCTCGAGGGCGGCGATCGGCAGCGGGGTGCGGGTGCCTGCGACCACGTCCTCGCCTTGCGCGTTCATGAGGAACTCGCCGTAGAAGACGTTCTCGCCCGTCGCCGGGTCGCGCGTGAAGGCGACCCCGGTCCCGGAGTCGGCGCCCATGTTGCCGAACACCATCGCCTGCACGTTGACCGCCGTGCCCCACGACTCCGGGATGTTGTTGAGCTTGCGGTAGACGATCGCGCGCTGGTTCATCCAGGAGCCGAAGACGGCGCCGATCGCGCCCCAGAGCTGCGCGTGAGGATCCTCGGGGAAGCGGACGCCCTTGCGCATCCGGATGAGCGCCTTGAACTCGTCCACCAGCTCGCGGAGCGCGTCGGCGTCGAGCTCGGTGTCGAGCGTGACCCCGCGTGCCCGCTTCTTCTCCTGGAGCGCGACCTCGAAGGGATCCTCCTCGTCCTTCGACTCGGGCTTCAAGCCGAGGACCACGTCGCCATACATCTGCACGAAGCGGCGGTACGAGTCGTAGGCGAAGCGCGGGTTGCCGGACGCGCGGATCAGGCCCTGCACGCTGCGGTCGTTGAGCCCGAGGTTCAGGATGGTGTCCATCATCCCGGGCATCGAGGCGCGCGCGCCGGAGCGCACCGAGACCAGCAGCGGGTCGTCCGGATCGCCGAAGCGCCGGCCGAGTGCCTTCTCTATGCGCGCCAGGGCCGCGGCGACCTGGGCGCGCAGCGCGGGCGGGTAGCTCCGGCGGTTTGCGTAGTAGTAGGTGCAGACCTCGGTCGAGATCGTGAAGCCGGGCGGGACGGGAAGGCCGAGGCGCGCCATCTCGGCCAGGTTCGCGCCCTTGCCGCCGAGCAGGTCCTTCATGTCGGCGCGCCCGTCCTTGCGGCCCGCGCCGAACGCATAGATGTAGCGCGCCGCGCGCCGGGTCGCCGGCCGGACCACCTTCGCCTGCGGTCTCGCCACGGTTCGCCGCCCTCCTAGCCTCTCTCGATGCGCGCGACCAGCTCCTCGACCAGCCGATCCTCGGGGAGGCGAACCTGCGTCATCGCGTCGCGATCGCGCAGCGTGACCGTGCCGTCCTTCATGGTGTCGTGGTCGACGGTGATGCCGAAGGGCGTTCCCACCTCGTCCTGGCGGCGGTAGCGCCGCCCGATCGAGCCCGCCTGATCGTAGTCGACCGGGAAGTGCCTGCG
>WNFR01010168.1_pt1 | contig 11457 bp, 8 predicted proteins | sample 5400221 | NCBI WGS metagenome assembly WNFR01 (sample SAMN13153357, study PRJNA577476) | soil metagenome | isolation source: 40 cm soil under Madrone tree | place: USA:California | collected 2016-06-14 | reverse complement strand
CTTGTCCTGTGAACCAAATTGCCTTCGAATCGCGCGTCCAACGAAAATCGTCGATCCAATTTCGAAACGATTCCGTCAGTACCCTGGACCTTCCCGTTTGACGGTCGAACAGCGCAATTCGGTAAAGGTCCGACTCGTATCCAGGCTGTTTTTGCATGCGGTATGCAATGAAGCGTCCGTCAGGCGAATACTTTGGGCTTCCATCGTATGCGGGATTCGCTGAAGTGATATTTCGCGGAGCGGCGTTCCGGTCTTTCAACGAGATAACCCACAGGTCGTTGTTCGTTGAGGATTCCGGGTGTTTATCGTGGTTCGAAACGTAGACGAATTCTGTACCATCCGGAGAAAAATCATATTGCAATGGGCCGCCCAGCTGAAACGAAGGCGAATCAAAATTACCCGGTGTCAGATCCGAAACGGCGCCGCCGTCAACCGCCGCCAGCAGAATATGCGTCCGTTTGCCGTCCTTCCATTCGGTCCAATGCCGATAGAAAAGCTCGTCCGCCATATGCGCCTTGAGCGGACCACCTTCCCATCGTTGAGCGATCTTTTTATTGCATGCGTCATCGGCTCCGCAATCAGGATATATGTCGCTCGAAAACGCGATAAACCGGCCATCCGGTGACCAAAGCGGATCAGAAACGCCGGTCGAAATGTTTGTTATTTTCTTCGGGCTTCCGCCACTGGCCGCAACTACATAAAGACTGGCGTCGCCGTCGCGAGCACTGATCAGTGCAATCCATTTGCCGTCAGGTGAAAACGATGGCGAATACTCGCCCTTATCGTCCTGTATCAGTTGCCGTGCATTCGTGCCGTCCGCGTTCATGAGCCAGACGTGACTGACTCGCTTTCCCCGCGGCAAGTCTGGTGTCGATACGGTATACAAAATCGTCTTTCCATCGGGCGAAGCATTTATTTCCGTGATCGACTTAATCCTGTATAGATCTTCAATCGAAAAAGCCCGCTTTTGGGCATAAAGCGGGGAAACTGTAAGCAGACCTGCAACCAGCAAAAACAAAATTCGACGCATTATTTGACCTCTTTAGAGTATGGACAGTGGCGACAACCGTTGTTGCAACAATAACCCCGACGACGCAGGTAGGCAGCAGTGAAGACCATAAACTGGCCTTCAAAATAGTAATCCACGCCTTCAGTTAATTCATGCTGGACAGGATCGCGCGCGGGAACTGGGGAAAGGCCGTCACTTGACCCATTATCAAACCGGTTGTCGGAACTCACAATTTCAGAGTTTATCAAACCGATTTAATTTACCGCAAAAGCTCGCCAAAGCCGCAGTTTGAGAGTACTGCAATCACACAAATCAACAGGCAGATTCGTTGAACCGTGAGTTCACCGAAAACCAGTCGATGGAGCGTCGCTTGATTCACAAACGTCGATTCCGATTATTCCGTCGGTCTGAGATACCGGGTACGTAGAATATCAATGTGGTGTAGTTCGTGACCTGCAAGGATATAGGCGAGCGCACGGACACTAACTTCATTTTCACTTGCAACTCCCCGGCGCATGGTTGCTGCCTCGTCCAGGTGTTTAAAGAACAGAATGTTCGACCGGCGCAGGTGCTCGAACTCGGAGACAAGCTCTTTTAAGGCATAATTGTTGAACGAGGCATTATTTACGTAATCATCCTGTTCAAACCCTGTAAGAGGAGCTGAATCGTTGCGTGCGAATCGCATTGCACGATAGGCGAAGACCCGTTCCCCATCGATCATGTGCCCCAGCACCTCTTTGATACTCCACTTGCCCGGTGCATAACCCACGCCTGCATCAGCGTCAGAAATCCTGCCGAATAAAGCAAGAGTTTCGTCCAGCTGCCGTTCAAGCGTTTCGACAATATTGCCTTCAGGCACAAGCGAAACATATTTGCCGTAGTAGGACATATATTCTGATTGGTCCGGCCTTGCAATGACTGCAGTTGACATGATGAAAGTTCCTTTATGCAAACACCCATGAGAATGGGCTAAGAATTAGATTGAGGCTTGTACCGGAAATATTCCGAAAGCCGATTTGTTACTATACAATGTACGGGACAAACGAGACGACAACAAACAGCATTTTTGATTTAACTTGCGGATTACGACATTCCAGGCATCTTCCGGTGGCGATTCCCGGTACCCGTGCTTTGTCGCCATAACTAAGTGACATTCCAATTCTCAGGCGCAAATTCCGACGAGGATACCGGCATCGGGGGGCCGTACCAGGGTTTTCCCGTTACGCATCGGTCGATGGTTGCCGAAGCTGCCAGTGACAACCCTGTGAGGCGTGCCTTGGCGTACGAGGCGATTATCGGAAGCTATTGGAAACCTGCTTACAAATATATCCGGATAAAATGGCATCAATCCAACGAAGAGGCCAAGGATCTGACTCAGAGCTTTTTCGCTACTTCGATGGAGAAGCAGTATTTTGCTTCATACAATCCCGTCCGGGCGGGCTTTCGAACCTTCCTGCGAACATGCATAGATCATTTCGTTGCAAACGAAAAGAAGGCGGGTGACCGTCTGAAACGTGGAGGTGCCGCGATCCACCTCGCCCTGGATTTTGAGGGAGCTGAAGATGAACTTAAGAAGGTCGAAGTTATCGATGAACTTTCGCTGGACGACTATTTCAGACATGAATGGGTTCGCAGCCTATTCTCGATTGCCGTCGAACAGCTAAAGAGCGAATGCGAGCAAAAAGGGAAGAGCGTTCATTTCGAGCTTTTTGATTTGTACGATCTTGAGGAATGCACAGGTGAAAAGCTGTCATATGCCGATCTTGCCGAACGGTTTCAAATCCCGGTCACAGCGGCGACAAATTATCTCGCTTTCGCGCGACGGGAGTTCCGTCGAATAGTATTGCTGAATCTCCGCGAACTAACGGGATCGGACGATGAGTTTCGCGCCGAAGCGCGAATGCTTTTGGGAGTCGATATTCCGTGAGGTGGGTTTCTGACAAGGCCGTCGATCGGTTGCGTCGAACTACGGAATCCCCGGATTTCAGCGCGACTAAATATCGTTTTGTTCGCGAGCTTGCCAGGGGCGGAATGGGAAGGGTTTATCTTTGCGAAGATACACAGCTCGAACGTGAAGTTGCGATCAAGGTGCTTGATGATACGGGGACGGTCGGTACTTCGATTTCGCGAAGACTAGGCGAGGCTCGCGTTATTGCTCGGCTTGAACATCCCGGAATTCTTCCTGTTCACGATTTGGGAATGCTTCCCGACGGCAGGATGTTCTATGTCATGAAGCTCGTCAGGGGAAGCCGCCTTGACGAGTATGTCAGCCGCATCAATTCACTTTCTGAACGGCTTCGTATCTTTCAAACAGTGTGCGAAACCGTGGCCTTCGCGCATTCACATGGAGTTATTCATCGAGACCTGAAACCACAGAACATCATGGTTGGGTCGTTTGGTGAAGTGCTGGTAATTGACTGGGGCGTGGCGAAGCTGCTTCATGTTGATGAAAACCTGGAACTTCGGGAAATGCTTGCTTCTGACAAGCTTCCGGCTGAATATAGTTTCCGAATCAACGAATCCAGCGAAACAGAAGATGGTACAGTCATCGGAACGCCCGCGTATATGGCGCCGGAGCAGGCCCGCGGCGAGGTTGACCGAATTGATCTCAGGACCGATGTCTATGCTCTTGGCGCAATTCTTTTCTTTTTGTTGACAGGCAATTCGCCGCCTGAATCAAGCGCCGCAGAGTCGTCTGTGCAAATATTCCCGGCGACGATGAAGCCCGATATTCCGAAAGGAATCAAAGCAGTCTGTATTAAGGCAATTGCATTCGATCCTGATCACCGGTATTCAAGTGCGCCCGAACTGTCAGTCGAGATTGGCAGGTTCCTCAGTGGCGAACAGGTTCTTGCGTATCGTGAGAGCATCTTTGAGACATCCCTTCGGTGGCTTGGTAAGCATCGCTTTATTGTGCTTCTCGTGCTCGCATATCTCCTGATGAGAATTCTTTTTATTTTTTACTCTGGGCGTTAAAGGATTTTCGCAAGACGTTTAATAAGAAGGAAGGTAGGGTTTTTGGCGTTATGCAGATGAATGAAAAGGCTGCTTAACTGATTCGGTATTTACAACTGCTAGTCGAAGGAGAATCTGGACATGTCAAAACCACTTATCGGTGTGATTCTTGGGGCTATTCTCGGTGCGATCGATGGAATGACGGCGTGGTTTACGCCCGCCGTCAGAAACGAACTCGCCGGTATCGTGATCGGCTCGACGGTAAAGGGGATTATCGCCGGGATAGCAATCGGCTTCTTCGCGAAGAAGTTTCATTCGCTTCCTCTGGGGATCGTTTTCGGGTTGGCCGTTGGTGCTTTCCTGGCATTCCTTGTCGCGTTAAAGCACGGTTATTCCTTTCAAATTATCCTTCCAGGGAGCATTGTCGGACTGATTGTTGGGTTCGCCACACAGAAGTATGGGGCGGGCAGTCAAACGGATAGGGCGTGACAGGTGACAAGTGACAGGTGACAGGTGTTAAGAAGTTGTGTGCCAACGGGTGCTGTGTTGATAACTCGGAGCATTGGGTGAGCGAACAAGGTGGGAAATAAACTGACCGCAAGTGCTTAACGGAAAGGCGGCGCCGCTTCGCGTATCGGGCGGCGGCGCCGCGAAACGGCGGAGTCTCTATAAGGGAAGATTGAGATTTGGCGACGTTGGAATAGGTTGGATCTTAACGGACCACCGACTTCCGTCGGGTGCTACTGGGATTCAGGAGAGTTCGAAAACATATCCAGGATTCGAAGAAGGTTCAGGCGTTCGATCCAAGTGAAAATTTATTGGGGGTAAATCACGTGCGTGCGTTGTTCAGGTTCGTTTTAATAGTAGGTGTGCTCCTGCTGCCTACATGCGTTTCAGCTCAGACCGTTTCAGCTCAGACAAAGGAACCGGAGTTCAAGCTTGAAAAATTCTATATGGTTCTCCTGGCAAAAGGACCAAATTGGAAGTCCAGCGAAACACCAGAATATAAGCAAATGTTGTCTGGACATATGACAAAGGTTTCGGCCCTGGCAAAGAGCGGCAAGGTCGTTTTAGCCGGACCAGTTTTTAACGACGAGCGGTTAAGTGGCGTCGGAGTGTTTGCCGTTGGTTCGTTAGACGAGGCCCGAAGTCTTGCCTCGGACGATCCGCTGGTGACCTCAGGCCAGTATGCAGTGGAGGTCCATACGTGGTATGCGGCTCCGGACATCATGAAGATGCCCAACGGAGCAGGGAAACTTGATACGTACTATCTGGGGTTCCTGCGCAAGGGGCCGAAATGGTCCGGCGTCGACACCCCCGAACTAAAGGAGCTTATGAAAGCTCATCTTGCAAATATCGGTAGGCTGGCGTCCCTTGGGAAACTCGTCATCGCCGGACCGATGGGCGACAACGGTGACATACGCGGTATCTTCGTGTTCAAGACCGCCTCGATTGACGAGGCACTGCAATTGAGTAATACAGATCCGGCCGTCAAGGCAGGTCATTTGGTTGTCGATCTTCATGCGTGGTCGGTGCCTTCGGGTGGACTGCCGTAGAAGGCAGTTGTTAGAGGTCAGAGGTTAGAGGCTAGTGAAGGCTGCGCGCTGAGAAAGGCAGATGTTAGATGCCAGAGGTTAGATGTTAGTGAAGGCTGCGCGCTGGCGCGCGAGACTATTTAGATTTTAGTTATGCAGGCAGGGTGGCTCGCGCTCCCAGGAGGCGCGCTTCCAGCCATTGTGTAGGAATCTTGTGAGGATTGATTTAGAGTTGAATATCGAGATTTTCACTTCGGATAATTGAGGTGAACCGTTAGATCATTGAACAAAAGAATGTTCCGCTTGCGACTCCAGTCGAGTCTTTTTCCACCCTAAAAACCCGGCTGAAGCCGGTACTCTAAACGCGGTATTCGAAACAATGCTTTCCCTTCCACGTTAACCTTTCACATTTACCCTATGGTTTTACTACTTTGCGCTTTTATCCTCGCAAATATTCTTGACTTTCCTGGCCGATGATTCCACAGTTTGGACTTATTCGAAGTGTGGGCGCCTCGATCGCACAGACGCCTTTTACCATTTGCGAAGATGACTCGTCCTCGTGGTGAACGTTTCGGTCGATATGAGATCCGATCCGAACTTGGCGCAGGCGGAATGGGAGAGGTGTATCTAGCCCAGGACACAGTCCTGGAGCGTGTTGTCGCGTTGAAAGTCCTGCGTCCGGAAGTGGCAAGCGACGCTGAGCGGATGCGCCGATTCACACTTGAAGCAAAGACAGCGGCCGCCCTAAACCACCCACATATTGCGCACATCTACGAGATCGGCCAGGATCGCGAAACGAGCTTTATAGCAATGGAGTTCGTCGACGGCGAGACGCTGCGCGAGAAGATTCATAAACAAGAGACCGACCTGAAAAGACTTCTCGCCTGGCTCACGCAGGTTGCCGAAGGATTAGCGAAGGCACACGCAGCAGGGATCGTGCACCGGGATTTGAAACCGGACAACATCATGATCTCGCGTGATGGCTATGCCAAGATTCTCGATTTTGGCCTGGTAAAGCTTTTGGAGACCCACCAGTTCCTGAATTCCAATCTGGAAGCTTCGGGCGAAGCCGCGACAGCAATCATGCCACAGCAGCATTCTGCGCCCGGCCTGGTGATGGGAACCGTGGGTTATATGTCGCCCGAACAAGCGCAGGGCAAGAACAGCAAAATAGACCACCGGTCGGATATTTTCTCGTTCGGCTGCATCCTTTACGAAGCGGCGACAAAGCACCGCCCATTTGAGAGCGATACGGTAATCGATTCCCTGCACAGGCTGATCCATGCGCAAGCTCCTGCGATCAGAGATTTCAATCCCGGCGCGCCGCCTGGGCTGCAGCGGATCGTGCGTAAGTGTCTGGCCAAGGATCCGGAAGAGCGATATCAGACGATTAAGGACACAGTCCTGGATTTGAAGGAACTGGTGCGTGAGCTCGAGAGCGAGGATGCGTTGGAGCAAACAGTTGTGCCGCCCGCACCGCAGGGCACAGTTTCCGGCGCTGGCAATAGAAGGCGCGCACTCAGTGCAGCAGATCCGCCAGCGCCTATTTCAACTGCTGAAGCTGGCCGTGCAACCACCTCCAGCGCCGAATACATTGTCGGCGAGCTGAAACGCCACAAGCGGGGCGTCGGGCTGATGCTGGCAGTACTCCTGGTGGTTGCGGCGGGGGCCATGGTGCTACGGTTCAGGCGAGCGCCTGCACTGACTGAAAAGGACACAATCCTACTGGCTGACTTCGTCAACACAACGGGCGACGGGATTTTTGACGGCACACTCAAGCAAGCACTTGCGGTTCAATTGGGACAGTCTCCGTTTTTGAATATTTTCCCGGAACAGGGCGTGCGCGACACACTGCAACTCATGAATCGTTCGCCCGACGAGCGAGTGACCAGGGACGTCGCGCGCGAGATATGCGAACGCCGGGGTTTGAAGGCTATGCTCACGGGCTCGATTTCGAATCTCGGGAGTCACTACGTCATCACTCTTGAAGCGTTGAATGGCCGGACCGGTGAGACGATTGCGCGGGAACAGTCGGAAGCGGAGAGTAAAGAACAGGTGATTCGAACGCTGGGGCAGGCAGCCACAAAGCTGAGAGAGAAGTTGGGCGAGTCGCTCGGCTCGATTCAGAAATTTGACGCTCCGATTGAAGAGGCAACGACTTCATCGCTCGAGGCGCTTAAGGCCTATTCGCAGGGACGAGAGAATACTGCGCGGGGTGGAGATTACAACAGCGCACAGTTTTATAAACGTGCGATCGAGCTGGACCCCAATTTCGCTTCTGCCTATGTTGCACTCGCTGTCTTTTTTTACAACGGCGGGCAACCGGGAATCGCAGCAGAACACGCGCAAAAGGCCTTTGACTTGCGGGAACGTGTTAGCGAACACGAAAAGCTTCGCGTTTCCGCGTTCTACTACACATTGGTGACCGGGGAGTTGGATAAGGCAGGCGAAGTGCTCGCACTTGCAACCCAGACCTACCCACGCGACTCCACAATGCACATCAATCTCGGCAACACCCATTTGATAACAGGGCAGTTCGACAAAGCTATCGACGCGAGCCGGGAAGCCATCCGTCTCGACCCCAATCAGGTCGCTTCGCAAGTAAACCTTGGGCAGGCATTCATAGGTCTTAATCGCTTTCCGGAAGCGAGGGAGGTGTTTGAACGCGCCCTGGAGCGGAAACTGGATACAACAGACTTTCATATTGGTCTTTATCAAATAGCATTTATCAATCAGGATACCCAGGCGATGAAGCGGCAAATTGATTTGATGAATAATCGACCCGAGCGATACGTCGGTTTAGACTGGCAAACCCAGAGTGCTTCATTTGGCGGCCAACTCCAAAGGGCGCGGGAATTCTCTCGCAATGCAATAGACCTCGCTGTAAACAGCAATGTAAAGGAAGTGGCTGCGCGATATACGGCGGAAGGAGCGTTGCGCAACGCGACGTTTGGGAAATGCCAACAGACAAAGGCCGAGGCTGCGCACGCGCTCGCGATCGAGCGTAACACAGTGTCGATGACGCGAAGCGCGCTCGCACTTGCACTGTGTGGCGAGTCTGCGCAGACACAGCAAATCATTGATGATTTGTCGAAGCGATATCCGAAAGATACGCTTGTTAATGCACTCTGGATTCCATGCATCAGGGCTGTTCTAGAGCTCAATCGCAATAACCTGGGGCAGGCAGGTGAACTGCTGGAAACAACAAAGCGCTACGAGGCGGTGGGAGAGTTCTGGCCAAATTACCTGCGCGGTCTGACCTATCTCCGCCAGCATGCGGGCACTGAGGCTGCAGGCGAATTTCAGAAGATACTGGATCACCGAGGGCGGGCTCCTTTGTCCTACTTATACCCGTTGTCGCGGCTTGGGCTGGGACGTGCAATGGGGCTTGCCGGTGACAAGTTAGCGAGCCAAAAAGCGTATCAGGATTTTCTTGCAGGGTGGAAGGATGCTGATGGGGATCTGCCGGTGTATCAGGAAGCGAGAAAGGAGTATGAGGGGGTGAGGTAGTGGGAGAGGGGAGGTGAGTGGTTGACCTGGAGTTTGCGGATTATGCCGCGCTTTCAGCGCTCACCAGAGTTTTTTGAGTTAACCAGGGGTTGCGCGCCATCGCTATCGCTCTCGGCGCAGCACCCCTGGCTGACTTATTCCGTCCCGTTGGGACTTCGGTTGAACGGTGAAGCCGATCTTAGAGAGGTCCATCCGGTGATTCCCGAGGTTGTCGTTGTACCGCGCTTGTAGTGCTCCCACATATTTGTTTGCGTCAAAGGGGCTCCGTCCCGTTGGGACTTCGTTGAAGGGTGAAGTCGACCTTTGAGTACTCCGTCGTGAGAGAAGCTGATAACATCCGCTGACTATATTGCGGATGTGATTCATCGATTCTAAATTAGTCGCAAGTGACAGTTCGCGATAGTTGTGCCATGTTTACTGTCGGCCAACGATAGCAATCGTCCCACGATCAGTTTTGTTGCGGGCCATTTTCTGCTGAAGCTCTCTCTCTTGCCGGGACTCAAATAGCTCTTGCCCAATGCTACCTCCTGATGTCCAGACCTGTGCCAAAAAGTACTGGTTTCCGTAGCGATGAAAGACCAGCTCTGACACTTTGTTTCTATCTCCGGCCTGGTTGGGCTTTGTTAACACAGAAACGCTTGTCAGGCCGTCTTTGCGAAGTATAGTCAACCCCGCACCCGTGCTTTCCGAGCTGCGTCTTACGAAGTATACACCCGCCGGGAGCGTCTTCCCCCTAAGGTAGAACTCGAAGGGGACAGTCACAACGAGGATGTTAGTAGATTGTGCGTAGGTGGATGCAACCCCCAGCGTGAACAAGAGACTCAACACTGCGATAAGTTTGATAGCTTGATTTCTCATACGACCTCCTTTGGGTCTTTTGAGGCCTGAGTGTCTAAGCAGACCGGCCTCGGGAATCGACTGCGACGGAGACGGTGAAGAGTTGATTACAGCCGGCTCCATAAATTACAGACAACTTTCTTGTTGCCTCCAACTCTATATGCGGGATTTGCATGGAGAACCTATCAACAATAAAAAAATTCTTTCGGATCATATTTGAAGCGTTAGTAAGCTGATTAGGGTATATACTGCGCACGGACCAGCCTTAAGAGGAACTGTAAAAGACACTGTTTTTTCTGGCGAGATAGCTCGAGGTTAATATGAATCCCCCCGTGCCCCCATCTAAAAAGCTTACGCAGCTGCTCCTTGATTGGAGTAAGGGTAACCCGGCTGCATTAGAGGAGCTGACGCCTCTGGTTCATCAGGAACTGCACCGGCTGGCGCATCATTATATGAGACGCGAGCGTCCTGACCACACGCTGCAAACTACAGCTCTCGTCAATGAAGCCTACGTACGTCTGATTGATCAAAAGCATGTAGAGTTCGAGAACCGCACACAATTCTTCGCCATCGCCGCACAATTGATGCGACATATCCTTGTAGACCACGCGCGGAGCCGTCAGTACCTGAAGCGAGGGGGCGGTGCGCTTAAGGTCTCACTGGATGAAGCGATGGCTGTAATTGAGGAACGTACCGCAGATTTGATTGCGCTGGATGACGCACTGAACAGCCTGGCGGCTATTGACTCTAGGAAAGTCAAAGTCGTCGAGCTACGATTTTTTGGCGGACTTAGCGTTGAGGAGACAGCAGCCGCGCTGAATATTTCGCCTGTCACAGTGATGCGTGATTGGAGAATGGCAAAGGCGTGGCTTTACGACGCAATGAACAATGAAGTCTAAAGACTGGCAACAGATCGAAACTCTGTTTCTCCGGGCTCTTGAGTGTGATGTCGATGGTGGCAACCTCAAGCAATTGACCGACGACGGTGGCGTCATGGCAAGTATCACGGCTGACAACAAATGGGTCGTTTACTTTAAGCTGACTTGCGACAGGTGGGCAAATTCGCCGTGTGCCGATTGAGGGTGACGTTCATATTAGATAAAATTTGGGAATGCGATTGGACACGTGAAAGCAATCAACTCCTCCTCCTTAGGCAAACCTTTAACACCGATGTAGCTGTGCTCAACGACCTTAAGTGACGACGGATACTTAGTTTACTTCCATACAATCTCGACAGCCTCGTACGGTGAATCACCGATGCTGGTTATCGAACGGGTTTCGGTTGTTTCTGTCCAATGGAATTCGCCGGGTTTTACTTTCATCTCTTTCTTAGATGCACCGCGTTGGTTGATGGAAATTCTTCCGCCTGTGACCTCAACCTGTAACACCGGCCGCGTATGCGTAAAGAAACCGGTCGTCTCGCCGCGAGTCAGTTTGATGGAATAGATTCGCACCTGTTCGTTCTCCAGGATCAGGGTGCGTCCGGGGACGTTGACGGTTTCTGTTGCCGTCGGTGTCGCGGGAGGTGAGGAAAGAATCTCTGCATCGATAAAGCGCACAGTCGTTTTGCTGAGGTTGCTGATCCTGTGCGTATATGTCGCCGGCGCGAAC
>WNFR01009178.1_pt1 | contig 11457 bp, 16 predicted proteins | sample 5400221 | NCBI WGS metagenome assembly WNFR01 (sample SAMN13153357, study PRJNA577476) | soil metagenome | isolation source: 40 cm soil under Madrone tree | place: USA:California | collected 2016-06-14 | reverse complement strand
ACTTTTATGCTTGACAGAGACGAATGCCGACAACTATAAGCAGCGGCGTTCAGAACACGCTGGATTGAGGAGGCATATGCCCCCACAGGTCGTTGGAATCGGAAGCTGCGGGATTGATTATTTTGCGATAGTTCCGCGCCTGCTCGGCGCCGACGAAAAGATCAACGCCGATCGGATGGAGATTCACGCGGGCGGCGTCACCGGCAACAATCTTACCCAGGTCGCTCGGCTCGGCGCAGCTGCCGGGTGGCTCGGCCTCATCGGCGACGACGAGACCGGGCGTTTGATTGTCAAAGCGTTCGAAGAAGACGGTCTCGATCTCTCCGGAATTCAAACTATCAAGGGCGAGCAGTCAACTTTTACCTGGATTCCGGTTGACGCGCAGGGCGAACGCTGCATTTACATGTTCCCGAATATCAACGGCAAGCTCACAGCGGATCAGGTGCACGCCCATTTCGCGCAGAAGATTAAGAGCGCAACACATTTTCACACGGAAGCGTCCCAGCTTCCCTTACCGCCGATTAAGGCAGCGATGGAAGTGGCGCGCGGCGCTGGAGTGCGCGTCATCTTCGATCTCGATGTTGCCCCGAGCTACTTCGCTCATGCAAAACTTGGCTCCGAGAAAGAGCTGATCTCCGCGTTGCAGTTAGTGGATGTACTCAAGCCGTGCAAAGCCGCCGCCCGCGAAATCACCGGCGAAACTGACTACGAAAAAATCGCGGTCAAGTTGCTGGCACTGGGGCCTAAAGTTGTGGCGGTCACCATGGGCGGAGAGGGCGCTCTCATCGCCAGCGCAGGGAAAATGGCTCACGTTCCCGCATTTCAAGTGAATGTGGTGGACAGCACCGGCGCGGGTGACGCCTTCATGGGCGGATTATCCTATGGCCTGCTTCAGGATTGGAATCATCGCGGAGTCGGCTTGTTTGCCAATGCCTGTGCCGCGATTTGCTGCACCAAGGTCGGAGCACGCGCGATGGGAAAACGCACTGAGGTTATGGCCTTGATCAAGGCGCAGCGTCCCCAAGAATCGTCGTCATTTTAGGAGCAGCGTCGCGATAGTTGTGGTGGAAGGAGAACCCACTGAATGTTCGTTCCTCACGATTTTAACCTGGCACTCTTGATGATGATCACCAGCGCGGTGTGCTGGGGTTCTTGGGCCAATACCTACAAAGGCGTTAAGAACTATCGCTTCGAGCTTTTCTACTGGGACTATGCGATCGGGATCTTTTTGGTCTCTCTGCTTCTCGCGTTCACCATGGGCAGCACGGCGAACGACTCCGCCAGTTTTCTGAATAACGTTCGCGCCGCAGACCCCTCCAACTTCGTCTCAACGCTGCTCGGCGGCGCCATTTTCAATCTGGCGAACCTTCTCCTCGTGGCAGGCATCGACATGGCCGGCTTGGCTACCGCCTTCCCGGTTTCCATCGGCATCGCTCTCGTCGTGGGCGTCGTCTCGAGTTACATTTTGACGCCAATCTCTCGGCGACGAACCGGTCCGTCTCAAAGAAGAGCATCATCGTATGCGTCGTATCTGGCGTGCTCATGGGGCTATGGGCGCCCTTCGTGACACGCTCTATGACACACGGGAACACGCTGGGCCCCTACAGCGTTGCGGTCTTCCTGACGCTGGGAGCGCTGCTTTCCTGTTTCGTCTGGAATATCTACTTCATGAAAAAGCCGCTGGTCGGCGAGCCCGTTCATTTCGGAGATTTTTTTCGCGGACCGACGCAGGGGCATTTTCTCGGACTTCTGGGCGGCTGCATTTGGGGTCTCGGCACGGTTTTCAATCTCGTCGCCGCAAGATTTTCGGGGGTCGCTAGTTCCTACGCAATCGGACAGTCCGCGCCAATGGTCGCTGCGCTTTGGGGTGTGCTGGCCTGGAAGGAATTCCACGGCGCTAACCGTCAAGCCAAGATGTATCTCGGCCTGATGTTTCTTTTCTATCTCCTTGCCATTCTCCTCGTTTCCCGGGCTATTGCGGCGTAGCACTTGCTCGCGGTTCTGCTAATCTGACCACGACAAATATGCGCGCATCACCGAACGGCCAAATCCGCGGCGTCCTCTTCGACTGGGACGGCACTCTCCTCAATTCCTACCACGCCGATTCTTCCGCCTATCTCGCCATGTTCCGCGAAATGGGCATTCCCTGGACGCTCGACGATCTCGCTCGCCACTATTCGCCCAACTGGTATCGCGTCTATCGCGCCGCAAAACTGCCGCGCGCCCGCTGGGACGATGCCGACCGCGCCTGGCGCAAACAGTACGCAACCCATCGCCCAAAACTAATCCCCGGCGTCCGCCGCGTGCTCAAGCATCTCCGGTCGCGCCACCAACTCGGAGTAGTCACCAGCGGCGATCGCGATCGCGTCGTCCGCCAATTGCGCCTCTTCGAACTCACCGATTTCTTCGCCGCGCATGTCTGCAGCGGAGACACACGTTACCGCAAGCCGCATCCTGCCCCGCTGCGTCTCGCTCTGCGCCAAATGTCCTTGAATCCCGCCGCCTGCGTTTACGTGGGCGATTCCCCGGAAGATCTCGAGATGGCCCGCCGCGCCGGAGTTCGCGCCATCGCCGTCCTCGGCCCGTTCCCCACAGAGGCCCGCCTCCGCGCCGCCAAACCCGACCTCCTCCTCGACTCCATCACGGACCTGCCCTCCGCCCTTCGCCGCCTGACTATGTAGCGCCAGCATCGAGTCGGCGAGCCGCAACATATTTGGCCGCCATCGCTTCAAGCGACTCCGAAACGCTGTCATCCTGAAGCTACCCGACGAGGGTAGCTGAAGGACCTCAACATACGGTGCTTGCCATCAATCTACTGGGGAGGCTTGGTAGGTGTCTGTGTCGTAGCGGGGGCTGAGGGGGGCGTAGCAGCAGGAGCCGCCGCCATCGCCGGCAGCGGCTTAAAATCCGTCCACTTAATCACCAACCGCACCGGCACGCTCACATCCTTCAAGTGCAGCGTATCGTCCGACCGCTCGTAATTCGGAAACCAATATTTTCCATCCACATTTTCGCGATACGTCTCAAACAGCGTGAACGGCAGCGTCGCCGAACGCACGTCGCCCAGCTCGTTCACCCACCTGCCATACGTCTTCACCACTTCCAGATATTTCGTATCCACCCACACAAGTCCGTCCAGATACGCGTGCGTGCGATCCAGCACCTTCGGCTTCACTTTGAAAATGTAGCAGTCGATTTCATCTACCTGCTCTTCGCCGATATATTTCAAATCGTATTTCGCCAACTGGCTGCTGGTCAGAGGAAACGCCGGAATGCGGTCCAGCTCCTTCACGTCCTCGGTTTCCAGATTGAAGTAATGCAGCGTCGACTGCGGCTTCTGCACCACTTTGCTGATCACCTGTCCGTTTGCTGCTCGCGTAACCTCTGTCACTAGCAAAAATTGCCCCGCCGGCTTGCCGTCATCGCCAAATTCATCGATGCGAATGGTCTTGCGATATCCGTAGTTCGGCCGCGCCGCAATAAATTGATCTTCCTTCAGCGAAAAACGCCGAATGATTTCATCCGGCGGCAGCGACGGAGGCGCAGGAGGCTCCGGCTCGGTCCCCAGCCGCCGCACATTATGCTCTTCGGACGGCGCCGGCGTAAGCGGTCCCTGCGCATCCTGCGCTTTAGCCCTCCATCCCCCTGCTGCCCCGGCGAAAATGGCCAGCAACGTGAAATACTTGGCAATCCGCCAACCAGGTGCACGTGTAGCGGCCGCGGACCGTCGCGGGCGCCTTTGCGTAAACCTACAGATAATCTTGGCCAAAGTCTTCATAACCGGTTTGGATGCACCACAACGGACCTGGAGCCGCCCGGGCTCTACTCAGCGTTAAAGCTTACCGCAAAAATCGGTTCCACACCGAACGTCCGCCGCGCGTGCGCTTACGCTCTCTGCTACAATTTACCGCTTTGTGAGCGAGCCCAAACAAGCCAAGCGTTACATCGTCTCCGGGAGCGTGCAAGGCGTCGGCTTCCGCTACTTTACGCAAAACGCCGCGGAACGCCTGCACCTGAGCGGCTACGCGAAAAATTTGCCGGACGGCCGCGTCGAAGTCTACGCCATCGGCACGCCCGAGCAGCTCGCCAAGCTCCGCTCCGCCCTCGAACGCGGCCCGTGGGGGGCAAGCGTCAGCGAAGTCAGGGAAGAGCAAGCGGCCATCGATCCGAATTACGCAAACGGTTTTGTCATTACTTATTGAACTTACTGAGAGCGAGGAGCTTGTCGAATGAATGAACTCAAGAAGCTGATCCGCGAAGTCCCCGATTATCCGAAGCCGGGGATTCTCTTTTACGATCTCACCACCCTGCTGAAGGACAAAAAAGGCTTCCACGCGCTGATCGATCGCCTCTGCGAACACTACAACGGCCATCCCATCGACGTGGTCGCCGGCATCGAAGCCCGCGGTTTTATCTTCGCTCCCGCGCTCGCCTATAGCCTTGGCGCTGGCTTCGTTCCTGTGCGCAAACCCAAAAAGCTCCCCGCAAAAACTTCCAGCGTCTCCTACGCCCTCGAATATGGCACCGACACGCTCGAAATCCACGAAGACGCCGTAAAAAAAGGCGACCGCGTCATTGTTTGCGACGATCTCCTCGCCACCGGAGGCACCGCCGCCGCAACCGTAAAACTGGTCCAGCAATTAGGCGGGGTGGTAGAAGGCGCCGCCTTCGCCGTAGAGCTAACCTTCCTCAACGGCCGCAAAAAGTTGCAAGGCGTAGACGTCTTCTCCCTAATCCAATACGACAAGTAGTCGTATGCACGCTAGCCGCGTGCCGAATAAACGGTAACCAGAAACCAAATCAGAATCGCCGCAGAGATAGCAGGAATAAGGATCTTTAGCACGGCCTGCATTTTGCGCGAGGCAACCGTTTCGGTTCCCCAGGGCCTGAGTTCAATTCCGTCAGCCGCTGATGGCTTGGCAACGAGCAGCCAACGCACTAACTCCGGCTCTTCCTCGACATTTAAAAAGATCGATCTTGAGGATGATGAATTCGCATTCATTTCGCGGCGCAAAATGTTCCCCGCCCTCAAGTGAAGCGATAGAACATTTTTACCAAACCAAGACACGCGACATATTTTCGTCCACGGAACAAACTGCATGGAGACGTATCGTCTAAAGTGCAGTCCGTCTTCGTCGGCGAATCCATAAATGCAAGAATCAAGATAAGCAGCGAACAAGAACCACAGAACCAGAATAACCACGAGTTGCCATGGGAAAGGCCGCCCTTCCGCAATGAGGAAGAGTATGCCAACACAGATTATGACGAACTGCGCGATGCGCATTAGGCCCCAATAGCCGACCGACCCGACCGTAACCTTGGACTGGCTCATGAGCATCTCTCAGCGGTCTGTAGCGCCGTCCCTTTAGGGCGGCATCTTCGGCGCCGCCCGCGCTCTGCCTCAACGTTACTAGTGCCCGTGCCGACGCTGCCGCACCGCCTCAAACAACACCACCCCCGCCGCCACCGAAACATTCAACGATTTCACCGGACCCACCGTCGGCAGCGACACCACAAAATCGCACCGCTTCCGCGTCAACTCATGCAAACCTTTGCCTTCGCCGCCAAGCACAATCCCCACCGGCGACGTGTAGTCCGCCTGCGTATAACTCTTCTCCGCACCTTCATCCAAACCAATCAGCCAGTAGCCCGCTTCCTTCAACTCCTCCATCGTCCGCGCCAAATTCGTAACCTTCGCCACCGGGAGATGCGACAGCGCCCCCGCCGAAGCCCGCGCAACCGTATCCGTCAATCCCGCCGCCCGCCGCTCCGGAACAACCACGCCATGCGCTCCTGCAGCCAGCGCAGTCCGAATGATCGCGCCCAAATTATGCGGATCCTCCACGCCATCCAGCAAAACGATCAATCCCTTCTCGCCTTTACCCGGACCAGCGTTCGCCTCCGCAAGAATATCCTCCAGCGTAGCCGCCGCCCGCGCCGCAGCCAGCGCCACCACGCCCTGATGATCTTTGGAGTCCGCCAGCCGGTCGAGCTGCCCGCGATCCTCGAAACGCACGGCAATATTGTTTCGCCGCGCCAGCTTCACAATTTCTTCCACGCGCGTATCCTGCCGCCCGCGCGCAATCACAATGCGATCGAACGCCCGCCCGGCCTCCAGCGCCTCCCGCACCGCATGTATCCCCGTCAATCGATCCATAGAGAAATCTCGCAACCAAACAATTTGGAGTGCGGCGGTCTAGCCGCCGCTTTCACAACGTAAACACGAAAACGAAGCGATCCAACACGCGCGATCGCTCCACAGCACATGTAGCGGCCGCGGACCGTCGCGGGCGCCTTCGTCAGCACAACTACGACACGATCAATCGAGCCCCGCGCAAAACTCCAAAATCCTCTCCCGCGCCGATTTCACCCGCACCGCAAATCCCGCACCAGCCGCCTCATCCAAAAGCAGAATGACGCGATCCAACTCTCCCTCGCCAGCCCGCCCGGCTAGCGTCAGCCGTATCGGATGAAATAATTCACGCCCGCGAATGTCCAGGCCTTCTTTCAGCGCAGTGATGATCTCCTTAAGCCGCTCGGAATTCAGCGCCGCTCCCTCAAGCAACAACAGCGCAAGCTGCCGCAAAACATCCCGCGCCGCATAACGCGACAACACCACATGACTCTCAACTCGCGCCAGAATTTCCCGCGCATCGTAATGAAAGACCAGCCCCACCAATTCCGTCAGCGCCTCGCGATCCGCAGCGTGCGCCGCCAAAATTGCCGCCGCATGCTCGCACCAGGCCACCTGCGCCGCCGATAGCTCCCCCGCGGCCCACCCGCGCTCGGCAAGAATCCCCGCCACATCCGCACCAGTAAACGGATTCACCGCAACCGCAGGCGAGTTTCCCATCTCATCCGGCATCATCGATAAATTGTACGATTTCTCGGCGTTCATCGAACACGAAGGCTCGCTTTCTTAGCGCCGGAGGTGCGTCACAGGTTAGCCCAGCGCGTAAGCGCTGGGAACACTAGCAGAGAAGAGCGAGAGCGCCGTAGGTGCGACACACATTGTCTTGCCACCGAACTCATCCATACATATTTCCATCGTTGGATGCTCTACCGTCCGGCCAACGTCGCCACCACATGCGCTGCAATCGCTTCCCCGCGCCCAATCGCGTCAACGCCCTCATTGGTCTTCGCCTTCAGGTGAATCTTCTCCGCCGGCACGCCCAGCGCCCGACCCAGCGCCTCCCGCATCTTCGGAAAATGCGGTCCCAGCTTCGGCTTTTCCGTAATCACCACGGCATCGACGTGCTCAATTGCAAGCTTCTTCTCGTCCAACAGCTTTTTCGCGTGCTCCAAAAAAATCAGGCTATTCGCGCCTTTCCACTTCGGATCCGTATCAGGAAAATGCGTGCCGATATCTCCAAGTCCCGCCGCGCCAAGCAGTGCATCGCAAAGCGCATGCGCCAGCACATCGCCATCCGAATGCCCAACCGGGCCCTTATCAAATGGCAGCTCAATCCCGCCCACAATCAGCTTTCTCCCCGCTTCCAGCCGATGCAGATCGTACCCAATGCCGCAGCGCACGCTCATCTCTTTTGCCGCTCGCGTTCTAGATAGAACCGCGCCAAGTCCATATCCGCTGGCTTGGTAATTTTCATGTTCCGGTCGGAACCCAGCACCACGTGCACATCGTGACCCATCCGCTCCACCAATCCCGCCTCATCGGAAGCGTTGACTCCATCCGCTTGCGCCCGCGCGAACGCTTCTTTCAACAGCTTTGTCGAGAACGCCTGCGGCGTCTGCGCCAGCACGATGCGCTCGCGCGGAATCGTCGCGGTAATCAGCGCGACATCCTCGGGTAAACTCGCGCGCTTCACTTCTTTCACCGTATCCATCGCCGGAATTCCCAGAATCGCCGCTTTGCAGTTGCGCGCTTCTTCAATCACCCGGCAAATCTGTTCGCTCGTTACGAATGGCCGCACCGCATCGTGCACCAGCACAATTTCCGTGTCGCTGGAAACCTGCTCCAGCGCCTGGGCGACGGAATCCTGCCGCGAATCCCCGCCGCGCACCACGCGCACACTCTGCGTAAACTTTTCGGCCCGAATCCGTTCTTCCAGCCGCGCGACTTCGTCCGCGCGCGTCGCCACAATAATGTCCGTCACCAATTCGCACGAAGCGATTCGCCGCAAACTCAAAATTACAATCGGCACGCCATCCAATTCCAGGAATTGTTTTGGCGTCTCCGCGCCCATGCGCGTTCCGAGACCAGCAGCGGGAAGAATAGCGGCTATGCGATTCATGGTTTAGTGTTCGCGTGAGCAGCGCGGTTAGCACGCCCATCGCAAACTTTAGAGTGTACCTCAACAGCAGCGCGCAATGTGCAAGCAGTTGGTGGCACAGCCATTTTTGGCTGTGCTCTTACGAGTACGAGACGAAACTAGTTCGCGGTCACGGCTCGGAAAGAGGCTGCAGCGCGTGACACGCAGGGAACTTCTCTGTCAGCTCAGACATACACGCGAGGGACACGCTGCGTGACCGCGCAGAGAAGATCGGAAGTAACCGTGCCGATGCCGCGCGCGACAGCGTTCGCGGGATGCACGTGCTCGCCGTCGGTGCCGTAGATGGTGACCACATCGCCGATGGCGATGCCTTCCACGTCGGTGACATCGATCATGGTCACGTCCATGGAGACAATGCCGACAATCGGCGCAAGTTTTCCGCGCACCAGCACGCAGCCGCGGCTGTTGCTCAGCGAACGGTGAATTCCGTCGCCATAACCCGCAGCGAGCACCGCGATCACGGAGGGCCGATGCGCGGTGAATTGTGCTCCGTAGCCTACGCCGGAACCGGCGGGAACTCGGCGCAAATTGATGATGCGCGTGCGCAAACTCATTACAGGTTTCAGCGGCAAGCGGCGTTCCGCTTCGGCGCGCTGCTCCGGAGGATCGTAGCCGGGATGATAGCCGTACAAAATCACGCCGGGGCGCACCATGTCTCCCCAACTCTCCGGGCGCGCGGCAATCGCGGCGCTGTTGGCCATGTGCACAATGCCGGTGTCGATGCCGAGCTTGCGCAGGCGTTCCAGCGCAGCGTAGAAGCTCTGTTTCTGCTCGGGAGTTTGCTGGCCCTGCGCCGAAGGCGCGAACGCTTCCGACGACGCAAAATGCGTCATCACGCCGCCGAGACGTAGATGTTTGCATTTTGCGAGTTGCCGCGCAAAACATTCGACATCGCTGGAGGCAATGCCGAGACGATTCATGCCCGTGTCTATTTTCAGGTGAAACGAAACCGCCTTGCGCGGCGAGCGCTTTGCTGCGGCGCGGTCCAGCGGTTCGAGTTGCTCGCAGCGATGGACTACGGGAGTGAGATCGTGCTTCAGGAGATTGGTTTCCTCCCCGGGCCAGAAACTTGTCAGCACCAGGATCGGCTTGCGCACGCCGGCTTTGCGGACGTCGACGCCTTCGTTGGTGCAGGTGACGCCGAACCAATCCGAGCCGGCTTTCTCCAGAATTTTGGCGACTTGCGGGCCGCCGTGGCCGTAGCCGTTGCCTTTGACGATAGAGAGCACCTTGCGGGGAGTCTTGCGCTTTTCGCCGGTGGGATTGACGAAGTCGCGGATCGCGCGCAAGTTGTGCGTGAGTGCCGATGCGGAAACTTCCGCCCAAACCGGGCGGCCTTCAATTTTTGGTTGGTCTTTCTGTCGCGCCATTGGTCGTCCTGAGAGAGAAATAGTTTACGACATCCGCGCCGTCGAGACCCAATCGCCGCGCCGATGCTGCGTGAAAGACAACAGCCAAGTTGGATGCAATCCCGGAGCCGCATGAAAAGCGCGAAGGAATGTACTCGGGAATTGACATTGTAAGTTGTTACAGGCTATGAAGTTACAGATGCCAGCCGTACTTGTGCGCTTCCGCGCAGATGCTTCAGCTCAGTGTCATCGCTGCTACGCACTGACGGCCGCGAGCCACACTCGAATCAATCGATTAGATTCACCTCATCGAGTTGACGTGCTTGCCAGAAACCTGGCGGCTTGTAGCACAATAGTCGTGAGTCCGAGAACTGAAAGCTGAGAGCTGATAGCGATGAACTAAGAATCGATCCGAGGAGATGTGCTCCGTGTGCAGAAATATCAAGACGCTTTTCAACTTTGATCCGCCGGTTACTGAGGAAGAGGTGCGGGCGGCTTCGCTGCAGTTTGTGAGAAAAATCAGCGGCTTCAACAAGCCGTCGAAGGCGAACGAAGGGGCGTTTTTGGCGGCAGTCGATGAAGTGGCCGGCGTATCTATGCGGCTTCTGCGTTCGCTGGAGACGACCGCGCCGCCGAAGAATCGAGAAGGAGAAGCCGCAAAAGCGAAAGCCCGCGCCGCCGAACGATTCGGCGCCTGAACCTGCATGGCCACGGTGAGCAAGCTAATTTCGGTGAACGCTGGACTGCCACGAGAGGTGATGTGGCACGGCAGAGCGGTGACTACGGGGATCTTCAAGGAACCGGTCAAGGGCCGAGTCGCTTTGCGCAAACTTAATTTGGATGGCGATCGTCAGGCGGACCTCAGCGTTCATGGGGGAGAGCACAAGGCTGTTTACTGCTATCCGATCGCGCATTACGACTACTGGAGAACAGAGTTGCCTGGCCGGGAGTTGCCGATGGGGATGTTTGGAGAGAACTTCACTGCGGATGGTTTGCTGGAAGACTCCGTACATCTTGGCGACCGGTTCTCGGTTGGCTCCGCGGAAGTGATGGTGACGCAGCCTCGGATGCCTTGCTACAAACTTGGCGTGAAATTTCAGTCCGACGACATGGTCCGGCGATTCCTGGCGAGTGGGCGGACGGGATTTTATTTCGCGGTCACGCGCGAAGGGGAAGTCGGCGTCGGCGACGAGATCAAAGCCGTTTCGCGAGATGACAATGCGGTGCCGGTCTCGGAAATCACCCGGCTGTATATCGCGAAACGGTACGGCGATGACGACGTGGCCTCGGTGCGGCGCGCCCTGCGAGTCGCGGCATTGCCGGAAAGTTGGAAGGGTTACTTCCGGGAGCGACTGGAGAAGGCGGGGGCTTGAGCCGCTGACTTCGCGATCTAGGTTGTACCCGCGCGGAGGAAAGATAACGCAGAGACGCGGAGTGACGCAGAGAAGAGGAAGAAGGGTCCGGGCCGCTGGTCGGTCTCAGGGGAATTCAAACAGGCTCGATGACGTTACAGAAGGCGCCCGCGAGGGTCCGCGGCCGCTACAGGTGCTATTACATTCAGTGTCGCTACTCTCTGGGATCTCGCGCATACATTACGACGTAAATCAAAGATGCTACAGGTCGTCGGGGCCGAGTTGGCTGAAGGCGTCGGGGGCGGCTTCCTCGAAACGCGTGAGGCGGCTGCGGAAGACGAAGCGGACGTTTTCTGTGGGGCCGTTGCGCTGCTTGGCTATGCGGAGTTCGGTTTCGTCGCGTTCTTCGGGGGTGGCGCCGGCTTTGAAGAAGTGGGGGCGGTAGATGAACATGACGACGTCGGC
>WNFR01007040.1_pt1 | contig 11457 bp, 12 predicted proteins | sample 5400221 | NCBI WGS metagenome assembly WNFR01 (sample SAMN13153357, study PRJNA577476) | soil metagenome | isolation source: 40 cm soil under Madrone tree | place: USA:California | collected 2016-06-14 | reverse complement strand
GGCAGGTCCTGGTACACAAGTCACTTGCACGACCTGGACATCCTCGGAGGTGGAGGCGTGACCTCGAGCACGCGCAGACTCACGGCGCCCTCTGGCCACTCGCTCGCGCATGCGCAGGGCTCAAGCGGGACTCTTGCGCCGGGTCAGGGCTCAGGCTCCGCGTCCAGCAGCGAGGGCGCGAGCACGCACCTCCCAGCGCAGCATGCCGGACTCGGGCTCGGCCAGCAACCATCACCGTACCCCCCGTATACCATGCCCCAACTCGCGCTGTCGTCCCAGCCGCTCTACTTTATCCCGGCCACGTACCCTGCCATGCAACCCCAACCGCACCCACCGCGCGGCCCAGGCCCAGGCCCCAATGCGGCGGACCTGACCTCGCCACAATCAAGTGGAAATTCGGATCCTGGAGTGCCACGACAACCGTATTTCTATGTCGTCGCGATGCCCCCTCCGTACGTTGGTGGTCCGGTAGATCCTGCCCGACCACCAATGATGCCTTATGGCGTCCCCTACCCGGCACCCGCTGTCTGACATTTCTATGCTTGTGAATGCTTTTGCTCTCTTGTGGGACAGACATTTTTTGGATATTTTATTTCTACTTAGTTGGTGGGTTTGATGATATGATACCCATGTACTTTTATTCTATGTAGCTAGCGAACTGGAACGGTAATAACGTCTTGTAGCCTTATGTATGCGTGTAGTACGTATTACAGGAAAAAAAATTTATTTTATTCGCGTCGCGTAAGAACGGGTAAGGCTAAATGGCCTCACGGCCTTGCCCCTAGCCCAGCTCACTCCCTCACTCCCTCTTCCACAATTCCACAATGCCTAGAGAAATCATCAATGTCCAGGTTAGCTGGCCATTGGTCTCAGGGTGTCGATGATGCTGATTCACCGAGTGCTACTTAGGCCGGCCAGGTAAATCCTATCTCGCGTTATTTAACGGAACGGAATGGTGTTCAATGAGAACACACATGCATGACAGGCCGGAAACCAGATTGGCGAGAACTTTTGGAGGATGCTCCTTGCTGAGCACGGGCTCGACCTGAATGGGGTGTGTTGACTTTATGCACATTGTCTGACGTGTTGACTCAACGCGACACTCTCGTATCGCGCTGGCAGGAGTACCACGGCTCTGATCCGCTACAGCTCTCTCGTGTAGGTCTTTTTCTTTTTCGGTTCCCTCCACTTCCCTCCACATATTCTTTCCCCAAAAACTTTGGGGATGGGGAGGAGGAATGTTGACTTCCCTTTTTGTACAGGTGGACACGTACTTTTCCGAGGTTAATACGGGATCGACGGCCAAATATGTCCCGCGTAGCGTCCAGATTGACCTAGAGGCTGGGGTGTGCGACCGAGTGCGTGTGTCGTTCTGCGTGTCCACTGTTTCGCTCATATGGTCCAATCAGATACGTTCCGGACCTACTGGCCCGCTGTTCAGGCCGGACACGTTCATCGCTGGTGAAGGTGGTGCAGGTAATAATTGGGCAAAAGGCTGTTCGTGCTCCCTCTGTCTGTGGATCTCCATTCATGCTCATAATGCGGGCCTGTTGACGGTACAGTCTACACTGACGGTACGTGCTGAAACACTCCAAAGTTTCTACTTCCCTTACGCCTTTCAAGGTGCTGAGCTCGTGGACACCATCATGGTGAGTTTCACTATGCTTCGCCGGGTATCCTGTTTCGGCCTCATTGTTCTTGTAGGATGTTTTGAGGAAGCAGAGCGAGCCCTGCGAGGCTCTTCAGGGATTTCAGATCATCCACTCTCTCGGTGGCGGTACCGGTGCTGGTCTAGGAAGCCTTCTTCTTTCCAAGCTGCGAGAAGTACGTCTTTTCCACCATCGTTCTTTCCGGATCCACCAACGACTTTTCGTGTGCAGGAGTACCCCGATCGGATGCTGGCCACATTTTCAATCTTGCCCTCTCCAAAGGTGTCTGAGACAGTCGTAGAAGTGAGTCTTGCCTTCGATGTTTGGTGCACGACGACCGACATATCTCCAGCCGTACAACGCGCTCCTTTCGGTACACCAACTTGTAGAGAACAGTGACATGTCCATTTGCATAGATAACGAGGCATTGTGCGAGATTTTTTTTTGTTTCGTGTTTCGAATTTGACTGAAGCTGGTCTTTAGGTATGACATTACTACCCGGGCACTCAAGGTGAAAAGCCCGTCGTTTGACGATCTCAACAGCGTAAGTGAGATACACTGATCATATCTTACAGCCGTTGATGGTCTACTTTGTATAGTTGGTCTCGCAGGTCATGTGCGGAGTGAGCACCAGTCTTCGGTTCCCAGGTCAATTAAACGGGTCGGTTGTGATGAGAACTTTCGCCACTCTTCGCTGATATTGCGCACCGTTGTAGCGATCTTCGAAAACTGTCTCTGAATCTCATACCGTTCCCTCGGGTGAGTTTTTCTCTGAAAGGTCATATTCCTTCCCACCCTCATCTTTTTCATAGCTACACTTTTTGGCCCCGAGTTATGCTCCATATTATGATCTCAAGGCGCAGTCGTTCCAGCGCTTGTCGGTCCCCGACTTGACCACCGCGTACGTTCCATCGCATCATCCGAGCAAGACAAATATCATTCTCACCCTTTATAACCAGCCTTTTTGATCGTAAAAACTTGCTGGTCGCGTGCGATCCGCGCTTTGGGTCGGTCATATTTCGCCGCTTTTGGCAATTTTTGCCCTGAACTGGAGCTTCCAGGCGATATCTCACCGCTGCGACCATTTTTCGTGGCAAAATTGCCTCCCGAGAAGTCTGTTCGTTCTTTGCGTGTTGTACAGGCATTATCCGCTAACTCGTCGTCAGGCTGAAGTACGTGCGTTTCCTGCGCCCGCGACGGAGGCACTGATGCCTTGATTCACAGTACACCGTACAGCAGCTACAGCAGAAGAACTCTCATCTCTTTGTCGAGTAATTATGACCCTCGTTTTTGGTGCTGAGGCGCGGGCTGACGTCGCATTTGAATAGGTGGATTCCGGACAACGTGTCGGTGACGTTGTGCTCTGTACCGCCTGTGGGCCAGAAACAGTCGGCGACTTGTCTCGCGAACACCACAGCTATCCAGGAGCTATTCACCCGCAGCCTGACCCAAGTATGTTTTCTCTCTCCCAGTCCCATCACTGAGTTAGCTGAACGAATGTGGATGAAATAGTTCACGGCGATGTATAAACGCCAGGCGTTTATGCATTGGTATACGGGAGAAGGAATGGACATGCTGGAGTTCTCCGAAGCGGAGAGTAACACTCACGATCTAGTGTAAGTCTGTCGATTGATATTTAATGGTCGAACGTCTTACCCAGCGATTTCGGATGCAGGAACGAGTACCAGCAGGTATGGCTTAGGCTTGTGTTTCCCTTGTCCTTCTCTACCTCTGATTACATTTTGTTTGCAGTACCAAGAGGCTACCGCTGATACCGATGATGTCGAAGACGAGCATTTCAGCGAAATCGAACAATCGCAATTGGAAAGCTAGAAGGGCGTGAATGTTTTTTTTCTTCTCTTCGTTTCTTCTCATCCAATGGATCTTACGTTATGCATTCCCTGTGTTTCGGGTTACAATAAATAAATAACTAAAATAATTAGTTAGTTAGCCCCAACCGATTCTCCGTTTTCCCTCCGTTCGACCAACAGCGATGACAACCGTGACCTTGACCGTCGAGTCCACAGGCAAGTCTTCCCTCTGGCGTGGCTTTCCCGTCAAAGTCACTGTCGACAAACCCGCGGACGTCGCGAAAGTCGCGGATGTAAAAGCTGCGCTAGCAGCGAAGTTTCCTCGGGTACGATCCAGCGTTCACGAGTCCAACGCGTTCATTGCCCTCACACCCGCCTCCCGATAGCTCTATGTCGAGCGACAAAAACTCACTCTCAAGGGCGATGCCAAAGCGCTGGATGACGACGCGATTCTGGCAGCTGCGGGCTTGCGCGATGGAGACGAAGTAGCGGTCAAGGACCTTGGCCCGCAAGTCAGCTGGAGGACGGTGTTCTTAACTGAATACGCGCGTTCTTTTGTCGTACATTGTTGCCTTTTTTTCTGATATAGCACGTCGAAATAGGCCGGGCCACTCGTTATTCATCCGCTCATGTATCATCTGCCCAACGTAGTCTACCGGGGTCACGTTCAGCACAGCCAGCTACAAAAGTGTGTTGTCTTTCACTTCTCTCTGTGAAAGAACTGACGTCGTCGTCGTAGGTATGTGTACGCGATGGTGATCTTGCACTTCGCGAAACGCGAACTCGAGTCGTTATTGTACGTGGCTTTTATACTGTCGACGTCCCTTCACCTGTATGGAACTATCACAGCGTCCATCGGTTCTCGCATGCGACTATGCCTTTGAAGAACATCTTCAAAAAGTACGCGTCTATGATCTTCAAGTGCCTCTCTTCTTAATACTTTGTTCAGCTCGTTCCACTACCATATTCTATCAGGTGCGAGCCCTTTATATTTATGTGTTTCGGGCTAATATTCCAGCAGGGTTTCTCCTTGCATATCCGATTTATAGCCCAACATACTCTGCCAACTCGCCTTACATCCGAGGCACGCTGCGATCTAGTCCACAATTCCTTTGGGCGTGCGCTGCTATCTGGCTCGTGCGTAAACATTATCCTACCCCCACGTATTGCTCACCGGGTCTGATGATGGTTCTTTGGTGTCACACAGTTCGCGGAACTCTCCAACCTGTGCACTCATCTGACCCTGCGCAACCTGCGCCCGCCAGGCACGAGGCAGCGCGCGATCCCCCACGGCTATGGCTTTGGACTCGTCTCGTGCCCAAACTACTTTTTTGAGAGCATTGCCTGGGCCGCCGTTGCCTACATGTCGGGTTCCTGGGCCGGTAAGTCACGAAGCAAACGCCGTTGGTGTGCATACAGTCACTCACTGACGTGGGTGCAAACAGCATGGCTTTTTTGGACCGCATCGACGGCTCAGATGGTGAGCTGGGCTGCGAAGAAACAGCGCGCGTATAGAAAAGAATTTGGGAAGGACTACCCTCGCAAGAGGAAGGCTATGTTCCCGTTCATCTTTTGATTGCAGTTTAGCCAGACTTCTACATGTGTTATCTGAAGAAAAGGAATTGATCTATATGCAGACATCCCGTGGACCCTGAATCCTTCCTGACCTAGCATGACGATCGCATGTTTCATTTTTTCCACTCATATCGAATTAATCTCTGCCGCGTCAATTCTTTCAAAGGAGAAATTTCCTGCGTTGATTCGAAGTTTTTCTCGTATCCGTCATCCACCACGAAAAGCATCTCCCGAAAAAGAGTACTAGTAGAGGGTCCATCTCAGTTCGGAACTTCGGTGCCCTTACTTACGCAAACTTGGTACAATACCTTAGAGGCAAAATCGAGGAATCCTTTACTGCGATCACGGCTAATGGTATAAACAAAACTGGGCGTATCAGGTTGTGAGTACCACTGTAACAACATTCTTTGCCTAACATGGTATTGTCTACAAAGACTACCGCCGTCACTCGTCCGTTTTGTCAGCATAGTTTTGTGAACTTGGCACTTAATCCTGTGTCTCTTGCTTTACGTTCCATAACGATCGTGGCTGTCCTGTCTCGCACGCACTACCACTGAGCTCGTCTATTCCCTGTTCGCCATCCGCCATCGGCCAAGTTCGATCCCATATAATCTAAAAGTTTTTCCGTCGTTTTCGTGCTCACAAGACAATCCTGGAACGAGACCCCGATCGGCTTTCTTGCCGACGCATGCCGAGGACGGGCCACCACACTCGCCAGAGAGTCGACTCGCATGTTTCCCAGGTCGATGCCCCAGCGACACCCGGCCGAGCGCGGGGAAAAGTTGGTGCATCGACGAGGATGGCGAGCAGCCCCCGAACGACCTCATCGAGCGCACTTTTTCATGACGCTTGGACAAAAGGTGAGGACGACGAGACCGTCCGTCGGCGGCTCGCACACTCGGACTCTGGGAGTCGTCACGCATGCCCAGCGGGTGGACGCGCGCCCCAATGCTGCGGCGGGAAAGATGGGGAGCAGTCCAGACAAGAGCTCAGCAGATGCGTCCCCCCATGCCAAGGACAACTGTAGCTGGAGCACCCCTGGCGCACCTAGTAAGCGGATGCGGGGCCGCGAAGCATGAGTGTCCGTTTGGAGATGCGGGTCGGCGTGGTAATTTCGAGGAAGTTCGCCTCGAGCGCATGTTCGAAATGTGCAGAGAGACCGGTTACAATGTCGAGGTGATTACGCGAAGGGCATTATCGTCAATGGGCTCGTTCATATCTAGATAGTCTGTGTCGATGTTCTTCATGAGAAATGTGATGATCCTAGATGCGTTCGCGCTCGTGATTGTAAGGTCTCATAGCTGCCGAAGGTGTATGGCGTTGGGTGACTTTCTTATGGGGGTATCACGGACTGGTGTGCTTTCCAAATTTACTGGCGAAGTTGTGGTAGATAGCTGAGAGCCTATAACAGACGGTCTGCCTGACACAGGCAGTCCTGGAGATGGAGAGAGACCAAACACGTACTATGGAAGAAGGCAATTTAACACAGAAAACTACAAGGTACATCATAACTCAAACCTTGGAGTAGATGAGAGTGGGAGACCTGTGGTGCTAGACATGGACGGCTACCATCAAGTTCTCAGACTTGAAGGACTATTCGGGCTGAACGACGCTTTGAGTGTAATACTCTATCATTCACCATGATGCTACTCGTGTGGACTCTGAATTTATTTATGCATCGTCATTATCTACATCTTCTGAATTGAGGGGACAACAGCCAGGACATTTTATACACTAGAACGAAGAGGAATCTACTACAGATGTTCTCCTGGCCATTCCGATGGGACTCGAGTTTTTCGAGTTTTTCTTCCAACTCCTCTCGCTAGTCACCGGGTGACCAGAACGCCGGTGCAAAGAGAGAAACTGCTGTAACTCCACGGGCCCCACCTCCATTGGCTCGTAGTAGTCGTCATCTCTGTCGTCTAACCATATCGTGTGGAGAGCTGGAAAAACGTCGGTGGCCACCTCCTCGGCGATGTCTTCGAGGGAAGAAGCAATGTCTGCTCCCACCGCTCCAGATAGATGTAGCACTTCCACCGCAGGAAATAAGCGGAAGAATGGAAACCACTCGGCGCTGCCCATATCATTTCTGCTAATAGGATGAAACTCTACCCATCGATGGAGAGATAATTCACATTGAGAACGTCATCAAAAGTTCACCAAGAAAATTGGCTGTGTCCAGAACTTGAGGATCTAAGTAATCTAATCCCGTTAAAAAAATAGAAAGACTGTCCTTAGGAGGCCCGTTCTAGTCCGGCTTCCGTCTTCGGGGACGGGCCCGCAAAACACTAGACAGGCCAGAATTTTAGATTCTTTTCCTGACGGGTATGAGCAGCTAAGATGCAAATCAAGACGGCGCGGTGACGAAAATATGATTTGTCTCCATCTTTAGCAGACATGCCCTAATCTTTGCCATTTCTTCATCTGTTTAAGTGGAAGCCCGGCAGGGTCGCACAGACAAAAGCTGAATATGTCCAAAAGAACGTTGTCCGGGAGCATGTCTATTGTCGCACTATGACTCTGCATATACGATCCAAAGGCTGGAATATACTCGATCACCTCAAGTGCATCGTGTCAGTAAAAACAAACCAAATGATCTCCTCACGGGACCAACGCGGAGGGTCGACTCGTGGAGGAAAACGTATTCTGCGGGATACAAGGAGAACACGGAGAACACGAGCTTGTATCCTTTCGTCTCACCGACGTCACCTCACACGTCCCTGATGACGTCCCTCAAGTGTCGTTATGAGTCTTCCGGCCTGCATCATGATGCACCTCGTCGCCGACCCAGGTAGGGAAACGGGTTTCCCTTTTCGTACAGTCACCACCACGGAAGGGAATGACTGACTGACTTGGGCTCTGAGTAACTTGCTTGTTTGTAAGTGAAGTCGCTTTTCTCGTGTCCTGATTAGAATACCTTACGAGCATCTTGGGAAATCGACGTGTTCTATTTACCCTGCCGACTTACGTACTACCTTTTATAAGTACAGAATCCTATACCCCAATATACTCACATCCGTCGCTATTCCAGACTTCTGAGCACATAATGATCGATGATCAGTGGTAAATACTGTATATGACCGCATCTAGAATTGGTTCACGAAGTATCATATGGTACACCTGTACGCGGGCTATAATTGCTATCTTATCCCCACGAGGGATAATACGGATTCTAGTCAACAACAAGTTGTGCCCCACCAACACCCGGAGTAATGGTGCGTGGCGCCGCGGCACTGGCAGAACCGGGAGTACCACCGAAAAACGAGGACATTATATCGCCAAATGGATTTTGGTTCGCCGTACGCGGGGTAGGTAGATCGAAATACAGCGTCCCCAGTTCATCCAATACCTACGAGATTCCGCGTCAATATATCAAATCGAATGGATTAAAGGATCAATTCCACGAACCACTCGAATCTCCGGCTGTGCGAAAAAAGCGGCACGAGACCGATAAGTCCCGTAAAGGCGTATCCAGGCTTCCCTTGCGGTCTTGTTCTGCGCACCCGCGGCACGTTGAACAGTGTGCACAGCAAGTTGCGCAAAGTTTAATGAGGAATCAGGAGTAAAGATAATCTCGTCACTGGTGGAGCCGATCGGAAAGGCAGTCCCTTTAGACGGAGAAATGTAGGGGATGAAGGCGCCAAGGAATGTGCGCGCGGCAAGAATGTTACCGTTGAGCAAGTACCTACGAAAAATGAATGTTGAATCGGGATAGTGGTTTAGTACGTGAATTGATGGCGTACGGAAGTACAGCACGTAGTGCAAAGATTCCTGCATGTGATTCCAATGAGTTGCTGGCCTTGGCCCAATCGAGGTATACTTGGGCGAGCAAGCGGGCGCTGTCACGGGTACCAGAGGAAAGGAGATGAGGCTCAGCGCCGACAAAGTCACCCTCTGGTGTTAAATTATTATCATGGTTGACCATACCATATGTGCGACAATGTACCTTTGTGCAAGAGATCGCCAATATAATGTTGCAGGGCAGGATCGCCAGCAGGAAATCCACCTTGTTTCGCAGACCACCTGTAAGAGCTCAGAATATGCATCCAGTCGCAGACTTGGGAATACGAACGCAACGGCCCTGTCGATGATGCTCTTTCGCCATGCACCAGAGGCGCCAACCAATGCAATAAGTTGTGTTATCCGACCTAGACAAAGAGATAGTACACGCGGGACTCTTGCATTTTATTTGTGAAGATGTACACACCCCTGCTCACATCGCTGACTGGTTCGTTTCCACGCTCATATGACTCGAGAAGTAAAAGCGCAAGGTCTGTACCGGAACCTGGGTTTCCAGCCTTTAAGAGCTCACGTGCGGATTGGAAGAGAACATCGATTGCGATAGCATGAGCTCCAGACTTTGTGTATCGAGCGGCGAATGTACGCGCTTTTTGATGGGCCTCGTAAGGCTGTCCAGCTGCGACGAGTGGAAGGATTGCGTCGAGGGCTCTTGAAGAAGAATTTGGGCCTGTGCGAGACATCTGTTGAGACTCGATCTGTTGATACTCGGACGGGCTTATCGGGTTGCGGGTCGCTGGTGGGAAGCCGGAGCAATTTGACGCCGTTGCCTGCTTCGACCAGTGACACATGTCTTGAGTACGTGCTCGCCGTCCACGCTCTTTGCGGTGGGCCTGCCTTTCCCCACACCAAATCCACGTTGTACAAGAGACCCTCTGCCTTGTCCTCCCCTCCTCCCTCACCAGTTCCGAACGTCTTCCGCATCCTTCAAAAGGAGAACGATACCCTGCAATGCAATCTGGCGCCCGTGTTAATGACGACTTAATGAGCCGTGGACGGTTTCTACGACGCGAATGGAAACGCTATAAGCCCGTTAGTCTATTTTAGAGCTATCCTGTGTCCATATCGCTTGACCTCGATCTCGCACCAGCACCTAGCGAAATCGACTTCGTTGCCAGAGTTACATTTGGCCCCTGCGAATCGCCCACTGTTTACCTGCGAGCGCTGTGGTTTCTCAAATGTGTACATTCCCCTGTGCCTGTGGTGTACATGGACATCCCCGGATGCGAAGTCGGCGTTCAAAGCTGCGACTCCACGTCGTAGTCGTCGAGTCAGCAGCCCAAGCATTGTCATTTCGAAAGCCGAGACATGCAGTTTAACAGGCGAGGATCGACGCTCAGGAGCGCAATCGATAACCCACCCTGGTCCGAAAGCTGGCTTTGGGCCATCTGTTACCATCGGCAATGTTCTCGACGACCCTGCCAAATCGGCGGTTGCCGCGCAGCCTCTTGTCAAACCCGACCGTAATCCGGTCGTTAGAGCAACTGGTGGAAGAGCCCTCCATAGCTCAAATGCTGATACTCCTCGGAAACCCAGCTCACTGCGGATACGCCGTGGGTTATCAGCTACAAGCGTCGTCGTTCCCCCTCCATGTCCAATGATGAATACAACTATCGTCTTTTCTGGTCCTCCCCATACTGTGCCAACGTCGGGGCATGTCAAGCACGCCGCACACCCTTTTTCACTCCCCCCAGTGCACTCACCATCTGCTCACACGCTACGTAGAAAGCACCATATGACATTCCCCCCTGGGGAAAAATCAACACGCCCCCCGCGAAGGCAGGAGGTTGAGGTTCTGCCAACACGACCCACATACTTTTCGCCCGTCACACCCGTGCGTCTTGGTCACCCGAGCCGACCCTACTATACGGCTATTCGACCCCATCTCCACATTCTCAGCAATGGGGTAAACATTTCGCGCCCCAACACACCAACAACTCCGAGTTCTGCTCCGAGTCCTGTCACGCCGGGAGACAAAGGACATTCATTATCGTCCACGCCACATGGACGGCCCAGTTTCGAATTCACGCGCCCGCGAAGGTCAACGACATCTGGATGGTCGTTGAGCGGGGAAATAGAATTGCGCATCGCACTATCGCAACGAAGAGAAGAGGAAGAAGGGGCAACATCCCGTAGTTCTGGGAAACGAGGGAGCATCGTGCGCGGGGTACGGAAGATAGGCGCTGGTCTACGCAATCTTGTGTCCCGGCGCAGTTGAGAATCGGTAACGTGCATTTGATGAGATTTGATGATCTTTACGATGATATATGTGATGGACACGATATTCGATACCCACTGGAACCTTTCCCGCGGCTGGCCTGCGTAGATGTGGTAGTATGCCATGTACTGTACATGTAGAGTGCTGGGCTCTCACTTCAAATTTATCACTTCAATAAATAAAAAAAGTTTACGATTGACACATGTCGTGGCTGTGTTGCAGAGATGGGGATGATGGATATGTCGAGCGCCGTCAAGATCGATCATAGATACGCCATACGCCATCGACCTTAGTCCCCATCCCCAACATAAAAGTTAAAACTGACCCCAAGAAGAGATATTTGTCACTGCTCATCGTCAGTTGAAAAAATTCCAAGACACATGTCACAAACAAAGCAACTCAGCAG
>WNFR01007039.1_pt1 | contig 11458 bp, 8 predicted proteins | sample 5400221 | NCBI WGS metagenome assembly WNFR01 (sample SAMN13153357, study PRJNA577476) | soil metagenome | isolation source: 40 cm soil under Madrone tree | place: USA:California | collected 2016-06-14 | reverse complement strand
GGTGCCGTTGCGGACGCCCGAACAGTTACGGCAGTTGCAGTTCCACTGCGGGAAGCCGCCACCGGCGGCAGAGCCCAGCACACGTATCTTCACAGTCGCGCTCGCGCGGGCGGGCTCGCAGCCCCGCGCCGAACGGGCTTACGGAGCCCGGCGGCCAGGCTCCCAGCCCTTGCTCATCTTCAGCGATTCGCGATGTACATCGTGATTTCCATGCCGAAGCGGAAATCAGTCGCTCGTGGTGTTTCCCAGCGCATAGTCTTGGTTCCTGCTCTTGGACAGTTGAACGGCATTCACCGTGACCAGTGTATCCTTCCACGGCGGCGGGGGGAGCGAAAGCGGATGATCATGAAAGTGGCCTCATGATTTTCTTGAGGGCACGCAACTTAATGCGATGAAGCTGCGAACGCGCCTGAATCTGGTACTCACCGGCCTGATGGCAGTGTTCCTCGCGGTGCTGCTGGCGGATCAGATCCGCGACACCCGCTCCTCCGTCCGCGAGGAGATCGAGGCGGCCAATCGTGTGGCCGCCCAGCTGATGGGCACCCTCGCCGTGCGGTATTCCCGCTCCGGCGGCACGGCCGCGGTGCAGGACCTGCTCGGGCAGCTCGGCCACGTGCGCGCCAACGAGATCACACTGCGCGACGCGGCGGGCGAGCTGCTCTACCGCTCGCCCCCGCCGGTCTACAAGGCCGGGCGCGAGGCGCCGGCGTGGTTCAGCCGGCTGCTGGCGCCCGAGCCCGCGCGGCAGGTGTACGCACTGGCCGGAGGCGCACGGCTGGCGATCGAGGCGCAGCCCTCGCGCGCCATCCTTGACGCTTGGGACGATCTCACGCGGCTGGCGGCCTTCGCCGCACTCTTGCTCGTCGTAGTCGGCGGACTCGCGTTCTGGCTCGTCGACCGGGCGCTCGCGCCGTTTCCGGTCATCGTCGACGGCCTCGAGCGCCTGCAGCGCGGCGAGCTCTCGGTGCGCCTGCCGCGCCTGCCGGGAGCGGAGGCGCACACGATCGGGTCGGCCTTCAACCGCATGGCGCAGGCGGTGCAGGACAAGATGCAGGCGGAGCGCGAGGCGCGCGAGGCCCGCACCCGCCTCGAGGAGCGCCGCGAGCTCGCGCTGCTCATCGAGCAGGGGGTCGAGGAGGAGCGGCGCCTGATCGCGCACGAGCTGCATGATGAATTCGGCCAGTCGGTGACCGCCATACGCAGTCTCGCGACGGCCATCGCAACGCAGAGCAGCGAGCCCGCCATGAGTGAGGCCGCGCGCCTCATCTCGCAGGAGGCCGCCCGGCTCTACGACGCCATGCACGGGCTGATTCCGCGTCTCGCGCCACTGTCGCTCGACACGCTGGGGCTGGCCGAATCTCTGGAGAGCCTGGTGCGCGACTGGCAGCGGCGCCATCCCGCTCTGCTGCTGACGTTGCGGCATCAGCTGCCCGCGGATCTGGGCGCCAGCGTGTCGCTCGCGGCCTATCGGGTGGTGCAGGAAGGGCTGGTCAACGCCGTGCGCCACGCCCAGGCGCGGCACGTTATGATCGATGTCAGCTCCACTGCTGAGCGCATGATCGTCTCGGTGGCCGACGACGGTGTCGGCCTGTCGGCGCAGTGGTCGCGCCCCGGGCACTTTGGGCTGCGCGGCCTGGCCGAGCGCGTGGAGCATCTCGGAGGAGGCCTGCAGGTGCGCAACAGCGAGCCGCACGGAGTGACGCTGACGGCGGAGATCCCCCTGGCGGTGGGCGCATGATCCGCGTGCTGCTGGTGGACGATCACGCGGTGGTGCGCACCGGCTTTAGGCTGCTGCTGCAGGCGCACCCTGATATCACGGTCGCGGGCGAGGCCGACTCCGGAGAGAGCGCCTGTCAGCGCTACCTCGAGCTCACCCCGGACGTGGTGGTCATGGACCTAGGCATGCCCGGCATGGGCGGACTCGAGGCCTTGCGCCGCATCCGCGCACATCACGCGCAGGCGCGGGTGCTCGCGCTCTCCGCCTACGACGACCCGCTGCACGCGCGGCGCGCGCTGCGCGAGGGCGCACGCGGCTTTCTCTCCAAGCGCAGCGCACCGGAGGCGCTGCTCGAGGCGATCAGCGCCGTGGCGGCGGGCCAGCGCTACCTCGACCCGAACCTGGCGCAGAAGCTCGCGCTCGATGAGGTGGAGGGCGCCGGCAAGTCCGCGGTGGAGCGCCTGTCGGAGCGCGAATTCGAGGTGTTCGTGCGGCTCGCCGGCGGCGCCAGCGTGCAGCGCATCGCCGATGACCTGAAGCTCTCGGGATCCACGGTCGGCACGCACCTCTACAACATCAAGCAGAAGCTCGGCGCCTCCAACCAGGCCGAGCTCACCCTGATCGCGATCCGGCACGGCCTGATCCAGGCGTGAGCGCGCGCGCTGCGCATGGCGCTGAGCTAGCGTTCCTGGCCGCGGGAGAGGGCCACGCGCCGCGTCAGGCGCTCAAGCGAGCGCCGGGCTGCCGCCTTGGCGATGTGCTTGCACCACAAGGGCTCGCGCTGGCCGCCCTGGCGGCGAAACTTGTCGCAGTCGCAGGTCCACAGGATGCGATCATCGTGTGTCTTCAGCACCTGCACCGTGCGGCTGGGAAAGCTATAAGTCCCGAGCACTTCGTTGTGCGTGTCGGGGCGGCGGCGAAAGCGGATGGCCATGTAGCCAAGGCTAACGCACCTGCCCTGTGAATCGCCTGTGGATTACTTGTGGATACGCGTTGGATATCCGGGGTGCGTCCTTCAAGCGCCTCACGACGACACGATCTTCGCCTTGATGGCCTCGTATTCCGAATCGGTGATGAGCCTGGCGTCCAGCAGTTGCTTGGCCTCCTGCAGGCGCCGCACCGCATCGCTATCGCCCGTCCCGCTCACCGGCGCAGGTCCGGACATCACCTGGATCCCGCCGGATCGCGCCCGCAATTCCTCGAGCTCGCGGACCCGGCGCTTCTCGCGCCACGCCTGCTCCTGGGCCTGGCAGATGCGGTACACCGCCTGCGCCTGCTCCCTGCGCAGTCCCTGAAACTCGACCCGCTGTGAACCCTGCGCACCAAGCGAGGCGAGATCGGTTGCCTTGCCGGCGCGCAGCGCCAGATCCGCGGCGATCACCCCCACACGCAAGGTCACCTCCTCGAGGTCCTGCCAGCGGATGGTGGAGACGTCGAAGCCGCCGAGAAGCCTGCGCACCAGCACCACCAGCCTGCCGCTGGTGGCGGCGATCAGCAGCCGCCGGTGCGATAGCGCGAAGATGCGCCGCTGGATCGCCCAGGCTTCGAGGGTCTCACCGGCAATCAACACCGAGCGCAATTCCGCGAGCGGCTTCCCGAGATCGGCCCCGTCCATAGCTGTTGCGTCGCTCATTTCTTCTTGACGATCTCGGCGCGAAATTCCCGCAGCTTCGCCTTGATGGCGCGCGCGTTTGACGGACCCATGCGGATCAGCAGCTTCTGTCCGGCCGAGCGGCTCTCGAGATCCGCGTCGGCGTATTCGTAGAAGACCTTGGGCTGCACCAGCTTGATCGGCGCCGATACCTCCGGCGCCCGCAGCAGGTGATCGATGACCTCGACCAGCCGATCGTTGAAGTACTTGCCGGGATAGCCCAGGTCCTCGTAAGACTGCTGGAACAGCGGGTACAGCCGCTCGTAGACCAGCGCGAGCCCCTTCACGTCCGTCGCCTGCAGCACCCGCACCAGCGGCGCATAACGCTCGAAGTTGGCGTCGCTGAGCATCGTGATCTCACCCTGGGTGGCGGTGGCGGTCTGTCCCGGCGTCGGTTTCACAGGCCGCAGCTCCACGGCCACCTTCCTGCGCGGCAGGTTGTCGACGGTAGCGACGAGGTGGCGCACGATGTTCTGCGGCACCAGGAACTGCTCGACGGGATGGCGGCCGAGCACACCGGCGAGCGAATCGTGCACAACCTGGTCGCTGTCGTTCAGCGCCGGCAAGGCGGCAGAGCCCGCCGCATTATCGGCGCCGATCGGGTGCGAGATCTGCGGCTCGGTGCTCACCTGCGGGGGCGCCGCAGCGGCAGCTGCCACCGGCGTCGCCGCAGCGGGGCGGTGTCGCAACCCGTACCAATACCAGCCGGCGAAGGCGATCGCGGCCGCGACCACGATCCCGATAAGCCACGCTACTTTGCGGCGCGCCGCGCTCTCAAGATCCTCTTCCCACATCCTCCGACACCTTCACGTCAAGGGACGAGCTGGTCACTTTACTCCCCTTTCGTGTATCCGGCCCCGCGCGCATACAGCCGGCCCGCGCATCAGCGACTGTACGGAGTGTGAATCCAGGCGCTGCGGAGTTCCTCGGGACGCTCCGGCTGTGCTTCAATCACGCCATGCCCGCTGCGTTCCACCCTGCCGTCGCCCAATGGTTCGCGCGCACGTTCGATGCGCCCACGCCCGCGCAGAGCGCGGCCTGGCCGGCGATCGCAGCGCAGCGTCACGTGCTGATCGCAGCCCCTACGGGTTCGGGCAAGACACTCGCCGCATTCCTCGCGGTGATCGATGAACTGGTGCGCACCGGTGTCGCAGCCGCGGGGCTCCTGCCGGACGAGACGCGGGTGGTGTATGTCTCGCCGCTCAAGGCGCTCTCCAACGACATCCACCGCAACCTCGAGGCGCCGCTCGCCGGCATCCGCGCGCAGCTGCGCGCGCTGGGTCTGCCGGACGTCGACATCCGCACTTTCGTGCGCACCGGCGACACGCCCCGGCACGAGCGCGTGGCCAGCGCCAAGCGCCCGCCCCACATCGTGGTCACCACGCCCGAGTCGCTGTACATCCTGCTCGGTTCCGAGTCCGGCCGGCGGATGCTCGCGAGCACCCGTACGGTGATCGTGGATGAGATTCATGCCATGGTCGGAGCCAAGCGCGGCGTGCATCTGTCGCTCACGCTCGAGCGGCTCGAGGCGCTCGCCGGCAGGCCGCTCACGCGCGTGGGCCTGTCCGCCACGCAGAAGCCCATCGCGGACGTGGCCCGATTCCTCGTCGGCACACGCAAGCTGCGCAGCGATGGCGCCGCCGACTGCACCATCATCGACTCGGGGCACGTGCGCGAGCGCGACCTGCAGCTGGAGATTCCCGCCGCGCCGCTCGAAGCGGTGATGTCCGGGGAAGTCTGGACGCAACTGTATGACCGCCTGGCGCAGCTCGTGAGCGAGCACCGCACTACGCTGGTATTCGTCAACACCCGGCGGCAGGCCGAGCGTATCGCGCGGCATCTGTCCGAGCGCCTCGGCGAGCAACACGTCACCGCGCACCACGGCAGCATGGCCAAGGAGTCGCGACTGGACGCGGAAGCGCGCTTGAAGCGCGGCGAGTTGCGCGCACTGGTTGCCACCGCATCTCTGGAGCTCGGGATCGACATCGGCGAGGTGGATCTGGTGTGCCAGCTCGCCTCGCCGCGCTCGATCGCCGCCTTGCTGCAGCGCGTCGGCCGCTCGGGTCACTCGCTGGGCGGCACGCCCAAGGGCAGGCTGTTTCCGCTGTCACGCGATGACCTGGTCGAGTGCGCCGCGCTGCTCACGGCGGTGCGCCGCGGGGAGCTCGACCGGCTGGTCATGCCGGTGAAGCCGCTGGACGTGCTGGCGCAGCAGATCGTCGCGGAAGTCGCGGCGCGCGAATGGGACGAGCAGAGTCTGTATGCGCTGCTGCGCGGGGCGTATCCGTATCGCGATCTCGAGCGCGCCGAATTCGATGAAGTCCTGCGCATGCTCGCCGAGGGCTACAGCACGCGCCGCGGCCGGCACGGGGCGCTCATTCATCACGACGGCGTGAACCATCGGGTCAAAGGGCGGCGCAGCGCGCGACTGACCGCCCTCACCTCCGGCGGCACCATTCCCGACAGCGCCGACTACCAGGTCATTCTCGAGCCGCAGGCGCAGTTCGTCGGCACCGTGAACGAGGACTTCGCGGTCGAGAGCCTGCAGGGCGATGTCTTCCAGCTGGGCAATGTGTCCTACCGCATCCTGCGCGTGGAGCAGGGCCGGATCCGCGTCGAGGATGCGCGCGGCGAACCGCCCTCCATTCCGTTCTGGCTCGGCGAGGCACCCGGGCGGACCGATGAGCTGTCAGCGAGCGTCTCGCGGCTGCGCCTGGAGCTCGAGGCGCGGCTGGATGAGGGGCTCGAGGCGGCGACGCAGTGGCTCGCGGCGCAGGCGGGCATCGCAGCACCCGCTGCGGTGCAGCTGGTGAACTATCTGGCCGCCGCGCGGGCCGCGCTCGGGGCGCTGCCGACCCAGCAGACCGTGATTTTCGAACGCTTCTTCGACGAGGCCGGCGGCATGCAGCTGGTCATGCACTCGCCCTTCGGCAGTCGCATCAATCGCGCCTGGGGACTGGCCCTGCGCAAGCGCTTCTGCCGCTCGTTCAACTTCGAGCTGCAGGCGGCGGCGACCGAGGACACCATCGTGTTGTCGCTGACGACGGCGCACAGCTTCGAGCTGGCCGAGGTCGCCCGTTACCTTCATTCCAGCACGGTGCGGCCGCTGCTGGTGCAGGCGTTGTGCGCCGCGCCCATGTTTCCGGTGCGCTGGCGCTGGAGCGCCGCGATCGCACTCGCCCTGCCGCGCTTCCGGGGCGGCAAGAAGGTGCCGGCACCGCTCGCGCGCATGGCGGCGGAAGACCTGCTGAGCGCGGTGTTTCCGGACCAGGTCGCGTGCGCCGAGAATCTCCCGGGCGAACTCGAGATTCCGGATCATCCGCTGGTGCGCCAGACGATCCGCGACTGTCTCGAAGAGGCGATGGATATCGAGGGACTCGAACGGCTGCTGCGCGCTCTGGAGTCGGGCCGCATCCGGGCAATCGCGCGCGATCTGACCGAGCCCTCGCCGCTCGCGCTGGAAGTGCTCTCCGCCAGACCTTACGCGTTTCTCGATGACGCGCCGCTGGAGGAGCGGCGCACCCAGGCGGTGATGAGCCGGCGCTGGCTCGATCCGCAGAGCGCCGCCGACCTCGGCAGGCTCGATCCGGAAGCCATCCGCCGCGTGCGCGAGGAAGCCTGGCCCGACGCCGCCAACGCGGACGAGTTGCACGATGCGCTGCTGTGGCTCACGTTCCTGACTGAGGCAGAGGTCGAGCGCGGTGCGCTCTGGCCCGCATTTGTCGCCACCCTGGTGGCGCAGCAGCGGGTGACGCGGGTCGGCGCCGCGGGGGCGCGGCTGTGGGTGACGGCCGAGCGACTGCCGCTGTTTGCGGCCCTGTACCCGGATGCGCATCCTGAGCCCGCGGTGATCACGCCCGCGGCACACGCGCGCACCTTCAGCGCCGAGGCGGCGCTGCTGGAAGTGGTTCGCGGGCGCCTGGAAGGTCTCGGACCCACGACTGCGCCCGCGCTCGCGGCGGACCTCACCGTGCCGCCGGCGCGGGTCGAAGCCGCGCTCGCCGCGCTGCAGGCGGAAGGCTTCGCGATGCGCGGCGCATTCACCGCGGACGCGCCGGCAGCCACTGAGTGGTGCGAACGCCGGCTGCTGGCACGAATCCACCGCTACACCGTGCGGCGCCTGCGCGCGGAGATCGAACCGATCGAAGCGCGGGACTTTCTGCGCTTCCTGATCGAGTGGCAGCGCGTCACGCTCAGCGGTCGCATGGAGGGACCCGACGCCGTGGGCGCAATCCTGGCGCAGCTCGAAGGATTCGAAGCGCCGGCCAGCGCCTGGGAGACCGAGATCCTGCCCAACCGCATCAGTGAGTACGAACCCGCCTGGCTCGATGAGCAGTGCCTCGCCGGTCGTTTCGTGTGGACGCGGCTCAGCTCCCGCCGCAGCGACCCGGCGCGCGGCGCGGCGCCGGTGCGCGCCACGCCGATCGTGCTGCTCGCGCGGCGCAATATGCGCCTGTGGTCGACCCTGGCGGGGTCGGTGGATGCGATGCACCTGTCGGCGAGCGCGCAGCGCGTGGCGCAGTATCTGTGCGCGCACGGCGCATCCTTCTTCGATGAGATCGCGCCCGGGACCGGGCTCCTGCCCACGCAGGGGGAGGAAGCGCTTGCCGAGCTGGTGGCGCTCGGCCTGGTGAACTCCGACAGCTTCGCGGGGCTGCGCGCCCTGCTGCTTCCCGCCGATCGCCGCAGACCCGCCATGGGCGGTCGGCGGCGGCGGCGCATCGCGCTGTTCGGGATGGACGCCGCGGGACGCTGGTCGAGGATCGCCCGCTCCGACGGCACCGCCGCTGCCGATCACGCGCCCGGCGAGGAGACCGTGGAGCACGTGGTGCGCACGCTGTTGCGCCGCTGGGGAGTGGTGTTCTGGCGACTGTTGGCGCGCGAGGCAGACTGGCTGCCGCCGTGGCGCGATCTGCTGATGTGCTGCCGGCGCCTCGAGGCGCGGGGCGAGATTCGCGGCGGGCGCTTCGTCGCCGGCTTCACCGGCGAGCAGTACGCCGCGCCCGAGGCGATCGCCCTGCTGCGCGAGGCGCGCCGCAAGCCGCACGAGGGACACTACGTGTCGCTGTCGGGCGCCGACCCGCTGAACCTGGTTGGCATCCTCACACCCGGTGCGCGCCTGCCCTCCCTGAGCGGTAACCGCCTGCTGTATCGCGACGGCGTGCCGATCGCGCTCCTGGCGGGGGGCGAGGTGAGCTTCCTGCAGGAGCTGCCCGCGCAGGAACAATGGGAAGCGCGCAACGTTCTGCTGCGCCGTCAGGTGCCCGCGGTGCTCGCAGACCTGGCCTGAGACTTAAGCCCTTCAGCTCTTCTTGTGATCGCCCTGCCACTTCTTCACGGCGGCGAGCGTGTTCTCGACGTGCTTGTCGGGATTCATGGCGGTATAGGAATAGATGATTTCCCCGCTCGGTGCGATCACGTAGGAAGTGCGATTGGCGTACTCGGGGTGAGAGGGCAGCACCGAATCGTAAGCCTTCATGATGCCGCCGTCCGCATCCGAAGCGACCGCGAACTTGTTGCGGCATTCGCTCACCGAGAAGCGGTCGAGCTTTTCGATCGGATCATGCGACACACCGATGACCGTGGCGCCGAGCTGACTGAACTTCGCCGTGGCTTCCGCGAATTCGTGCGCCTCGACCGTGCATCCCGGCGTGAACGCCGCCGGATAAAAATACAGCACTACCGGTCCCTTCTTCAGGGCGTCGGCCAGCGAAAACTTGAACTCCTTGCCCGCGAGCGATGCGTCGGTGCTGAAGTCCGGAGCCTTGGCGCCGTCCGGCAGCGCGGCGTAGGCCGGAATTGCAATCAGCGCAGTGATCAGGGCGGCAACGAATGGGCGTCGCATGATCGTCTCCGGTTTGGTAAGGGGGCGAAGGCCTGCGATCATCGGCCAAGACGCGCGGGCGCGCCAGTAGCGCGCTGCGATCCGCGTTCCGGCGCGTAACCGACCAACTCGACATAGCCACGCCCGGCGATGTTCTGCCCGGCGCGCGTTCCGCTGACATCCACGGCGCCTTCCCAGTAATCGGGCGTGGTCCTGAGCTCCTGGTCCGCAAGCACGGGACGCACGCTCACCTCGAGCGCCAGCGCGGGTACACGCATTCGCCACAGCGCCGGGTAGCGGGTCCCCTGCGCGTTGCTCCAGTGATCCGCGACCTCGATCTTCACCTCTTCATTGGACAATGGGCGGGAGCGACCGGACGCCTCGACCCAGGTTCCGGCACTGTGCTGATCACGAGTGTCGTCGCGGTCGCGCAGCGCGTAGAACATCAGCGCCGTGCCGTCGTTCAGCTGCAGGGCGAACCAGTCCCAACCCACCTGCTGCGCGCTTAAGGCCCCGCTGCCCCACTCGCGATCGAGCCACGCCAGGCCCTGAAGCCCAAGTGCATGCCCCTCGCGGATCAGCCGCCCGTGCACGGCCAGGCGCGGAATCGAGTAGTAGTAGGTCGCCGCGGCCGGCTCCCCCGACTTGCGGCTCAATCCTTCATCACCGTTCAGAACCGGTGGCGCCAGGGCCTGCAGCGTGAGCTCGAGCTCATACCCGGGCTGCGCGGCGCGCAGGCTCCACGACTCCTGCGCCGCGGCGCCCGCGCTCGCAGCCTCGAGGGACCAGTCGTCAATCCACACGCGCAGCGGTACGGTCTGCCCACCGGCGAGCCCCAGCGCCTCGCGCGAGAGTTTCTGCGCGAAGCGAAATCGCCCGGCGGTAGCGTCCGTAATCGCGAAGTGCGCCATGTAGATCTGGTGTGTGCGCCACGCGGAAACGGGCGCGGAGCTAAGCGCCGGCTCGGGCTGCAGGGCAAAGCGGAAGAACGTCAGCTCAAATCCCAGGCGCTCTCCCGTTGGGGCGTCCAGATTGCCGCTCACATACCACCACTCCTGCCGGAACTGCGGATGCGGTCCGTGATCACGCGGAAACACGAAGGTCCGGGGCGCCAGCACCTGCGCAAAGCCCGCCGGGGCGGCGCCGGACAAAGGGCTCAGCTGCGCGGGCGGCGCCGCCGCGCCCGCGATCGCGCCCGCGGCCGCGCCGGCGATCGCCATCCGCACCCCTGCCCGCGCGCGGCTGCGGCGCATCACTCCTCCCGCAGACCGTTCGCGAGCGGCGCGCGCGCGCTGCGCCACGCCGGGTACACACCTGCTGCCAGCGCCGCGGCGAGCGCAAGCCACAAGGCATCGGTGAACTGCGCCGGCGCCAGGTGCAGATCGATCTGCCAGCCGAAGGCGCGGCGATTGATAACGCCGGTCAGCACCAGCGCGGTCAGCAGTCCGGCCGGAATCGCCGCGAGCAGCGCTGCGATCCCCATGAAGGTGGTCTGCGCCAGCACCAGGAGCGCGGTGCCCCGTGGGGTCAGGCCGAGCGAGCGCAGGATCGCCAGTTCCCGCGAACGCTCCAGCTCCCACGCGAGCAGCGCACTCACCAGGCCCACCGCGGCCACGCCCGCGGCGAGCCAGTACAGCACCCGCGTAATCACGAACGTGCGTTCGAAAATGCGCATCGATAGCGCGCGAATGTCGGCGTTGGAGCGGATGAAGAGCGCCTGCCGGCCGCGGGCGGCCGCGCGCAATTCGCCGACCGCGACGGAAGCCTCAACCCCGGGCGCCAGGTAGATCCCGAGCCCGCTGATCGCCTCATCGTCCCACAGGCGCTGGTAAGTCCGAAGGCTCATGAGCACCTCGCCGCGGTCGTTACCGTATTCGCGGTACACGCCCGCCACCGCAAACGCCCGCGGCCCGGAAGCGGTCGTCAGGGTGAGCGTGTCGAGCGGCGCCAGACCCAGCCGCCAGGCGAGCGGCTCGGAGATGAGGATCGCGCCGCGCGCAAACTGGGGCCACGCGTGCGCCGCGTCTGCCTGCGTGAACTTCAGCGCCGGGTAGCCGGCGTGCGCGAATCTGACGGCGTTCAGATCCAGCGCGCCGCGCTCCGATCCGACCACCACCCGGCGACTCTCACTGTGGTCACGGATCCCCGGTGTGGCGAGCACGGCGCGGATGACGGCTGGGTCGAGCCGGCGTTCCGACGCTTCCGCCGGGCCCGGAGCGCTGACGTAGACGTCCGCGCGCAGGGTCTGAATGAGCCACTCGCGCAG
>WNFR01012645.1_pt1 | contig 11459 bp, 6 predicted proteins | sample 5400221 | NCBI WGS metagenome assembly WNFR01 (sample SAMN13153357, study PRJNA577476) | soil metagenome | isolation source: 40 cm soil under Madrone tree | place: USA:California | collected 2016-06-14 | reverse complement strand
CTCACGGCGCTGAACGCGCTGGGGGCAAAAAAACCGGAATTGGTGAAGTATGCGACGTCCGCGGATGTGTCCGGCGACCGCAGCGCGGTCGTGGGCTATGCCGGAATGATTTTTTCCTGACCACCACTAATCGCAATTTGTTGTTGCCCAAAGCAAAACGGCTCCCTTTTGGAGAGCCGTTGGAGTGATGAACTCCGATGCGATCAGTGGGGCCGGCCGGAAGATGGATGCGAAGACGACGTCGAAGAAGTGGGGGACGACGAGGATCGCCCCGAGCTGCTGCCGCTCGAAGAAGCAGATCCTCCCCAACTGCTGCTTCTGCCGCTGCTGGCGCCGGGACTTCCGCGTTCGCCGCCGGAATAGCGCGGCGCTGGCGGCGGGACGGTGTTGCGCGGCGGTGGAGACGAAGCGCTTCGCATCACCGGCGAAGCCACCGCGGTGCGCGGCGACGTGACGGCAGGTGGGGTCGAACTGGCGGCCGCAGACCGCTTATGTTCGAGGAGGATTTCTTTTTCGTTGATGGAAGACGAAGCTGCGGGAGAATTTGTATTCACGAAGCGGTGTTCGCTGGGGTCGTAGGCGATGGAAGAATCCTTGCCGAGTGAACCGGTTCTAGTTCCGGATTTGCTTTCTAGCACCGTTCTTGAAACGCGCGTTGGCGGCGCGGCGGCCGTAAGGCTGCCGCTGAGACTTTCGCGCGGCGGTGACTTCAACAGGTCCCATTTCTGTCCGTGCTCGACGGGCATAAGCCCTGGCGTTCCGCCTCTCGTTCCCGCGTTCGAAAAAACACCGCGCTCCAAATTCAAAGGAGTTTTTCCTTTTTCATCGAGGGGATGCATAGGCACGATGCCGCTTTTCCCGCCTTGTCGAACGAAGACAGCCGTCACCGGGTGATAGATAACGCGGGGCGGATTAACGCGGCGAGGGAAACGCCTTCCCGGGACAACTCCATATCCTGGGTATCCGTAAAGAACCGGCGGGGAATAAAACCAGCCTCCACACGAGGAATCGAAGAGCCATCCTCCATAGTGATAGGGAGCCCAGCCCCACGGCTGATAGCTGACCCAGGTGTAGCCAAAAGAGGGATCCATGATCCACTGCCCATTGGTGAAGGGAGACCACCCGAAACCCACGCCAAACGGTCTCCAACCAAATCCATAGGCCCCGCAGTTGGAAAAGGCGCCATAGGTATAGAGATCGGCGAATCCGGGAGCGTAATAAGGCGAACCGGTGTATTGCAGCGCTGCGGTCGTGGCGGTGGAAACACTTTCGATACGGCCGGAGACCCAGCGGTCGAAGTCGTCTTCCTCTGGAAGACGGCCGACGCTCAGGGAAGAATCATCGCCTGCTTTCATGGAGAGGGATTGGCCCTTTTCAAGGCGTGTGGAGTTCTTATTGTGAAGGACCGAAACGCGGCCCTGATAGGTTTGGGCGGTGCTGCCATCGTCGTAATTGTCCACCCGGAAGGTGCTGCGGTGGTCAGCTTCCACGGTGAAATCGCCACCGGTGACGCTGAAGTAGTCGCCGCTTCTAGGATTCACGTAGAAAGAAGCGCTGCCCTGTCGAAGAACGAGTCGCGTGGTTCGCGCAGAGTCATTCAAGGAAAGATCATAGAACTCCAAGACCGTGTTTTCCTTGAGGAAAGCCATGGCGCCGTTCTCGAATTCCACTTCGGCGCGGCCTTTGTCCGTGGCCAGAACGTATCCCTGGCGGATAGGCAAGTTGAGCCCAGCCGTCTCCCAGGTTGCCGAGGAGTCCGCGAGCGGGTCGCCGTGCGTTTCGCGCGCGAAGCGGACGTCGCCTTGAACGAGGCTCAAGCGGATGATGCGGACATGGCTGGAATCCGCCACGGCGGGATGCGCGCCCACAAACAGCGAACTCACCAAAATGACCAAAATGGAAGGGAACAGTTTGCGGGTAGTCATATTCACCCCCTCACGGGGAAGCGGCTAAATCGTTAGACGGTTCGCAGATGGGGCAGGTTACGAACAATGCGCCCTGAGCTATCGTCTCGCCCGGGGAGAGTGGCGTCAAGGGAAGACTCGGGCGCGCCGATAAACGAACTCTTCAAGGGGCAATTTGAAACAGCATTTAGGCACAAATGAGGTAAATCGGAATTTTTGTATCTTAGTTCCTTGACACCCCAAAAGTGAAACGCTAATTTCAAAAAGGGTAGTGCCAGTCCTACACGGGTGGTGTCCTGCGGCGTGTCGTCCTTTCCAAGAGAAGGGCGTTTTCGAGCCAAATTGAGATTGCTCACGACCGCGGAGCGACGCAGTTCTATTCATTTGGGGGGAACTTATGCGAGGCATACGTAAATTCTTAGTTGCAGTGCTGGTGATGGTGGGAACCCTGACGAGTACGGGCACATACGGACAAGGCGGCGCGACGGGAGCCATCAGCGGCGTTGTTGTGGATTCGAGTGGCGGGTCAGTTGGGGAAGCTGAAGTGCAGATAATTAATACACGGACGGAGTCGCAGGCGCGCAAAGTCTCGACCAACGCGGACGGAGCGTTCGTTGTGCCGCTCCTCCCTCCGGGAACTTACGTCGTGGTTGTAAATAAGCCGGGCTTCGCGGAAGCGAAGGCGTCCGGCATCGAAGTGCGCGTGACGGAGACCACGAAAGTTACGATCTCGCTCAAGCCAGGAGGGGTGAGCGAGAAGGTGGAAATCTCAGCGCAGGTTACGAACGTGGAAACGACGAACGCCGCGACAGGCCAGTCCCTGGGAACGGAAACGGTGAGGGAATTGCCGCTGGCCACGCAGAATTATCAGCAATTATTGACGCTTTCGAGCGGCGCGCAGAGCGAGTTAAACGCGGCGGCGCAGCTTGGCCGCGGCAGCGTGAAGCTCTTTGTGAATGGACAGAGGGAGGACAACAACAACTTTCTGATCGAAGGCATCAGCGCGACGGATTACAACGTAGCCCAGGCAACGTACGTTCCGTTGCCGAATCCCGATGTGATCCAGGAGTTCAAGGTGCAGACTTCGCTTTACGATGCCAGCCAGGGAAGAAACGGGGGTGGAAACGTCAATGCGATTCTCAAGTCAGGCACGAAAGAGATTCATGGGGATGCCTACGAGTATTTTCGCAATGACGTTTTGAACGCGAACGAATACTTCCTGAACAAGGAGGGACAGGCGCGGCCGTCGGTGAAGCAGAACATTTTTGGCGGCAGCCTCGGCGGTCCGGTTGGCAGGGAAAAGTGGGGGTATTTTTTCGTCAACTATCAGGGAACCCGGCAGCGCAGCGGGCTTTCGCCGGGCACGTTCATCAGCTCGAACATTCCTCTCCTGCCCGCGGACCGCTCACCGGCCAGCCTCGAAAGTGTTTTTGGGCTTCCCAGCATCGATCCCATTCTTTCGAACACGGGTGGTACGGGGCTGTTGCAACGGCTAGACACCACGGGACAGTTCGGGCCGAAGAGTGCGTTCCTTATTGCCTCCGGCCAGGTTGCCGCGGGATGCACCTCCGGTTGCACACCCGGACTAACGAACGGAACCGTGAATACCGGGGCCTTCGCGTTGAGCAAACCCGGAAAATTTACCGACGACCAGTTCACATCAAACTGGGACCGGGAATTCCGCGGGGGTCAGGACAAGATCTCGGCGCGTTTTTTCTTCTCGGATTCGGAGAGTTTCCTGCCGTTTGGAGGAGGCGACCTGCAGGAATCGCTCGGCAGCACGCTGGCCAGCAGCATCAGCTCGACGTCGTTGAATTTCCCGTTCGACACACCAGTGGCGGCACGTTTCTTCAACGCCACGGAAACGCATCTCTTTTCACCGACGCTGGTGAACGAACTTCGCTTTGGCTTCGTGCACATCAACGATCAGCTGAACAACGTCGACCCGGTGACGACCAGCGACATCGGCATCATCCGGCCCACCACTTCAGTGACCAAGTCCATATACAAATTTGTTTTTGCCAGCTCCGGGTTTGAAATCGGTCCGGCGCCGTTTGGGAACCAGCACCAAGCGCAGAACAACTACAACTTTGTAGACACCGTAAGCTGGGTAAAGGGCGCACACTTGTTCCGCTTCGGCGGCGAGTTCACGCGCGTGAATCTCGACAAGCTCTTTCCGCAGGTGTTCAATGGCGAACTGTTTTTCACGAACACTCCGTCGAATGGGCCGCTGGCCACCCCGACAACGGATTTTCAGAATTTTCTACTTGGGGCGCCACAATTCAGTTTTGGCGGCGGCGGCGTGTATAACCACCAATATCGCACCAACAACTACGGCATCTTTGCGCAGGACGATTGGAAGATCCGGCACGACCTGACGCTGAATCTAGGCCTGCGAACGGAGATCTTCGGAGGATTCCATGACAATTCGTGCCACATTGGGAACCTGGACCCCACTCTCGCGAATCAGGGGCAGTTTCCGTTCATTTACCCCGCGTGCGTAAAAGGCTTGAACCTTGCTGGATTGAGCGGGAACGCCAACAGCACAACCTATAACAACAATTATTCGACCGGATATGGACCGCGCGTTGGCTTGGCTTATGACCTCTTCGGTCACCATACAACAACGATTCGTGCGGGCTTCGGGATTTACTATGTGCGCGAAGACGTGGGCACCGTGGACCAGCTTTCGTTCCAGGCGCCTTTTCTTCCGGTGGCGTTTGGTGGCAGCCCAGCGGGTTGCATGGGCAGCATCTATTCGATAAACACCCCGGCGAGCTGCATCCCCGCGGGCGCTACCTCCAACCCGAATGCTTTGCCCGATGCCGGCATACTCGATCCCACATTTGTCCCGTGCCTAGCCGTGTTCCAGGGGTTCCCCGGGAATGACACGACTCAAGCTGCGAGCTACGGAGCCGCTTCCGGCGCTGCTTGCCCCGGCCCGCTCCTCTCGACCAACATCTTCGGACTCCAAGTGCCACGGCACTTCGTCGTGCCTAGTACCCAGCAGTGGAATCTAACCATACAGCGTTCGCTCGGCCGCCAGTGGGTTCTGGAGATCGGTTACGTGGGCACGCACGCCGTGCACCTACGCGAAACTCGAGACAACCAGCAGTCGCAGCGTGCCTCTGCGACAAACCCGGTGAAGATCAACAGTACCTTCTGCAACCCCAATCCTTGCCTCATCACCACGAATACTTTTGGCAACGCCGTGGCGCGCTCGCTCAATCAGGGCATCAACGGTTACGCAGGATTCCAGCTCTTCGCCAACGACGCCTATTCGCACTACCATTCGCTGCAGTCGTCGCTTACTCGGCGCTGGGGCGCAGGCTACTTCCAGGCGGCCTACACGTTCTCGAAATCTACCGACGCGACATCGACTGGAAACACCGCGTTCAATACGGCCTTTAACGATGAGTCCACGCTTAATGCTTCGCGCGGTCTCTCGGACTTCGACCGGACTCACCGGTTCGTCGTCAGCTATCGCTATGATCTGCCGATCTTCAGGGACACTACCGGCGCTAAGGCAGCTTTGCTGAAGGACTGGGCCCTGAGCGGCATTACCATTTTCCAGTCGGGAACGCCCTTCTCGGTGACGGATTCCGGCGCGGGAACAGGCTTTCTTGGCGCGGGTTTTACTCCGGGCACACTATCCGGCAGCCTGGCGTCCGGCAGCACCCTATCCAGCGCGTTGACGACGGGAAGCATTCAAAGCCGCGTCAACAACGGATACCTGAACGTCAACGCCTTCACTCCCGCACCGCTGCTTTATCCGGCGCAATGTGACCCGATCAACAATCCGAACTTCTGCACCACGGACTTTGGCAACCTCGGCCGGAACACTTTCCGCGGACCACACCAGCAAAACTGGGATTTTTCGTTGATCAAGAATTTCAAACTGACAGAGCGGCAGTCGATGCGCTTTACAACGGACTTCTTCAACATCTGGAATCACGCGAACTTCGCGAACCCGGCAAGCACAGATGTCGAGAACCCATCGGGCTTCGGCAGAATAGTATCGACAGTGGGGACGCCACGGTTGATACAACTCTCGCTGCGGTATGCTTTCTAGGTTAGAAGGCTGAGACTATCGACAACCGATCATTCATTGCGGCGAACGCCCCTACATGTGCGCGACTCCATTGTGGCTCGCGCTAACTTCCGGCAAGACGCCAGAGTCCGCGATGAAGTGATAAGATTCCGCCCCGGGCAAGACGATGACTCGAATTGCATCGCGCGTTTCACAACTGAATGGCGAAGGCGCGCTGACGGTCTATTCACGGGCCAAAGAACTCGAACGCCAGGGACGTTCGATCATTCATCTGGAGCTTGGCGAACCGGATTTTCATCCCGCCGCGCCGGTAGTGGATGCGCTCGGCAGCGCTGTGGCAGCGGGCCGGGACCGATACTGCTCCACGCGGGGAGTGCCTGCGCTGCGCGAAGCGCTTGCCGACTATTTGAAGCGCACGCGCAACGTACACACAACGGCTGAGCATGTCCTTGTGGCGCCGGGCTGCAAAATGGCGCTTTCGCTGGCGATGATGGCGCTCATCGAGCCCGGCGACGAGGTGCTCTTCCCCGATCCGAGCTTTCCGATTTATCCGTCGTTCGCCCGCGGGCTGGGCGCGCAGGCGGTTTCCTACGGGCTGGAGGAGAAAAACAAGTTTCAGCCGGACGTGGATGAGATCGCCCGAAAGATCGCGCCGCGCACGACCATGCTGATCTTCAATTCGCCAAATAATCCCACGGGGACGGTTTTCAGCGGCGCAGTATTGGAAAAACTCGCGGCGCTCGCCGTGAAGCACAATCTTTGGGTGATTGCGGACGAGATTTACGCGCGCATTCTGTTCGGCGGTGAATATAAGTCCATTTGGTCGCTTCCCGGCATGGCGGAGCGCACCGTGATTATTGATGGATTCTCTAAAAGTTTTGCCATGACCGGCTGGCGCCTGGGGTACGCAGTAGCGCCCATTGAAGTGATTGATGCCATGGACCTGCTGGTGCTGAACACCTTCACTTGTGTGGCGGAGTTCACCCAAGTGGCGGCTATCGAAGCACTGCGCGATTCCACGAACGCCGTCGAGGCGATGGTGACGGAATACCGCAAGCGGCGCGACCAGTTCGTGGTTGGGCTCAATCAAATACCGGGGTTTCGGTGCCAGGCCCCGGATGGCGCTTTCTACGCTTGGGTGAATATCGAAGATACGGGACTTTCGGCGGAAGAAGTACAGAAGCTTTTGCTGGAAGAGGCGGGTGTGGCGGGAATCGCCGGAGCGGCGTTTGGTCCGGGCGGCAAGAACTATCTGCGCTTCTCGCTGGTCAGCGCGCGGAATCTGCTCGAAGAAGCGCTTGAGCGCATGCAGCGAGTTTCAGTTCGCTGGCGCGCGATGGCGAATCGCTAGTCGAAGCAGTTTCTGAGAGGCAAAGATGAGACATCTGTTGCATTGGGGAATTGCGATTCTTATTGCTTTGGCCGGTTCGGCAACCGCAGGCGCTCAGGCCAACCCCCTTCCCCCAAAGCCCTATGGGGAAGTCGAGACGCTGTCGATCTACGGAAAGCTGCTGAAGCAGATTAATCGCATTCCGATTTACGACAACCATTCACACGCCACGTTTCCGGATGACTCCGATATGGATGCCATGGCTTCGCCGCCCGATGAAAGCACGGTGCTGCGCTTACGCGACAGCAATCCGGAATTTGTCGCTGCAGCCAAAGCGCTCTTCAGCTACCCCTACGACGATTTCAAGCCCGAGCACGCGAAGTGGCTCATCGACAAGAAAAAGGCAGCGGAAGCCGCGGGCGGCACGGCGTACTGGGACAGGATCCTCGACAAAATGAACATAGAGACGTGCCTGGCCAATCGCGTGGCGCTGGCGCCATACCTTAATCCCAAGCGATTTCACTGGGTGTTCTTTGTCGATTCGTTCCTATTTCCCTTCGACAACCACGGCCAGATTGCCAAGAATGGCGACATGGTTGTGTACATTCCGCTCCAGGAAAAGGTACTCCAGCGGTACATGAAGCAAGAAAGCGTGAATAGCCTGCCCGCCGATCTAGCGGGCTACGAATCCTTCGTTCGCCAAACGCTCGCCGACAACCAGAAAAAGGGCGGCGTAGCCATGAAATTTGAAGCCGCCTATTTTCGCACGCTCTTCTTTCGCGATCCGCCGCGCGAAAAAGCGGAAACGATTTACGCGCAATTCCACGCCAGTGGCGTACCGTCCGAAGAGGACTACCGTACTTTCCAGGATTACATTTTCCGCGTGCTGATCGACGTGAATTTCGTGCTGATTCACGGCGGCTATCCCTACACGCTGGACATGATTTGGCTGACCGCCGCGAAGAACGTTTATACCGATTCGTCCCTGATGGGCTATTACGTGTATCCCTCGGAGCTGAAAAATATTCTCAAGCAGTGGATTTCGCTGTTTCCCGAGAAAATCATGTTTGCGTCGGACGCCTTTCCGTTTAACGAAGCCGTCGGCGCGGAAGAGACATTCTGGCTCGCGGCACGTTCCGCCCGGACAGCCGTGGCGGCGGCGCTGGCCGAGTTGGTCGCGGAAGGCGCGTTCAGTGAAGAAAAAGCGCTCGAGCTGGCGCGCTTGTACCTGCACGACAATGCCGCCAAACTGTATGGAGAGAAGAAATGAACACCCCGGCAAAATCGAAGCACGTGGCATGGAAAAATGTCGAGCGCGAGCAACTGAATCCGCTCATCGACCGCGAGATGGTGGTCGGCGATAAAATCATGCTGGCGCGGGTGCTATTGAAAAAAGGCGCGCATGTGCCGCTGCATCACCACCACAACGAGCAAGTCACTTACATCCTCGAAGGCGCGCTGAAATTTGCCATCGACGATAAGGAAGTGGTGGTCCGCGCCGGTGAAGTGCTGTGTATCCCGCCACACAAGCCCCACGAGGCCTGGGCGCTGGAAGATACCGTGGACCTTGATGTTTTCGATCCTCCACGCGAAGACTGGCTGAACAAGACCGACGACTACCTGAGGCATGGCCGTTAGAGTCCAGGCAGCAGCGGGAGTGGTAGAGTTTGCTGTCCGCGCTTCCGCAGACAAGCTAACTGTCTTGGTTACTCGCTCTCGACCGGCAGCATGCCCTTTTCTCTTTTGTCCTATTTTCCGTGAAAGAGCATGGACAAAGGGCCATGGTGTTGTTTACCGTAGCTACGTGGCTGAATCCATCGTGGGGCCAGCCCTCTGAGGGGAGCATCATGAAGAGGCTATTGCTAGCGTCATTGCTGCTGGGGAGCGTGAGCGTTGCGCAGGCACAGGTGAGTGCGCCCATTCTGCAGATCGATACAGGAAACGCCGCGCCAGACTTCTCCGCGACTTCCGCTGCGAAGGTGACGCTGCCCAGCGACCTCGCAGCGGCCGACTCAATCACCGTGGTGGCAAGCAAACCGGCGAATACGTTGGTTGTTCCCGCTGTCGCTACAGCGCTGGCCTTGCCTTTCGAGAGTGCCGAGCCGGCTTCGCCGTCGCCGCCGCCCAAGTTTCTCTACGGCGGCCGTGATGACTACCGCTGGGAACTGGGTCTCGCCGTGAGCTGGTTGCGCTTCCGATCCTCGGTCTTCAACGCCAGCGCCGTGGGCATCAATACTTCCGTGGTTTATTTCACAAACGAATGGTTTGGAGTCGAGGGAAACTTGACCGCTGTATTTGCTCCAACGATTCTGCTGAACGAACGCATCAAGATTGCGACCTACGGCGCCGGCCCGAAGATCGCGTGGCGGCAAAAGCAGTGGGAACCGTGGGTGCACGGAATTTTTGGCGGCGCTCACGAGCAGCCGCAAACCTCGGCAGGCAGCCGCAACTCCTATGTGATTAAAGCGGGTGGCGGAGCGGATTATCGCTGGAACCCGCGCCTGTCATTTCGCCTGGAGGGCGACTATGTGCGCACGGGCTTTTTTCACGGTTCGCAGAATAACTTCCAGCTCGCGGGCGGCCTCGTTTTCCACTTCTAGACGGGTGCCCGTCAAGTTCACGGACCCTCATAGGGATTTCCTCCAGAAGCACTTGCGCTCTAGGACAGCGCTAGACTACCAGATTTTGCAGGTCTGCTCCCGCACCATCGGCTCGCCTTTCTTGCAAGCGAAGGCTTTGGCAAACTCGGCCATGTTCGATAGCGGTCCGTTGCCGCGGAACCTGGGCAGCGGGTGCGGGTTGGTGTTGGCCATCAAGCGAGCGTATTCAATCCGCTCGTTGGCGCCCCAAACTTGCGCCCAGCCGAGGAAGAACCGCTGCTCGGGAGTAAAGCCGTCTTTCTCCGGCGGCCGCGGCTTGCCCGCAAGAGATTTTTCATACGCGGCGTACGCGATGGTCAGACCGCCCAGGTCGGCGATGCTTTCCCCTAACACCAGCTTGCCATTTTCGTGCAAGTCGCCGTCAACCACGTAGCCGTCAAACTGATCGGAGACGCAGCCGGCGCGCTCTTTGAAATTTTTCAGGTCGTCCGGGCTCCACCAGTCCTTCAAGTTGCCTTTGCCATCGAATTTGCTGCCGTGGTCGTCGAAGCCATGAGTGATTTCGTGTCCAATGACGGCACCCATTCCGCCGTAGTTCACCGCGTCATCGGCGTTCGGGTCGTAGAAGGGAGGTTGCATAATGCCGGCGGGAAAGACGATTTCATTCATGCTGCTGTTGTTGTAGGCGTTCACGGTCGGGGGCGTCATACCCCATTCGGTGCGGTCCACCGGCTTGCCAATTTTGTTCAGGCGGCGCGCGAAATCGAATTCCGCTCCGCGCAATTGATTTTCGGCATACGAGCTGCGGTCGATTTTCAGCGCTGAGTAGTCGCGCCACTTGTCGGTATACCCGATTTTCAGCGCAAAAGCCTCGAGTTTCGCGGTGGCCTGCTTACGCGTTTCCGGTCCCATCCACGGCAGCGTCTGTAAATCATCGCGCAGCGCGGCAATCAGGTTGTGCACCATTTCGAGCGCGCGGGCCTTGGCCTCCGGTGGAAAATATTTTTGCACATAGACCTGTCCAAGAGCCTCGCCGAGCACGCGGTCGGTGGCTTGCACGCAGCGCTTCCAACGAGGCTGGATTTCCTTCGCGCCGGTGAGAGTCTTGCCGCGAAAATCGAAATCTTGGGCGACGAATTTTTCCGATAGTCCGGGCGCCGCCGCATTCACCAGATGCCAGCGCAGGTAGGTTTTCCAGTCCGCGATGGGAGTTGCCGTCAATTGCGCGCCAAGGGCCTTGAAGAAATCCGGCTGGCCGACGTTGATTTCTTTCAGTTCCGGATGTCCAGCGGCCTTGAAATAAGCCTCCCAGGAAAAATTCGGGGTCAGGGTCCGCAGATCTGCAAGCGCCATCTTGTGATAGGTCTTGTCCGGATCGCGGAGGTCGGTATTTTTCATCGAAGCAGTTGCTAGTGTTGTTTCGATCTTCAGAATGGTGGCCGCTTCCGCGACCGATTGGTCCGCGGAGTCTCCGAGCAACTCGAACATCTTTGTGACGTGTTTGGTGTAATCCTCGCGAAGCTGCTTCGATTTGTCGTCGGCCTTCAGGTAGTATTCGCGCTCCGGCAATCCCA
>WNFR01019451.1_pt1 | contig 11461 bp, 11 predicted proteins | sample 5400221 | NCBI WGS metagenome assembly WNFR01 (sample SAMN13153357, study PRJNA577476) | soil metagenome | isolation source: 40 cm soil under Madrone tree | place: USA:California | collected 2016-06-14 | reverse complement strand
AACCTACCGGGCTTGAGTAAAGCTTATAATTGACGCTGTATTCATTGCCGTCTTTGAGTCTCGTCTTCGTGTCGATCTCGACGTTCTCATCGTCACCGATTTCTCTGATATATTGTATTCTCGCGTCGCCGTTCTCCTCCAACTTTTCCATATACGCGTGTTCCAAAAAATCGACGAAAAGTGGCGTAAATTCTCCCAAACGATCATTGTACCGGCGGGCATTTGTTCCGAGCGAACGCCTCGACATTTCCTGAAAATCAAAGAGTTGTTGGAGAACAACCCGCGCTAGTTTTCTTCGCTGAAGCAAATATTTGTGGTCGGATAATTTGGGATCGCGTAGTACCTGCTGCAAGGCGGCAATGTGAACTTTCAGATCCCTTAGCGCTGGCGAATCCGCATAGAGAGACTGAGCAAAAACTGTCCCAAGTAAGAGAACGGCCAGACACAAACGCTCAGCTAATTTTATCTTCATCGAGCACCGCCTGAGATGTTCGCGCTGACTCCGTCTCGCAAGGAGTAAAATGGCGCAGCCTGATCATTAACAACCGTAAAAATGGCAGACCGTTTGAGCCGGGCGCTGTAACAATGGACTCTCGGTGACGCCGAAGTCGCGATTCTGCGGACCGAAGTTCTTCGATGCAGTCATTGCCGACGAGGTCGAATCTGATGCATCGTAAGACGGGCGCTCCGCGATCTGGCGCGAATCGAACATTCTACTGTGAAGGCCGCTAAGCATGCTGCTATTCGCCTGAGAAGGAAAAATGGCCTGGCCGAGGACCGATAGCGACAGCAGGTAAAGGCCACAGCAAATAATTATATTGACCGTCAGTAACAAAACACTTTTGTAAATATACCGTGACATCTTCATACCTCAGTTTGATCCTAGTATGCACAGGGGTTGGAGCAACGAACGTGCCAGTCTGCCATTTGACCCGAATTCCTTGAAACCATAAGAATCCATCACAAATATTGCAGCACTGCCGCAGATATGACGAGGTGTTGCCCTATTATCGGCACCCTGCCGAAATGTCGGCTCTATTTTGGCAGTCACTTGCGTCATGATAGTTACGGCAAAATCGCTGAATGAAATTTGTTGGGGAAGAGCTGCTCTAAGATCAAACCAGTTTCGCTTGGAATCGGTAATCTCTCGCGGTGTTGTCAAATAGCTCTTCGGGATTCAATTTATTATTTGTCAATCCTTGATAATGAGCGTGGGTGAGAAACTGATCCAGCTCCTTCCAGTTTCGTTCCAACCCATAGGACCATGGATCAGCACCGAACAGTGACACGGTCTCGTCTAAATAGCTTCGCATCAGCGGCAGGCTCGTCAGCCGCTCGTTCTGCAGCGTACGATAAGCTTGCTCTTTCGCGCGATCGAAGGCCGTGCAAAGCTCTTCGGCCAGTTCCGGGCGCGTTGAGATCACCTCTTTCCGGATGACAATAAGGTGAACGATGATGTGAAAGCCGGTCTTACGGTAGTATTCCTTCTGGAGCGCATGTAAATCGCTGTTGAGCCGCACGACCTTATCACGATCAGCTTCTCCCAAAGATGGCGTTCCCTCCGTCATGAGACAATCCACCGTCCCATTCAACAACTTTTCCACTCCCAGATGAGGGCCGGGAGTTAGAACCACCGCAACTCCGTCCGGCAATCGCATTCTCGGATCGCGCTCGGGGGAGGTGGTATGCCATGCGATTTCTTCCGGCCGGATGCCATAATTCTCTTCCAGCATCGCGCGATGCCAGAGCGATGCAGTCATGTAATACATAGGGACGAGGACACGGCAGCCGCGCAACTGCCCGGGTGAAGTTATGCCCGTATCCGGCCGGGTATAGACGTACTGTTGTATGAAGAGGCGATCGGTAAAAACCGGGATTGCGGTATATGGATCGCCGATGTCCTTCAAAAACGCATAGTGAGCAAGCGGCATCTCAGCGGCATCGAAGACGCCACTCAGAATTCCCTCCACGCTGACTCGCGGAGGAACAAAAAGAACCGTGACATCGCGCGGAGAAAGTATCCCGCCTTCGAGGGGCGCGGTCCGGTCGAATCGCTGGATAGCTAAAGTAATCGGTTTAGACGCTTTCTTTGCGTGCAACCAGATATTCCTTCTCTCTTGTGATTTTCCTACTTTTGTACCGAGAGCATTCGAGCAACGCGCCTAACGTGGAAGCCCTCGAGCACAAGTTTCCTCCATTGAATGACCACGGCATCGGTGTGAGAAAGCTTCTCGTCAGAGCTGTAATTTTGCTGGCCGACAATGGCGCGGTCTTGCTCGGAGAAGTTCGCGTTCATAGCCCAGCGTCGAAAGAGATAGTAGCGGATGGCAAACCAAACCTTCGACGTCCTGGACCCTCTCACAAGATGCCAGTAGAAGTTTCGCACCGAACTCTCGTCTATCGGCACTCCCCAACGGATGTATAGATGTTTCGGATAGGCTATTCGCGCGATTCCCGGCAAGACAATTTCCTGCGTGTAAGGCTTGCCGGTAAAGTTGGGGCCGATTCTTTTCCTTTGAAAGATCCAAATCCAATATTTCCGCCTGTAGAGCCTCGGGAATCGGCCCACGTTCGGATAGTCCTGCTCGATGGAGGGAGCATTTTCTTTCCTGAGCGCGATACCTTTGCCGTCGCGAGTGGCCATAGGAATTAGCTTCCGTCCCAGCGGACCAAGGCCAAAAAGAATTGCTAACACAGAGTTTCGATGCACGTATGGGGCATGACCATCGATTGCGTTCTCAATTAACGGCCGCCAGTTTACAGGCCACGTTCGGACGTCGATAAAGACCGTCACCTGTGGATCTAAAAATTCTTCGGGAATATCTTCCTCTAACGGCACAGGTTCTCCATCTCCGATCCAAACCCAGACTATTCCTCTAAATTCCCGCACTCGTTTTGTGGGAATTTGAACCCCGGTTTTCGGAATATGCGATTGTGGCCCCTCGACCAACGCAGCCACACACCTCCCTTCTGAGTTGTAAGTCCAGCCGTGATATGGACAGCTTACGGTTCCCGGAAAATGGCAGACTCCGAGCGAAAGCTTGGCACCTCGATGAGCGCAGAGATCCCGAAGCGCCACTGTTTTTCCCTCAGTGTCGCGAAAGAAAACGATGTCCTCGCCTACGAGCCGGATTCCCAGAGGCCTCCGTTTTCCCAGCTGTCGCGCCGGAAAGGCCGGATACCAGTATTCCTGAAGTCCGGCCGCTGGAATTCGTTCACGCGCGGCGGAAATCTCTGACTGGCTCTCTTTGCGCTCTCGAACTTGAGGGACAACTACCATGTCGTTCTCTCCTCATGCTTAACGAAATGAGGAAGTTTGGTAAGAATCTTTCCTGCTCTGATCAACGCCTGAAAACTGCAAAACATTTGTTGGAATTAAACACATATGTTTCTATGTAATCGATGATCTCGGTTCGCATTCTCAGTTCCGACATCGCCCCTGCCAAACAGACCCAATTTAGTATTTCATTCTGTCCGGCGTTTTCTATCTCCGCGAGATCCAGCATTCGCCACTCGTCATACTTCGCTTCCTTTAATTCTTCAAACCGTCGCCGGTCCGCTTCCATGTCTGGATACAGCCAATAACTTTTGGCATTCAGAAAAGCGTGCGACCAACTCGACGAAGCCATAAGAACGACACGCCATGGACTTTCCTGGAGGATACGCGCTACTTTTCTGCCGACATCGAAGCAGCGCTTCGGAGAAGGCGGTGGCGGGTCGACATCTCCATCGCTCTCCCTTTCCAGATGCGCGCCGCCTCCTCTGCTGCTGATCACATGGCTGCCGTAGCAGTTGACGTGGAAAGGAACGATCTTGAAGTCGAAGCCGCGCCGCTCATAGTCGAGGTACAGCAACGTCTGGCCGAAAGAATGAGCGAGCCCCCTCGGGGAGCGAAAAGCATACGCGTACGAAACGTCGATATCTTCTTCCATCAAGCGTCTGATTAGAAATCTTGCTCCGGTAACATGCCCTTTAATTGGAAAAACTTTCGTGGGATCCTCTCCCCAAAAATTTTGCGGCGTCTTTGACCACCGCTCTGTTCCAATGAGCGGCCGGCACTCTGCCTGATCAAAAATATAGATACAGAATGGCGGTATGCCATCCTCGAGAAAGTTCTCATATTGATCGTCGCCCCACATTAAGATGAAGTCGGGATTGAAATTTTGGATTTCCGCCCGGACCTTACTAAACGCCTCTACGAATCGCGCGCGGTGTTGGCCTGCAGCTTTCTCGCCTCCAACGTTAGCCCATTCGGCTTGCATGGGAGCGGGCCAGCTTTTTGGATCCTTCATGTTTTCGGGAACGCGCGCGCTAGCTAAAGTGCGTCGCAGAAAACCGGCCATATAAGCGTCAGGGACCATGGGGCCCGGGTAGTGGCTAACACCGACGCCGATTATCTCAGCCATAAATTTTTCCTGGCGTTCACAGGATCGCTAAACATTGGGTTGCCTTCTTGGAGCCGCCGCCCTGTTAGTTCAGCCCACGATCCGACATAACGTAGGGCGGGATCACCAGTCCGACGGGTTGCTTAAGAACCAGCATCGAATGGACTGATTCCCTGATCAAGGCCGGCGCATCCTCTATCCGTCTTAAGATTTCATAGGGAATTTGCAACGCTCGCAGTATCGGCTCATTAGTAAGCCGGGAGGTCGTATCGTGATCAAATCGAACGCCTAATGAAACCGAGTGGCTCGAAACAATCAACAGAGGTGTTCGGTAGATCATGCACAAAGCCAGCATTTTTGATCGCTCGGTAGATAATTGCCGCGTTGGACGATTCGGATTGGTGCTCCGTGTCATCGATTTCAATCCCCATTTTGCCGACGGAGACTTTTTTTCCTGGCGGGCACGGATGCTCTGTGAACCAACGTCTAAAGATTTGCGCCGCTTCAGTACGGTCTGGACGATCCAAATCTTTTTTTCCAAGCGCGCGTTCGGACCGTTCAACTTTGGCGACGATCACCCAAGGGCCATCGCTCTGCTGCGCGCGAACGAACTGGTCTTCAAACTCACCCACAGTAGTTGCTGTGACCACATTTTTGATTCCGGCGCCCTTCGCGATCGCTTCCAGTTTCGATGTGGCTCCAGTAGCCGTCTTAATGATGCCGCGGCCAGTGGAAAAATATCGACCATTGTCAATGACAAGAAGGACAAAATTCTTAATTGGGTAGCGAGCCAGCGTGGTAACAAACCCCAGACCCGCTATCAGAGATCCATCGCCCTCAATGGCAATCACTTTTAGATCTGGACGTGCCAAAGCAAGTCCGAAGCAAGATGGCGCGGCGTACGCCAAGCTTGTGTTGTAAAGGGTCGGAGCACGATGGCCCAAATTGGATAAAACAGTGCCGGAATTTCCCGGTGAGACGATTATGGGTTCATCGGTTCGACATCTAACAAGAACCTGCATGACGGCACGTGTGTTCATAACGGTTCCTTATATCTTGGCAGATGTACTCCTCAGCCTTTCCGCTGCAAAGCTTCGAAGACATCCTCGGCCCGGATCGGAAGCGATTTGATCCTTACACCTACGGCGTCTTCAATGGCGTTTGCGATGGCCGGGGCCACTGGAATGATCGCCGGCTCCCCGATGGCCATGCTATGATACGGGCCGGGACCCGTGGGCACTTCCTTAACCACGGTTTTTAGCTCGGGAATATCTTGGATCGTCGGAATTTTGTATTCGCCAAAATTGGTCGTCAATACTTTGCCGCCGTCTACAATGAGGTCTTCCATCAGAGCGTAGCCGACTCCCATTACCGAGCCGCCTTCGATTTGGCCCTGGTGGGTGAGTGGATTGAGAACAGTTCCAGTGTGGTGCGCGCTCGTGAGTTTCTTCAGGTTAATCTCGCCAGTCTCGCAGTCGACCTCGACCTCAGCCACCTGAACGCACATCGAAGCCTCGTGGGCTTTCGATAGATCCTTATAGTGGCCCTCGACCTTGAATGGTGATCCCTTCGCTTTGACCAAATCAGAATAGGTCATCCGGCGTTCGGCGCTGCGGTGGATCACGCCGCCGTTGGCGATGATGACATCGTCAAAATGGCAGCCAAGATACTGTGCCGCGGTCTTTCGAATCTCTTCCTTGGCTTTGATTGCTGCCTCATAAGCCGCGTTGCCATAAACCCTCGTGGCCCGGCTTGCGCCTACACCCGTATCTTTTCTTCCGCTCTTGGTGTCCAAGGGTTTCGCCTGGATCTTGTCCAACGGGACTTGAAGTTCTTCGGCCACGATCTCGCAAAGAACAGTGTAGGTGCCAGCGCCTTGATCCAGCATCGCCGAGGCGATCACGACATCGCCTTTTTCATCCATAGTAATCGTGACAGCTCCTTCGCCGCCATTGGGGAACCATGGTGCCACAGCGATGCCACGCCCAATATTTTTCGGTTTTGGTTGATAGTAATCCGACTCCTTGAGTGCCATCTCCAGCGTTTCCTGGCCTTTGATGTGGTTGATCACGCCGCCCGTGGGAAGCTCGTCGCCGTCACGCATGAGATTTTTCTTTCTGAACTCCGCAGACCCCAACCCCAGCGCCCGCGCAACTAGATCCATCTGACTCTCGTTGGCAAACATTCCCTGCGGATCACCAGGCGCGCGCATATGGCCACAAGGAATCTTGTTGGTGTAAACCATTCGCTGTTCAACCAGCGCGTGAGAGATCCGGTAAGGTCCTGGACATTCCTTTGGTCCATGAAGAAACCCGGTCGGCTTGAAGGCGCCATAGGCGCCGCTGTCGAAAATAAAATCCATGTGATGTGCTACAATAGTTCCGTCTTTTTTCACTCCCGTCTTAATCTTAATTATCGATGAATGCCTGGGGTTGCCGGCGATGAACTCTTCGCTATAGTCCATCACCATCTTGACGGGCTGACCGCTTTTCAGGGAAAGGAAATAACAGACGGGAAGATCCATGAAATCTCCTTTCCCCCCAAAGTCGCCACCGATATAACAGGGATGGAACAGAAGTTTTTCCGAGTTGATCCTGAACGCGTTAGCCAATTGGTCCCGCGCGGCGTAGGGCACTTTACTGCAAGACCAGATCTCCGCGCCGCCGGATTCATCGGCTTTGACTACGCACGAGTGCGGTTCGATGTAAGCTTGATGAACCTTGTTCGTCGTAAACGTATTCTCAACGACCAGATCTGAGTTCTGGAATCCAAGCTCTATGTTTCCTTTCTTCCAGATCATGTCGATAAAGACATTACTTGGCGTCTCAAGCTTATTGGGGAGGCCTTTATAGCTAATGACATCGGGATGGACGAGCGGAGCAGCGGAACTCATGGCTTGCATGGGATCGAAGACCGGGTCCGTTTCTTCGTATTCAATATCGATGAGGTCGAGCGCCTGCTCCGCGATCTGCTCGGTCTCCGCAGCAACTGCCGCCACCTTCTCGCCGATAAACCGGACCACTCCGTCAGCCAGTAGGGCATGTCATAAACACATCTGCCGATCCTGAGCCCCGTTAGATCTTGACCGGTGACAACCGTCTTGACCCCGGGAACCTTTGCGGCTTGGCTAATATCGATGCGTTTGATCCGCCCGGACGGAATGGGGCTTCGCAAAACTTTACCCCAAAGCATTCCCGGGAGAGTGACATCGACGGCGTAAACCGTTTGACCATTAACCTTCTGCCCACCCTCCACTCTCGACGTGGGTCTGCCGACAACTTTGTTGCCCATTATCGCTCCGGCCTAACAGAACACATTCAAGCCAGCTTATTTAGAGAACTTCACGTCTGCCGCCTGACGAGGCAATCTAAAAATCACTTGATGTATTCGTTCGCAATTTGAGTTGCCACCTTTCGCAGGTGCACTCGCTCTTCGTGATCGACGTCAAAGTATTTGACTCCCGCTTTCGGGGCTGTTTTTGGATCATTCTTCACATCAAGACGGCGGCTGTTTCTACCCGCAATCTCTCGCCACGCGGTTTGTCCCTGAGCCGACAGCAACCAGTTTATAAATACTTTGGCCGCATTCGGATTAGGCGAACGATTTAAGAACATGACCGTTCCAAATCCTGATCCGAGGCGGCCGCCGGCACTGGTGTCCATAGCCAAAGGCAAAACATTCATCCCGACCCCCTCTTTTTGAAATGGCAAAAGATCGGACTCTCCCACGCCGATGGCGATCGGATACGTTCCTCGGACTAACCACTCGGCCTGCTGGCGTATGTCCCGAGTGATCGTAGATTTTTGCTGTAGTAACTGCCTGACGAAACCCTCCCCTTTTGCAGCTAACCAGAATGCCGCGCGCCCGTTGCCAGCCCCGTCGAGTCGCGGATCGTTCCAAGAGATCTTGGTGGACCATTTTTGATCCGTTAGTTGTTCGATTGCGTTCAGTTCGGCATCGGGCACGAAGTCTCGGTTAACGTAAACTTGCGGCGAAATCTCTGCTTCAAAAGCGAAAATAAGCTTCCCTTCAGCATCCAGGAACGCAGACGGCAAACCGCCGAACCAAACTTTATCGTCAAGCACCCCCGGAAGAATTAGGGCGGGCTTGAGCGGTTCAAGAACACCGGCGTGCTTAAGTACATTGATGGCTGTGCCGGCGCCTCCAATGTGGACGTCCCAGAGATACAGGTTCGCACGCCGTTCAGCGAAAAGCTTAGGCGCGAAGTCTCGTCCGCCGATGCTGGTGTATTCCATTTGGATTCCGGGATAAGTTTGTGCAAACCTCTGCATCGCTTGCCGGTATAGACCACCCGGTGCTCCAGCAATCACTACCTTTCCTTCGGCGTTGCCGCGGCGTAAAACTTGCTCCCATTCCGCTTTCCAAGACGGAGCGGGTTTCTGTGCTCGCGCCATTTCAACCGAAGACAACAAACTGAAAACAATCGTTAGTAATATGAAACCGGGCCTTCTCATAAGTGCCTCCACCGTTTGTCTTTCCCAATCAAAGTAGTAAAGGTCATTTTTTCTGTCAATGAATAAGCCGCTTCGTACGGTAGGGTTACGCTCCGGGTTTCTAAAAACCACTAAAAACGCGCCGGTTTAATAAACCGGCGCGGCGCGTTAACCTATTAATTTGTAAGGTGAAATAAAGCACCTTAACTAAGGTTTAATTAACCAGCTAAAATTTGCTTTGCGCAACTTAGGATGATGAAGCCGAGTTACTTACGACCTTTTACTTGATTATGATAGTTATAGGCAAATCGGTGACTGAAAGTTGTTTGGGAAAACCGGAACTAAGTCAGGGTTTAGTATGGGCGGCGATTACTTTTGCTCCAGCTGTAATAGTATAAAATGGCCGTTCATCTCATGTCTCCGAGAGCTAACGGATGACACCCGAACTGGAGCGCGTCGTAAAGCGCTATAGACAATGGTTCGGCTCGTACAAGAGATCCTGCGAGCTGGTAAAGGTCCAGGTATGGCTTACGAAAGCTTACGCTATTCGGGTCGCATTTCTGAGCTTCAAAACCGATGGTTGGGCAATTCGAATGCAATCGCGACAACAACAAAACGGCCACAACTATGTGTAAAAGCGACTTTTGAGGAGCGAACGAAATCATATATGCCCCCAAAGTTGCCCCCACAGCATTGTTCCTCAGGAATGGCTTGTCGCTTCGGCGGCCGCCGTAGTATCACACCGATTCCATCTAAGGCTTTATACTCGAAAGCGCATTAGCCGAAATACAGCCCGTCTCGCGCGACAGAGGTCCGGTGAGAACTCGGACGTAGGCCATCGTGCCGCACTCATGCGAATCTAGAAGCTCCACCTCTGTCCCTATCGTGAGTGTGCCCTTTTTTGGCTTGAGTCCCGAGAATCCGTCTTCACAAAATATTTTCTGATCGGATTGAGTTCCGCGGAGCGTCGCCTTTAGGCAGCTGTCGGGCCATGTCCGGTCGGTCCACAACGGGAACTCGTTAATTTCGATTCCTGCCGTCCGTGTAGAAACAATGTAACGTCGCTCACCAGCGAATGCACTTGAGAAGATAGAAATCGTTATCAGCATAAACCCCACTTGTAATTTCATTGGGTTCTCCATTCGTTAGTCGCCGAAGACCGGTCTTGAACAGCTTGAAGTCCCGGGGACTATCGCTGATTCTAAAAAGCCAAGCTGACACGAAGCTCTTAGCACCACGGGTCAAGTTGAGGTGTGGCGCTAACCTCATGCGTGGCGATTTTCCTCCGGCCCAAGGGCATACTGACTATCCCGCCTGAATTCTTCAGAATGCCCTTGGCCCGGACAAGGCGAAACGGGATCGCTCGTGGACGCAATCGAGTAGGTCGCGATCAAAACCGCGACGCGCGTCGCAAAGATCGCACGATCCCGAGATGTTTCCTGTTAAGCGTTGACCCGCTAATAGTTAATATCAATTGGCACCACTGGCGGATTGTGCCGATTTTCGAAATCTGCCGATACGGTAAATTTTTCACTCGTCACACCGCGTCGCCTTAAAAGTTGCTCCAAAAGTTTTAGAGCACTCTTGTTTACCAGTTTTCCTCCACCCTCCCAACGCTGCACCGTATAGGAGCTTACGCCCAACTCAGCGGCAAACTCGGTGCGGTTCAAGCCGAGCGCCACACGTAACGGCTTTAGATTAATGCTGCTATCTAAAGGGAACTTATAAAGTATCCTTTCCATCCTAGTCTCTCCCTTTCTGCGCAAACCTTGCGCTTGGGCCCATTTTAGTTGCTTGATAGTTTCGTGATCCTTCCCAGGTTCCAAGGTTTTTCCTGGGAAATGCAGTCTGCGGCGGGGCTCGGCTTTTCATGAGCCGAGCTTAATTTAGCTTGATATGGTATGTCAAGCTAAATTAGGTTTTTTTTCCGCGGATAATGTGGGAGTCAGAAACCTGGTACTTGTCCAGGGCATCGGCATGAATGACCCACCCTCGAGTCACCTGTACGATTGTTTTTGTGATCTTGGCCTTGTGCGCTTCCAACAACCCCTTCTTGATAGCTTCGTGCACACCCTGGCGGCTGATCCCAAGTTTCGTCGCGGCTTCGGACAAGGTATAAACTGTTGTCTTTCTCGGTAGCTTCATCGCTGGGGTCCGCCTGGTGGTTGTGTGCTGTACATGTACCGCGAAGCTATCAGAATCCTTCAAACCGGGGCAAGTCTGCGCAAAATGCCGAATCTAGTTGCGGTCCCTTGAAGTCATCCGGAACAGGCATGCGGATTAGACAATTTGCCTTCGTGTGAAACGGGATGAGTCTTCCCGTATGCACGAACGTCTGGCCTTCTCCCCAGTGAGTTTAAGATATGGTTTTTCACCTCGCGCCATTACTCAGAATCAAACTTTTCTGGTCATTATCATGGATGACGCGATGATCGATACGTCAGCTTTCAGGTACGCAAAAACGGTTACCTTAAAGAGTAAAAGGAGAGTTCTGACCGCCCTATACTAATTCACGGATTCGGGAGCAACCACGGTGCGTGGGACTGAGACTTTCCATTGACCCTATGCGTAGCGCAAACTTAATGAACTCGGCGCAATTTCCATCATCTTAGTTGTCTTCAC
>WNFR01019212.1_pt1 | contig 11461 bp, 8 predicted proteins | sample 5400221 | NCBI WGS metagenome assembly WNFR01 (sample SAMN13153357, study PRJNA577476) | soil metagenome | isolation source: 40 cm soil under Madrone tree | place: USA:California | collected 2016-06-14 | reverse complement strand
ACTCCAAGGCGAAGTCCAGCGGTTTCGGACGCTGAAAGCAAAAGTAGCCATCATGCCAGGGGCTTCGGGATAGCGTTGACTGTCGTGTGATGCTTAAGCTCGTCTTTAGCTGTGCTGGAAATTTGGTCGACGGAGAGTGCCGGGCCGGAGTCGATCAATCGCGAGTGGCGCGAGGAGATTGGAGCGAGCGCGGGAAGGACACAAAGAGAAGAGGGATAGGGGCGTAGCAGCAGAGATATAAGGACGTGAAGAATAGGGGAAGGGGAATCGTGACTCTCATCTTTCTTCGAGTCAACAAACTTGAATCTATCATTCTTTCCGAATCCAATCTCGAATCTATCTACTTTCTCCATTCTGTGCTGCGGGAGACCAAGACCATGCAGAAAGTAGTGGGACGAGCCATTGACCCGACTGACGAATATTGTAAATGGTGTCAATATGTGCAGGGCACGACGAGTTGGAATACTGGATTTTCCAACAATGTCAGCTTTGTGACTGTTATGGTGACATCACGCAGGATTCACTTCATCGATTACAGTAGGGACCGGCCTTGCGATAAGGCTCCTCCGTGATGTGACCATAGCGGTCACACAGCTGACATTGCTGGAACACCCAGCATTCCGACTCTTCATGTCCTGCGTACTGACACCATTTACAGTACTCATCCGTCGGCTCGAGAGGTCTCGAGGACTTACTGAAGACGGGCGTAAGCGTGGCACTGGGACAACCGATCGATACCATCCTGGAGCTCTGTGACAAGGCAGTCAGCTCTCGCCTCATACGGCGAATGTCGTCATGCGTGATGGCTACCTTCGCTGTCAATGTAAGGAACCGCTGGACTTCTCCTTGAAGCGCTGGGCATTTTTAAAAATCCGCTTTTTTCCTGATTTTAATTCCCTCGTCGTTCCGCAGTTCCTCAAGCCTCCGCGTCATGGTCCTCTCGTACTATGAGTCAACCAGGTCCATTGGTCTCGTGGGTGCTTGGACTAATTCTTCCCACGTGGCTGTGAATGGTACGAGTACGGAATCTGCGGAGAACCGATGTTGGACCGTCGGGAATCGACTGGTACCGCGCGTGTGAGCTGGCTGGTGCGGCGGATCCACGGATGGTCCTGGCAGGCAGTAGATTTATTAACAGTCGATGAATATGATTTTATCGCTTATCTCTTCGACAGACGACCATTGAGGCCATTTTCTTTATCAATCTTTCTCTTTTCCTCCTCAACTCATCGGCGCTCGTTCTCCAAGTATTACGTGCGATTAAATTTTCTCTGCTGTCACTGCCTTTGTCTCACTCCGAGCATGACACAGTGTATCCGCAACAGTCCTGGCGACTAATCAACGACCCAGTGGAAGGTGTCTTTGTTCCTCTGATAGTAAGATCCACAGCCGTTCTCTAAGCGCTCGATGTTTAACACCGTACTCAGGTTCTTTCGTTCGCAACTACCGTGATCGGTACGACTAATTACGGGGTCATACCTGGTCACCTACACCATGAAGGAATATACATGCTGTTCTGTTAAATTACTTTTCCATCAATGACCGTATCCCCGCCGACTCCTTGCGATCCTCGTGTGTTTCCCGATGTTGATGATCTGGTACAACAAGCCGCATGACGTGAAGACATTTATACTAGCGTGGGCCTTTCTCGTTCGTAGTTGACTACATCTTGTCTTCTTCTTTGCGTTTGGTGTCCTTCACTACTGCTTCAAAGTACGAAAGCGCCTTAGTGAGATTCCCGGATGTCAGTAGTCCACTTCCATCACTTATTATTACGCCTCAATTTCGTCTTTACGTGTTGATATGGTTGACAATGATTCGTTCCATTCTAGGCTGGGCTCTGACGTTCCCGAACGTTGGGTGGATCTCGACACGCGTCCTTGGCAATGTATTGAATATTCTCGGCTTTTTCGCTTTGCACGCGGTTATGACAGTCACGATGTGCATATTTTAGGCGATCCTGTTTGCGCCAACTTTAGTCGCGTTCTGGAAGGGCAAGATCTTCCTCGCGGCGGAAATGGACGTTTTGTCCCCTTATCGCTGTTGTCTTTTCCGAACTTTGGATTGATAGTAGACCTTTATCTTACAGATACATCGTATATACCTTGCATGGACAATACTAAGCACTGGACTAAGTATGGGGGCGTTTCTGTAGTCTGCAAGTGTAACAAATTGTGAATGAGGGAATTTATTACTCGTCCAGTAACCGCCCAAAAAACAGCGCATCTGTTCCACAAGGTCCATGGCCCTCATCAGAGAAAAGAGGTTAGGTTGTTGAAAGTTGAGTGGCCGCTTCAGTCAGCCAACAGCATGCACCGCATATGCCACTCGCAGAAACAAGCGGAGGCTTCATCACGCGGCCAGCCTACGCACGCCGACGACCACGACGTGCCCTCACAGCCCCGCGCGGCCCTGCATATCATGAGCAAACAAAGGCAAACGCAAACGCCAACTTGAATGCATCGGGCCGCCTAGCACCAGCTGGAATCGTCGGTGACGTGTGCGAGTGTGTGTAATTCGCGCCGAAAAGACCAAGGCTAGCCAAGCACACCGGTATCACTTTGATATCCATCAGACGTGACGTAACAGCCTGCTCAGACCAGGTGTCGTTGCAAGTGGATCCCTTTAGATGCACGCAGAACCATGACTCGAAAGTGGGCACTTGCAGAGGGCGGCCGTTGACATCTGTAAGACTGTGTAGGTGTTCCAAGGTGTTCCAGACATTCAGGACGTTCCGGAACGCCTCGGAACACCTACTTTTTTTTTTACAGGTGTTCGAGGCAACGTGCGCACTCCGGCAGATGGACAGGGATCGCATCACCACCAGGGCCAGGCTTGGCTGCGCGAGAGACTGCAGAGTGTCAATGCCGGTGTAAGATGAGGCGATAATTCGATTCAGTATCAATGTGCGAAGGATCAAAGGTACGCACTGAATTCCCGGAGGCCCAATGCGAATAAAACTCGTCTCAAGGTGCAATGATGACTCGAACCGCCTGCAAACACAGTTCTTTCCTCCGGATTCACGGGGTTCCTCGAAGGGTAGACAGAGGCCGAAAGGTTGAACCGGCAGCAGTAATAGCCAGTGTAGTCAAACCCTCGGTTCGTTGCGGACTCCCACCGGTAACCGGTAACCGGCACGACCAACGGGCCCGAGGCAGGTTACCTTAGTACCCTCACCACCCATAACTCAATGTCGTACGTTCAGACACCACACCACTGGCAATGACCCTCAACCAACCCCGTCAAAGGGTCGTTGAAGCCCAAAGGTTTTACCCGATCTGCACTATCTCCATCTATGTAATGTTCTAGGGCGGTGCTTACTGTATGTCGTCTTAATGCAGCAGAAACATAGAAGGATTATCATCTTACTCGGACATTTCATTCCCGCTGATACTGGCGTCGAATGCGTGCTAATCAGGACAGCGGATTATCGGTACCTAGATAGGGCTTGGCAATTCTATTGGTTCAAATTCTCAGGTTTGAATTGATTGGCGGAGTCGAGATGATCCTGCAGTGATCCTGGCATGACCACCGATTATGGACCGGAAAGGTACCAGCCTTCCAATTTTGAATCGCCATTGACGGTACGATTTCCTCCGACGTCGACGCCATAGCGAATACCAAAGCCTAGGACTGTCCGTTTGTTTCAACGGGATGAGAGGCAATCGCAGGAATGTGCCTGTTAATAGACTCAACAGTTCTAAAACAGTTGAGGAATCGCGGAGTCGTATATTATCCATTCTGCCTGATCGATGAGGCCAGCCAAGGTGTGACGCAACGGATAGCTTGCGTTCGTGTGTTCGTCAGAGCTGCGGCGCACCCACGAGATAGAGGAACGTTCTCCTACTAAACCGATTCCCACAGCCGAGTAAGCCATGCCCTGTAAGGATAGAGAAAATGATCGTGACAAGCTCGATCGTGCATTGTAGCGTTGTACAAATATCCGTTATCTCCTATGCCGTTCTGCTGCCTTACCCCACGTACCAGTTTCTATGAGAGAGATAAGTTAGATCCATGTGGCTACCGGAAGGCGCCGAGGATGGTGGATAGCAGGGGAGAACATGAGGTGGAGACGAAGGCGCGTCGGGTGCAACCGGAGAAGCCCATAGCATGTGTGGGATCGATTTCCCGCTGATAGGGTTCAGGGCATCGAACAGGTGAGCGTGACGCGGCGAGGATGGCACATGTATTTCTTGATGAGGAGGATTGACAGCACCCTCGGGGGAGATAGCCTGACCTGAACGCATAGAGGGGTGCGACGGCCTCAAGCCCAAGGACTTTCGGCGTGATAACCGTTCAGGCCGCGAAAGGGCGTGTGTGCGCTCAAAGAGCCCACACCTATTGCAGAGCTGGAATCATTGTCGGAACGGCGCCTAGGTCAGACAGATTGCGCAGTCGGCACGGAGATACGTACCATCTTTCCGGAATTGAGCAGAGAGCGGCGCCACGCTGAGGTATCAGTTGATTTGCAGTTAAAGCACTGTCGACGTATCCGCTGAGTGGGCTTGATGTGGGAATCTTCTGTGTAGAATATCTGGTCGCTCCGAAACCCGGAGGGGAGAGAATCAACTTGGCCTCTTGAATTGCTAATGCGTTGTCTTGGTATGGTAGGGTGGCCAAAAACCACAGCATCTTCAATGGGGTGGACGCCAACTTTGTATCCACGTTCTGTTTTGAAAGGCTTGCGCCCATGAAAGGAGGACATTAAGAATCGAGGTGCGCGGACGAGTCCTTCGAGAGTGTTTTCGCGGGTATTCCTAGAGGCATCCAGTAATCAGCATGTATTCTGAGGAAATATCGGAAGGTGAAGAACCTGGAGACAATGGTAGTGTGATTGTTATAATGGGACATCGCTCTTGTTTTGATTCCGATGGCTGGGACGGTGTGTGGCGTCAGATCTTCCTTCGTCACTTGCTTTTGGGAATTCTAATTGGCGAAGAAGGGTCAGGACTCTTGTAGCAGACAATATTGCCAATTGTCGGAATAGAGAAGAGAAAACTGGGCGCTAGACCTCAGCAGAGGCCTGTACGTGAAGCAAAAAGGGAGATGTTCTCAAGTTATAGCAGTCAAGCTGTAGCAGAAAGACTTTGATGGCTTTATACTAGTAGACCCAGGGGGTTGAAAATAGGATGTCGGCATTGGGCGTCTAGAGGCCCAATTTTTCACGAGCTTCAAAGTTTCTCAAGGTATCCATACGCCAGTGCTGGCCGTCAAAGGCGTAGTCAGCTCGTCAACTCAACATCAACAGAGAGATGATGCGAGAATGTGATGGACTAGCTAAAAGGATCCCAACAAGTGTTCTCCGGGACCAGGGTACCGATGCATAATAATCGAAAAGACGTATTTGGGGTGCTTCGATGGATGCGAGTCTCCGCAGAGGGTGCCGCCACAACATGAGACAATGGCAGCGTGGGTGATCTTATGCCGGCATACTCCGGAACCGGCGCTCAGACTGCCCTTACGTATACTCTATCCGCGCATTGACCCATGCACAGTGCGATACACAGACACACCTGAAGTGCATAATTTTCACTGCAGTGTGTACGTTCGATCTGGTGACATGGACGTGGTATGCATTCACAGACTAACTTGACAAGTATTTTCAGGATCGGAGCAGGTGTGTGTTGTAGATGGCCCTTTTTCATGAAAAGGCTAATCTTGGGCGCGTACTAGATCTGGTAAGTGGGCCGCCCACGTCCTGGAATCTCGGTGGATGACCCCATCATCGCAGTGACCGGCTAGTGGCTTCCCTGAGTACAAAGTACTCAATCGAGGGCCATTTCATGTAAAGGGAGTGGAGTCAAATCGACTTCAACCTGATTTCACACATCTTCTGCCAATCGCTTGCCGTTCTTTTACACGAAGTGTATGCACCATGCTGTCATCTAACTTTATGCTTTGCGTTCTCGGGATCCGAGAGTGGTCGCAAGCTGCAAAAGTGATCGTCTTTAAGGGTTCCAAACCTCTCGCTAGTGAAATCTGGTCGATGTTTACCACCGTGGCGTCTCCAGTGCGTCAGGTGTAACCTTCGAATGGTCTCAGCCGAAGCCAATTGGATTTTAATCGATCGATGGATTCGTCAGGGCCTGCGCGTCTCGCTTCGGAGATTTTGTGAGTGCCCGTATTGCATTCAATACAGTACGGATAAGTCAACTTTTTCCCCCATTACGCTATGATCCTGATACGCCATCCCGCTTTTGTCAACCCCGAACTAGGGAGTAAACAGGATCGTTTGGCCCTCTGACTCAAGTCTGACCAGATCCGCGTTTTGTAATGCCACATAATATCGATCGTTGCACGTACCTTATCAGTCTTATCCAGGACTCGGTTTCATCTGGTCAACTACATCAACGGAAACCATAGCCCAAACCCTGTTGAGCCACATCTCTTTGGATATCGTGTTAATGCACTGAGATTCTCCAGATGGACATCATATCACGGCTTGCGGGACACTCGGATGCCAGTGGGTACCTCAGGGACGTCTATGACAGATTTTCTCACTCGCATTGCACCTCACTGGGCACCAGGAAGACAAGGCATCGAAATTAGTTAGGACGTGACTATTCTGTCAGCGGCCCAGCGGTGACATTTTTATTTGACTTGGACCTGAATGATAATGTACTCATATGTGGCGGCGCCGCAGCGTCTGCGTAACGTTATGATTTCGGGAGCTTTCGTAGCCTGGGACTGTCGATCCTTTGTGCGAAATACTGGAGTGGGACCTAAGCCAGGAAGGTGTAGAACGCTCACACGGTCTAATACTTTATTAAGCTAGAGTACATGGCTTCAGGTTCAAGTGAGACGGCTCAGATGAGTTGACCTCATTAACACACTATGGTCAACCGCTGTTTTACCCTTTGGTAGTGCCCGCCTGCGACTCCCAGATGAAGTATTCGCGCGGGCAGCCCTTCTACAGCGCTCTCGAGTTTCACAGAGGGGTGCTCAGCTCGCAGCTGCTGAGTACATGAACGTTTCAGATTTGGATACTACTTGGATCCAATGCCCAAACAAAACAAAAATGATTTTCTTCGTTTCTCGGCATTGCGCGTTGAAGCAAAACGATAAGTCGATCGTGTTGTCTGCAGCCACATGCCTGAACAGTGGACCGGAGTAAATACTACATAGTTGATAGGACTAACTAGAAGACAAAACAAAAAGAGTACGGATCAACGTACACCTAGATAGACAAACTAATCATGCCAATACGACAGCCCTACAGAGAGAAAAGTGAACCTATATGACCGTGACGATATCGCTCGGCATCCAGGCTACTAGTATTGACAATGGAACAACATTTACAAGATGAAGAAGAGAGACACGTGCCCTGAGCAAGTACCGCAGATGACATTTGACTATCGTCGGGATATATGGGTTGTTGTTGGGAATTAGGGTAATACTGACCACCCGTGGCGAGAGATAAAGAGGGGCCGGCTTCATTCTGCATCATCCGAGGGGTGCTTTGTGAGATAGTTGACTGCCCACCAACGGCATCAAAATGATCAAATGGTTGAAGAAACTGCGAGCATGGTCCGGTTGACGAAAGGTCGTTCTGGCTTTGCAGTTGTCCAGCATCGCTAACTTGAGGGAACTCTTGGGTCGGGAGTAAGACGGAGGCAGGTCGTGCCCGTCGTTTGCGCGGAAACCTCTCTGGACGCAGGCGGCGATGGGTACGTTCAAAGAGCCCGCACGCATTGCAGAGCTATAAAACCGCTTAGACAAGGTGCATCACCCGTTACGAAGACATACCAATTTCCCAGGGTTGAGCGACGAGCGGCGCCACGTCATGGTCTCAGTTTCTCTGCAGTTGAAGCAACACCGCCGCATATTCCCCACGATCCTTATCCCTGCTTCGTCCGTGTAGACAACCCTGCGAGCCCTGACCTGGGTTAAACGTTGACCGACCCTAGTCCCGGGATCGGCAATTGACGGAGATGACATGGAAGTAAGGTCAGGTGGGCAGTCAAGCTGGTGTGCTCGTGCATCGTATCCGTGTCCCACCATGGAAAAACCCTCCTGGAGTTGATCAACGCCGAGGTGGGGATACTCATAGCTGCCGGATACTGCAGGGATGGACCCTGAATCGGAAGGGACGTCCCATAGGTTGAAGGGAAATGGTGAAGGAGAGGACACATGACCGATGACAGGAGGGGGAGTGGCTTGGAAATTGTTCTTAGATGTTTTGCTGCGCGCGCATCTGGTAACACATGGCGATAAGAATCATTAAAAAATGGCAGTAAACTGGAATAACCTGCAGGCAATGGTGGTTGGGTTCGCGTGGGGGGACATTCTTCCTATTGGAACTACTTGCTGATAGACTGTATTTGAGACAACACAGGAACTCAGATGACTGAACTTTCTGGAGTAGGGATTGACTCCGGTGGAGAAAGGGACAAACGATGATCAGAGAGGATGTTCAAAGAAGGCTCGGGGCTGGGTGTTTTGATGGATGAAGCCTTCGAAGACTTTATAAAACCAAAAAACACTCAAGGCGTCTCCTGCGTCTGTTCGATTAAAAGTGGTCTCGACTCATTCTTGAAATGTCGTCACAGATAACTCGTGAAACCAGACCGATACATCCAAAGCGTAACCAGCCAGATCCACAAAAAGGTCCACTTTTGGCATCCTGATGAATACTAATTACTGGACAGCAATTAGAAGGTCTCCGTGAGAGTACATGGCCGTCAGAGAAACAATGTGGTAAGAAGCAGGTGCGAATTGAGGACCAAATATGATAGATAGGCCTCCAACCCTGAATGCTCTGCTCTCCGCACTTCGAAAACCCCGGCCCGCCCCATCAACGCCACCTTTGCGCCGTCTCTGTCGAATTCGTTACATGTCGAATTCGTTACATATGAATTGGCCAGTGTCGCACTCAACAATACCAGATGTCTTTAACACGTTCTGCAACAAGAACAGTCCCTGCTGGAGTAGAGAGGTGGGCAACAGCCTAGTCAAAACAGACCAGATGGCAGATGGCCGCCATCCGGGCCGCAAGCGCGGCTGCGCGGAGCAATCGGGACCATTAGCCATAATTTGGTAAAGACCCGGAACTCCGGGTACGTGACGCTATCCAGACTCGGATGCTCTACCTGTCTGGCGTCCACAGGATTCTTATGCCATGGTGAAAGCCAGGCGGCTCGGGCCAGGCCTTAACTAGGTCATTTCCATTCTCCGGACACACCCTTCTCTCAGCACGCCAACTGAGTATGCATGCTATACAATTTTGATGTTGTCTTTCATTCTGGCTTGTTTATCGGCTTTGGCACAAGGGTCAGTCTTCTCCAAGCCTCGAAAGTGGTAACATCTTCACTGCATAGCATCTAGTGGCTGGTGGAGTACATGACTCGCGCACGGTTTCTTCTGCGTAAATCTTTCCCTCAACGCCATCTGTGTGACACCCCTTCAGTGATTATCAACCCCGATAATTCTCAAATGAACAACACTACCCGTGGGCCGTGTCTTAATTCTACGCTTCTCGGGTCCATCGAAGTTCCAATTGGCATCTATGGGAGTTAAACCCCTCAACGAACTCGGGCACAGCATCTCGTATCTTCGTTTTGTTCTACTTGTAGTCCACTGACACATAAGGCTATTATCTCCACTGCAAGTACCTCAGAATTCGGTAAGACGTACTATATCCCCCCATTCAATGGAGATCATTCTTCCCATTGAGACCAATTCACCCAAAAAGAATAGAACCTTGACAAAAAGGAACCTCCACAATACCAGCGCGGCCCGACAGGAAGGAGTCACTGCCAACTGGAAGTTGGCCCTTAGTCAGACGCAGGCAGAATCAAACCTCCATGTTGCCAGTCAGCAATACAGTTCAAACCAACGATTCTTTTTAAAAATCTTCGAGTCAATGAGAGTGCAACACCGCAGAAACACCGCGGAACCTTGCATAGGCTATGCGCTGATGTGAACCTGACAACTCTTCACCGTGACCGTCGCGCGAACTCCAGTACTCAGCCAAAGTACTGGAATGGGCACATAGCAACTTTGTCTTCACCAGCCCACGGGAGCGCTTGGAAGCCATAACGGTTTTCCAGACATTAATTTAGAGCGATCATTTACACTAACGATAGTTAATTGACGTGGAGTTTGTGCTCGTCCGAGTGTCATGTTGCAGCGAGGGTCCTGCAGTGACTTCAGCTTGTTACACACTCATGGTTTTGGTAAGTGGAGCCCAAAGCTGAGAGATTCCACTGAGAACGTGTGAAAACTAATGCTTCAGTTTCTATCTCAGATGGAAAAAACCAAAACGTTGGCCAGGACCACAAGCCACGCTGACACGAATCAAAGGCTGTTCCCAACTTCCCGCCAGATCATTCTGGTGCTCAGGCTGACACCGCAGCAGTCTTACGCCAAGATCGCATCACGGTTGTATGGTTCTGATACCGCCCGTTGAAGAGAGGGCAATCACGAATCTTGCAAACCAATTGAAAGTTGTTGTTAACCAATTGTGCGGGGGCCACGGGGACCACCACATAACGTATACATTGAAAGTTTGTCACAACCCCCAACATATTGAGCGTACTCGGGTCCGTCTAACCAGCTGTCGAGCTTCTGGATTGGCTGCAACGTGAAACCAAAATCACTTTCCTAGTGGAGGTGAGCAGTGATTAAGCAATCTAAGTTTATTCCTAGGACAGCATGAGAAGATAGGACACTATTGTTTCCGACCCGGACTCACTTTTCTTAACACTTACTCCGAGTGTCGTTTTGCCCTTCACACTTCTGGTGGGCGGCTATTTGTTCACGTCCACTGGCATTGGCTCGGGAGTCCCCGCAAGACATCCACGCGCCAGTGGTGCTTTCGCGGCCGCATCTGCCTTCATGTCGGGCCAATTCGCCCTTGTTCCAAGTGGGACTTTGAACTCTCAAGAGATTAAAGCTCGTAGTGGATTGGCTTAGTGCGATCGCGATCGTCTTACAACATAACAGTGTAGACTTACGAATCTGCACCTCTTTGTCTGCACCTCTTTGGGTAATGTCGCCGGAGGCGGAAGGCGGCGCTTGGAGCAATCTAATCTCAGCTCGGCAACAGTAAGCAGGCTCACGGGAATACGACCGGCCCGGGACGGCAACCATCCATGCACAATGCGCGTTCGCGTTCGACTTTGTTCAACCCATTCGCGTTCGGTGAAAAATTGCCAATAATATATCTAGTTCCATTAAAAATTTCCTTCATCCTCCGACAATGACAACTGTAGTGCTTGTTTTGTTGTTACATGGATGGATCAGTTTGAGACTCTGTTGAATTCAGCCGCTGTTCCACTGTGGTTCCCTTCAATAGAAGGCGCAAAAGACACCATTCACACCTACAACCTAGAGACCGTCGCGAGGTAATCAACGCCACTGGCACTAGGAAGATCTTGGGACGCAGTGTCATGATAAGTTGATCATAATGCTGCATTATTGGCCATTCTATCGGGTCTACACTACGATTGGAGAAAGGTCA
>WNFR01025068.1_pt1 | contig 11462 bp, 11 predicted proteins | sample 5400221 | NCBI WGS metagenome assembly WNFR01 (sample SAMN13153357, study PRJNA577476) | soil metagenome | isolation source: 40 cm soil under Madrone tree | place: USA:California | collected 2016-06-14 | reverse complement strand
CCAAACTCCTTATGTTCGATCTCTTCGAATTTCTCTCCGATCTCGTCAAGCCGTTTGTCGTCCATCGTCGCCTTCCATGCAGGAAAAACAATCGTATCTTCAATAGCCGCGTGGTGTTCATACATGCGGACAAACGATTGGAGGGCGTTGACGAGTCCAGCCGAGTTACGCCAGGTTAGTTTTTCCGCCGCAGTCACTGATAGCACATAGTCAGTTATCTCCCGTCCGCGAGCGTGCTGAACAGCAAGCACGTTGGCATAGATCGCCGAGGGTCCGCCGGCCTTTTTGAGGGCAGGGAAAATGTATGCTTCCTCCAATTGCTTCTCGTGATAGTCCTCGCCAAATGACCGAAACAGTTGGGCCGTCTTCTCCAGGGCGTCGGGAGCTATCGCTGACGCATCTTCTCGCAATTTGATCGCAGATTCCTGATAAACAAGCAGAGCCCGTCGCAAGATGCCGTGCTCGCGCATTAGATCTTCGGTAGCCGAGACAGTTGCGCCACCCTGCTCGTCGCCGCTGTCTGGGCTACTTTCTTCCCCCTTGGCCTCTTCGTTTCTCGCGCTGCTACCTTCGCCCCGACAACCTACGAACAAAGCTCCTGCGCCAGCTATCGACATGCCTGCCAACCATTGTCTTCTTGTGCGGTTCACGTTGAATCTCCTTGACGAAATATCTTTCAGCGACACCTACCAATCCGGGATATGGCTTTGATATTACTCTCATCATGACGTTAGACTAAGAATAAAATTCATGGATAACGAAGCTATAGCTCGCCGATTTCACCGCCTTGCCGCGCTGATGGACATCCGCGGCGACGACCCCTTTCGTCTGCGTTCTTATCGCAATGCTGCGGAAGCGATTGAGGTGTGGCCCACCCCTCTCAAAGAAATCGCCGAGAAAGACGGCGTCGCAGGCTTGCAGACGATTCCGGGAGTGGGCAAGGCAATTGCGGGAAAAGTAATCGAACTTCTCGACAAAGGCACTTTCGATGTATGGGAACGAATCACCAACGAAACTCCGGAAACTGTTCTGGATTTGATGGAGATTCCCGGCATTGGGCCAAAGACAGCTGCGCTGCTGCATCAGAAATTCAATGTTTCCTCACTCGAGGATCTGAAAAAGTTTGTCGCTGGCGGCGGCTTGGAGATGGTCGACGGCATCGGCGCAAAGACAGCCGAAAAGATCAAAGACGAATTAGCGAAGAGTTCAGAGTTCGAGCTTTAGCTTGCAGCTACGCTCTCGCTCCTGACACAATGTAAAGGCTTTCTCACTTGAGAATCTGAACAAGTTTGTCCCTGACGGCGGATTAATTAGCGAAGAGTTTAGAGTGCAAGCTTTAGCTTGCAGGTACACCTCTCGATCCTCACATAACTATGTACGACTGGCGGAAAATGACCGACCAGGAAAGGGTCCAAGCCCTGGAGTTGCGTCGCGCTCGGCAACTCCCCTGGCACTCACCTCCACACCTAGACTTTGAAGGGGTACATCAATATCTTATCTCGTCTGCATGTTATGAACATTCGCCCATCATCGGCTGCAGTCCGGAGCGTATGTCGGAATGTGAGCAAGAAGTGCTGAAGGTTTGCCGCGAGTTTTGTTTGGAAGTATATGCCTGGTGTATTCTGCCAAATCACTACCACACTCTAGTGAAGACCGAACGCATCGAAGATTTACGACACGGCTTAGGCCAGTTTCATGGACGCTCGTCTTTCAAATGGAACGGAGAGGATTGCTCTCGAGGCCGTAAGGTCTGGCACAACTGTTTCGAACGTCCTATGAAGTCTGAACGACATTTTTGGGCTTCTCTAAATTACGTCCACCACAACCCAGTCCATCATGGGTATGTGCAGCAATGGCAAGACTGGCCCTGGTCAAGTGCGAAAGAGTTCTTAGAGCGCGTGGGTCGTGAACGGGCCAGGGAGTTGTGGTTCCAATACCCAATTCTGGACTACGGTAAAAAATGGGATCTGTAGCTGTGCTCTTAACGTTTGACTCGGTCGTCGTCTGGATAGTTACAGCACGCAAGCCGACAAGACATATAACCGGTGAAAGACAAGCTAAAGCTTGAACTCTAAACTACGAAAGACAAGCTAAAGCTTGAACTCTAAACAAGACTCTAAACTTGGAGACCCCAAATGAGCAAAAAACTCAAACGCCGCGATTTCATGCGGACCGGTGCGGTTGCCGGGTTAGTGCTCGCTAGCCCCAAAACCGAGAAGCTCGCTTTTCCCACGATATTTACGCAAAGCGCTGTGAAGCCTCTGGTGATCTCTTCCGCCAATGGCAATCGTTTCAAAAACGGTGGCGACATGACTGCGGTCCATAAAGCCTTCACCATGATTACTCAGGACGCAGACGTGCTCGACGCTGTTATCGCCGGAGTCAATATTGTGGAGCTTGATCCGCTCGACGACAGCGTGGGTTATGGAGGCTTGCCGAACGCAGAAGGAATCGTGCAACTCGACTCGTCGTGTATGCATGGTCCAAAGAAACGCGCTGGCGCGGTGGGCGCTCTGGAAGGCGTGCGTACTCCTTCGTTGGTTGCGAGGGCAGTGATGGAAAACACGGATCACCATCTGATTGTAGGCAAAGGCGCTCAGGATTTTGCTCGCAACATGGGTTTCAAGATCGAAGACGATCTGAATACGGATAATTCGCGCAGACAGTGGCTGGAATGGAAACGCCGGATAGATCCTTCTCACTATCTCGACCCAAAGCAGCGCGCCGGAGCCGGACATAAAGCCGCGCTTGAAATGCTGGCGGAAGGGTTGCTGAGAGAGGAAAACATGCACGGCACGATCAACTGCGACGGCATCAACTCAAAAGGCGAAATCTGCGGCGTGACCACGACCAGCGGGCTGGCATGGAAGATTCCGGGTCGTCTGGGCGATTCCCCAATTCTTGGCGCTGGTCTTTATGTTGACGGCGCGGTAGGAGCAGCCGGTTCCACCGGTCGTGGCGAGGCTAACCTCTATAACCTCTGCTCGTTTGTGATCATCGAGGAGTTGCGACGCGGTGCACATCCAAAAGATGCTGGTATGGAAGTTCTCAAACGCATAAAGAACAACACGATCGAAAAGCGACTGCTAAATAGCAAAGGCAATCCAAACTTTGGGATCAACTTTTACATCCTGAATGCCAGGGGGGAGTTTGCAGGCGTCTCAATGTATGAAGGATCCTCGTTTGCCATGTGTAACGAAAACGGGCCGCAAAACTTGAAGGCCGATGCGTTTCTCCAGGGAAAACCAAGCGACTAGATTGCAGTTGTTACTGGCCGAACAAAAGACATGACCTCACGCCACAGATCGCTGGGAATTGTAACCGCTGCCTGTTGCCTGCTGACCGCGGGTTGTGGATCGCAAGACTAGTACTGCGTTGAAGGCGCCCATGATTGTGACATTCGATTTTGCATCTTATGCGCCAAAACCAAAGTTCCCCGGTCTGTCGACTATAACTATTTCCGCTGAAGGAAAGACCGTGTTTGAAGCTAAAGGTCAATTCTCTACCTCAAAACTGGCAGACGGTACATTCTCCGAATTTCTCCACGTCCCGCTTCCCTATCGCGCGTTTAGCGACATGACGGCTGGCGAAAAGGTGACTATCAAGGTTGGAACGCAGAACTACGAGCTAACTACCGATCAAATCTCTGCAATGCGAAAGATGTCGAGATACGTCAAAGAGTGAACACCTTCATTTGCTACTTTGCGCCCGTGTCAGCTTGCATCATGCCGAAGATATTGCCTTCGGTGTCCTTGCAGTAGACTAACCAACCGACTCCGGGGATCGCCATTTTCGGAAGCACAATGCTGCCACCGCTCGATTCTGCGCTCGCGATGGCTGCGTCAATTGATTCGACATCGACGGTGCAGACATAGGCTATCACTGCTTGCCCATCGAGCTCGCCACGTCTGGGCAACAAGCCGCCATTAATACCAGGCGTGCCGTCAGGACCGGTGATTACCATCCAATACTCCATCGGTCCGTCCCACTTCTGAAATTGCCAACCAAAAAGCTTTTCGTAGAAACTGATGGCACGTGATGGATCGCCTGCATGAATTTCGAAATGGACGACTCTCGGCATTTTTTCTCCTTTTAGTAACCACTACAGACAGGGACAACCAGCCTGCTAACTGCTACTGCCAACTGCTCCTGGTTCTAACCGTGAGCGGGCGCTGGAGTTTTTCCGTACTTCTGTGTAGCAAAGCCAACAATCAATCCAACCATGCTCCCCGGCAACATGATCTCAAAGTAGTAACCGCCAACAGCGTACTTCGCGGTCAAAAAAGCGAGCAACGCGCCGATGGCGAGACCAAACAAAAGACCGAGCGGCAGAGAGTGAAACTTCTTTGCAAAAAAACCGATTGCTATACCGGCGATGATTCCTTTGAAGGTCGAGCTAACTACAATTGCCGCCAGCTGGTCTCTGACTGCCGGAGTGAACCACGCAGTTAGACCATCAAAGGCGCCCAGTACAGCACCAAGCAGGATTCCGATCAGGGGTTTAGACATTTAAGATCCTCCGGTTTGGAATTGATGAATTTCTTTAACCTCACTATTCTTCTATTAAACGTCGATTTAGAAATCTTTAGCGTCGCGCCGTAAAAAGGAAAAAAATTCTCATCAGCAGGTAAGCAACCACCAAAAAAACCAGGAAACGGTTCTTTCCCAACCAGCGACCAGTTCTCTCAAAAGCGTTTTCTGTATAAGCAGACACAGGTTCGGCATCCAGGAGCCGACCAACGTCAACCGACAGATCGGCGGCGCTCGAATACCTTTCGGTGCGCAATTCCGCGATCGCTTTCAAACAAACTGCTTCGGCGGCTTTACTAATTTTGGAGTTTAGCGCTCTCGGACCCGGAAAGGATTGGTCACTCGACCCCGCGCCGGCGCTCGAGATTTTGGCACTCTTCGGTGGCTGGTCGGTAAGCAAAAAATAGAGAATTGCGCCAAGTGAGTAGACGTCCGCGCGCGCGTCGAGCTCTTCGTTTTCGCCCCTGGCTTGTTCAGGCGACATATAAAGAGGTGTTCCTATGATCGTTCCGTGGATTGTATCGTCATCAATTCCTGCGAAGTTCCCCCTGGCGCCAACCGCATCACCGTCCGGCTCATTCTGAGAATCGGCCGACTGTTTTCCTCCGGGGAGGATTAGCGTATCTGCTTCAGAGGAAATTGATGGCTGGCCTTGCACTATCTTCGCGACACCCCAGTCGAGCACCAACACCTCGCCGAAGGATCCGATCATGATGTTCTGAGGTTTCAGGTCGCGATGAACAACTCCATGTGCGTGAGCAAACGCTACGGCGTCGCACGCCGCTTGAAATTTCCGCAGACGATCTTTAATTGAATTGACCCGAGCAACGTATTCATCCAGCCGGCTGCCTCGCACTAACTTCATCGCGTAAAACACGCGCCCGTCGGCGAGCACGCCAACATCGTGGATGGGCAAGATACCAGGGTGTTCCAGCTTTGCGATAATCTGCGCCTCACGAACCACGCGGCGCGTCATCTCGGCAGTCACTTCAGGCGTGTTAAGAACCTTGATCGCTATCTGTCTATTCAGCTCAGGATCTTCCGCCAGGTAAATGGTGCCCATACCGCCACGCGCCAACTCTTTTACGATTCTGTACTTTGTTGAGCTGAAATCAGGATTGCCGGCGATTGTTCGCAGGTGTTCAAGCTTCTGATCCGAGAGGAGTGAGGCGTACGAAGTCTTCGTTTCAGAATTGTCGTCTACCAGGTCATAGCTTTCAAACAATTTGAAGTGAACACTGCGGCCAGAATCGTCGCAGCGTTGGCGGAGCGTTTCGATTGCCAGCGTGAACAGACTGCGTACCCACTCACGATGGAAATACTCCTCCCCTGTCATGTCAGAGACCTGGGAGTGTAGTGCGAGTTCATCTTCCGCGTTGATAAAGTCGAGCGAGAAGTGACTGGCGCCGCCGCCGCGTTTGAGACGACTCTCGGCCTTTCTCTGATTCGAGAGGAATCCGTCCAAACACGCTCTTAGAAAGGTCTGGAAACTCGCTTTGGTCGCATCGTAAACGGCAAAATGACTTTTCTCGAACGCATCGGCGAAAAAGCCCTGGGTCAAATCCTTTGCATCTTCGTTATTTGCTTGCCACTTGATGCGAATGTATTTATAGACAGGTTTCCAATAGCTCGCGAGAATGGTCTCGAATGCACGCCGGCGCACTTCGTGGTCTTCGCTGCGGGCGGCAACAATCGCCGAGTGGTTAGTTACAGGGAACCGGCGCTGCGGACCACCAATGTCTGTATCTTGATCCATCGCTCAGTGATAGTTTGACATGAAAGAGGCGGTTTCACTCGATCAGAAGCGAATCATTTTTCATTTTTCATTTATCATTTTTCATTTGGTCATCTATAGCGGAAGCCAGCCATTTGTTTGAATTGCGCATGACGACTCTTCAAGTGACGTTTTCTCTTTACTCGTCAGGAGACGTTTTCTCTTTAAAATGACCAAATGAAAAATGATAAATGATAAATAATGATAAATGAAAAATACTAATGATTCTGCTCTCGCTAAAAACCCTGAACGAGGTATCATCCAGAACGACCGATGACCGGGCAAACGAACCCCACCTTGCTAAAGTTTCATCCAGCCACTCCATCGCGTTGGGGTGATGTTGAAGATCTCTTCGGCGAGCGTGGTGCATGTGGCGGATGCTGGTGCATGTTCTGGCGCGTGCGGCGGAAGGAATTTGATGCTGGCAAAGGAATCGGAAACAAGCGTGCGCTACAAACCATCGTGATGTCCAGACAAAAGCCCGGGATCATCGCTTACCTCGGCAAAGAGCCGATCGGCTGGTGCGCCGTCGCTCGACGCGAAGATTACATTGCTCTCGAGCGTTCACGGATTCTCGCACCCGTCGATGAGAAGCCCGTCTGGTCAATCTCGTGTCTCTTTGTAAAGAAATCCTACCGGCGAAAGGGAATCTCCGCGGAGTTGCTCCGAGCCGCGGTGGATTTTGCTGCAACCCAGGGTGCGAAGGTGGTGGAAGGTTATCCTGTCGAACCCACAATGGAGAAGATGCCCGATCCGTTTCTCTGGCACGGGGTCACTTCCTCGTTCAAGGAGGCAGGATTCAGAGAGGTCTTGCGACGATCCAAGTCGCGACCAATAATGCGGTTTGAGATCTCCGCTTAAGATTCGAATCAAGATTCTCGGAAGATAGTCTGCGCAGGCCCTAAAGCGAGGAGAGACAAACAAATGACCCGAGCGACCCAAGTCACTGCGGCCTCGATGCTTCTCTTGTTGGCCTTCACTTTGGCCAGTTCGCGTTCACAATCACAACAGAAGGCGGAGACATTCGCTTCCTTCTGGAAGGAATTCACTGCGGCACTTGCGAAAAACGACAAGGAGACAGTAGCTGCTCTTACTCAACTGCCGTTCTATTTCGATAACAAAAACCAGGATCGGGCAGGATTCCTTAAAATCTATCCGCAAGTTTTCACGCGTTCGATCCGGCGCTGCATGGCAACCGCAAAGCCCCTCCGGAACCCAAGCGACAACTCCTACGACGTCTTTTGCGGCGAACTCATCTTCTCGTTTGGAAAAGTTGGCGGGAAATTCAAATTCCTGGCTTACGGACCAAACGACTGAATCACTCGACCCTGTCCCCGCCTTAAGTTTGAATGCCCCTCAATATTCAGACCAGCAACCCAATTTGAGTCATCTCTGAGGTAAGGAAGGTGGACCCTGTCCCCGCTCCGAGCTTGAATGGCATTCAAACTTGAGGCGGGGACAGGGTCCACCTTCCTGAGAGATTATGAGAGTGAGTGAATTAGTTTGATGATGAGGGGCATTCAGACTTGAGCGGGGACAGGGTCCACCTTCCCGACCTGAGAGGTGATTGTGACACCGCAGTTCAGTCAGCCGCGCTCACTGCCACTTGCTTTGCCTCGGCCTGCCGTTTGACGATCACCAGCGTAATATCGTCGGCGGCGCTCGTGCCCTGAGCAAACTTTGTCAATGCCGATTCGATTCGATCGCGTATACCTGCTGCAGAGCCATCGATATTGCGAGAAACAACCTCGTAAAGTCGCGTCGGACCAAATTCTTCGCCCGCCGGACTCTGGGCTTCAGTCACACCGTCAGAATAGATGCACAAGACGTCACCCTTCTGCAATTGCGTTCGCCCTTCCCGGTATTCGGCATCAGGCTTGATACCGAGAGGCAAACCTCCGGACGCAAGCTGCTCGACGGTTCCCGCAGCATGAACAATCAGTGGCGGATTGTGCCCGGCGTTGAGAAACGAAAGAGCGCCCGACTCTGGATCCAATTCCGCATAGAACAGGGTTACAAAGCGGTTCGAAGGAATATTATCCGCGAGATAACGGTTGACTGCCGAGATCGTGCCAACTAATGAATCATGAGAAGCGGACTGCGCATGAACGGCCGCGTGCAACGACGACATTAATAGGGCGGCTGCAGTCCCCTTGCCCGAAACGTCGCCAAGAGCTATCACCAGCCGCCCGTCATCTCGCTCGATAAAGTCATAATAATCCCCACCGATTTCATAACAAGGAAAACTAATCCCCTGAAGTTCATAGCCCGGAACGATTGGTGGAGCGGTTGGTTGGAAACGCTGCTGAATCTCGCTGGCCAGCGCCAACTCGCGCTCCAGACGTTCGCGATCCAATCGTGATTCAATCAGCCGGTTATTCTCAACTCGAATGGCGGCTACCGAGGCAAGCGTTGTCAAAACCTTCAAATGGTCTTCAGTGAACCGGCCTTCGGCTATGGGCGAATCCGCGTAAATGATTCCGAAGACTTTGTCTGCCACGCCGAGAGGCACTGCCAAAACTGAACGCACACCCTGAAGCACAACCGTGCCGCTGGCAAAACGTGGGTCGTGCTGCGCATCGGAGGTCAGTACTGACTTCCCTCGAATTACTACTTCATCAAGCACATTACGACTGACGCGAATTTCTCCGATTTCGCCGGCGCGGCTTCTAAGTCGCGCTACGGCTACCCGCAATTCTTCGGTGCTGCCTTCATCGCGCATCATGATCAAACAACGGTCCGCAGGCACTGCCTCAAACACGAGTGAGACGATCTGCTCCAAAGTTTCATTTAGTGTGGCTGAAGCCAGCAAAGTAATTCCTACCTTGCTTATCAGCGCCAGCAGATCGCCAGACTTCGCCGTGGTGCTTGCGGCAATATGCTCGGGTTTGGTGCGCGCGCCTTCGATAGCTTCGAGCAATCCGGATGTGGTTCGATCACCTGAGGCAAGCGCGATAGTGGCTTCCGGCAAAGACGCCTCGGAGTTATCCGTGATCATCGTGGCGCCCATGCTCGAGTTGTAACTACCGTCGTCAAAAATGATTTCCGTTTCGCCAATCTGGATGCGACCGCCTGGCGTGAGCGGAACTACGCCTTCGACGTTGGAGCCGTTGTAAAGTGTTCCATTGGCCGAGCCCAGATCTTGCAGCAAATACCCGTCACCTTCTCGGCGCACTTCAGCATGAACGCGCGAGGCGAAAGGATCGGGAATACACAAATCATTTCTGGCCGAACGGCCAATCGTGATGCGTAGACGGCCTAGAGGGAAATGGTCGGCTGTTCGATCGGGGTATTTAACTATTAGCTCAGTCATTATTGAAGATTTGTGTGCGATTGAAGATTTGTGTGCGTGCCTTCCAGCGGCAGTTACTGGCTGCGATCAAAAAGAGCCTTCGCGAACGACAATCGTGCCGGCAATGATATCGTGCAATGCCCGACCGCGAACAGTTAGCGTGGCCACTAGAAAACCTAGTCCCAGAATAATGAAGGATAACGGATAACCAACAAAGTGGCGCAACAATGCGCGCCCAACGCCTAAATTCGTCCCGTCTGCTCTTTCAATACGCAGCCCTGTCGCCCACTTTCCGAGTGTTCGGCCGGTAAAACCCGGGAGCACTCCGAGATTCAGCACGGCGACTACAATAGCAACAAAAATTCCCGTAGTTTCAGCGGAATTCCCGGCACTCCGGGCCCCGCCTCCCAACATACGGGCTATCAATGTGCTGAGGACAACAATCGAAACCAGGACAATGTAGTCGATCAATAACGCGCCGCAGCGCAAGGAAAACGGCGGGCGAAGTCGAATGCCAGCCTTGCTTGGGATTCGACTTCTGGCCTTCGGTGGCAAAGCGGTTCGTTCAACAGCAGTCATGATCATGGTCTTGGGTCTTTGGACTTTGGTCTGTTGTGTGTTTGTGCCGTTCCATGCCCCGTTGGTCCAAAGACCTAAGACCAAAAGCCAAAAACCTAAGACCAAATTTATCCCACCAAAAAGTGTAAAGTCGTCTCCCCTACCCGCAACTTATCGCCACTGTCGAGGACGCGAGGCTGGCGCGGCGCAAGTCTCACGGAATCGTTGATGACCGTCCCATTCACAGATCCCAGATCCTCAACGAGAAATGTTTCGCCCTCAAGCCAGATTCGCGCGTGCCGGCGAGACACCTTGGTCTCAGGATCGAAGCGAGAAAGATCGATCTCCGGAAAGATATTTGAATGAGGATCCGTACGTCCCAAAAGGTTGCTGTCCTTCTGCAAAATAAAGGAAGCGTCAAGTTCAGTTGTCCCGGCAACGACCAGCTTCGCTGTGGGTCGCACCGCATGTAGCATCGCGCTTGATCCGACGCCCGACAGCGGTTGGCGAGCGCCGCAATGGGCGCAGAATACGTCGTCAGCTGCGATCCGTCCGCCGCAGAATCCGCAGTAAACGGTCTGGACCTGGACCGTCTCGCCACCCAACTGAGGCGACGGCGCTCCATAGCTGACTCGCCCCTGGTTCAATCTCTCAAGATGCGTGGCGAGCTCGTTGCGCAACTCTCCAGCCGTGCGAAAACGATCCTCTGGTTTGTACTCCACGGCGCGCATCAGGATGTGCTCCATCTCTGAAGATATTGATGGTGCAATCTGTCGTGGTCTTGGATTTTTTGCGAAATCAAAGATCAGGAGGGGATTATCCTGAGGATCTGATCCCGTCAACAGGTGAAACATGGTGGCGCCCAGACTGTAGACATCGGAGGCTGGCTCAACCCTGCCACTAAAAAGCTCGGGCGGCGCGTAGCCCATGGTGCCGACGGCGGTCACACCCTTTTCCTGTTGCGTTACCCAACGCGCGATTCCGAAATCGATCAGCATCACCCGGCCGCTATTGCCATCAATCATTAAGTTTGCGGGTTTGAGATCGCGATAGATGATGGCCTTGGGGCGAGAGTGAAGATACTCGAGCACATCAGCGACCTGCATACCCCAATCAGCCACGGTTTTCTCGTCAAGTCTGCCGCCTGACGACGAGCGCATACGGGAAGCGAGGTCGCCACCGGAGATGTACTTCATCACCAGATAGAAGCGGCTCAATGTCTCATCGTAGAAATAGTCGTAGATGGTAGGAATGCAAGGGTGCTCGAGAGAAGTTAGGAGCAACGATTCTCGCTTAAAATCTCCAATA
>WNFR01007037.1_pt1 | contig 11462 bp, 10 predicted proteins | sample 5400221 | NCBI WGS metagenome assembly WNFR01 (sample SAMN13153357, study PRJNA577476) | soil metagenome | isolation source: 40 cm soil under Madrone tree | place: USA:California | collected 2016-06-14 | reverse complement strand
CGATAATCCAGGCGAAGAATTCACCGAGCGTGGCGTAGGCGTAGGTGTAAGCACTCCCCGCCAGCGGAATCATCGCCGCAAATTCGGCGTAACACAGGCCGGCAAATGCGCATCCCAAGCCAGAAAGCACAAAGGAAAGCATCAAGGCGGGGCCCGCGTATTGTGCACCCAGTCCGGAAAGTACGAAAATCCCAGCGCCGATGATGGCGCCTACTCCGAGTGCCGTGAGCTGGACCGCGCCTAATGTGCGCTTCAGGCTGTGCTCGCCAGCTTCGCCACACTCCGAGAGCAGCATGCTCATTGGCTTCTTGACGAAGAGCCAACTTCTCGGATCGCTGGCTCCGGTCGTATCGAGTTCGTTTGACCTTGTTGCCATAAGGGAAGCACCTCGCAGGGCGCGCCTAGCGCCCCCACAAATAGTCTACGCTGCGCGTTTAACTGCCGCGGAGCGCCGTGACCAAAGCAGATACACCGGGACTCCGATCAGCACAATTACCAGGCCCCGACCTGCCGTCTGGGTTTGGTACAGCAGCAACACCAACATGATAGCGGTCGCCGCGACTATATACAGCAGCGGGATGAAAGGATAGCCAGGTGCTTTGTACGGCCGGTCCGCGTCTGGCCGCTTTCTCCGCAGCGCGAAAATTCCGGCAATTGTCAGCACATAAAACAGCAGTGCCGAAAACACGACGTAATCGAGCAAGTCGCTATAGAGGTTCCCATAGCTGACCTCACCCGTTCCGCTCACCCGGCGTGTACGCAGCAGAATGAGCACACTGATCCAGATGCCTTGATAGATCAGTGCGCTACCTGGCACGCCTTTCTGGTTCAGCGTACCCGTCGACTTGAAAAAGAGCCCGTCGCGGGCCATGGCATAAGAGACCCGGGCGCCCGCTAAAATCAGTCCGTTATTGCAGCCAAAGGTGGAAATGATGATCGCCACCGCCATGATAGCAGCGCCTGCAGGTCCAAAAACCGCGGCGAGCGCGGCCGTGGCGACCCGGTCGTCTGGGGCATTCTGAATCTGCGCGAGCGGAAGCGTGCAGAGGTAAGCGAGGTTGGCCAAGCAATACAAAGTGATTACGATCAGTGTGCCAAAGGCCATCGAGAGCGCAACATCGCGTTTGGGATTCTTCACCTCTGCAGCGGTGAAGCCAATGTTGTTCCATGCGTCAGCGGAAAAGAGCGAGCCTACTTGCGCCACGCCGTAAGCCGCGAAGAGCCCAAATGCACCGGAAGCGGCCGTCACCGTCGGGACCAGGCCGCGTAGAAAACTTGCTCCGGGTTCAAGCGATTGCGCTCCACGAATGGCCCAGAAGTGGCCGAAGTTATCGGAGATAGCGGCGGCATTGCGGCCAATAAAGACGCATACAAAGATTAGGCCGAGCAGAGCGAGCGTCTTGGCGCTGGTGAAAATATTTTGGATGAGCTTGCCGATGCGCACGCCCCGCGTATTGAGGAACGTGAGGAATACAATCATCGATATTCCAACGAGTTGCTGCACGGACATACTTATGGCGTACTTAGACGAAAGTGCAATCGGCGGGATGATCCAATCCGTGGGCGAAATTGCGGGAAACAGCACGCCAAAATAGCGAGCGAAACCAACCGCGACCGCTGCGATGGTCCCTGTTTGAATTACCAGAAACAGCGTCCAACCGTAAAGAAAACCCCAAAGCGGCGAATACGCTTCCCGTAGGTAAACATATTGGCCACCGGCACGCGGGAACATCCCCGCCAATTCACCACACGAAATCGCAGCGAAAACGGTAAGCAGTCCCGTAAGAATCCAGGTGAGCAACAATCCACCCGGAGAGCCGGTCTGGCGTGAGATCCCGGCCGCGACGATGAAAATACCGGAGCCGATCATCGAGCCCACGACGATCATCGTGCCGTCGAACAGACCAATCGCTCGAACGAAGCCAGCTTCTTGCTTTGCGGCGGCTGGCTCGTGGATGGCTTGTGTAGTGTCCGCCATTCGCTGAACCTCAGACGGTAGCGGCATGATTTGCCGCGTCCAGTGTTTCGAGATAGCGCTGCGCCTGCTCCGCGGGCTTTGTCGCGCACAACACATCGCGAATCACGGCGACACTATCGGCGCCAGCGGCGATGACTGACGCCGCACGATCTAATGTGATTCCACCGATGGCGACGATCGGCTTCTCGGTGAGCGGGCGGACTTGGCGGAGCAATTCCAGTCCAACGACCGGATCGGGGTTGGCTTTGGACGTCGTGGCAAAGATTGGCCCGACCGCGATGTAATCCGCCGTCGTCGCGGCCGCGCGGCGAAACTGCTCCAGATTATGCGTGGAGACGCCGACCCACATCTCTTCTCCCACTACGGCACGCGCTTGCTGCGCGTCTAAGTCCTCTTGCCCGACGTGGACACCTGCTGCGCCGGCCAAAGCAGCTACATCGGGCCGGTCGTTCACAATCAAAAAAGAACCGTAGGAATTCAGCGAAGCGACGAGTTGACGCGACGTCTTCAATAAATCGCGAGCAGAGGCCGCCTTGTCGCGGTATTGCAGAAGGCGGACACCTGCAGCGGCGAGTTCCTGCGCGCGATCGTAGGGAGAATTGTTGAGCAACGTTGCGTCTAGTATTACATACAGTCTGGGCAGACCCAGGCGCATAACTCTATTTCCCGTTCGTCCCCAGCAACCGCTCGATGAAATGCGTGTCGATCTTTCCAGCCGCGAAATCGGCGTCAGCAAGAATGCGGCGATGCAGCGGGATCGACGTCTTGATGCCCTCGATGACAAACATTTCCAGCGCGCGCTTCATCCGCCCGACAGCTTCGGCGCGGTCGCGGCCCTTGACGATCAGTTTTGCAATCATCGAATCGTAGTACGGCGGAATCACCGCGTCGGCATAGGCCGCGGAATCCACGCGTACGCCGGTACCTCCCGGCGCCTGAAAGGTTGTGATGCGTCCTGCGGAAGGAACGAACGTATCGGGGTCCTCAGCATTAATGCGGCATTCGATGGCGTGACCCGAAAACTGCATTTCGCCAACCGCTTCCTCGATCCGCTCCCCGGCGGCTATACGAATTTGAGCCTTAATCAGGTCCACGCCGGTGACCAGCTCCGTGACCGGGTGCTCGACCTGAATGCGCGTATTCATCTCGATGAAATATAGCGAACCGTCCTGGTCCATTAAAAATTCAACGGTGCCCGCGTTAGTGTAGCCGATTTTCTCGAGGGCGCGCACGACTTTCGTGCCCAACTCCTTGCGCCGCTTGGCGTCCATCCCGGGTGACGGCGATTCCTCGATCAATTTCTGGTGCCGCCGCTGGATGCTGCATTCGCGCTCGCCCAGATGGATGATCTTGCCATGCTGATCGCCGAGCACCTGAAACTCGATGTGCCGCGGATGCTCCAGGAACCGCTCCGCGTACACGTCCGGATTTGCGAAGGCCTGCTGCGCTTCGCTGCGCGCCGTCTGATACGCGGAAAGCAACTCGCTCTGGCTGCGCACAACGCGCATGCCGCGCCCGCCGCCACCGGCTACGGCCTTGAGAATCAGGGGATAGCCGATTCGCGCAGCCTCTTTGCCAAGCTGCTCTTCCCCTTCGACGATGCCGTCGCTGCCGGGAATCGTAGGCAGGCCCGCAGCTTTCACTTCCCGCCGCGCACGGTCTTTCTCTCCCATCATTTCGATGACTTCGGCGGTCGGACCAATGAAAGTAATCTCGGACGCTTCACACACTTTGGCAAAGTTGGCGTTCTCGGAAAGAAAACCATAGCCGGGGTGAATGGCATCCACGTTGGTGATCTCCGCGGCGCTAATCACCTGCGGAATATTGAGGTAGCTCTCGCTGCTGCGCGGAGGCCCGATGCACACTGCTTCATCGGCAAATCGCACGTGCAGGGAGTTGCGGTCCGCCTCGGAATAGACCGCCACTGTGGAAATTCCGAGCTCTTTACACGCGCAGATGACCCGCAGCGCGATTTCCCCGCGATTGGCGACTAGAATTTTCTGGAACATGTTCGGTGGGCGCCGGCTATTTCTTACGGCTTGGACGTATGCCGAAGAGCGGCTGGCCGTATTCGACGGGCTGGCCGTTTTCAGCGAAGATGCGCAGCACCTCGCCGCTGATGTCGGATTCAATTTCGTTCATCAATTTCATGGCTTCGACGATACACAAGGTCTGACCGGTTTCGATATACCCGCCGACTTTGACAAACGCCTCCGCTCCGGGACTGGGCGACGCGTAATAGGTGCCCACAATCGGGGACTTCACCAGGTGCAGGTCCTCGGTAGAACGGGCTTCCGGTGCCGCCAGAGGAGCAGCAGGTGCCGAAGCGAGTTGCGTTTGTGCTGCTCCCGCGATGATGATCTCCGGGGCTGCCACTTGCCGGGAGATGACTGCGTTTGCGGAAGGTTTCTTCAGGCGGATCTTCAGGTCGCCCCGCGAATACTCAAACTCCTCAAGGTTATGCTCGGTCATGAAATTCAGCAGGTGTTCAATGTGCTGAATTTCCTTGCTGGCGAACTCCGAATTGGCGCCTGGCTTTGAGGGCTTTTTGGGTTTCATGCCTGTTCAAATCTCAACAAGGTCCCGCGGAACACGGGTCAGCACTTCTGTTCGGTCAGCATGCACCGCCACGTCGTCTTCAATGCGAATTCCTCCGACGCCCGGTACGTAAATGCCTGGCTCTATTGTAATCACGTTCCCTGGAACCAAGACGTGCTTCTGTCCGCGCGCCACCCGGGGGTCTTCGTGCACCTCCAGCCCGAGTCCGTGTCCGGTGCTGTGCACGAAATATTTGTCAAGCCGGTAACGCGCCAGAACCCCTCTGGCGGCAGCATCGACATCCCCGCAACCGGTGCCAGCCCTCGCTGCCGCGACGGCGGTCGCCTGTGCTTCCTGGACCGCGCCATACCATCGCCGTATGCGCGCAGGAGCGCGTCCGATGAAGACAGTCCGGGTGATATCGCTGCAATAGTGCGCGAGTATAGCACCCAGGTCCAGTACCACCAATTCATTTTTCCTCAGGCGCTTTTCCGTGGGCCGCGCATGCGGGTGCGCTGAACGTGCGCCGAAGGCCACTATGCTTTCGAATGCCGGACCGGAAGCTCCCCGGCGCCGCATCTGATACTCAATCTCAGCTCCGATCTCGATTTCGCGCACACCAGGCTTCAGCAACTCGAGAGCGGCGGAGAGAACGTCGCCGGCGAGCCGCGACGCCTTACGAATTTCCCCCAGTTCCGCGGAGTCTTTGCGCTGGCGTCCCTTTTCTGCCTCCCCATCTGCCCTGACCCAGCGCACGCGCGCCCCGGCGGCCTTCCGCAACGCCCGAAATTGCGCCACGCTTAGCTGCGTAGCGTCGAACCCGATGCGACTTCGCGAGCGGCCCCGCAATAGCCTCCCCATCGTGGCCATCAGTGATTCCTCTTGTCGAACCACCCGCAAGCCGGAGGTTTCTTCCTTTGCTTGGGAAGTAAAGCGGCCGTCCGTCACGAGCCAGGACCCTTTGGGGGATACCAACAGCGCTCCCGCCTCGCCCGTAAACCCGGTCAGGTAATACCTGCTCGCAGGATTCATGGAAAGCACGCCCGAAAGATGCTGTTCGGCAATCCGCGCCTGCAATGCCTGCCTTCTCTGCATGAATTGTGTGTTCATAAAGCAGTTCGAGGAGACCGGAGTCTCCTCGAATCCAACCTGATGAGAAGTGCAGCTCTAGTGAGCTGTCTGGTGTTATCCGGGGATAATCCTCGGAGTGATGAAGAACAACAACTCCTGCGATGAAATGGAAACGTTGTTGCGTTTGAAAAGATGGCCGATGAGCGGGAGGCTGCCGAGCAGCGGCACCTCCGTGGTGGTCACATTCTGGGTGGAGACGATGATTCCTCCGACGACGACTGTGCCGCCATCGGCTACCAGAATCTTCGTCTCTTCGGACTGTGTGTCCAGGGCCGGGACACCCTGAATGCGCGGAATGCCTTGGTCAATTTGCGTATTCTCGACCAACACGTCCATGAAAACGGTGCCTTCCCCGGTGATCTGCGGGGTCACTTCCAGTTTCAGCACCGCATCGATGAATTGGACGGAAATCGTGTTGTTGATCGTCGTCTGGATGGGGATTTTCTGCCCCTGCTTAATGATTGCTTTTTCGTTGTTCTGGGTCACCACGCGCGGCTTGGAGAGCAGTTTCCCGACGCCCTTCGATTCCGCTGCGGTAATGAAAAAGTCCACCGCAAAATTGGGTGAACGATGACCCAGGAAAAGTCCGCTGGTGGGAGCGCCGGCTCCGAGATTGACGTTAAACGGAAGCGATGTTGTCCCCGGGGCGACTAGCGGTGGCGGCGCGATCCCCGTGCCTGTCGTGACCGGACTTACGCCCACCGTTGAATCGCCTCCTACCACAGTGCTACAGGTTGCACACGAGCCGTGCAAGCCCGCAAAGGCGAGTTGCACGCCGATGTCCTGAGCGAATGACCGGCTGGCGGAAACTACGCGCGCTTCGATTTCCACTTGTTGCGACTTGCGGTCCAACTGGCGGATCAGGTTGTCGATGACCGGGATAACCGACGGAATGTCGCGAATGATGAGCTGGTTCGAGCGGTCGTCCGAGAGGATATCGCCACGCTGTGACAAAAACTTTTTCAGTGTATCCCTCAATTTTTCTGCTTTGCCATAGTTGAGCACGCGGGTCACAGTAACCGGCGCAACCGCTTCGGCCTGGGCTTTCTCCAGATCGCGCTGTCCCTCCGCTTCCTTCTTCAGGGTGTCGCGGGTGGCGATACGCAGCACGTTCCCGCTGAGCTGCTTGTCGAGTCCGTTGTTTTGCAGCACGATGTCCAGGGCCTGATCCCACGGCACTTCATCGAGCACGATGGTCAAGCTTCCCTTCACCGCCGGATCGAGCACAACGTTCAGTCCGCTGATTTCGTGAATCAACCGGAAGAAGTCTTTCAAGTCTACGTCCTTCAGGTTCACGGAGATGGGCTCGCCGGTGTATCTAGCGGTCGCCGAAGAAGTCGGCGCCTGCGAGTTTGCCACCGTTGCCGCGGCGTTGCCGGACTGCTGCTGCGCGGCCTGCTGCGGAGTCGGGCGAGCAGGTTCGGTGCTCCCGCCAAACGATGCCAGGACGACTGAGGGCTGGGTCAGTTCGCCGGGCAACGCGAAACGAGGAGCCGAAATCTTGCGAAGCTTTGCGGAAGACGCCGTTACGGGGCGCGGTCCGGACACGTCATAGCGAAACGCTGGTCGCTCCCCGGGGACCTTCTCGGACGCCGCCTTCAAAGTCGGGGCGGACACCGCCGGGGACTGTGCCATTGTTTCAAAGGAAACTACGACCGCGAGGCCTTCACGAGAAATCCGGTAAGGCGAGGCCGCAGTGAGGTCGATCACCACACGCGCAACGTCAGGCCTGAACTGCCCGAGGCGTACACCGCGAACCGGAGCGGACACCCCAGGAATCACCGTCTTGTGCACGGCCAGCCTTGTGCCGCTGAAATCGAGCACCAGGCGATCCGGATCCTGCACTCGCGCGGAATGGACCTCCAGCGGTCCCTCGCCTTCCACCCGCACGCTAGCGCGCTGCGGGGCTTGCGTAATCGCCACGCTTGAGATCACCGATGCCGCAGCATTTGCGCCGGCGGGCTCTTGCGTTTGAGCAGCGGACGGGCTGGTCGCCAACGCCGCGCTCGCTAGTATCAGGCAGCCAATTCGCATGGCCGGCCAATTCGTCTTCATTGCGGTTCTCCTGCACTGGCGTAAATTCGTTTGTTCACTTGGCGCTCCACGGGTTTTCCGAAGGCGTCCTTCCCAATTTCGTGGAAAGACACGCCATCCATGGTAATCTTTTCGACCCGACCGTCGTATAGCTGATCGCCTTCTCGTAGAAAGTACGTGCGCGATTGCGGGTTGGAAACCACGGCGATCATTCCGTTGGGCGCACGCACGACTCCGTCCAAACGCAAAGTGCCCACCTGAAGTCCGGCTTTGCCCTGAGGAAGGTTTAGATTCTTGCCACCGCCCTGCTCGCGACCGATGAGGGACTCAAACGGATCGCGCTTGGCAATTCTGGTCTCCTTGTCTGCTACAGACGCCGAACTCGCGCCGGAAGCGGCGCGCTTTGCAGCTCGCGGAGCGGATTTCTTGGCGGCGTGCTTCGGCGCCGATTTGGCCGGCTTTCCTGCTTGCATCTTGGGCGCCGCAGGCTTGGCTGCGGACGCCGCCGGTTTGTTGGTCGCGGGAGTCGCGGGTTTGTTTTGTGCAGGAGAAGAGGATGCCGTGGCTGGTTTCGCCGGCGGTTGCGTAGCCGACTTGGTGGCAGGCTGTGCGGCTTGCGCCGCAGGTTTCGCCGCCGGCTTCGCGCCCGCTCCGCTTGCAGGCTGGGCTTGCGCGTGCAGGCCGGGAGCGGCTGCCGCCATAGCAATCCCTAGTACGAGAGTCTTCACAAAACGCATATTTCGCTCATTCCCGTTCAGGGTTTCCCCGCCGGTTTCGCCGGACCTGCTGCGCCGGCGTCACTCGGCTTGGTAAAGAACGTCGTAGCTGTAAAAACTCCGGAAACCGTGGTGCCCGGACGAATCGGATATTTTGTACCCTTGTTACTGCTACTCCCCGGTTCCGCGAAGACCAAGTCGCCCACGTTGATGATGCGAGACAGCCGGCTCAACCGCCCGAAGAAATCCAGGATGTTGAAGTACGGGCCGTCTGCCTGCAACTCAAACGGCATCTCGTAGTGATATTCCTTGGTCACGATCGCCTGCGCTGTCAAACGTCGGAGTTGCACATTCGACGCCGACGCCGCTCCCTGCACCAGCCGGATAAACTCATCGGTCTCTTTTTCCTCCGGAACAATCGTCTTCAGGGTATCCAGTTGCTTGTTCAGCGCGTCCATCTGCGATTTCAATTCGCTGTAGCGCTGCCGGTAGACCTGCAGCTGCGTCACTTCCTGGTTGAGTTGCGCCCGCTCGCGGACCGCCTTGTCCACCTCGTCGCGCTCCTGCGCCACCGGCGAACCCGGCACGTAAACTCCCACGACCACCAGGACCACAGTAATTGCCAGGGCCAGCAGAACCTGCATGATCAACGACATGTCGCGCAATGGATTGGCCATGGCTCGTTACCCTTTCTTCGCCGGGGTGGCCGCAGTTGCCGGACTTCCCACTGCCTTCGGCTGCTGCGGACGCGCCGCTCCTGGCGCAATTTGCGGCGGGCTGATTTCCGCCGACATTTGAAACAGGAAGGTTTGTATTCCCGTGCTCTTCTCGTCCTGCTTCGTTTCCTTGATTTCCACCTTCTGGAAATAACCCGAGCGCTTTAGCGCGGTAATGAAGTTCGCCACGGAATTCACGGACCCCGAAGCTCCCTCCATTGTCAGATTGTTGCCCTTGCGGGTCATGCTGATCAGCCAAAGGTTCTCCGTACGTGATACCGTGCCGGCGATCTCATCCAGCAATTCCTGCGCCCCGGTGCGGTCGCGCTGCAATTGCTCGATGGTCTGCACCCGCTGCGTCAAAATCTTCTTCTGCGCCTCGAACGTGTCGACTTGCTGCTTGATCTGCTCCAGGTCGGCCTTCTGCGCTCGCAGTTGCTTGATGCGCGTGTTCTCTTCGTTCAACTGCTTCTGCCAGGACAGGTACAGGAGAAATAACGCCAGCACGCCCAGCGCCGCTCCCGCACCCACGAAGACCAGCGGCATTGCCGCGCCGGTGTCCACCGGCCGCCGTGCCGCCCGGGGTCGCGCTTGTCCGAGAAGATTTATGCGAATCATGGCTAGTCAAAGCTCCTGAGTGCCAGCCCCACTGCTATTGCCAGCCGGGGGCCCATTTCGCGAATCTGATCCTCACTGTGCTTGCCGGCATTCACGAGCACTTTCCGGAAGGGGTTCAATTCCTCCACCGGCATGGCGAATTCTTCGCGCAGCAGGTCCACTAGGCCTGGAACGCGCGCCGTGCCGCCCGCCACCACGATGCGCTGGATGTTCTCCCCGCTGGCTGTCGCGCGGAAGAAATCGAAGGTCTTCTGGATTTCCAGCGTCAGAATGTCGGAGACGCTGCGCAAAATCTGCTGTTTCTGCTCGTCGGTGACGCTAGGCAGCGAATCGCCCTTCTTTAGCCGCTCGGCATCCTCGAAGCTCAGGTCCAATTCCTTTTGCAGCGCGTCGGTGTACTGGTTGCCCCCCACGCTGACGTCGCGCGTAAACAGCGGAATTCCTCCGCGCACGATATTGATGTTCATGACGCTGGCGCCGATGTTCAGCAGCGCCACGGTTTGCCCGGCATCGGGGTCGTAGTTCACTTCAAAGCAGTTCTGCAAGCCAAATGCATCGATGTCTACCACCACCGGCGTCTTACCCGCCTGGGCCAGGACGTTGGTATGGTTCAGAATCTTGTCCTTCTTCACCGCCACCAGCAGCACGTCCATCTGCGAGTCCATCGACTCCAGCAACTGATAACTCAAATTCACGTCGGCAATATCAAACGGGATGTGCTGGCTGGCTTCTGAAGGAATGCGATCGTAAAGCTCATCTTCAGTCATCAACGGGAGCGGGACGCGCTTTACGATCACCGAATGCCCGGAAACCGACGTCGCCACGTTCTTGGTCTTGATCCGCTGCGCGTCGAAAATCTTGCTGATGGCGTTGGCCACCTGCGGCGCGTCCATGATTGCGCCATCGACCACGGTGTCCTGCGCCAGGTTCTCGGTGCCAAAGCTCACTAGCTCATATCCACCCTTGGTGGATTTCAGTTCCACGGCCTTGATCGAACTGGACCCAATGTCCAGCCCTACCAACTGCCTGCTCTTTCCGCCGAATAACGACATAACGCGGCCTCTTTCTCCTACCCCCGCAAAACTACCGGCGCCTCTGCACCTGGCTCATCTTGCGTTCCATCCAGCGATCCAGGATGGTTTTCCTTAGTTTCCAACGATTGCCGAGTTTAAATGCGGGAATCTCGCCTTCCGTGATGTAACGATACAACGTATCCGGGGAGATTCCCAGATATTGCGACGCTTGCCGCACATTCATCACTTCGCGCGATTCATTCACGAGGACACTACCCGTGGCGCATCAAAGACAACGCCGCTAAACCCGACCGCTGGTGCACCCCAGTTGACGCTGCCGAACTTTGGGGCACTCCCCGTGACTCGGTTATGACACCGCGCCACACCGAGCGTCAAGGGATTCTAGGCCGCAGTTGTCCTAAGAATAGGGGGTTATCTCAGGCAATCAATGGGTATTCTGGGGTAGTAATCCCAGTACTGGAGTACCAATCTTCTGGAACCACTATTACTTGCGCTTTCTCCCCTTTCTCGGCTGTCCTCTCGGACGGGTATCCTTTTGTGTTCATTCCCGCAACCTGCTTAGAATGCTGGACTCAGCGGCGGCTAAACCCCCAGGGTCTTCCAGATTGCGTCGATTTTCGCTTTCGTCAGCTCGTCCATCCGAATCTCATCCGGCCATGGCCGCGTAAATCCCTCCGACGCCCACTTGCGCGTCGCG
>WNFR01017752.1_pt1 | contig 11463 bp, 17 predicted proteins | sample 5400221 | NCBI WGS metagenome assembly WNFR01 (sample SAMN13153357, study PRJNA577476) | soil metagenome | isolation source: 40 cm soil under Madrone tree | place: USA:California | collected 2016-06-14 | reverse complement strand
CTGATGGCTCTCGGCGCACCCCATTACCCTCGTTGCTACCCAAAAATCCGTGTCTGACAGTGGCTTGTTGATCAAGCTTTCGGGGGGTACCTCGGTCAGACGAAGCTAAGGGAGGTAAGCGATCTGGCTTGGCTGTTACAGAGGCCCCGAGAGTGGTATCTGTTTCTGCACTAGGGTCTCTTCTTGACCCATTGGCACTCGCAATAGAAGCCCCGGATCCTGAAGACCCTCGAGACCGCGTCGTGCTATTGTAGTCCCATGTCAGCGGTGGGCCAGAGGCTTGGACACCGCTTGTACGCCCTATGGTTCCCGGCCGCGCAACGGTTCTAACAGTACCAAAATCCCACAGGTCTTCAGGATCCGTCGCGGCCGATCTGAAAAGCGTTGAGAGATGGTATTAAAGAATACAGAACATCACGGACAGGTCTTCGGCTCGGTCGTGCGTTTCCTCCTCCGCGCGTTCCCCTCCTTCAGCTTTCCATCGTTCGTGGCGCTCTATTAACTCGGTCAGGTAACTGGTCTTCTTGGCCATGCGAACGAATTTGTGCTTTAGCAATTCGCGAGCAGACGGTCGCTGTACCAAATGAAGACAAGACCGTAAACCCGAGATTGTCCAAACTCACGTCACGAGGATCTCGTTGTAAGCAATATGAAACGAACTCCCTGAACGGCTTTGAAAAAATAGCATCGAGCTGCGGTGGTGGGTTCTTTGGTATCAAAAACAACACCTGCGAACGCGATGAGAGGCCGTGTCCGTGCGGATGAACCTCGTGATTATGTAAGCGTACCTTCATGGGATGGAGTTCTGCGTACGGCGGCTCCCCCTTCGCTAATTCTATGGCAGTGATTCCAAGGCTCCATATATCGGCTTTGTGATCATAACCACTCTGTTTGATAACTTCTGGAGACATCCAGTAGGGGGTCCCTACGAAAGTATTCTTCTTCGCGGATAAAGTGCCAGACAATTGTCCCGAAACACCAAAGTCCGCAAGTTTCACTTCCCCTCCAGCAGAGAGTAGGATATTTGCCGCTATGCAGAGGGTATATGTTGAATTTTGAGAAGCGGAACGGCGTGATTGGCCTACCTTTGATGTCGCGGTGCAACTTTCCTTCGGTGTGGAGATAGTCCAATCCGCGGAGTAGTTCCCTAATAATGATCGCAATATACTCCTCGCGAAAAACACCCGGTTTCATCTGCACAAGGCTCAAGAATCTGTCATGAATTAGACAACCAAGAGACGCACAAGGTCGGAGCATGAGCCACCTGAGCAGTACCTGGAACAGATGATTAAACGGTTATCGAGGCTTGGAGATGGTGGGCTCACTCCATAACTATCCAGAGGTGTGATCCTTTGAGATACGAGCCGTGATACCTGCGATTCTGAATGTCTCGTCCGGCGATGGTAAAGACGGAGACAAACTTTGTTACATGAGGAGAATCCAACTGCGACAGTATCTGAATTTCTTGCTGGATATCCTCAATTTCATCCTCAGCACTCTCGAGGTCGATGATCTTGATAGCGACGGTCTTCTGTGTCCGCTTATCATATCTACAGACGAGCGTGAGTGTCAGAGACAATGACGAGGTGACGAGAAACGCACCCCTTGAAAACCTCACCGAAGGAACCCTTGCCTGGTTTCGCTCAGTGCATGCGTCTGTGCTGAAGAGTAAAGTAAAGAAAACACACCAATCCTGTCCTGCTTTACGTAGAATTCTTCGGGATCCGAGTGGTGAGAGTCCTAGTTTGTATGAAAAAGCGAATGGTGTGGATCGGGCTTGTGGAATATTGAGTAGCGAATCTTACCATTGGTCAACTCAGCTAACTGTGGGTTGGGTATGTGATGGGTATATGAGGTAGGTGTGGTATGTCGTCACTGAGCCGTGGGATGTGTAACGAGAAGTTAAATGAAGGAGCACTTGGGCCTGAGCTCGGCTATTGTAGCTAAAGCACTACGATACAGTCGTACAGACGCAGACACGTGACCCATCCCTCTACTACTTTACACGCGCTGCCGGTGGCACCCTCACACTGATACCGAGACCAGATACGCCTTCTTTCCCATATAAACGTGTTTGATCTTCTGTATCCATACTAGCGGTATGTGGCAGTTGAGAGTTGGCAGTATTTAACCTCAACCCGTGGTGTCGAACGAAGAGCCCCAACAAGGTGACGAGTATGAGCGCAAGAGAACATCCAACGATGACATGGAGATTATCCTCGAAATTTGGGCCAATGACTTGAGGATGTTCTACTGGCTTAGGGGTGATGATGACCGAGCCGTTGTCGGTAAAGGTCTCAATGAACGAGTCATTCATCAACACGAGGTCTCGCGAATGAAAAGACGGATGAAAAGACGGATAGGGGTAGGCATTTGAGCACAGAGATGGGAGAAAAAGAAAGACAAGTGCGAGAATAGGGCTACGTTGAGCGCCTCGATAAACCATTGACTTTGTCCGGAATCTTGTTGGCGCTGCAGATGGGACGAAGGTAATCAGACAGCGACGCCAGGTCCAGAAAATGAACATGAAAAAGTCATATTTAAGAGTCGCCCGACAACCTGATCAGATTCAAATCTGCCCGTTTTCACAGAAAGTTTGCTAAATTGGGGACGCGCGACCGTGTCCGAGTCACGAGGATGATTTCAGCTATCACGTGAGTACACTGGCCAATAGCATAAATAGCATAACCAGCACACCCATAACGTACAACAAAATACAACCTTTGGTCAAACGGCGAGCATAGAAAGAGCCACTATGAGACGGATTCGGCTTGTGCCCAAAGTATTGCGGCATCATCAAAGATACTTCCGGTGCTCCTGTTGGACGGGATAGGAATGTGAGATGAGGGACAGGAGAACGAACAAGCTCCTGACCGGGGTATGTGTTGTCTCGTGGTCGACATGAACGAACGCTCTTCCGACATTCGGTAGTTCTTCTATTTTATCCTGTAGCTGTTGACTGATATCATGGGCCTTCCATAACGGCGTGTTTGCATCCATGACGACGTCGACCTCAACGAAATAATCCTATAGGGCCATGAGATATCAGACTAAGCATAATACAGGCGCAGACGGACAGGACCACTCTGAAGCAGGCTGGATCAGACACCAGGATAAAACGATCGTCAGTGATGACTTACGTGGTATGCACGAACAGTATCGATTTTCTCTATATCGTCGCTGAATGTCATCGCCTTGTAAACAATGAGCTGAAGAAAATCGGGAGGAGCAGATTTCCCCGCTAGTAACTCAAACTGAGTATAGATAGTGCGGGTCCAAGCTACGATAACTCCAAGAGCAATCTGCGTATAAGTGAGGCTCAACAAGTTACAAGTGAGACAGGTCACTCGCAATGATTGCTCCGGCCGGGTCCAGATCTAGAATCAGCGTGTTGAGCAACGTACGGACTCACTGTACAGAAAGAATACGTACACCATGCCAGCTTGCTACCCCCGGCCGACATGAGGAGTCCTGAGCACAACCATCAAAACGTGCAACGCTGGGAGAACTCGCGCAAAGAAATCACCGAAAGAATTTATAAATATATCATTGCGGTGGTCCTCCCAAAGCACAGCAACCTGGCTCGACTTGAAACGTAACGAGTAACAGTAGAGGAATAAAAGAAATTTAACACCTTAGAGTTGGTCAGGGCTATACGTGAAAAGTTTGGTAGGTAAGCCTACCCAATGCGGCGCTAACGGCAATAATCGAGGGAAGGTGAAAGTGGTTCAAAGCCTGATTCTTATGGGTTATCAGGTCTCGGGTAGACTCGATTATCACGATGAAGTTGACAGATGCCATGCTAAGTGCGAAGTCAACAATAATTTAGTACACGGGAAATATTGACCTCGCACAGAAAACCTGATGAAGAATTAAAGAAATCCATTGATTGTGCCAGAAGAACGTACCGTATATTACATTGCCTATGGTCTCCAAGCGTGCCCCACCTACTGGATATTTATTGACATCCATCCTACTCGATTTGTAGTGGATGTAATAAAGAAGGAAATTACTGCCAACGTCGAATATCGAGTCGATGCCAGTAGCCAAGAGAGAAAAGGAAGTGGATGAGATGGCCGCGTACACTGTCCCAGAAGAATGGCTCAGCTCGATAGAAGGCCACCGCAATAATGAATACTAACATTGCAACACCGCAAGCGCAATATTAGCAGCGAGACTGGTTCGCACAGCAATTTTCACCTTGAGATTTTGAATCAAGACGAGACGATCAGTAACGTGACGTGCATGTGCTTACGGGTACCCGAGAAAGATCCTCTTCATGCCTAGCATCTTCCGTGTGTTCCTCCATGGGTTTCAAGAGAGATGCTATAAGCTGATGGATGGGACCTTGGAGTGTGAGTAGGGAACATGAACACAGTAGAAGAGAACCAACAGCATTCTGCTTGCGATGGTAATTGGCAAGGGGTTTGCCCCGCTTGCGGTTGCGGATCTCCGCAATCTCTGCGTCTGTCTTGAGACCATGGCCAAAATTGAATGGGTCTCTACGAGGCATTCGCTGGGGTATGACTGGGCTCTCTATGTCCGCCTCCGCGTGAGACGAGGCCAATCTTTGATCGGTTACCACTGGATCGGGCACCTACAACAATAAACGATTAAAAATAAGCCACAACCGATGGGATGGATCCGGATTGCCAACTTTGGAAGAAATGACCTTGTTTACCATAGTCGTGGTGAGCCTGAGCCTGCGTCTGACGGCACGGAGGATGAGGGTGTGGTCGTAGATTACCAATCAATGCACCAATGTTCATCCTCCTCTTAGTCATTGCGTGCGTTAATTCATCAGGCATCTGCTTTCCTACTCTGACCTCAAGCTAGCTTACTACTCGCTCTTTGCCTGTGGTTTCTCCTACCGCTAGGTAGACCGCTATTTCAAACTTTATGGGCCCTCATGGTTGCCAGCGCACGCTCCAGTGCTGGTATGAATCCCGGGAGACATAGACGTTTGCCGCCGGAGAGGGAGATATGGGAAATGGAAATCAGAAATGGGGCTGCTTAACCTGTGTAAGCGTTTGAGACCACTCAGGTCGATATGAAATCTTACCGCCCGTTTCACAAGTTGTAATGTATTTTTCTCTTGCAGGCTAGTTGTCGTCCATACTTGAATTCACGAGGGTCCTAATCTCCCCACCTATAAAACTGGGGATGGTGAGGCGCGAAATCCACACCCCACTACATCTTTCTGATAACTTCTAAGCACCACTACCGTTCGCCACTTGAACCACCATCATGAGACTGCCGTCTAGCTCTTCCCTACTTCTTACATCGTTGACCGTGTCGGTCTCGTCATCGTCGTCTCTTTCTGCTTTGGCAGCTCCTGCCGGTGATGTACCAGACGCGTCATCGTCGCCCGCCCCGACTGCCCCTTGCGAAGGCGCGGTGACTCGTTCATACGGTACGCCTATTGGCAACACATCTCCCTTCTTTTTTGACATAGCTACAGACTATCCACAAGGCCGTGATCTTTTAGGCCCTTTAATCCCACCTGCGCTTCGACCCATTGTCCAACCTCTCGTGCCAATTGGGCCTTTTCCCAGGAATTCTGAACCGGCCGAAGGTGGGGATTCGGTCGGACCCAAGTCCGCACCACTCCCGGCGCCCGCTCCCATTCCATCACCAGTACCTCCGAATCCTCCTGTGCTACCGGTGCCAGTGCCCAAGGTACAACTAGCTGTTGACAACCCGGGTAACAACACTGAGGCAACGACATCGCCAAATCGCGGTGACTCACCCAATACGCCTGCACAAACCAAGGCGTAAGAATTTGACTTTCCGTCCAGTCTTCCCGTTGCACGTCCGGTTCTGTGAAGGTGTTGTCGTCAATGTCGTTCGTCGTGTCCATCTCCATGCTTCTGCTATAAGCCGTCCTTAGCCCGAACTGGATTAATTTGCTATATAGTCGTGTCACATATTCTGTTGTCTGCTGTCCTGCTGCATCGCACTATGCTTTCGTATACAGTTTTATTTTAGTTCAGAGATATTGTATTTCAATTATCCTACTAGCCCGTAGTACTAGTCAGTGTCTTGCTTGATTCATGAGTTTTTATGCATGCCGTAGGTCCCCGTAGTATTGTCCGACTCAAAGAAGAGCCCTGATCCCATCTGTCTTCTGCAAAACTTGGAGGTTGTCATTGCCTATCAATGACTGAGTTCGACAGGTTGGGGTCAAGAGCGGATATCTCACTCACCGCCGATGTGCTTCTGATCTAAGGATGTAGAATATTGGTGTGAGAACAGCAGGATGTGTGGTGTACTCACTGATAAAGATATTAGGTACTGTTCTCTGATCTGTCAGCTGTCGGAGGCATGCCTGAATTTCAGGGCCGTCGTCGCGGATATCTAGTCTAAGAAGTCATCAAGTCATTTAGAGTTGGTACTTCTAATGCACCGAGACGCACTCTAGAACCTTGACCTCTACACCCGGGAAAACAGTTGTGAAAAGATCTTTGGCACGTTCGCAATATGGACAATAAGATTTAGAGAAGATGACGACTCTATTCTGAGCAATGGTTTGCTGTAATGCACAGGCTGGTGAGATCGCGGGTTAGTCATAAAATACATGCGCACATTAACGAAATCCTTAGCAATCGTCTCTTTGAGTTGCCGGGGAGATGGACTCGATGAAGAAGCAGAAGATACAGGGTACAGCGCGGAGAACCAAGACAATCCTCTACGCATGGTGGTAAATGCGAGACGAGATGGGTACCGGCACGTGCATGCACTAAAGAAGACGTGGTGTGGTCACGCTCGGTATTTCCATGGTCACATATGGTCACGTGTAAGGTCACGTCGTGGTGTGTGACAGCCATCATGTCGATCGTGAAAAATGTCAGTAAGGCCATGAAACGGATCGCTCCTCTTGTTCTGGCAGAGAAATGGGACAACGTGAGCCAGTGCTCTGGGTGCCTTGGTTCACCTCGTTAATAAAGTTGGTCAGGTCGGACTCCTACTAGGTTTGACGAAGTTGTATCCCGAGTCTGACTGGGCTGCCATAGTTTGACTACAAGCGTCGCGAACGAGGCCATCTCACTACCGGCGTCCATGATCATCGCGTATCATCCGCCCATTTTCAAGCGACTCTCGTCCATGACGCTGTCCGACCCGCTTCAGGCGTCTCTGTTACGCTGCGCCGCTGCTGGTATTTCCGTTTACAGCCCCCACACTGCGCTAGACTCCGTTTACGACGGTATCAACGACTGGCTTGCGTCTGGTTTAGGCAGCGGCAGCGTCGATTTGATCGGCGATGAACATAGCAGCGGAAGAGGCGGGCCTGGGAGGCTGTTGAGATTGAACGAGAAGACCCCCATGTCGACTTTACAAGAGAGAGTCAAGAAGCACTTGGGCCTTTCCCAAAGTTTGTGCCTCGCACACACACGCGTGTGATACCCGCTTGCGGCTATACTGATACAATCCCGTCCCCTACGCAGTACAAGTGGCACTTCAGACCGACAGTCCCAACCTGGATGTCCAATCAGTTGCAATTTGTGCCGGCTCAGGGGGTTCTGTGTTACTTGGGGTTGACGCAGACGTTTATTTCACTGGGGAAATGTCCCACGTACGTTCGCTGACATTCTCGCCTCCTTCCACATATCCACATGTTGTGAGCATAGCACGAAGTCCTGGCGGCCATTGCGACGGGAAGGAACGTTATATTGTGTAAGTCTTTCAAGCATCCTCTACGTAAGTGCCCTGAGGGTATCATTCCAGGTGGACACACGAACACCGAACGAGGTTACCTCCCCATCCTCAAATCCAAGTTGCTAGCAGAGCTCACGGCACAACAGAGTGGCGAGAAAGATTTTATACCAACAGACGTTCACATTAGTCAAGAAGATAAACACCCTCTAGACTTTGTGTAGGGTTGTGATAGGAAAATAATATTCTAATTGTAGTCTTGCTTTTGGACCCTTCCGATCAACAAAATATTTATCGATCAACTTCCCTGTGGTTGGTGTCTATTCAGCCCTAAGCCAAGAGAAAGACTTTGTGTACTTGCCCAAATACGAGATCCATAGTCCCGATGATGGTAACAACATCCGCAATGAAGTGCTAGAAACCAATGTTAGTCGCAGCCACACGCAGACAACAACTACCTTACATCTGAAAATGAATGTTATGTCAGATCAGAATCATTAGTTAAATCCAACGGGGCTCACGTCTCGACATGAAATCGGCCCCCGCCAAATGTGCAAACCCTGGAGCACGGATACTGCACCGATATGGCCGATTGGTCCCGTCGCTGCGAATAGGAAAGTCGTCGGCAAGCACATAACAACTTCGCACTACTCACGAAACCAAGTAAACGGCCATTTCGCCTTTTGGAGCTTCAATAGCAGCATAGGTTTCACCCGGAGGCACAGAGTATCCTTCAGAAAATATCTATAGAGTTGTTGTTGAGCAAATGAATCTCGTGGAAGCTGAAGATGAATTGCCTTGAAGTGGTGAATGAGAGACTCCATGCTTTCCTTCATTGATGCACGAGGAGGTGGGACCAATTTATGATCGTCGACCTTAACTGGCCCGGTGGGGATCTTGTTCAGGCACTACGGGAGAACGCTAAACCCTTTCTGAGAATTGCGCGCCAGTTGAGCCATACTTACCTGGCTAATGATACGCAATGATTCTCGGAACTCTTGCACTCTACAAAGGTAGCGATCGTAGCAATCGCCATTCTTTCCGATAGGAACATCGAACTCGACCTAGAGGGCGACGCTATTAGCTAGATGCGTAAGGGGCAGGGCAGACTGCATGGCGCACTTCATCATATTTGTCGTAAGGTGCAACTTTTCTAATGTCCCACTTAACTCCACTTCCACGGAGCATGACGCCCGAGAAACTATAGTCAAGAGCCTGTTGCGCTGTCACCTTCCCTATACCGACTGTCCTTTGTTTCCAGATTCGATTGCCAGTCACGACTTGCTCAATCTCGTCTACGCGAGAACCGAATTGAGTGGCCCATTGGAAGATATCATTGAGGAGACCGTGGGGGAGGTCGAACGCCACGCCACCGGGGCGGACGTAGGCGGCATGGAGGCGAGCACCAGAGACACGCTCGTAAAACTCCATCAATTTCTCTCGCTCCTCGAAACCCCACAAAAATGGAGTGAGAGCGCCAACGTCCATAGCGTGAGTCAAAACAGCCATCAGGTCTAAAGTGAATTAATTGGACGCCCCGTGCACTGTGAACAAATGAACGGACGATTGAGAACGCGAGTGATTTCCCCGAAGAGCGTTCGAATCCATTTTGCGCGTTCCGGAACTTCGATATTAAGGAGCTTCTCTACTGCGAGGGAGTAGCAGAGCTCGTTAGTCACTAGAAAAGGGTCAGAATACATTCGCTTCGACCGCGGTGCAAGGATGCTTACTCATGGAAACATAGTCCAGACGGTCGAAGTATGGCAAAGCTTGAATGTAAGTCTTGTATTCGATCAACTTTTCGGTTCCTCTGTGTAGAAGACCAATATGCTTCGGGTGAAATCAATACACAAGTCCAGAAATCGAGAAGTACACCCACTCACTGGATCGGCCCGAAGAATTTCTTCTCCATTAAGCTCTAAGATCAACCTAAGCACACCATGGGCAGCAGGGTGCTGAGGACTAGCATATTCAAGGATGAGCGAAGGATACGGGAAGGGGTTTATTCATGGCAGCTGACCCAAAGTTAACTGGACAGGGCATTGGTACATGAATCTTTGAGAAGAGAACTCATGTGTCTCACCAGTGAAATGCCTCATCTGCGCATCTTTCCTCGTTCCCGATTCTGCCAGAATCTCACTCGCGGAAATTCCTTGCAGGTCCTCAGCTATATGCTTAGTGTATGTGCTTTTACCGCCATGCGTGGCGGTTGTTGGACCTTGCGATGCAGTCTGAGCGAGAGCAGGCGAGGAGCGAGACAGAAAACGGCGGCGGTGAGAAAGAGCAATGTTGCGTGCCAGCTGACGCCGGAGCAATGCGCTGGCCATGTCGACGAGTCGGGAGTGAACGCGAACAGTAGTGATGGCGCGGGTGGGTCGTCCACAAGTCCGCGCTCCCACGGTCGGTTTGTCGGTCGACTGAACGGCATTGCACCCTAAATTCTGCCTCACACATTGTATTCCCCCTAACAGCTGTGGCATTCTTCTAGAAATCCCGTGTATTGATCACGATGTCGCGTTGACCGCGACGCGGAAACCTGAGGATGTCGGGAGTTTTCAGCATGGCATGCCATTTCCTGATCATGTGTTGTTCATGTGTTGTCATGTCCAATTCGAACATGGCCAGTGTGACCTGGTCATTCAAACACCCTGCCCGGCCCATTGACCTCTCCCGTCACAGGACCTCGGCATATTCGTCGTGAGCGTTGTGTGTTGGCCTTCGTAGAACTTCTGATGTCCATACAATATGAATCCGATCGGTCGCTTACTGCAACCCTGGTCCCCGATTCCAGGCTGCAGGGAAACATGCCTTTTCTTTCGTAGTCGTAAGGGAATGATTTAATCTAATTTGTTGTCTCACTTTCCAGAAACATGGGGTCGATGGGAGAAGGAGATCAGGATGAGATGACTCCTCTTGAAGTACTTTTTAATCTCGAATGGCCGTCGTAGTCATCTGTTCTTACACGAACCTTCAACGAGTTCGGTCTTGGGTTCAGTCACAGTGACGCTTCTGTTCAAAGTTAAATATTGGCACCGTACACAAAGTGGGAGGTCCGTGGATGGAAGTTCTAATCTCCTTGCGCAATGCAGAAAAACGGAGTCCAAATTGTCCAATGTCCAAGTACATTCACGAGAAAGTAGAATCACTACGATATGCGTCCGAATAATGGGTAGTCTCAGCGTTCAAGAATCCAGATCGGGAGCCTGCTATATGAAGACAGCACCCGCAATGACACCGACAACAGCCACCGCGATAGAACCGCTGATACCACTACCGATGTTACCTCCTGGGGAGCCATTGCCATTTCCATTGAAAGAGCTCGGAGAAGCCGAGGATGAAGAACCGCTTGATGAACTACTCGAAGCTGGCGGTTTCGAGGATGTCACAGTAACGCCGAACGCACTTGTTGTGGCGCTGCCAGTTGGACTGGTAACGGAGCCAGATCTTTTTGGAAACAAGTTACTGAGTGTGAGACGAAACGAAGAGACACACGCACGATGACGAAGTTATGCCTGAAGACGAGGTCGTCGAAGTGGAAGTGGTGGTCACAGTTGGCCCAATAGAAAACACGTTGCTTGTGCCATATACTTGATCGATATTGCTTGGCAGTTTTAAAGAAAAGTTGACAACACGAAAGCATGTGAAATTCACTTTTGCTTACCCAATATTAACAGCCAGGATGGTGTAACCACCTCTGTGCACCACAGTCAGCCAGAGAAAGACAGTGAAAGCGAAAATTTACGTGGCAGCGACAATAGGAAAAGTGACATTGATGGATCCAGTGTCTGTCGGCACATTGTTCGCAATGGC
>WNFR01017145.1_pt1 | contig 11463 bp, 10 predicted proteins | sample 5400221 | NCBI WGS metagenome assembly WNFR01 (sample SAMN13153357, study PRJNA577476) | soil metagenome | isolation source: 40 cm soil under Madrone tree | place: USA:California | collected 2016-06-14 | reverse complement strand
AAAGTTGAAACTTGGAGCCGACCTTCATCAATTGTAGCGCTTCAGTCCAACCTTTGATAACGCCTCCGACTGGAAACGTGGCTGGCTCGCCGCGTTTGTAGGAACTGTCGAATTCAGTGCCGTCAAGCAAGGTGCCGCGATAGTTTACCGTCACGCTGTCGCTGCTTTTCGGTTGCGCGCCGGCACCTTCTTTCAACACTTTGTACTGCAAGCCGCTCGCCGTCGTCTTCAGGCCTTCCTTCGTTTTATTTTCGGCAAGGAATTTTTCGCCCTCTGCTGCGTTCTTTTGCGCCATCGCTTGTTGTTTTGTTTGTATCTCTTGTTGGAACGCCGTCAACGTCGCCTTGACTTCCTCCACGGTCAAAAGCGGCTTTTTACCGTTCGTTCCGTCTTTGAAACCCGCGGCGAACGCATCTGCGTTTAGATCGATATTTTGAGTCTTGAAATTCATCCCATAGTTCAGCCCCAGGCTGTAGCTCGCCTTGTCTTTCAGATCTTTGAGCTGTAGCGGTTTCTCTTCCGCAAAAACGCTGACCGCGAGGAACAAAGCAACAGCGCTAAGGAGCATGGATTTCATAAAATGAGATTGCAAATGTGATTGCGCTTTAATCTGGAACAGCGCAGAAAGTTGCAACGCTAGTGGAGAAACCGCGCTCGTCAACTCAACACCACATCGGTCGCATCTTGGGGGCCTGCTTATTCTTTATTGCACCCGCCGGAACGGCCTGGGCAACTGAACCGGTTCGTATCTCCGATGCTGACGCGCTTCGAATCGGGAAAAAGATTTGGCAAAACGAAAGCAACGGCACCGTGGCCGGACTTACCGCCTGGAACGCTGGAGAAAATTTCGCTTCACTTGGAATTGGTCATTTCATTTGGTATCCCCAAGGCGTGCACGGTCCGTTCGAAGAAAGCTTTCCCAAATTCCTCGCGTTTGCCCGAGAACACCGCGCCGCGATTCCGGCGTGGTTGAATCAGTCCCCCGCTTGCCCGTGGAATTCGCGCGCCGCATTTTCCAGCGCCGAAAATTTGACGCAAATGCGCGAACTCCGACAATTTTTATCGCGGACGATCGATCTTCAGGCACAATTCATGGTTGCGCGTTTGCAACGATCGCTGGCCAAGATGCTTGATGAGGCCGCGTCCGCAGAGCGCTTTAATATCGAGCGGCAGTTTGAGCGCGTCGCTAGCACGCCGCATGGCTGTTATGCACTGGTCGATTATGTGAATTTCAAAGGCGAAGGCGTCTTGTATACCGAGCGTTATCACGGTGAAGGCTGGGGATTGCTGCAAGTCCTCGAACAGATGCACGGCACCGAAAATGGCACTAGTGCCGCGCGCGAATTTTCAAATTCCGCTGCTGCAATGTTGCGCCGCCGCGTCCAGAATTCGCCACCGGAACGACACGAGGCCCGCTGGTTGCCCGGCTGGCTCAATCGCGTTCACAGTTACAGCGAAAATTCATGAAACGAATTTGCCTAACAACAATTCTCGTCTTGACGGTCGTCGCGCTCGCCGGGTTGGCCAAGGCTCAGTTGTTCCAGCCAAAAATGAAGAAACCGGCCGAGCTGATTCACAAACAAGAGCCGATGAAGGTGAATCAAAATTTGCTTAAACAGGCGACGCCGGATAACACGCGCATCGTCGTGTCGATCCCGAAGCAACGTGCCTATCTGATGATCGGCGAGGAAATCGTGGCCGACGGTCCGGTTTCATCCGGCAAACGCGGACACGAATCGCCGCAGGGCCATATGCGCGTGCTCGAAAAAGATCCAAATCATCATTCGAGTCTGTACGGCGACTTTGTTGATCACTCCGGTCGGATCGTTCGGGCTGGCGTCAGTGCGCGAGCTGATTCCGCACCGAGCGGCACCCATTTCGCCGGCGCGGCGATGAAATGGTTTCTTCGACTAACTGAAGACGGCGTCGGAATGCACATCGGAATTTTGCCCGGCTATCCCGCATCGCACGGTTGTATTCGCGAATCAGTCGACGGCGCGAAGTTATTCTACGACCACGCTAAAGTCGGCACGCCGGTCGATGTCGGTGATTTTTAAATTAACTTTCGCCGCAACATTTCAAACGCCACCTGCGCGGTGAGTTGTTTGAACGTCTCACGGTCGCTTGGGAAAAATAATTTCCTGACTTTTGTTTGTCCGTCGGACGCGAGCGCGACATAAACTGTTCCCACCGGTTTTTCGCTCGAACCGCCGCTCGGTCCGGCGATGCCGGTCGTCGCAAGCGCATATGTCGATCTTGCGCGTTTGCGTGCGCCATCTGCCATCGTGCGCGCGACCCGTTCGCTGACCGCGCCATGCTCCTCGATCAGTTTTGGGTCGATTCCGAGGATGTCGATCTTCGCTTCGTTCGCATAGCAAACATATCCCGCGAGCAAAACCGCGGAGGCCCCGGCCACATTCGTAATCCGGTTCGCGAGCAATCCGCCCGTGCACGACTCGGCAATTGCCAGCGTCTGTTTTTTCTTGATGAGCAATTTGACCAGCACTTCTTCGAGCGTTTCGTCGTCCGCAGTGAAAATTAAATCACCGAGCTCCGATCGAACAAATTGATCGGCCTGATCAAGCGCGGCGCGGTCGCCGATGATCCGCACGTCGACTTCGCCCGGTCGCGCGCAATAACCGAGCTCTACTCCTGGAATTGAAAGAACTTTTCTGCCGATCGCTTCTTCGATCAGCGACTCGCCCACACACGCAATCTTGTAAAATCGCCGCTCGAATCGTGGTGGACCTGGGACAATCGAACGCAAGATCGACATCCCCGATTCGCGAAACATCGGTTGCAACTCGCGCGGCGGGCCCGGCAGAAGAAAGATGTGTGGCGAACGAATCTGCGGATTGATATCGGCTTTCAAATACAATCCCGACGCACTTCCGTTTTCGTTTGGCAGAATTTGCGCGCCGTCCGGCACCTCGGCTTGGTGCGCGATGCTGGAAACCCATTTGATTCCGCGCGCTTTGAGTCGCTCTTTCAATGACGCGAGCAGTTCCGCGTTCTTGCGCAATTCCAAACCGAGCAACTTAGCAACGACGTCTCGAGTGATGTCGTCGCTCGTCGGACCGAGCCCGCCTGTGACGAAGACGATTTCCGCCCGCGAAAATAATTCCCGCAGGCTTTCACCAATCGCCGCGCCGTCACCGACCGTTCGGCGTTCATCGATCCGTAAGCCCAGCGCAAAAATCTCGCGCGCGATAAAGGCCAGATGCGTGTCGTGCACGTCGCCCGCCAGAAGCTCGGTGCCGGTGTTAAGAAGAACGGCGCGCATGTCGGCAACGTGATTCGTTAAGAAATTACAACGTTACAAGGGAAGCTGTAACCCTTGTAACCTTGTAACGCTTCTAACTTTTTTAACCTGCGGCCGAAGGCTGTCAGGCGGCGTCTTTGTCCTGCTTCTTGCGAATCAGCGGCAGCTTTTTGCCTTCGACCACGGCACGATTAATCGTGACTTCAGCGATATCTTCCCGACTCGGCACGTCATACATGATGTCGAGCATGATCCGCTCGAGCATCGAGCGCAGCGCGCGAGCACCGGTACCCTTCGTGACCGATTGCGCGGCCAGAGCGCGCAACGCGTCTTTGGTCACCGTCAGCCGTACGCCTTCCATCGAGAAGAGCTTGGTGTATTGCTTGATCATAGCGTTCTTTGTCTCAGTCAGAATTGCCACCATCTCTTCTTCAGTTAAGGCATCCAGTGAACTGACCACTGGCAAACGGCCGATAAATTCCGGAATCATTCCGAATGAAAGCAAATCTTCCGGCTCAACGTGCCGGATCGCTTCTTTGCGCGCCGCCTCCTCGACTTCAAGCGTCGGACTGCCAAAGCCCATCACTTTTTGTCCGATCCGTTTCTGAATGATTTTGTCGAGTCCGATGAACGCGCCGCCGCAAATGAACAAAATCTTCTCGGTGTTGACCTGGATATATTCCTGGTGTGGGTGTTTCCGGCCGCCCTGCGGCGGAACGTTGCAGGTGCTGCCTTCGAGAATTTTAAGCAACGCCTGCTGCACGCCTTCGCCTGAAACGTCGCGCGTAATTGAAACGTTGTCGGTCTTGCGGCCGATCTTATCGATCTCATCGATGTAAACGATCCCGATCTCCGCACGCTTTACGTCGTAATCGGCGTTCTGCAACAAGCGCAAAATAATGTTCTCGACGTCTTCGCCGACATAACCGGCTTCTGTCAGCGTGGTCGCGTCCGCAATGCAGAATGGAACATCGAGAATTCGAGCCAGGGTTTTAGCGAGGAGCGTTTTGTCTTGGCAACATCCTGTCCGATCACGTACTGGTCGAGCATCCGGCGAATCTCCTGCGGCTTCGGGACGCGAATGTTGGAAGATTGCCGCCGCGCGTCTTCGTTCAGTTCCTTGTCGAGAATACTTTTGCAGACGTTGATACAACTATCGCAAATATAAACGCCCGGCCCGGCAATGAGCTTGCGCACCTCGGCGTGGCTCTTGCCACAGAACGAGCACATGGTAAGGTTGGTCGCGCGCGCCATATTTGCCGTTAAGGGAGCAGCTTCTATTCCTCCGATTTCCGCCCGGAGCTGCGCTCAGACTGATCGCCCGATTGGGCGCCGTCGAGTCCTTTCACTTCCTTACGAGACTTGATCACTTCATCCACCAACCCGTAAGCCTTCGCCTCGGCCGCCGACATATAATAATCGCGGTCTGAATCGAGCCGCACCTGTTCTTCAGGTTTGCCCGTGTGCTGGGAAATAATTTTGATCAAGCGCTTCTTCAACTTAAACATGTAGTCGACCTGGCGCTCGACGTCGCTGGCCGCACCCTGCGCGCCACCCGAGACCTGGTGGATCATGATGTCGGAGTTCGGCAGCGCGAATCGTTTGCCTTTTGTTCCCGCGCAAAGCAGAACCGCCGCCATGCTCGCGGCCATGCCGAGGCAATACGTCGTCACGTCGCAGGTTAGAAACTGCATCGTGTCGTAAACCGCCAGCCCCGACGTCACATTGCCGCCCGGTGAATTGATATAGACGTTTATGTCCTTTTTCGAATCTTCCATCTGCAAGAAGAGCAACTGCGCGATCACCAGATTCGCAATGTGATCGTCAATTGGCGTTCCAATGAAAACGATGCGGTCTTTGAGCAACCGCGAATAAATGTCATAGCTGCGCTCGCCGCGGCCAGTCTGCTCCACCACCATCGGCACCAGCACCGATTGCGAGAGATTTTCACGACGTTCGCTCATGATTTATTTTCCGCGGTGTTTTCTTGTGAAACCGGCTGGACGCTAACATTCGCCTTTAGGAAATCAAGAGTCTTACCGAGCAGAATCTGTTCCGCGAGCGCGTTAAGTCCGTCGTGCTCTTCGAGTTCCTTCCGCATTTTATCGCTGGAAATATTGTAGTGCTGCGCCTCCTGTCGAATCCAAAGATCGATATCTTCCTTCCGCACTTCGATTTTTTCCTGCTCGGCTATTCGCTCGAGAATAAAATTAGTTTTCAACCGGTGATGCGCGACGCTTGCCGCAGTCTCAATTAGCTCCTTCTCCTTGTCCTTCAGCATTTCGTCAGGAATTCCCCGCGCCCGATTTCGCTGCACCAATTCAGCCAACGCCCGCTTCGTCTCGTTGCGAAGCAAACTTGGCGGCAGATCGAACTGAATCTTTTCCTGCAAATATTTCACGATCTGCGCTTCCTTCGCTCGCTCGACCTCGTGCTCTTTTTCATGCTCGAGATCGTGCTCGATCGTGTGACGAAGTTCGGCCAGCGATTTTCCAGGAAGCAATTTGTTCGCAAACGCGTCGTCGACTGCCGGCAGCACCTTCTCTTTAATCTCCCGCAGCGCAACCGTGTAGCTAGCCTGTTTGCCGGCCAATTCTTTGACCAGAAAATCCGCCGGAAGATCGACAACCACCGTGCGCGTCTCATCCGGCTTTTGTCCAACGATCTGCTCGCAGAATTTCGGGAGAAAATTGTCCGCCGCCAAATGCAGCCAGAATTTCTTGCCGCCGTGCAAATTCTTGCTCGCCTTCGGGGCGACTTCGCTGATCGGTTTACCGTCAACCGTTCCTTCAAAATCGACTACCACGAAATCCTCCATCTGCGCGCCGCGCCCCTGCACATCGACAAAGTCCGCGGTTTGGTCGCGCAACCGCTCCAGCGTCGCTTCGATCTCCGCCTCGGTCACTTTCGTGTCTGGTACCTCGACCCGAATATTTTTGTAGTCGGGCAATTTAAACTCCGGTGCGATCACCACCGTCGCTTGAAAGCGCATCGACTTGTCGTCCCCGAAGTGGACGTCTTCCAAGTTCGTCAACGACGCGACCCGCAAGTTTTTCTGCTCGATCGCTTCGCGATAACTCTTGGAGACAAGCTTCTTTGTCACTTCGTCTCGAATTTCTTTCCGAAATCGTTTGTCGATCACCGCCCGCGGCGCTTTGCCCGGCCGATAACCGGGAATTTTCGCAAACCGCGCGAAGCTATTGGCGATTGTGTCCCATTCCTTCGATACCTCTTCCGCCGGCAATTCGATCTTTAGCGTCGAAATCGATTCCGGCTTTTTTTCCACCTGAACCTTCATGAGCGAAGGCGACGTTACCGACGCGCGATGCCCTGTGCAAATTACACCACTACTTCCTATTAAATTTTGTGAGCTGCGAAAACACGCACTGCCAGCGGCCGCCTTGCTTCACAAAGAAATCTGTCGCTCGCTCTCGAGTACTAAATTCTTGTCCCGCGAATTTCCCCTTCGTCGTCGTCAGTGCCGTGACAATGGCGGTGTCTCCATAGGCGCGAACCTTGACATCGTCGGACTCCATCATCTCATGGATTAAAGCGCCCGATTTGATCGCGCTAAGAAAACGCGACTTGTCGATAACGCCTCCGTCCGAGTCGATGATGACCCAGTCGTCGGCAAGGAATTGGCCGATCGCTTCCGCGTCGTTCTGCGTGACGGCTCGCGCGAATTCCTTTTCCAATTTCAATAGTTCTTCCTCCACGGCGTTGCTCCTGTTTTGGCAAGACACTGTAAGCGCAAACATTGCGCAAATAACAGCCCGTTTCATACTTGTTCGCCGCGGACATAGACGCAATGCGCTTGCGAAAACCCAAACCAGTAGGCGATCTCGCGATAATCTTCGCAGTCGAACACTGCGAGGTTCGCGAGTTTGCCGGGTTCCAACGACCCGATCTTATCGCCGCGATTTAACGAATACGCCGCATTGATCGTCGCCCCGGTGATCGCCTCCGCGGGTGACATTTTCATTTGCGTGCAAGCGAGCGACAAAACCATTGGCATCGACGGCGTCGGCGACGAACCCGGGTTGAAATCGGTTGCGAGCACAACGGCGAGACCAGCTTCAATCATTTCGCGCGCGCGCGGATAGGATGTCGATCCAAGTGCATAAACCGATCCAGGTAACAGGACCGGCTGCACGTTTCGAGATTTCAACGCCGCGATCCCTTGGTCGGCTGTTTTTTCCAAATGATCCGCCGTTGTCGCGCCGAGTTCTGCCATCAACTTCGCGCCGCCTGAATTTGTCAGTTGATCGACATGGCCACGAAGTTTGAGCCCAAGCTTCTTCGCTGCCGTCAGAATCCCGCGTGATTGCTCGATGTCGAAATAACCGCGCTCACAGAAGACATCACAAAACTTCGCCAGTTTTTCTTTCGCGACGCGTGGCAACATCTGGTTGATCACAAGATCGACATATTCGCCTGGCGAGGTGTCACGCGGGACCGCGTGCGCGCCCAGAAATGTTGGAACAACCTCGAGTGCCGTCTTTTGGTTGAGTTGGCGCATTACGCGCAGAATTTTCAATTCATCCTCAAGTGTGAGGCCGTAGCCCGATTTCACTTCAACGGTTGTGGTTCCGCATTTCAGAAACCATTCCGCATGTTTCTTCGCCCGCGCGAAAAGATCGGCCTCGCTCGCCACGCGCGTCTTCTCGACCGTTGACCAAATCCCGCCACCGGCTTTAGCGATTTGTTCGTACGTCTCGCCACGGGAGCGGCGTTCGAAATCGTCCACACGGTTTCCAGCGAAAACCAAATGAGTGTGCGCATCGACAAATCCTGGCAAAACAACGCGCCCGCCAAGATCGACAATCTCCGCGTCACCGGCTTGCTTTTCGATTTCGTTACTCGGCCCGACGATATCGATCTTGCCATCGCGAATGAGCATTCCGCCGGCGCGAATCATTCCGAGGTCGGACAATTCATTGCCGACGCGCGGGCGTTTCGGACCCGCCAACGTGACGAGCTGCGACGCGTGAAGAAGAGCGAGAGACTTCAAGTCAGTTTGCTCTGCACGATCTGATCGATCTTCTTAAACGCGGACTGTGAATCTCCCTGTAGCTGACGAACTTTCTTCTGAAGATCGGATTTGAATTTTTCATCCTTCAGGTTGGCGAGATTAATCCGAACATTCAACGCTGCTCCATCAATGCACGCACGGGTCGCACAAATTCCGACACCTACATCCGAAATCGAATTCGGATTCCCCTTCTCCGCCATTTCCGCCAGCAACTGGTACGATTTCGACGCCGTTTCCATCACTTTCAGTGGAATTTCCGCCGCGTATTTCGTCGCTGATTCCACTGCGGCTGCGCGCGACGCTTTTTCTTCCGCGGATTGTTTTGGCAACGCCAACGCGTCCATCACGTTGTTGAAAGCAGCGGTGTCTTCGTCGACGAGCTCCAGCAACTCGTCTTTGAGCTGCTGCGCTTTCACCGCCCACTTGCTGAAATACTCAAGTTTATCGTCCCAACCGCGTTTGCCAGCCGAGAGGTTCGCCACCATTCCCCCAAGTGACGCCCCAAGCGCGCCCATCAACGCCGCGACCGATCCGCCGCCCGGCGCGGGAGAATCGCTCAATGTTTCATTGCAAAACTCGCGCAGGTTCATTTTCACAAGCGATTTCGAATCGGATTCAATCTTTAATTCAATCACTTTTTCCTTCGGATCGAAATGTTTCAGTTCGCTCAGTCCCATCGAGCGGACGGCGATCTCGATCAGTTCTTCCTCGGAAGCGCCTTCCGACCATTTTTGTTTTCGCAAAAAATAGTGGCCCGCATCGGTGAGACATTTTTTTGGAACCATGCCGACGATTTCTGAGCCGGTGACACGAAGACCGCGTTTGCTCGCTGCTTCGAAGCAGGCGTCAAACCCCGCGTGCAACGGCGTTTCCTCGATGTTAGTCAGGTTCATGGAAACTTGCGCGATCCCATATTCCTTCACGAACCAACCAATCGCTTTCACGTGCTTCAACATTCCGGGAACACGGACCGGCTCGCCCTTTGCGTCGAGAACCTTTTTTCCCGAAGGCGTACCATCTTCCGTTTTGAACCGACCCTGCTCTCGAACGTCGAACGCGACCGAGTTGGCGCGTCGGACAGATTTCGTGTTCAAGTTGACGTTGTAGGCGACAAGAAATTCTCGCGCGCCAATCGCGGTCGCGCCCGCCTTCTCGTTTAATTTCGCCAGCCCGAAATCAGGTTTCCATTCCGGCTGTCTTATCTTCTCAGAGAAACCTTCGTACTCGCCGGCGCGAATCACCGCGAGATTGGACCGCGACTTATCCTTGGCGGCTTTTTCGTAGAGATAGACTGGGATCTTTAATTCTTCGCCAACGCGCTTGCCGAGCTGTTGCGCGCAGGCAATCGCTTCTTCCCAACTGACATTACTCACCGGAATAAACGGGCAAACATCGGTCGCGCCCATGCGCGGATGCGCGCCTTTGTGTTTGCGCATATCGATCAGCTCCGCCGCTTTTTTAATTCCGCGGAAGGCCGCTTCGACTGCGGCTTCAGGATTGCCGACAAAAGTCACCACGGCGCGATTCGTGGTCGCGCCAGGATCGACATCGAGCAGCGAAACGCCGTCAGTCGACTTAATCGCATCGCTAATTTGCCTAATGATGTTCTCGTCCCGGCCTTCCGAGAAATTCGGCACGCACTCGATCAGCTTTTGCATGCTCAATCGCGCGGCTTGGGCTGCATCGGGATGTCGATCTTGTGTTTCGCCGCGAAATCGATTGCGCGCGAGTAACCGGCATCGGCGTGGCGAAGCACGCCCATTCCCGGATCGCTTGTCAAGACCCGCTCCAATCTTCGTTTCGAATTTTCGCTGCCATCAGCAACCATGACCATTCCGGCATGTTGCGAGTAACCGATGCCGACACCGCCGCCATTGTGAATTGAAATCCAAGACGCACCGGCGGCCGTGTTGATGAGCGCGTTGAGCAACGGCCAATCGGCGATCGCGTCGCTGCCATCTATCATCCCTTCGGTTTCGCGATTCGGGGATGCGACTGAACCAGCGTCGAGGTGATCGCGGCCGATCACGATCGGCGCTTTGATTTCGCCGCGTTTGACGAGCTCGTTCATGGCGACACCGAACTCCGCACGCTCGCCGTAACCGAGCCAGCAAATCCGCGCGGGCAATCCTTGAAATTGGATCCTCTCTTTCGCCAGTTTCATCCAGCGCGCAAGCGTTTGATTTTTGGGAAATAATTCGAGCGCGAGCTTGTCCGTGCGCACGATGTCTTCCGGCTCGCCGCTCAACGCGACCCAACGAAAGGGGCCGCGGCCTTCGCAAAAAAGCGGACGAATATATTCGGGAACGAAGCCGGGAATATCAAATGCGTTCTTGATACCAGCTTTCTGCGCCTGGGCGCGAATGTTGTTGCCGTAATCGAACGTGATCGCACCCTTCTTTTGTAACGCCAGCATGGCTTCAACGTGCACTGCCATCGATTGCATCGAGCGCTCGATGTATTCGTCTGGATTCTTTCTCCGCAGCGCGAGCGCGTCCTCCAACGGCATTCCATTCGGCACATAGCCGTTGAGCGCGTCGTGCGCGCTCGTTTGATCGGTGAGAACATCGGGAACAACCCCGCGCTTCACAATTTCGGGCAAAACGTCAGCGCAATTGCCAACCAGTCCGACCGAAAGCGGAAGTCGATCGTTGCGCGCTGTTTCAATTATCTTCAACGCTTCATCAAGCGAGCGCGCGATCTTATCGCAATAACCGCTCTTCAATCTTTTCTCGATCCGGGCTGGATCGACTTCGACGCCGAGAAAAACCGCGCCGTTCATCGTCGCAGCAAGGGGTTGCGCGCCGCCCATTCCGCCGAGCCCGCCGGTCAGAACAAATTTTCCTTCTAGGGAACCACCAAAATGTTCTCTTCCAGCAGCAGCGAAAGTTTCAAATGTTCCTTGCACGATGCCCTGGCTTCCAATGTAAATCCACGAACCGGCAGTCATCTGGCCGTACATCGTCAGGCCGAGTCGCTCGAGCCGATTGAATTCAGAATAATTCGACCAGTTGCCGACAAGATTTGAATTCGCGATTAGAACACGCGGTGCTTCATCGTGTGTCCGGAATTTTCCAACCGGTTTGCCGGATTGAACCAGCAACGACTCATCGTTTTCCAATTCGCGGAGCGAACGAACGATCGCGTCAAATGCATCCCAACTGCGCGC
>WNFR01008107.1_pt1 | contig 11464 bp, 13 predicted proteins | sample 5400221 | NCBI WGS metagenome assembly WNFR01 (sample SAMN13153357, study PRJNA577476) | soil metagenome | isolation source: 40 cm soil under Madrone tree | place: USA:California | collected 2016-06-14 | reverse complement strand
GCGTGGTGGATGCCGGCGGCGCAGCCGAAGGCGGCGATCATCCTCGTCCACGGCGGCGGCGACGACAACCGATCCCTGCCGTATGCGGATGGCCTCAAGCTGGCGCGCGATCTCGTCGCCCACGACTATGCGGTGCTCGCCGTGGACCTGCGCAACTACGGGGAATCGGATGCGAGCCCTGAAGGTGTCACGTTCGGTGAAGCCGAGTCGAACGATGTGATCGGAGCGATGAACTACTTGAGCCAGCGGAACCCTGCGCTTCGGTATGGGGCCGTTGGCTTTTCGATGGGGGGCGAAACGGTCTTGTACGCGGCGGCGAGGGACAGGCGGCTGGAAGCGGTCGTCACGACGGACACGTTCGCGGAGGCCCGCACCACCGCCCCCAGCTTTGTGAGCGCCTCGACCGGACTGCCCCGACTCCTCGTCGTTCCCCTCCTATGGAGTGCCGAACACCTACATGGAGTCCCGCTCGCTCGTGGCCGTGCCATTGATGTTGTGAGCACGATTCCCCCTCGTCCGGTACTCCTGATCCAGAACGAGGCCGACCCCATCGTGCCAGTCGAGCACTGCCGGCGTCTGGCCGCCGCCATTCCCGGTTCAGAGGTGTGGATCACGGCGGCTCCCTCAGCCGACCATCCTCTCCGCGTCTCACAGGGACGATGGGGCATGCACACGCAATCGTACAAGCTGTACCCGAAGGAGTACGTGGACCGCGTGACGCGGTTCTTCGATCAGCGCTTCACTGCGACCAGCAGACAGTAGGAGTTGGCTAATGATCAGCGTGGCACCCGCGGACGAGACCACGTGACCACCAGGCGGATCGTCGTCATCGGCGCCGGCATCGCTGGCCTCGCTGCCGCCTTCCGGCTCCAGCAGGCCGGCGCGAACGTCCTCGTGCTGGAAGGCACCGACCGGCCCGGCGGTCGGATGACCACCGACACGGTGGGGCTACGTGATCGGGCGCCCGGTGTCTATCCACGGTCGTTGAGGTGCCGCCGTGGACCGATCCCGTCCCCAAGTTGTACCCTCGGCGCGAGGAGCAGCTTCATCCCATGAACGCTGAGCGCGTCGTGGATTTCTACTACTCGATTGGAAGCCGCTACTCCTACCTCGCCTCGACGCAGATCGCGAAGCTCGAACGCGAAACCGGCTCCCGAGTACGATGGCATCCCGTCAATGGCCCCGACATTCGGAGGCTGCGTGGCCGTGATCCCTTTGCCGGCGAACCGCTCTCCGGGCAGTACGAGTGGTCCTATCGCCGCTACGACGCGGAGTGCTGGGCTGACTACTACGGGGTCCCGTTTCGCGAGCCCACGAGCTCACACTTCGATTTCCGGTTGCTCGTGAAGGCGGCGACGGCTGCGAAGCAACTCGGCGCTGTGGTTCCGTACAGTCTCGCGCTGTTCCAGGCCGTGTGGGTCGAGGGCGTCTGGCCGCTTGATAAGGACGTGTGCCGTCAGGCGGCGGTATCGGTGGAACTTTCACCGAGCGCATTCGAGGAGGCGTTCGCGAACCCAGCGACCGACGATGAGCTTCGGAATACGGCGGCAGAAGCCCACCGAAGAGGCGCCTTCGGCGTGCCGACGTTCTTCGTGGACGACCGCATGTTTTGGGGAAACGACCGCATGGTCCTGGTCCGTCACCACCTGATGGCGCTCGGGGCCCGAGGGGCTTGACGATGAGCATCTTCATCGATGTCGTGCATGCCGGGAAGCTAGCGGCGCGAGCGGACGGCACCACGATGGCCGTGCCGATCCACCCCTCGGTGGCCGAGATGGGAGATACGGCGATCTTCTACAAGGCGTTGGGCTAGCATCAGACAGGTGATGACCATCGAGAAGCAGGCCGCCGAAGCAGGTACCGAAAGCACGGAAGCGCGACCACGAGACCGGGCGAATCTACTCGCTTGCCTGCGCGTGCAGGCATACGGCTGTGCGAGGTGGGGGTCGCCCTTCTACGCGGCGCTTCTGGAGCGCATCGGCGCGGATGTCGAGGCAGGTGGGCCGACGTGGAACATTCTCGGGCGGTACTCTGCCGAGCCCCCCGACGCGGCGGTGGCATTGCGCTTTCTCGGCGCCGTTCACCGACTTGTCCTCGAAGGACGGGCACGCGGCCTGACCCGACACTACCCCTCGGTTGGTGGTGATGGCGATCCTGACGCGGCGTGGGTCCCGCTTCGGACGCTCCTTGCGACACACGGCCCGTCCCTGGCTCCCTACCTTGAGCGCCCGCCGCAGACCAACGAAGTCGGGCGTGCGGCGGCCCTTGTCGGCGGATCTCTCATCGTCTCCAGCGAGTGGAACTTACCGCTCCGGTTACTTGAGATCGGGGCCAGCGCTGGCCTGCATCTCCGCTTCGATCAGTACCGCTACGAGGCGGACGATCTCGCGTTTGGCGCTCCTACGTCCCCCGTGCGCTTTGTCGGTGTGTGGGACCGCCCCCCGCTGTTCCACACGCCTTACCCCGTTGCCGTCCGTGAGGGCTGCGACCTGGACCCGGTGAACCCCGCCACGGAGGAAGGGCGTCTCACGGTCATGTCCTACGTCTGGCCCGATCAGCGTGACCGCCTCGCTGCCCTGCGCGGCGCGCTCAAAGTCGCTGCACGAGTTCCCGCGAAGGTCGAACGTGCTGATGCAGCGGACTGGCTCGCCGCCAAGTTGGGACAACGGACGACCAGCTTCGCGACGGTCGTGTTCCACTCCATCGTCTGGCAGTATCTCTCGCCCGAGGAGCAGGAGCGGGTGTGGCGCACGATCGAGGAGGCAGGGAGCCGCGCGATCCCCGAGGCGCCGCTCGCCTGGCTGAGGTTCGAGCCATCAGCGGATCGGACGCGCTGCGAGGTACGCCTCAGGTCTTGGCCCGGCCGTAGCGATGATCGACTGCTTGCCACGGCAGGCTACCATGGACGCCCCGTCCGGTGGCTCGCGTGACTGGCGGTCGCAGTGCGGGGCAGGCGACGAAATATCGCGTTCCAAGATCGAGGTTCAGAAGGAGCAAGCGATGACCGGAAGCTGCCTCTGCGGAAGGATCCGATACGAGGCTGAGGGTGAACTCACAGTCATGCACCACTGCCACTGTTCCCGTTGTCGGAAGCATAGCGGGGCGGCGTTCGTGACGGACGGGTTCGTGGCGGCAAGCGGTTTCCGCTGGCTGAGCGGCGAGGACGCGCTTCGCTCCTACCGAGTGCCTGGGTGGACCGGCACGCGGGTGTTCTGCGGCACGTGCGGCTCCAGCCTCGGCGGGCGCGACGAGCGCTGGCCCGACTTCATCGTTGTCAACGCCGGCACGTTGGATGATGATCCGGGAACCAGGCCGCTCTACCACATCTACGTGGGCTCGAAGGCGCCCTGGTTCACGATCACCGACAGCCTCACGCAGTTTGCGACGGCGGTAGAGCATGAAGGATGAACGGATGGCCGACACGGTGAACGGAGCCTTCCTGGCGGTGCCGTGCAGTCTGGCGCCGTGAGCTTGGAGATCGCGGGCGCCGGCCGGGCCGAGGTCTCCCGCTTCTTGGACGCCCTCCACCTGACTTCCCGCAATGACTGCCGAACCGCTTGAGGTCAGAATCATTCCGGCACGGGAGAAATCCCTTGCGCGTATCAACGATCTCATCGTACGTTCCAAGTCGTATTGGAACTGGCCGACGGACTACCTGAAGCAGGCACTGCCGCTGCACGAGATCGACTTCTCCTACCTGCGGAGCAACCAGTGCTTCGAGCTTCTGGACGTGACCGATCAGCTTGCCGCCTTCCTCGCCGTTGCGATCAGCGATACGAGGGTCGTACTCGACAATCTATGGGTGAGACCGGACCTCATCGGCAAAGGCGTCGGGAGACGCGCCTGTGAACACGTCTTTCGCTTGGCAAGCGAACACCACTGGACGGAGTTGTGGGTCGTCCCTGACCATCCCGCCGTCGGCTTCTACGAGAAGATGGGGTTCTCTGATACAGGCGAACGGGTCCCCTCTCGTGTGCCCGGCGGCCCGGTGTTCTCGGTCTACCGCATCCACTTCTGAGCGGAACGGGGAACTGTCCGGTAGTCGGCGCACCAGAACCATCCGATATTGGTGAATCTCGAAGGGCGTTCGCGGGCCGAGGATTTCCGAATACTTCCGTGCCCCGCCGCAGAGGGGATTTTGGTGAATCCCGCTCTGGAGCAGTCGGCTGCGCTCTCCACGGGTTCCGATGAGGATGCACGCCGTTGGCATCCAGAGCGCGCAGGCGCGTCGCTGCGACGGCGATTGACCCTTGGGGCTGCCGGCGCCGGGCGACCTTGCTTCCTGACGCCTCGCGCTGGTAGTCGCCAATCGGGCGACGTATCAGTCGCTCATTCGCCAATTCGGGTCGGGGGACGGCGCGGATCGAGCGGGTATCCGTAAGGCGGCGACAACGAGTGCGGCCCTCGACGGCTTCACCAGGGAGGGCGAGTGTCCACCGCCCCCCACACGCTCCTTCGATCCGTGCCGTGAGACAAGCTGTGTGCTAAACCTGGGCAGCAGATGAAGCTCTACTGGCACCCCTTCTCGATTGTCCCGCGTCGTGTGCGGATCGCGTTGCGCGGAAGGCCGTCGCCTACGAGGAGGTCGAGGTCGATCTCCCGGCACGTGCCCATCGCCGCCCCGAGTTCCGCCGCCTGAACCCCTTCGCCCAGGTTCCAGCGACCGCTTCACGCTACGCCGTGATCGAGCCATCGAAGAGGCCGGGCACTTCGATAGCCTTCCTCTCTGGGAGCGTCTTGATCCCAGCATGAAGCGGGGAGGGCTCCTCGACGCGGCAGCGGCCGGCTAGAAGGGCGCAAGGGAATAGGAGGCGCTCGGGTCGGCGCTGCCCTCGGCTACTTCGGCCGCGCGGGATGATCGACGGTTCAAGGGTCGTTCATTCTGGCGCTCGCCATGCATCGGCGCCGACCTATGGCGCGGCGATCGCACCGCCGATGGTCACGCGACATCCTCCAGCACGACATGCGCAGTGTTGCGGCCGGGGGCGCCCCAAATCCCCCCGCCCGGGTGGGTGCCGGCACCCGTGAGATAAAGGCCGCGGATCGGCGTTCTGTAGCCCGAGAGTTGAGGAATGGGGCGGCGGTGGAGCCTCTGCTCCGGGCTCACGTCGAGGTGCGTGATTTGCCCGCGCGGGAGACCGAGATCGCGCTCGAGATCCTCAGGCGTTTGTGGGATCGTGAGCCGTACCGCGGTCGTAAGATCCGAAGCAAGAAATGGTTGGAGAAGCTCGAGCATCCGGCGTGCTTCCGCCTCACGAATGCTCGACCAGGGCACGTTTCCCTGGAGCTCATAGGGAGAGTAGCGGGTCTCGACCGTCAGCAGATGCTGATTGTCGGGCACGAGCCCCGGATCGAGGGCGGTCGCCGTGCCGACGAGGAGCGCCGGGGCACGGGGATTTCGCTTCTCGAGATACTCGGCGTAGGCGCGTTCGAGGTGGTCGATCGACGGGCAGATGAGCTTGGTTGCGGCCGCCTGCTCGCCCGGCGTGATGCGTGGGTGCGGCGCCCACTCGGGGAGGCGATCGATCAGATACTCAACTTTCAAGGCAACGCCGTTCGCGACCCGGACTCGCGAGAGGGCGGAGCGGATCTCCTGCGGCACCGCATCCGGATCTAGCAGGCGCTTGAAGGTCGTGAGCGGGTCGCACGCAGCGACGACAAAGCGAGCGCCGATCTCCTCACCATCCACGAGCCGCACGGAGCGCACCGCGCCGTCGGCGACCTGGACTCGCGCGGCCGCCGCACCCGTGCGCACCGTACCGCCATGTCGCTCCAAGGCGCCGACCAGAGCACGAATCAGCCCGCCGCTTCCGCCACGCGGGCGCCGGATGCCGACCAGATGTGGCAGTACGGCGCCGAAGGCCAGCATCGCGGATTGCGGGGCGCTCGGAGGCAGCCCGGCCATGCCCGCAGTGATGAAAGCGAGGACACCTTTCAAATGCGGATCCTCGAACGTCTCGTCGAGAAGGTTCTTCAGGGACGCCTTCAATGCACGCTGGATGAGCGGCAGCTTGGAGAGACCCCGAAGAGCGTGCATGGGCCGTTTCGCCATCCTCCACGTCACGGCGGCGGGTCGAGGCGACCCGAGCAGCACGGGCTGCAGCCACTCGAAGAGCTCTCCCCACTCGCGGACGAATCGTCGATAGGCACGCGCGTCTTTTGGATTCCGCTCCGCGATCGCGTCCGCCGTTCGCTCGAGGTCCTTCCAGAAGACCAATCCCTCGCCCTGAGCGGAAGGCGCGTAGTGAAACGGGTCGAAGGAGAGATTCTCGAGACCGTATCTCTCTAGCTCCAGCTCGGTTGGGATCGGAGTCGTATGCAGCGTCACGTGATCGCAGAAGCAGCGGCTCACCTTGACGCCGGGCGCCATCTCCTCGGTCGCCGCGCAACCACCGGCAATCCGCCGCCGCTCCACGACCTGAACGTGGAGGCCGCTTCGTGCGAGGTATGCGGCGCAGATCAAGCCGTTGTGTCCGGCGCCGATGACGATGACATCAGGATCCGGCATGACTCCCCTTCATAGATCAACTCTTCCCGCGAGCGAACCGGTTCGACACCACATGCACGGGTTGGCGAGTGAGGTTCCGAACAGGTCGAATACGGGAGCGAACGACTTCATCTTCTTCCGACACCCGCACGAATACGGCGGGGATCGACCCAGAGATGTGCAGATAAGAACCTCAAAGGCCTTTGAGGTCCTTTGAAGTGCTTATCTTCCGGTGCGCCGATGCTGATTCATGCTCCGTCGCAACGGATGTTCATGGTCGATCGTAGAGGGGTGTTCGCCCCCTTGGGTGGCCGTGCTGGGGGGCGACGTTGGCGTGCGCCGCATCAGCGCTCCCGATCGGGAGTCTGCCGCTACACGATCGGCAGCCCATCACTACTGGTGGGACGACGAGGTCAGCTTCGACCTGGAGCGGGCGTACGCGGAGACGCACACGGACCTCAGGGCGGGGGTGTTTTTCGGGGTTGGCGCAAACGAGACCCACGAGGGCCGACAGCGCGAAGCGGCCAACTGCCCCGAAGACCTTCGTCAGAAGGTAGCCTCACGGTACATCGACATGGTCGATGACACGCGGCGAATGGTGGCACGCCTGGAGCAGCGGCACTATCCGAACCCGCAACTTTCGAGCCCCGTTTTTCCCGACGAGTTCCACGTGAGCGTCCCGCAGCTGACGCTGTCGCGAGCGCTCCGAGTGTCGCGAGCGCTCCGAGTGCTGTTCGACGCGCCACGGTGAGTCTCACGCGATCCGCCGCTCCACCACCACCAGCACCCCGCGCGACGGCGCGACGGTGATCGCGCGCAGGACCGGCCGCATGCGATAGCCCGGGGCGATCCGGAGGTCCACCCGCGAGAGCACCTCGGCGAGCACGATCTTCAGCTGGTAGGTCGCGAAGGCCGCCCCCAGGCAGCGGCGGACGCCGCCGCCGAACGGGAAGAAGGTGTTGGGGCTCGGGCGCGTCCCGAGGAAGCGCTCGGGCAGGAAGCGCTCGGGGTCCGGCCAGAGGTCGGGCCGATGGTGCGTCGCGTAGATGGACGCCGACACGCTGACGCCCGCCGGGAGGTCGAGCCCGCCGATGCGTGCCGGCGCGTGCAGGCGTCGCATCACGTTGGTCGCGACCGGCGTCAGGCGCGCCGACTCCTTGGTGACGGCGTCCAGGTACTCGAGCTGGGGCAGGTGCTGGGCCTCGACCGGGCCGGAGCCCACCACGCGCCCGAGCTCGGCACGCAGCCTGGCGAGCGCGTCGGGATGCCGCAGCAGGTGGTAGAAGACCCAGGCGAGCGAGGTCGCCGTCGTCTCCTGGCCGGCCATGAGCAGCGTGAACATCTCGTCGAGCAGCTCCGCATCGCTCATGGGCGCGCCCTGCTCGTCGCGGGCGTCGACCAGCAGCGAGAGGATGTCGCTGCGGCCCGCGGTGCCCTCGGCACGGCGGCGGGCGATCTCGTCCAGCAGGACGGCGCGGATCGCGGCGCGGTTGCGCACGAAGCGGCCCCAGGGCGTCCAGCGACCCAGGTCGATCTGGAACGGCTTCAGCGCGATGAAGGGCGCGCTCGGGCCGTTGGCCTGCGCGACGAAGCGCTCGACCTGCTCGCGCACCCGGGTAAACGCCGCGCCCTCGTCGACGCCGAAGACGGCACGCAGGATCACGTCGAGGGTGATCGATTGCATCTCGCGGTGGATCGGGAACGGGCGCCCGACGGGCCACCGTTCGATCACCCGGTCGGCGATCTCGCGCATGAGGCGGCCGTAGACGTGCATGCGCTCGCCGTGGAACGGCGGGCTCATGAGACGCCGCTCGCGTTGGTGGCGCTCGCCGTCGAGGAGCAGGATCGAGTGCGCGCCGAGGATCGGGCCGAGGATGGGCGCGACGGCCTCGCCGGAGCGGAGGTCGTCGCCGTCGGCGGTGAAGATGTCCTTGATCCCCTCGGGGTCGGTGAAGATGACCATCTTCCCGGGCTGGCCGAACGCGGGGACGGTGTAGCGCTCGCCCCAGCGTCGCGCCCCCATCGCGACCGATGCGTAGGGCCAGAGCGCGAACCGGATACTCTGCCACCACCCCGGCGTGCGCGGCCCCGGCGGCAACGCTGTGGGCGTGGGAGTGGCGGTGGCCTCGGCGACGAGCGTGCTCATCTTTCCCTCCTTTGCGCTCAGCGCGGCACGAGACCGTGCATGACGATCTCGCCGTACAGTGGGAGTACCTCCTGGTACGGGTAGTGACTCTGACTCGAGAGGGCGTCGACCATGGCGCTATCCGTCTGGCTCCCGTCAGCCACGCCTCAACCGCCGCGGCGGGGCGAGCGCAGGCAGCCGACCCGAGCGGCCTGCCGTAGGACCGACCGCTGCCGCGCCCAGGAAAACTTCGGCCGCCCGCTGCATCCGCTGTCGAAGCGAGTCGCTCGCCTCACCGTACAGCCAGTGGGTGATCGTGCCGTTCACCAAGCTGTCGAACGCCGAGGCGAGGTCCTCGGCGCGAAGAGCCCGGCTCAGCTCTCCCCGTTCCTGGCCCCGGACGAGCAGCTTCAGGAGCAGCTCGAGTGCCGCCATGCCCGCCTGCTGCCCCAGCCCTCCTTCGTCGAGCCCGAGCCGGACCTTCGCGATCTCGCGAAAGACGCTGCGATAGAAGCGCCGGTCCTCTTCGATGCCCGCTCCCATCTCATCGAACAGGGCGCGTACGAGCACAGGCGTCGGGGTGGTCGTGTCTGCCAGGGCATTCCTCAGCATGCCCTGGTAGTGAGCGATCACGTCCTCGGTGATGGCCTCGACTAGCGCGTGCTTCGAGCCGAAGTGGTTGAAGACCGTGGCTCGAGCGACACCCGCCTCCTCCGCCACCTGCACCATCGTCACCTCGTCCACACCGTCGCGGGCGAACAAGCGCCGCGCCGCCTCCACGATGCGCGCACGCTGATCGTTCCGGTTCTGCTCCCGGCGCATCAACATTAGACCCGAGTCTAAGACAAACTTGGACTCAAGTCCACCCCCCCGGCAACGAGCGATAGCCGTCCGCGCTGGCCGAGCGCCTTCTGGCCCGGCCGGCGGTCCGCGCCTTCCGGCGATCACATCGAGGGCGGCTGACCTCCCCCGAGGATGTCGTCGCCCTCGTTGACGCCCACCTCCTCGACCTCGCCGGCACCTACGGCGATCCGAACGCGGGCGACCCCATCCAGTACGACGCGCTATGCATCGAGCACGACCAGGGCGACGTGGAGATCGCCTTCTACAACCGCGCCATCCTGCTGTTCTTCACCGACAGCGAGGCGGTGAGGCGGATTCACCGGGTGTGCTGCCGCCTTGAAGATTATCGCGGCGCGAAGCTGCCGCACGAGACAGACCGGGTTGGTGAAGCTCTATAAGCGGTAGCGGCTCTCAGGGGCCTTCGGACAGGTGGGCAACCGTGAACAAGTCCTCCCTGATCCCGGTATCGTAGGCGACCTCCTTCACGGTGATGACCGACCGTGTATGCGTCTTTGGGTGCTCAATAGTGCACGAGTGCGCAGTCATGAACCGGCCACTCGCGAAGTAGCCTTCGCAGGCGATGGTCTTCATGAGCCGGTCCTCGGGGTCGTATAGCTCGGCCTTCCGCAGCAGGCGGTCGTCCCGCGTGAACCACAGCCGGTAACGCCTGCACGGAAACTCGCCGTTGTCCTGGGCAGGCACGAGCGTGATCCGGTCGCAGGTCGCCTCCCCACAGGGCTCCTCGCCTTCGAGGCTGACTGTCCCCTCCGCGTCCGTCCACTGCTGGATGCGCGTCAGCACCACGAGGTCGCTGTAGCTCAGATCGCTGATGAAGAATATCTCGTCGCGCTGTAAGCCCGGGTAGGTTCCGCCCAGCTTGCGCACGCGCCGTGCAGCGGGCGTCCACATCCACCAGTCCTGGCGAGCGCGGCGCGGCGAAACGTGCAGGTATCGCGTGCCCTTGAACTGGCCTCGCGCATCACGCGGCTCACCTCCCCGTCGAAGCCCTGAAGCGTCACCAGGCTCTTCCGGTCGTGCCAGGTGGAGAAGCCGTTCCGCGCTTGTGCCTGCTCGATGACCTCGCGAGCGGTCAGCGCTACGGCCTCGGGCGCGATGAGCAACAGCGCGGCACCGACGAGGTGACGCATGGCGTGGAAAGTATCGTCGCAAAATGCTGGTGCGTCCAGCCGTTCGGTGCGCTTTACTCTTCTCACCCGTGCAGTGCCCGCCGTCCTGGGCCTGCCTGGTGTAGTGGAAGCCCTTGCCCGGCTCGCGTTGCGGATGTAGTGGGCACCTGCCCGTTCCGAGGCGACCCACGGCACCCCGCAGAAGCAGCAACGGCGGCGAGGCGAGATAGAGTGCGCTGGCCGCGTTGCCCGACCTCGGTAGCCGGGGGCTCCCCGCTACTGCGGTGGTCGTCTACGTCGCGGTCGGCGCGGCGGCGATCCTCGGTAGGTCCCTCACGGACGCAGCGCGGGACGCGCTCGCGTGGGTCCTGCCGCGTGACGGTGCGGCACGGCGGTCGAAGGCGTAGCCCGTGGGCGTCTGTCGGCTGCTGGTAGACGGCGGGCGAGAAGCGGACCATGAGGCTCAGTTTGAAGAGTAGTATCTTCTACGCCACCTACCTGATCGGTGGACTCATTCTCCTTGTCCTGACGTTCCAGCGTTTCAGCGTACTCCCCGTTTTCGTCTGGTTCCTAGCCTTCGGTGTTCTTCAGTTCCTTCTCCCACGTTGCCCATCTTGTGGTGCTCTGGCGATCCGAACGAAACGCGGCGCATACGTACCGTGGACCGGCACGGCATGCCGCTTCTGCGGCAAGCCATACTAGCCATGTGCCTTCGTCGCGCCGTACCGCCCCACCTCGCAATACGGCTGTCGAGGGTGACGGGTTCGCCGCGAAACTACAACGATCACGTTCGAGGCAGCCGACCTCCCCGAGGACGTGCTCGCGCTCCTCGATGATCAGACGTGCTGTGGTCGGCGTGAAGATGACGGCTGCGAATAGCCC
>WNFR01007035.1_pt1 | contig 11464 bp, 12 predicted proteins | sample 5400221 | NCBI WGS metagenome assembly WNFR01 (sample SAMN13153357, study PRJNA577476) | soil metagenome | isolation source: 40 cm soil under Madrone tree | place: USA:California | collected 2016-06-14 | reverse complement strand
GCCAGGCGACCACCGCCGTTGTCACCGGCAAACCGATCGAATTGGGCGGCTCGCGGGGAAGACGCGAAGCCACCGGCCGTGGCGTGATGATCTGCTGCGACAAAGCGTGTGCCAAGGTGGGCATGAAGCGCGAAGGTGCCCGCGTGGTCATTCAGGGCTTTGGAAACGTTGGCTCGCTGGCCGGTTTGCTGATGCAAAAAGCCGGATACCAGATCGTCGGACTCGCTGATATTGGCGGCGGCCTTTACAACGACAAAGGTTTTGACATTCCCAAGGCCATCGATTGGGTGTACACGCAAAAGAAAGCCCTGCAGGACTTTCCCGGCGGCGGCGCGAAGATGAGCGCGCGCGACGTGCTTTTCCAGCCCTGCGAGATCGCCATTCCCGCGGCTATCGAGAATCAAATCACCGAAAGAAACGCGCACCAGGTGCAGGCCAAAATTCTATGCGAAGGCGCCAACGGCCCCACCACCTGGCAAGCCGACGCCATCCTCGATGCCAAGGGCATCTTCACCGTGCCGGATATTCTTGGCAATGCCGGCGGCGTCACCGTCAGTTATTTCGAGTGGGTGCAAGACCGTCAGGGATTCTTCTGGCGCGAAAGCGAAGTGAACGAGCGCTTGTTCGATATTATGGATAACGCCTTCGATGAAGTGGTACGCTACGCCGAACTTCACAAGGTCAACAATCGCATTGCCGCCTATATGCTGGCAATCGATCGTGTGGCCAGTGCCCTGAAGTTGCGTGGAATTTACGCCTAGCTGACGCGCGCGCCGGCCTAAACACCGGCAATCCACGCGCGTGAAAAATTTAGTCCCCGAACGGCGGCGAACAAAATTCGCGCCAGAAAGGAGTCCGCTTCAATGTCTCTGGACTCACTTTTGCCGGGCAGCGCCAAAACCGAGATGCAGCATCGCCGGGACATTTGTATTGCCGGGCGATGGATGTACGAGCAGGGCTACAACGTCGCCTGCGAAGGCAATCTCTCGGTGCGCCTCGACGAGGAGCGCATCCTTACTACTCCGACGTGCATGAACAAGGGCATGCTCGCGCCGGAAGATCTCGTCATCACCGACCTCCAGGGGCGGCAGCTCTCCGGCGATCGCAAAGTTTCCTCGGAACTGGCGATGCACCTTTTGTTTTACAACATGCGCCCGGACGTGAACGCCATTTGTCACGCGCACCCCCCGACCGCCACGGGCTTCGCGGTCGCCGGCCGCGGGCTGGATCAAGCCTTGCTTCCCGAGGTGATCGTTGGGCTGGGGCGCATCCCGCTGGTGCGTTACGCCACCCCTGGCACCCCGGAGCTCGGCGCAGCGCTCGAGCCGTACGTGCCCCACTACGACGCTCTGCTGCTGGCGAACCACGGCGCGGTGACCTGCGGGCCGGACTTGCTGACCGCCTATTTCCGGCTGGAGACCATCGAGCACTTCGCGAAGATTACCCTGGCCGCGGAAATGGCCGGCAGCCCAAATCTGCTTTCGGGCCGCGAAGTGGCCAAGCTGATGGCCGCACGCTCGCGCTACTTTGTCACGCCGCCGCCGGGCGGAGGCGCGGAGCTGCCGGTAACCAGCGACAATAACGAGAACGGCGATCCTGTGCGCCTGACGCGCAACGAGCTGGACGCGCTGATCGACGAAGCCGTGCGCAAGGACCGCGCTCGCCGCTAGCGGGGTGATCAACATGTGGAATCGGCTGGCGATTTCCACGCGCTCGGTGCCGGGCTACAGGGCCAGACACGCTCCAGGCTGAATACTCACTTCACTGCCAATTGCGCCGGGCAGGAGTACAATGACGGGACGGGTGTCGCCATGAAAGCACAACCGGCCCGGGAAAATTCGGCTAACGAAGCAAAACCTTCGTGCGAAGCGGTTTCCCACCTGGACGAGCCGTGCAACGAATCCGCCTCCGTCTTCTGCGACAAGTGCGAGCGCTGGTTTTGCGCCGCGCACGCGCAGGATGACCTGTGGCATACCTGCCAGCTCGAACCCGGCGACGTAGGGGGCGAGGGCTGAGCGCTCCACGATGGCGAGGCTGAACCTGCTCCCCTTGAGCTGCGTGTGCCGTCGATGACTTTCCCGGTCTATCTGCATTTTGGTTCGCTGCGTGTCCATCCGCATTGGTTTTTTGAGACTCTCGCCTACGTGCTTGCCTTTCGCTTTTATCTTTTACTCCGCCGCCGCAGTGGCGACGCGCTCGCAGATGTAGATCGCTGGTGGGTCATCGCCGCGGCAGCCATGGGCGCAGCGGTCGGCAGCAAAGTCTTGTATTGGTTCGAAGCTCCGCGGTTGACGCTGCAACATCTGAGCGACCCGGCCTTCCTGCTCGGCGGGAAGACTATCGTCGGCGCGTTGATCGGCGCCCTGTTTGCCGTTGAGCTGATGAAGGCGCGCCTGGGAATCACCCGCCGCACCGGCGATCTGTTCGCTTTGCCGCTGTGCCTCGGCATCGCCATTGGCCGTGTCGGATGCTTCCTGACCGGAGCGGAAGATCACACTGCCGGGGGAGCCACTGCGCTGCCCTGGGGCGTCAATTTCGGCGATGGCGTGACGCGCCATCCTACGCAGTTGTATGAAATCATGTTTGTATTGCTGCTGGCCGGCGCAATCGTTTGGGCATCGCGTCGCGATCTTCGCCCAGGGGATCGCTTCAAGATTTTTATGGTCGGCTACTTCGCGTTTCGCTTGTCCGTGGATTTCCTAAAACCCGATGTGCGCATCTTCGCGGGCCTGTCTGCGATTCAGTGCGCGTGCGCTGCAATGCTGTTGTACTATGCGCGGGACGTTATGCGCTGGGCGGGCCTCGCTCGACAAATCCCCACTTCGGAGACGGTTACAATCGAAGCGGATCCATCGGCGCCCGCCGCATAGAAATTGCAGAGACGTTCGCCTTATTCGGGAGGAGCTTTGACGACTCCGCCTGCCGTGCCGCCTGACACTGTCCCGCGACCGCTGCACCGCTCGCAGTTCAAGCCGATTCTGATTACCCTGCTGTGCGCGATTCTGCTGGCCGCGGGTTCTTGCTACGGCTTCCTGACTACTCTTACCACCGCCTCAAACAATCCGGCCGCCAACTGGTTTATCGTGGGTTTCGTCGTTGGCGTTGCGGCAATTCCGGCCGTCGGCGTCTGGGCAGTTGTGGCCATCGTGTTGTATTTCGTTCGCGCGGCCAGGGAAGAGCCATGAACGTCGCCGCTCTTTGGCTCTTTTTCCTTCTCATCTGGTACGTCGTGAAAGCGTTTCGAGGGTTCGCGGAATGACCGACCGAGTGCGCCCGTACATGTTTTACGACGTGGCCGTTACGATTTGCTCGACTTGCTACTGCAAGTTGGAAGGCAAAATCGTTTTTCAGGACGAAAAGGTGTTCCTGCTGAAGCGTTGCCCGGAACACGGCGCGGAGCGTGTCCTGGTCGCGGACGATGTCGATTACTACCGGCGCTGCCGCGAAGTCTTCATCAAGCGGCCTGAAATGCCAATGGTCTACAACACTCCGGTGAAGTGGGGCTGCCCGTACGACTGCGGTTTGTGCACGGATCACGAGCAACATTCCTGCCTCTCGCTGGTGGAGGTCACCGACTCTTGCAACTTGCGCTGCCCGGTGTGCTACGCGGCCAGCGGCCCGGAGCGACTGGAGCATCGCCCGCTCGCGCTGATTGAAAAAATGCTCGATGCCGTGGTTCGCAACGAAGGACACCCCGACGTCGTGCAGATCAGCGGCGGCGAACCAACCTTGCACCCGGACTTTTTCGCGATTCTGACGCTGGCCAATGCCCGGCCCATCCGCCATCTGATGGTCAACACCAATGGCCTGCGCATCGCGCAAGAGGAAGACTTCGTGAAGCGCCTCGCGGATTCCGCTCCCGACCTCGAGATCTATTTGCAATTCGATTCCTTCGAGCGCGAGGCGCTGCTCGACTTGCGTGGTGGCGACCTGCGCGGCGTGCGCGAGCGCGCCCTGGAGCGCCTGAACCGCCACGAAATCTCCACTACGCTGGTGGTCACGCTGAAAAAGCGACTGAACGACGGCGAGATAGGAAAAGTGATCGACTTCGCGTTGACCCAGCCGTGCGTGCGCGGTGTGACCCTGCAACCCATCCAGGATGCCGGACGCCTCGAGAATTTCGATCCCGCGAAAGACCGGCTCACGCTCACCGAAGTCCGCCGCAAAATTCTCGAGCAATCCTGTGTATTTCGATCCGAAGACGTGATTCCGGTTCCTTGCCATCCGGATGCATTAGCCATGGCCTACGCGCTGAAAATTGGCGGCAAAGTCGTGCCGCTCACCGGCCTGGTCGATCCGCAAGTGCTGATCGATGGCGCGCGCAACACGATCGTCTACGAAGAAGAGCCCGGAATCCGCGATTGTTTGTTCAAACTCTTCGCCACCAATCATTCGCCGGAGTCAGGTGCCGCTTCACTGCGCGACCTGCTGTGTTGCCTGCCACGCATTGCCGCTCCCGCGGGGTTGAGCTACAAAAATATTTTCCGCGTGCTCATCGTGCAATTTCTCGACGCCCACGCCTTCGATGTGCGCTCCGTGAAAAAGACCTGCATCCACATCGTGCATCCGGACGGCCGACTGATTCCCTTCGACACCTACAATCTTTTTTATCGCGACGCTCTGGAGACCACGCGGCTCGCGCCGCTCCGCCAAATCGCCGCGTCATCGCACTCGCTGGTAGCGATCGGTGGCTCACGATAATGTTCGAGCAAAAGCAAAGGCCCGCCGTCCTCGAGTTTCTCTCTGGCTTCTTCGCCGGAATCGGAATCATTTTGCTGACATTGCTGCTCACTATTTTGTTGGGCTTCATGTTGGACGCAAGCACCCCGCTGTTTCGCAGCGGTGGGAGCCATTTTGCGGCGGTGTTATGGGCCGTATTGGCTTTGGGCATAGGGGCTCTTGTTTTCCGCCATCGCGGACAACAGCATCGCCAATCTTCGTTCACTGCCGGGCTGGTCACGGCCGCGGCAGTGTTTTTTCTGCTCGACGCCGCTTGCTGGAGCTTCACATTCTGATACTTCCGTTAGCAACAAAGAGCCGGCTGCGTTGACACCGTCGCCACGCTGCTGAATACTCATTTCCGATGATTGGCCAGCTTCGTGGCAGGCTTGCGGAAAAGCGACCGAATCAAGTGCTGGTGGACGTGGGCGGCGTCGGCTATCTGGTGCAGGTTCCGCTCTCGACCTACGCCGCGCTCGGCGAGCTGCACACCGAAGCTACCCTGCTGATTCATACCCATGTGCGCGAAGATGCGCTGGCGCTCTACGGTTTTGTCTCGTCGCGCGAAAAACACTTTTTTGAGATGCTGCTCTCCGCCTCTGGCGTAGGCCCGTCGCTCGCGCTGAAAATATTGTCCGGCATGAGCGTCGAGGAATTGGTGCCGGCGATTCGCGGCGGCGATTTGGAGCGGCTCACGCGCATTCCCGGCGTCGGCCGCAAAACCGCCGAGCGCATGGTCGTGGAGCTGAAAGACAAGCTGGAAGCCGTGGCACTCGAGGCGGCCAAGCCAGCAGCCGCCTCACCAGCGGGTGTGGAAGCCGATGTGCTCTCCGCGCTGGTGAATCTGGGCTACGACGCCCGGGCGGCGGAAAGCGCGGTGGCAGAAGCGAAGCGCGAAGCCGGCGTAGGCAACTTCGAGAAATTGCTGCGGGCTTCGCTTCAAGCGATGAGCGCCCCCAAGGGCCGCGCCGCCCGGACCTGAAAAAAGAGCGGGATTCGCCGCGGAGATCATAGAGTTCGCCGAGTTCACAGGGCGAAGGGCGGAAGAAAAATCGTTTCTTCTCTGCGCCCTCCGTGCCCTCTGTGGTAAAACTCTAGGATGCCCGACGCGAGCACAAAGCGAATGATGGCGCAGCAGCCGGCCCGCATTGTCTCCGGCGCAGCCATCGACGAAGACCTGCGAATAGAAGCCAGCGTCCGCCCCAAACGCCTTGACGAATACATCGGCCAGAAACGCGTCAAGGAAAATATCCAAATCGCCATCGAAGCGGCGCGCAGCCGCGAAGAAGCCCTCGACCACGTCCTGCTTTACGGCCCTCCTGGCCTGGGCAAGACCACCCTCGCGCAAATCATCGCCAATGAGCTTGCCGTCCCCATCAAGACCAGCGCCGGCCCGCTCCTCGAGCGCAAAGGCGACCTGACTGCGATCCTCACCTCTCTCGAAGCCAAGGAAGTTTTCTTTCTCGACGAAATCCATCGCCTGCAACCCGCCGTCGAGGAAGTGCTCTACCCCGCCATGGAAGATTTTCGCGTCGACCTCATCATCGGTCAGGGACCCGGCGCGCGAATTCATCCCTTTCCGCTGGGCCATTTCACGCTCATCGGCGCCACTACTCGCGCGGGTTTGATCACCGCGCCGCTGCGTTCGCGCTTTGGCATCGTGCATCGGCTCGATTTTTACGAGCCGGAAGACTTGCTGATCATCATCAATCGCTCCGCAAGAATCCTGGCCATCGAGATGGATGAAGGCGGCGCCGAAGAGATTGCGCGGCGCTGCCGCGGAACGCCGCGCATCGCCAATCGCTTGCTACGGCGCGCTCGCGATTTTGCCGAAGTGCGCGCCGCCGGACGTATCACTCGAGCCGTCGCTCAGGAAGCGCTCGCTATGCTTGGCGTCGACGAAAGCGGACTCGACGAAGTGGACCGCAACCTGATGCTTGCTTTGCTCGATAAATACGGGGGCGGGCCGGTCGGCGTGGGCACGCTGGCCGCGGTGCTCAGCGAAGAAGAAGACGCCATCGAAGAAATGTACGAGCCCTACCTGATGCAAATCGGCTTGATCGACCGCACCCCTCGCGGCCGCGTCGCCACGCCGCGCGCGTACGAGTATTTCGGTCGCGAACTGCCGCGCCGCCAACCGCGCCTGTTCTGATGGAGTTCGAGAGGGAGGTTTGCGTCATCTTTCCGCGGAAGCCACTTTTTGCTTGCCATGAATCAGCCGGCGGGAAATTCGTGCCCGAACCTCATCCCACGGAACGGTCTTGCTTTGCCGGAGTCCAAGTCCGCGATGCGCCGGGAAATCTCTTGTTGCCAGGCGCTCTCAACGTCTTCGTCCACGGCTGCGTCGAGGCTTTCAAGAAGAGAGCTAGCCAGTGCGGCTCGCTCGTCATCGGACAAGGCAAGCGCTTTTTGCAGCAACTCGAGAGCTCGTCGGCTGATGACGTAAGTATAGCGCTCCAAAGGGCTCGGGCGGGCGCGCGAGACGCCAATCGGGAGATTCGCGCTCCGGGGGCGGGGCTACTTCAGGGCGGCGGCGGTCATGGCTGGGGCTGGGGCGCCGGTGCGCACTTGCTGCGGAGCGATGGCGCTGGGCCAGACCACCTCGAGGGCAGTTTCACGGCGCACGAGCATCTTGGCGCGTTTGCTGACGCGAATGGTTAAGAGATTTTCGGTGTCACTGCGCAGGTCTCCAAGGCCTTCCTTTTCAGTCTGCAGGCTCTTGTCGGCGCGATAGAGGGCGACACGCAACTGGTGCGGACCGGCGGGCAGGCTGCGCTCCAGGCGCGCGGGGTCCATGGCCGCATAGTCGCGCAGACCGGTGGTCAGCAGCAAATCATGGTCGGCGAAGATGGCGAGCGTCCCGTCCGTAACCTTGGCGTCTATCTTGATGCGCAGGGCGGCACGCTCCACTGTCACGGGCACAGAGCCCGCCGAGGGCAAATTCAAGGTCGGCGCCGAAACGCTCAGCTCGGCGCGCGCCTCCCGGCGTGACGGGACGGCCGAACGGGATACTTCGCCGCGGTGCAAAGTTGAAGTGACAGCGCGAGATGCGGCACGCACCCTTCGCGGCGGCGCCAATGTCTTCGGTGGCAGTGGCTGGACCGTTGCGCCCACGGCGATTTCTGGTGCGGAATCCTGCAGCAGGTCTTCCGGAACTTGCGGAGCGACGGCAGCGATCGGCGCTGGCGGCGGAGGAACGTGGAAGCGGGAGACGACCGCATGGCCCGCCGGCACGCTGCCTATGGCAAGTACGATCATCGCTGCAAAGGCCCAGACATCGCGCGACTGGATGGGTCGCGACCACCAAGACCCTGCAGCGGCTGGCGGGGCCAGAGGAGCGCGTCGCGCGAGCGGATACAATGAGGCCGCCAGCGCGTCCCCCGAAGGATAACGATCCTCGGGCTTCTTCGCCAGGCAGCGCATGACAATGTGGTCCAAGCCCGTGGGCAGCGTCGGATTGCGCCTCGAGGGTACAACGGGATCGCTGGTAAGAATTTGCGCGCACACCGCGGCCACCGAGCTGCCGTCGAAAGGCGGCACGCCGGTCAGCATCTGGTACAAAACGATGCCCAGGGAAAACAAGTCGGAGCGGGTGCTGTGCGGCTCGCCGAGGATTTGCTCCGGCGCCAGGTATGCCGGCGTACCCATGATTCGGCCAGACCCGGAAACCTGCGTGGCAAAGCGCGCGATGCCGAAATCGCTGAGCTTCACGGTCCCATCTTCGGTGACCATGATGTTGGCGGGCTTTACGTCCCCGTGGATGATGCCCGCGTGGTGCGCCCGTCCCAGCGCGCTAGCCAGGTCCGCAGCCCAGGAACAGGCGCGCGGCCAGGGAACCGGGGATTCGGCAAGCAACTGCTGCAAGGACCGGCCATTGATGTACTCCATCACCAAATAGGCGATGCCGGTCTCTTCCACGCCGACGTCAAACAGATTGACGATGCCCGGATGGGAGAGCTGCCCCACAATCTGCGCTTCGCGCAAGAACTGCTTTTGTTGGGGAGCCGCGCCAAAGGAGTGCACCAGGGTCTTGATGGCCACGGTGCGGCCAATGATTTTGTCGCGGGCTTTGTCCACGCGACTGGTGGCGCCGAAACCCAAGGGGCCGAGGATCTCGTAGCGATCTTTTTGCATGGTTGAGGGCAAACCGCGCCCCGGAATTAACGTCCGGGTTAAGCTGGGATACTGAAGGAAAAGCTGTGGAAAGGGAATGGTCCGGAAGGACAGGTGTACCGCAGGACCTGAGTACCACGCCGAAAGGGCTAAGGGTATCGCTGTAGGGAGGGCCTTTCGTAATACGATGATACTAAATAACTTACTTTTGTTTCGCAGCGCTCCAGCGCTCAGCGAAATCCGCTGAAGTTCAGGCATAGTACAACTAGAATCCTCGCCGGGAATTTTAGCGGCAGCGTTCGATTTATGCCGAGCGGAGAAGTTGGCCGGCGCGATCGCGAAGTGAAGAGGGTTGCGTGTGAGTCTGCGTGCCTTTGTTCTGTCGCGACAGGGGATACAGACGCTCGGCCAGACTCTCAGCGCTAGCACAGCGTTGCGAGGGCTCCTTCGCCAGACAGGAGGCCATCAGCTCATTGAAAGTCGCCGGCACGGAGGGGTTCGCGTGCGACGGCGGCAAAGGAGTCGAGGACAGCACGCGCGCGCAGATACCCTGCAGTGAGTCCGCATCGAAAGGCCGGTGGCCGGTGACCATCTCGTAGAGGACGACGCCGAGGGAAAAGAGATCGGAGCGGGCATCCTGCGGCTTGCCGAGAATCTGCTCTGGGCACCAGTAGGCCGGGGAGCCGAGCAGCGGCGTTTCTTTGGAATCGCGGCTGGCCACCCGAGCCATGCCGAAGTCGGTGAGCTTGACGCGATCTTCTTCGGTGATCAGGATGTTGGCGGGCTTCACGTCGCCATGGATCACGCCCTTGCGGTGAGCGACGGCCAGAGCAGTGGCGACGTCGCCGGCCCAGGCGCAGGCACGCTTGAACGGCACGCTGCCCTTTTCTAGAATTTTCTCCAGAGGCTGGCCCTGGATGAATTCCATTACCAGGTAAGGCGTCTGCGTGGGCTCATCCACGCCCATGTCGTGAAGGGCAATGATCGCGGGGTGCGAGATTTGCCCGACCACGCGGGCTTCCTGCACGAAACGCTGACGCGCTTCGCCCTGCGCGAGCTCTTTGGGGAACAGCTTAATGGCAACGATACGCGCGATCAGGGGATCAAAAGCGCGCGCGACGCGGCTGTTGGCGCCAACGCCGATAACTTCCAGGATTTCGTACCGGCCGACTTTCAAGGCGGAGAACCCCCTGCATGCCTTCTACTCTGTCACAAAGAATAGACACATGGGCCGGAGGAAGGTATGAAGCAGTCGTTTCGGTAACGCTGTACGGAGGTACCGGTACTCTGCGGGGGTAACTGGGCGGCTAGGGATGCCCAGCCGCGCCGAGGTTTTCCCCTGCGTTTCGCAGCGGAGCGAACGCAGATTCCGACGAGAACCTCGTCGGGAAAGTTCGGACGTAGGACTTCATGGCAGGATACAGGTGGTAGTGAAAGCCGAAGGAATACATTTCCGCGACGGCTTGATCGGAACTCCAGTTCTGTTGCGCAATACGGTAAGCCGCGACCATCACGCCGGTGCGATCTTCTCCATAGTAACAGTGTACGAAAATCTTTTGTTTGGGATCGCCTTGAAAAAGTTTCAGAAATTCCGCGACTTGCGCGTTGCTGGGAGGAGACCAGCCAAGCACCGGAAGGTCGATGAAGCGCATGCCCAGCGATTCCGCTTGCGCGCGTTCCCACGCCACGGGACCGGAATTACCGCGCAGATCAACAATTGTGGTGATTCCTAACTTCTTCAGTTCCGCGAGACCTTGCGCGGAAGGCTGCGCACCGCGGAAAAGCACATCGCTGACTTTTCCGGCGCGTGGGATGCCGGCGAGTTTCAATTTTTCCGCGGGAGCGCCGAAAGAAGCGCGAGCCGTCCAGGGCTGCACTGGAACGCTGGCAGCAATTTGCGCGTGCGAAGGGGAAGCTGCGACAAAGAAGAACGCGACCAGAAAAGTTTTGCACAAGGCGGGAAAAAGAGGTCTGTTCACCATTGCTTGGATGCCTTAGTGTACTCCGCGGGATGGATGAAATTGGGTGCTAAGAGGGAAGTGTGGACAGGGAACATAACCGCTACAAATAGACGTGGTACGAAAACGTCAACAACATTTAGCGTTTTTCGCTTGACAGGAATTTGACAGGGGCTGATACTTCGCATCACTGACTTTGGGGGGACGTGGTAGCGCCCGGCCGGTTATTTTGAATTCGGGGGAACTACCGGCTCAGAAGCCACGAGCCACCGAGCACCAAACAATAACAAGGAACGCGACCACTTGCCGCGCACATTGCTGCGCAGCAAGGGTGCCGTGAAGCCCCTGAAAACAGGGGGCCGGTGTCAGCTATTTGCTTTTTGCAGTCGTAAAGTGCGGTGGTAGAAGTTTTGATTCGTAAGGAGGCTGCATTTTGATGAATGCAGCCTCCTTACGGCTCTAGACGGATCAGCGCACAGAGCCGCCGGAACCCAGCAGGAGTAAACTATAGGGGTCGCCTCTGTGTCGAGGGCACCCGAGCGCGGAGGGACGGATGGCTACGGTGAAGCCGGCACTAAACGGCAAAGCGGTGGAGGCAGGAACGCGCACGGAGCAATCCGGCGTTAAGAAGGGATTGGTGTTCCAGCGCCGCTTCACGGACGGCAAGACCTCCG
>WNFR01007034.1_pt1 | contig 11464 bp, 11 predicted proteins | sample 5400221 | NCBI WGS metagenome assembly WNFR01 (sample SAMN13153357, study PRJNA577476) | soil metagenome | isolation source: 40 cm soil under Madrone tree | place: USA:California | collected 2016-06-14 | reverse complement strand
TGCTGACCGCCGGCCTGATCCTCGCCATCATGGTGCTGCCCTTCATCACCTCGATCTCGCGCGACGTCTTCGATGCCGTGCCGCCGGTGCTCAAGGAAGCGGCCTACGGCATCGGCAGCACCCGATGGGAAGTGTTCCGCTATGTCGTGATGCCCTATACGCGCGTCGGCGTGATCGGCGGCGTCATGCTGGGCCTCGGACGGGCGCTCGGCGAGACCATGGCCGTGACCTTCGTGATCGGTAACGCCCACAAGATCTCGGCCTCCATCCTGGCGCCGGGCACCACCATCTCGGCCTCGATCGCCAATGAATTCACCGAGGCGGTGGGCGATCTCTACACTTCCTCGCTGATCGCGCTCGGTCTCATCCTGTTCGTCATCACCTTCATCGTGCTGGCAATCGCGCGCTACATGTTGATGCGCATAGAGAAGCGGATCGGATAGGGCCATGGCCACGACCTTCAACAACCGCCTCTATTCCCGCCGGCGCCGCCGCAACGCCATCGCCAAGGGGCTGGCGCTCGCTGCTACGGCGCTCGGCCTGGGGTGGCTGGTCCTCATCCTGGGCGTGCTGATCTACGAAGGGATCGGTGGGCTCTCGCTCTCGGTCTTCACCGAGATGACGCCGCCGCCCGGCGCGGCTGGCGGCCTGCTCAACCCGATCATGGGCAGTCTGATCCTCACTGTCCTCGCAATCGCCATCGGTACGCCGATCGGCATCCTGGCCGGTACCTACATGGCTGAGTATGGTCGCCACGAGAAGCTCTCCAGTGTCGTGCGCTTCATCAACGACATCCTGCTGAGCGCGCCCTCGATCGTGATCGGCCTCTTCATCTACGAGGTGATGGTGGCGCCGATGGGCCATTTTTCCGGCTATGCCGGCGCCGTGGCCCTCGCCGTGATCGTCATTCCCGTTGTCGTGCGCACCACCGAGGACATGCTGACCCTGGTGCCCGACACGATGCGCGAGGCTGCGGCCTCGATCGGCCTGCCGCGCGCCTATATGGTGGTCCGCATCGCCTACCGCGCCGCCAGCGCCGGCATCATCACCGGCATTCTGCTGGCCATCGCCCGCATCAGCGGCGAGACGGCTCCGCTGTTGTTCACGTCGCTCAATAACCAGTTCTGGAGCGTCAACATGAACGCGCCGATGCCCAGCCTGCCGGTGGTCATCTTCCAGTTCGCGCTATCGCCCTACGCCGAATGGCAGAAACTTGCCTGGACGGGTGCATTGCTCATCACCGTCACCGTCCTGGCGCTCAGCATCATCGCCCGCAGCCTCGCTGGATCGAGAAAGTCATCATGAGCAGCATGGACTCCCTCAACCGTCCCACCATCGTCATGCCGAAGGCGTCGCACGCCAGCATCGACACTGCCGGGCTGCCGGAGAAGGTGGCGATCCGCAATCTCGACTTCTTCTATGGCGACAGCCGGGCACTGAAAAGCATCAGCCTGTCGCTCTATGCCAACAAGGCCACCGCCTTCATCGGCCCCTCGGGCTGCGGCAAGTCGACGTTGCTGCGGGTTTTGAACCGCATGTACGACCTCTATCCTGGACAGCGCGCCACCGGCGACGTCATGTTCGACGGCGAAAACCTGCTGTTGCCCAGCCAGGATCTCAACCTGCTGCGCGCCCGCATCGGCATGGTGTTCCAGAAGCCGACGCCGTTTCCGATGTCGATCTACGAGAACATCGCCTTTGGCATCCGCCTCTACGAGCGCCTGCCGCGCGCCGAGCTCGACGCGCGTGTGGAAACGGCACTGAAGCGCGCCGCCCTCTGGAACGAGGTCAAGGACAAGCTCGACGCCAACGGCCTCTCGCTCTCGGGCGGGCAGCAGCAGCGGCTGTGCATCGCGCGCACCGTGGCGGTCAAACCCGAGATGATCCTGTTCGACGAACCCTGCTCGGCGCTCGATCCGATCTCGACCGCCAAGATCGAGGAGTTGATCGACGAGCTGAAGCAGGACTACACGATCGTGATCGTCACGCACAATATGCAGCAGGCCGCGCGCGTGTCGGACTTCACGGCCTTCATGTATCTCGGCGAGCTGATCGAATTCGACGCGACGGCGACTCTCTTCACCACGCCGAAGGACAAGCGCACGCAGGACTACATCACCGGCCGTTTCGGCTGAAGCGGCGGTTCAGGAAAAACAGGAGCTCGACATGGCGGGCACGCACACGATCAAGAGATTCGACGAGGAGCTCGAGCGGCTCAGCGCCACCATCAGCGAGATGGGTGGACTGACCGAGAGCCAGCTCGCCCAGGCGCTCGAGGCGCTGCGCGAGCACGACACCAGCGCTGCCGAGCAGGTCATCGCCGACGATGCACGCGTCGACGCGCTCGACCTGGAGGTCCAGCAGCAGACGGTCAACCTGCTCGCCCTGCGTCAGCCGATGGCGTCCGACCTGCGCGTGGTGCTGTCTTCGATCAAGATCGCCGCGGCGCTGGAGCGCATTGCCGACTACGCCAAGAACACGGCCAAGCGCAGCATCGTGCTGACCCAGTTCTCGGCGCCCGTCTCGGCGGTGAGCGGCATTGATCGCTTGGGCCGCCTGGTGCGGACGGCACTCAAGGACGTACTTGATGCCTTCGCCCATAACGACGTCGCCAAGGCGCGCGATGTCTGGGAGCGCGACGAGGAGATCGACCACGTCTACACCGGCTTGTTCCGTGAATTGCTGACCTACATGATGGAAGATCCGCGGACGATCACGGCCTGCACGCATCTCCTGTTCATGGCCAAGAATATCGAACGCGCCGGCGACCACGTCACCAACATCGCCGAATTGGTCAGCTTCCGCATGACCGGCCACGGCTTCGACGAGGCGCGGCCCAAGGGCAGCGCCGAGCTCTATACGACGGGAACGAGACTATGAGCGTGACAGGTGCCTCAACGGCGCGGCGCGATGTCCGGACCTCGTCGGTCCGGCCGCGCGTGCTGATCGTCGAGGACGAGACGGCGCTGGTCGAACTGTTGCGCTACAATCTCGAGCAGACTGGCTTTCTCGTGTCGGTCGCCTATGACGGGGAAGAGGCGTTGGCCTCGGTACAGGAGGATCCGCCCGATCTCATCCTGCTCGACTGGATGTTGCCGCTGATGTCGGGCATCGAGGTCTGCCGCCAGCTCCGCCGCCAGACCATAACGGCCAATCTGCCGATCATCATGTTGACGGCGCGCGGCGAAGAGGGCGACCGGGTGCGCGGGCTCGATGCCGGTGCCGACGACTATGTCGCCAAGCCCTTCTCGCCGACCGAGCTGATCGCGCGTATCCGTGCCGTGCTGCGCCGCATCCGTCCGGCGCTGGCCGACGAGACGCTGGCCTATGCCGATATCGTCATGGATCTGGTGGCGCACCGCGTCACGCGCGACGGCAAGGCGGTTCATCTCGGCCCGACCGAGTTTCGCTTGCTGCGCCATCTCATGGAGCATCCCGGCCGGGTGTTCTCGCGCGAGCAGCTTCTGGATTCGGTGTGGGGCAAGGACGTCTATGTTGAGGCGCGCACGGTCGATGTGCATATCCGACGGCTGCGCATGGCGCTGAACGGCGAGAACCAGGCCGATCTTATCCGCACCGTGCGCGCCGCCGGCTACGCCCTGGATATACAGCCGGGCTGATACAAGCACCGGTTGACCCCGGTGTTTTCCACACCCCCGTCATGTAGTTGTAGCTTGGCAAGGCTATTCGAGGCTCGCGCTCCCGGCTGGCATACCCCACGCCCCGCCTTGGAGCAGCCTTTGCCCCTCCTTCCTCAAGAAGGAGGGGTTTCTTTGTGCCCCATTCGCTGCAGCCAAAGCAGGAGCACCAAGCCCGGCGCGGCCAACAAGGTAGTGATGATCCAGAAGGTCGGCCATCCGGTTTGAGCGGCGAGCCAGCCCCCACCGGCAGACATGGTCGTGCGGCCGAACGCCATCAACGAGGTAAGCAACGCATACTGGGTTCCGGCCATGCCGGCCGTGCAGAGGCTGGAAAGATAGGCCACGAACGCGATCGAACCAAGGGCGCCGGTGAAGTTGTCCGCTGATATGGCGACGGTGAGGACGACCAGGTCGTTGCCGACCTGGGCTTGCCAGGCGAAGAGGAGATTGGTCACGGCTTGCAGCACGCCGCCGATCAGCAGGGCCTTGATCAAGCCATAGCGGGCGACAACGACGCCACCGGCGATGGCGCCCAGGATCGTCGCGGCAATGCCAAAGCTCTTGGTGACGCCAAAAATCTGCGGGCCCGTGAAGCCCAGCTCGTTGAAGAAGGGCCTCGCCATCGTACCGCCGATGGCGTCGCCGAACTTGTACAAAAGCGCGAACAGCAGGATCACGACCCAGCCACGATAGGCCATGAACTCGGCGAAGGGCGCGACCGCCGCCTGGTACAGCCATTGTCTCGGCGAGCCGGCATGTGGACGCGCGATTGCCGGTTCGCGGGCTTTGAGGACGGTTGCCATTCCGACCAGGACAAGCGCGGCAATGGCGCAAAAGACGACAGGCCAGGGCAATACGCTTGGGAGCAAGAGCGCCATGGCATCGACGATCCAAAGCGCAATCCGATATCCCAGCTGGGTTGTCGCCGATCCCGCACCTTGCTCCTCATCGTTCAGGATCTCGATGCGGTAGGCGTCGACCACGATATCCTGCGTTGCCGAAAAGAAGGCGATGGCCACGGCAGCAGTGGCCGTGGTCCAGGGGGTGACGAGGGGATCACTGAAGGCGAGCGCCAGGATCGACAGCAGCAAGCCCACTTGCGACAGCAACATCCAGCTCCGCCGCCGGCCCAGCCATCGGTCGAGCAGCGGAAGCGGAGTGTGATCGACCAAGGGCGCCCACACGAATTTGAACGCATAGGGCATGCCCACAAGGGCGAAGATGCCGATGGTCTCCAGATTGACGCCAACCCGGCTCATCCAGTAGCCGAGCACGGATCCGGTGAGCAGCAGTGGCATGCCGCTCGCGAAGCCCATCAGCAGAATGGTGAGTTGTCGGCGGTCGCGATAGACCGCGAGCGCGTCCAGCCAGCGATCCCACGCTCCGTGCGCGCGCCTGGCGAGGCTCATTGGGCGGCGCTCAAATCAGCTCACGCAACGGACGTTCCGGCCGGGCGCCGACATGGGCGATGATCTCGGCCGCCGCGATGGCGCCCAGCCGCGCGCATTCGGCGAGCGGCTTGCCATGCGTATGGCCGAACAGGAATCCCGAGGCATAAAGATCGCCGGCGCCTGTCGTGTCGACCACTTTGGCGACGGAGGCAGCCGGCACGGCGTGGGTCTCGGCCCCGCGCACCACGACCGAGCCTTTCTCGCTGCGGGTGAGCGCGGCGATCTTGGCCTCTTTTCGCGTTGCCTCGAGGGCGGCCTCGAAAGTGTCGACCTGGTAGAGCGATTTGATCTCGGTTTCGTTGGCGAAGAGAATGTCGACCTTGTCACGGATCAGGGCGCGGAACTCGTCGCGATAGCGGTCGACGCAGAAGGAGTCCGACAAGGTGATCGACACCAGGCGGCCGGCGGCGTGGGCGGCGTCGAATGCCTTCACGACCGCCTTCTTGGCGTCCGGCGCGTCCCACAGATAACCTTCGACATAGGTCACTTGCGCGGAGCCCACGCGGGCGACATCGATATCGTTGGGGCCGAGGCCGGTGCAAGCGCCGAGATAGGTGCTCATGGTGCGCTGCGCGTCGGGCGTCACCAGGATGAGGCAGCGCGCGGTGGCGGGGCCCGAGGTGGCGCGCGCGGTCTCGAAGGACACGCCGGTCGCCTGCAGATCGTGCCCGAACACGGTGCCCAGCTGGTCGTCACGCACCTTGCCGATATAGGCGCCCTTGCCGCCGAACGATGCCATTCCCGCCATGGTGTTGCCGCAGGAGCCGCCGGAGACCTCGACGCCGGGGCCCATCGCGGCGTAGAGCGCCTCGGCCCGCGCCTCGTCGATCAGCATCATGCTGCCCTTCACCAGTTCGTGCTTGGTGAGAAATCCTTCGTCGGCGCGCGAAATGACGTCGACGATGGCGTTGCCGATTCCCAGCACGTCGAAGGCGGCGATTGTCATGAATGCTCCTGAATGAACGACTAAAGGGAGACCAGATGCATGCCTGGCCGGGTTTCTTCCAGCAATGTCACGATGCCCGCCACGGTGAAGGGAACGTCGTTGCGCAGCCGCGTCGCATCGATACCGAGCGCGCGCAGGCCCATTTCGCACACGATGAAGCGCGCGCCAAGCTCGATGCAGGCCTGCAACAGCGTTTCGAAGTCGCCGACGCCGCGCGCCTGATAGAGCGCGTCGCGCTGCCAATCATCGAGCGGCGGGGGCGGGCCCATGAGCGCGTGGATGCCGGCCATGGTGAAGAACAGCACGGCAGGTTTGCCGACGGCGACGGCGGCGCTCGCCAGCGCCAGCGCGTAATGCGCGCTCTCATAGTCGCCGGCGCGCAGGATCACCGACAAGCCGCCTTCCGCTGTTTTCATGGCGTCCTGGCCGCTTTCATGGCGACCCACAGGTCGGGCAATCGGGCTGCTTGTCGACAAGGATGCTGTCGAACGAGGCGCTGAGCGCGTCGTAGAGAAGGAGCCGGCCGGACAGGGATTTGCCGATGCCGAGGATCTCCTTCACGACCTCGGTCGCCTGCAGGGCGCCCAGCGTCCCGGCAAGTGCGCCCAGCACGCCCGCCTGGGCGCAGCTCGGCACGGCGTCCTCGGCGGCGGGAGCTTCGGGGAAGATGCAGCGCAGGCAAGGATGGCCCGCCCCTTCATAAGCCTTGTAGGTCGAGATCTGGCCGTCGAAGCGCAGGATCGCCGCCGACACCAGGGGCTTCTTCAGGCGATAGCAGACATCGTTGAGCAGATAGCGTGTTGCGAAATTGTCGCTGCCATCGGCCACGACATCGTAGCCGCCGACGATGCGCTCGGCGTTGCCACTGTCGAGCCGCTCCTTGTGGGTCTGTAGCCGCACTTCCGGATTGATGTCGGCGAGGGCGCGGCGGGCGCTGTCCACCTTGGCCGCGCCGATGTCGGCGGTGCGATGGATGATCTGGCGCTGCAGGTTTGAGAGGTCGACGGTGTCGTTGTCGATCACACCCAAAGTGCCTATGCCGGCGGCGGCGAGATACTGCAGGAGGGGTGCGCCGAGTCCGCCGGCGCCGATCACCAGTACGCGCGCGGCTATCAGCCGCGCTTGGCCCACGCCGCCGATCTCGGCCAGCACAATATGGCGGGCGTAACGGCGGATTTGCGACTCGGTAAGGTCGGGCAGCGAAGTCATGGTCCGCTTATAGCATGGGACCGCGTGCCCAATGCTGCTAGAGCGAACCCGATGACCGCCCCCCTCGGCCCGACGACCACCGGGCGTCCGACGCTTACTCCCGTCCTGCTGGTCCTGCTTGCCTTGCTGTCGGCTTTCACGCCGCTGTCGATCGACATGTACCTGCCGGCGCTGCCGGTGATCGCGGTCGACCTGCGCGGCACCGTGGGCGACATCCAGCTCACCCTCTCGGCCTTCATGATCGCCTTCGGCGTGGGGCAGATCTTTTACGGCCCGGCGGGAGACCGTTTCGGCCGGCGGCCTGTCATTCTGGGCGGCCTCGCCGTCTACATCCTGACCAGCGTCGGCTGCGCCTTCGCGGCGGCGGGCGGCCACCTCGTCATCCTGCGTTTCCTGCAGGGGCTGGCGGCCTGCGGCGGCGTGGTGCTGGCGCGCACGATGGTGCGCGATCTCGCCGAGCGCGACCAGGCAGCGCGCGCCATGTCGCTGATGATGGCCTGCACCTCGATCGCGCCCATGCTGGCGCCGCTGATCGGCGGCCAGATCCTGTGGTTCCTCGGTTGGCGCGCGATCTTCTGGACCCTGGCGGCGATCGGCGTCGTAGCACTTGCCGCGGCTTACTTCCGGCTCCCGGAGACTCTACGGCCCGAGTACAAACAGCCGCTGGTCCTGAAGTCGATCCTGCAACGCTTCGGTGAACTGCTGCGCCACCGCGCCTTCATGGGCTACGCCTTCACCAGCTCGTTCCAGTTCGCGGCGCTGCTGTCGTTCCTGTCGGGATCGCCGTTCGTGTTCATCGAGCGCTACGGCGTCGCGCCACGCTCCTACGGGCTGATCTTCGGCAGCCTGATCGTGTTCATGACGATCGGCAGCCTGCTCAACGCCCACTTCGCGCCGCGCGTCGGTCCCGGCCGGATACTGCGCTACGCGGTCTTTGTGCCCCTGATCGCTGGTGCGGCGGCGATCGTGCTTGGCGGGATCGAGGCGCGTTACGGCACCATCGGCATGTGGCCGATCGTGCTCTGCTTTGCGCCGCAGATCGCCACGATCAGCCTGATCGGTCCCAATTCCATGGCGATGGCGCTACACCGCTACCCGCACATGGCGGGCACGGCGTCGTCGCTGATGGGCGTGATGCAGTTCGGCCTGGGCGCCCTGTTCGGCGCGGTGGTGGGCCAGACCTACGACGGCACCATCGGACCGATGACCATGGCCATGGGCCTCGCCGGCATTCTTTGCTTCGTGTCGAACCGGATCCTGGTGCCGCGCTAAGAGGCGCGATGAATTCGGAACAACGACGTCATGGTCCATTTATCGCATGGGACCGCGGGCGGTCTGGCTATTTAAGGAACTTCGATGAATTCGCCCACCGGCCCTTCGACGGCCAAGCCTGCGCTAACTCCCGTCCTGCTGGCCGTGCTCGCCTCGCTGTCGGCCTTTTCACCGCTGTCGATCGACATGTACCTGCCGGCGCTGCCGACGATCGCCACCGACCTCGGCGCCTCGGCGGGCGACATCCAGCTCACTCTGTCGGTGTTCATGGTGGCCTTCGGCGTAGGCCAGATTTTCTATGGGCCCGCCGGCGATCGTTTCGGACGGCGGCCGATCATCCTGGGCGGACTCTCCCTCTACATCCTGGCCAGCGTCGGCTGCGCCTTCGTGGCCGATGGAAGCCACCTCATCGGGCTGCGCTTCCTGCAGGGCCTCTCAGCCTGCGCCGGCGTGGTGATGGCCCGCACCATGGTGCGCGACCTGGCCGAGAAAGACCAGGCGGCGCGCGCCATGTCGCTGATGATGGCCTGCACCAGCCTCGCGCCGATGCTCGCCCCGCTGATCGGCGGTGAGATTCTGGTGCTGGCCGGCTGGCGGGCGATCTTCTGGGGGCTGGGCGCCATCGGCGTCGTGGCTTTGATCGGCGCAGGGCTGCGCCTGCCCGAGACCCTGCGGCCGGAATACCGCCAGCCGTTCAGGCCGGGCGCGGTGCTGGCGCGGTTTCGCGAACTGCTGGTGACGCGGCCCTTCATGGGCTTCGCGCTGGCCGGCGGCTTCCAATTCGCCGCCTTGTTCTCGTTCCTTTCAGGCTCGCCCTTCGTCTTCATCGAGCATTATGGCCTGTCGCCGCGGAACTATGGCTTGGTGTTCGGCAGCATGGTGGCCTTCATGACCGTGGGCAGCCTGCTCAATGCCCGCTTCGCGCCGCGCTTCGGCGCCAGCCGTATCCTGCGCAGTGCCGCATTCATTCCGGCGATCGCCGGCGTCGCCTCGGCGATCCTCGGCTGCATCGAGGCGCGCACTGGCGCGATCGGCATGTGGCCGTTTTTCTTCGTGATCACGCCGCAGATCGCCAGTATCAGCCTGATCGGGCCCAACTCCGCGGTCATGGCGCTGCATCGCTATCCGCACATGGCGGGCACGGCGTCGTCGCTGATGGGCATTCTGCAGTTCGGCCTGGGCGCGGCATTCGGCGCGGTCGTGGGCCAATCCTTCGATGGCACGATCGCGCCCATGACCTATGCCATGGGCGTAGCCGGCGTGATGTGCCTGGTCTCGGCGCGTGTGATCGTGCCGCGGCGGGAACTCAGCGGCGGAGGTTGATGATCAGCAGATCGCCGCGCTCGTTACCGGTGGCGAGGCTGAAGCCATCGGGCGACCAGGCGAGGCAGGTGATGGCGGCGCTGTCGGCCAACTTCAGCACCACGGCGTTGCGGGTCTTGATGTCGCCCAGTTGCACCTCGCCCGACTTGTAGCCGCCGGCCACGAACTCGGCTGAGGGATGGGCAGCGACGACGGTCTGCAGGCCCGTGCCGTCGTCGCCGAATTGCACCGGCGGCTTGCCCTCGGGACCCTTGCCGGAAAACGGCCAGGCCGTGAACAGGGGCTGCGACGCGGTATAGAGAAAGCGCGCGTCCGCCGACCAGGAGAGCGATTTCACCTTGGTCGGATAGCCCTGCATGCGCATATCGGTGGCCTGCGCCAGCCGCCAGACGTGAATGTCGTTTTCCTGCGTGCCGGTGGCGATGAATTTGCCGTCGGTGCTCCAGCGCAGCGCCACGTGGCTGCCGCGCCAGGCAAAGCGGCGCGGCGCTATGGTGAAGTTGCCGAGGCTCCATACGGTGGCGCCATCATAGTGCGCGGTGGCGATCCGGCCGCCATCCTTGCTGAAGTCGAGATCGGCCACCGTGCTCGGGTGCGGGCCGACCTCGTGAATGCGGTTGTCCTTTATGACGACCGCGTTCTTGCCGACCGCGGCAGCGACGGCGCCATTTGCCTTATGCGCGACCATTCGGTCGATCCATTTGCCCTTGAAGCTCGCGAGCTCGATCGCCGTGCCATCGGGAGCGATACGCAGGATACGCCCGTCATCGCCGCCGCTTACGAACCCGTCGCCGGCCGGGTCGCCAACCAGCGACAGTACCGCGCCACCGTGAACCGGTGGTGCGGCATCGGTCGTCGCCGCCGTGAGGTCGGCTGGTAGCAGGCGCACGCTGCCGTCACCCAGGGCGAAAGCGACCTGGCTGCCGTCGCGGTTGAAGGCGCAGGCGGCGGTGGGTGCGTCGGCGGTTACCGAGCGCGTCGGCGGCAAGACTTTGCGCCATGCCGATTGGCTGAGATCGAGTTTCACGGCTTTACTTCAGGCAATCTTCGAAGCCGCGACGCAAATTGTCGCCGTCGAGGTTGCGGCCGATGAAGACCAGCTTGCTCGAGCGTTTCTCGCCGTCCTTCCAGGCCGCGCCCCAGTCGCTGTCCATCATCATATGGACGCCCTGAAAGACGTAGCGGCGCGGCGCACCGTCGATGGCGAGGATGCCCTTGCTGCGGAAGATGTCACCCCCGCGCAACTGCAGCAGCGCGCCCATCCATTTCTGGAATTTCTCCGGATTCACCGGCTTGTCGGCGGTTACCGACAGGCTCTTCACTTCTTCTTCGTGGTCGTGATCGTGACCATGCTCGAGGAAATCCGGCTCGAACTCGAGGATGCGCTTGAGGTCGAAGGCGCCCTTATCGAGGATGACACCGAGGTCGATCTGGCTCTTCTGTGTGCGATGGATGCGGGCAAAGGGATTGATGCCACGAATCTTGGCCTCGACCGTCTTGAGGTCGGCCTCGCTCACCAGATCGGTCTTGTTGAGCAGGATCACGTCGGCGAAGGCCACCTGTTCCTCCGCTTCATCGCCCTGTTCGAGCTGGCCGAGGAAGTGCTTGGCGTCGACCACCGT